>Ga0081540_1001523_pt1 | contig 19916 bp, 18 predicted proteins | sample TabmetS2T1R1_FD_71024 | JGI IMG/M metagenome (GOLD analysis project Ga0081540, IMG submission 71024) | Tabebuia heterophylla rhizosphere microbial communities from the University of Puerto Rico - S2T1R1 | ecosystem: Host-associated > Plants > Roots > Rhizosphere ... | reverse complement strand
TAGCTCTTTCTTCACCCATTTCAAGGCGCGCCCCGTTTCGGCGTCACACTCCGAAATGACGTTAAGCAAGGCCCCGCAAACGAAAGCCGCGCAGAAGACAGTCTTGCCGTGTTTGTTTCTCGGATCGCAGCCATGCGCGCCCATTACGCGGCAAGTCGTCGGGCAACAGCCCGTACCCTGCTCGTGGCAGCGGCGGCAGATGTCGAAAACGCCGCTGGACGCGAAGAAACGATCCAACGCCGCGATCATCTCCGTGCGTGTTAATCCATTACCGTGGCCATTATCGTGGCCATTACCGTGGCCATCAGGATCAAGCCCGGCGTTCAGCCGTTTCCGTTCAGCGCGGGCGCAACGGACACAGAGCATAAACTCGCGCTCATCGTCCGGCTCGCCGAATTGGCCGAAGCCGGCCAGTTGATAACGGCGCGCGGTCCTTGCGCGGCACGATAGGCATATTGTCTCGGTCATCCTCACTATTTTGCCACAGAGTCACAGAGGGAGAGAGGGACAAAGAGATGGAGAGACGGAGGGACGGAGAGACGGAATTTCCTCATCCATCTGTCTCTCCGTCCCTCCGTCCGATTCGTTTCATCGTCCTCTCGAATTGTTTTCGGCGGCCGTGTTGAGATTTTCGGCGTATGTCACTACCTCATGCGTGGCCAGCCGCATAGCGGCGACGACCGCGATCCTGCCGTTGGTCGCCACCACGGGATAAGCGATGCCTTCTTGTCTTTCGCTTCTGCGCAGAAGGCCCTTTTGCATATCCAGGACGCCCCAGGCGCTGAATGCCTTTCCGTCCATATCATCCCAGGCTACGAAGACCGCGCCGTCCGCGAAGCCGGCGGTGTGCGCGCGCGCTGCGGCGGCGGCATGGGCGGCAATGGTGGCGTCGATGCGCGCCTTGGTCATCTCCTGCGGAACGATGGTCTCGAACGTGGTCTCGTAGACCGGGTGCGGGATCGCCGACGGTGCGATCGGCGTCTCGCCGCAGATGTCGATGCGGGTATGGCCGCCGCCGTGGCCGAGCTGGATCGACGCCTTCGCTCCGGCGCGATGGATTTCCCCGACCAGCCGCGTCAGCCCCGGCAGGAAGCGGTCGTCGTAGATGCCCACCTCGCGGCGGCGATGGCGCCCGGCCTTTTCCGGCGAGGCCATCTCGATCGTGATGAGGCCGACCCCGCCGCGCGCCCGCGCCAGGTAGTAGGCGAGCGTATCGTCGGTGACGTAGCCCTCCTCGTCAGCGGTCCGCGTCGTCATCGGCGGCATGACGATGCGATTGCGGATCTCGACCGAGCCGATGCGCGCCGGGGTGAGGAGGATGTTCATACGGTATCGCCGTCGTCCCTACGCAAGCGGGGACCCATCGTGCCATACACTGTGGTCTCTGGAATATGGATTCGCTTGCGCGGGAATGACGCTGAAAGAGGCGATCACAACACCGGGATCTCCCCGCCGTCGAGATCGACCGTCGCGCCCTGCAGCCAGCTCGTGCGCGCCGAGACGATGAAGGTCACGAAGTCGGCGACGTCCTCGACCTTGCCGTAGCGCATGATGCCGGTCTCGCGGCAGAACCGCTCGCGGATTTTCTCCTCCCGCTCGCCGGTGCGCTCGACCTCGGCGCGGATGCGCCGCCACTGCCGCTCGGTCTCGACCAGGCTCGGATGTACGCAATTGACCCGCACCCCGTCCTCCTTGCCAAGGTCGGCGAGGCATTTGGTGAAGGCGGCGACGGCGGCGTTGACCGAGCTGCCGATGGTGAAGCTCTTCTCCGGCTTGCGCCCGCTGGTGCCGCCGATCGCCACCAGTGCGCCGCGGCGCTCCTTGAGCAGTGGCCAGGCCGCGCGCGCGAGCCGCACATGGGCGAAGAATTTCAGCGCGTAGCCCTCCTCCCAATCGGCGTCGGTGAGCGTGAAGAAATCGCCGCGCCGGGTGGTGCCGGCATTGTTGACGAGGATGTCGAGATGGCCGAACTCGCGTCGCGCGGCCGCGACCAGCGTTGCCGGGGCGGCAGGGTCGCGCAGGTCGAGCGCGCTCACCGCGGCTTTGTGGCCCTTGCTGCGGATCGCCGCCGCGACTTCGTCGAGCGCCGCCGCGTCGCGGCCGCTCAGCAGCAGATCGCAGCCTTCATCGGCAAACGCCAATGCTATGCCGCGGCCAATGCCGCGGCTCGATCCGGTCACCAGCGCGACCTTTCCCTGCAACCCGAGCTCCATGCCTCACTCCTCATGCGCGCGAGCGCCGACGGCCGCGCCGGGCGGCGACCTTAGCGCATTTGCCGGGATGAGAAGGGGCACTCCTGCCGCTTGCGATTAGGTCAGTATCTCTGGCCCATCCCTCTCGCACCGTTGCAAGCGGTGGGCAAACGGCGCAGTCTATTGCCCACCTCTAAGCTGACGGTCGGAGGTCCGGGGCAATATCCGCCGGCGTCGCAATTGCACGCGTAAACGAAGAATCGGAGCGGTACGTCAGACGCCGCCTATCCGCCAGGGAGAGACGCATGAGCTCACGCAAGCGCCGTGACGGCGCATCCCAGCCATTCGAACAAGTTGCCGGCAACGGCCTGCTCGATCGCCGCGCGCTTCTCGGCCGCGGCATCGTGCTCGCGGGCGCCATGGGAACCGGCGGCGCCGCCGCGATCACCGGCGCGGCCGCCGAGCCGCTCAAGGACGATCCGTGGAGCCTGGAGATGGGCTCCGCCACGCCGCCGCTGCAGACGCCGTCGCGCTTCGAAAAGAACGTCGTCCGCACGCTCAGCAATCCGAACAACGAGTTCCGCAACTCGCACGCGCGCACGCCGCATCACCTGCTGCACGGCACGGTGACGCCGAACAGCCTGCATTTCTCGATCAACCACTCGGGCCTGCCCGACATCGACCCGGCGCAGCACAAGCTCGTGATCCACGGCATGGTGAAGCAGCCGCTGGTGTTCACGCTCGACACGCTGTCCCGCTATCCGCTGGTCACGCGCATGCATTTCGTCGAGTGCAGCGGCAACTCGGCGCCGATGTTCTCCAATGAGCCGCTGCAGTTGACCGCACAGGCGCTGCACGGGCTCTGCTCCAACGCGGAGTGGACCGGCGTTCCGCTGTCGGTCCTGCTCGACGAGGCCGGCATCGACCCGGCCGCGAAGTGGGTGATCGCCGAGGGCGCCGACTCGCAGCTGCTGCATCGCAGCGTGCCGGTGAAGAAGGCCTACGAGGACGCCCTGATAGCGATCTATCAGAACGGCGAGCGCCTGATGCCCGGCAACGGCTATCCGATGCGGCTGCTGCTGCCCGGCTTCCAGGGCAACATGAACGTGAAGTTCCTGCGCCGCCTGAAGGCGATCGACCAGCCGGCCATGAGCTATTTCGAGGGCCGCACCTATTCGCAGATCCTGCCCGACGGCAAGGCTTGGCGCTTCCATTTCCTGCAGGAGGTGAAGAGCTTCATCACGCACCCATCGTTCGGCAGCAGGCTGAAGGAGCCGGGCATCTACGAGATCTCCGGCATCGCCTATTCCGGCACCGGACGCATTTCCAAGGTGATGGTCTCGGCCGATGCCGGCAAGAGCTGGGCCGAGGCCGCACTGCAGGGACCGGTGCACCCGAAGGCGTTCACGCGCTTCCGCATGCCGTGGCGCTGGGAGGGCCAGCCGGTGGTGATCCAGAGCCGCGCCTGGGACGAGGCGGGCAATGTGCAGCCGCTGCGCGCCGAGTTCGTCGCTGCGCGCGGCGAGACCAAGAAGCCGCCCAATCCGCTCGGCTTCCCCAACCAGCACTACAACAGCATCACCAGCTGGGGCATCGATGCGAGCGGGGAGATCAAGCATGTCTACGCGTAAGGTTCTGCTTCCCGTTCTGCTGGTCGCCGCCGTCGGCACCGGCGCTGCGCTCGCGCAATCGCCGAAGCTCGGCAAGCCGATCATCGAGGCCGACGTCGCCCCCTGGGATGTCGCCGCCATGCCGGACGGGCGCGGCCTCCCCGAGGGCAAAGGCACTGCGGTCGAGGGCGCCAAGATCTTTGCCGAGAAGTGCGTCGCGTGCCACGGCGAGGGCGGCAAGGGCGTGCCCAATATCGCCGCGCCGATGATCGGCGGCCAGCCGCTCACCAACGGCATCGACACGCCGAAGACGATCGGCAACTTCATCGGCTACTCGACCATCGTGTTCGACTTCGTGCGGCGGGCGATGCCCTATCCGGAGCCGCGCACGCTGACCAGCGACGAGGTCTATGCGCTCACGGCGTATCTCCTGTTCATCAACAAGATCGTCGGCGAGACCGATGTGATGGACAAGGAGAGCCTGCCGAAGGTGAAGATGCCGAACCGCGACAACTTCATCATCTGGGCGCCGGATCGGATTTAACATTCGCGTAGCTTGCGTTTGGATCGACTGGGTCCCGGCTCTCGCTACGCTCGGCCGGGACACGAGGCTGAGGCTTAAGCACTGACTCGTGTCCCGGGCGAGCGTAGCGAGACCCGGGACCCAGACAAAAAAAGGCCTGAGGGAGGAACCATGATTTTCGTACGTGCGCTTGCGGCGCTGTTCGCCGTCATCTTCGCCACCGCCGCGTCGGCGCAGACCTATCCCAACCGTCCGGTCACCATGATCGTGCCGTTCCCGCCGGGCGGCGCGACCGACGCGATCGCGCGCATCATCCAGACGACCATGTCGCAGTCGCTCGGCCAGCAGATCGTCATCGAGAATATCGGCGGCGCCGGCGGCACCATCGCCGCCGCGCGGGCGGCGCGCGCCGCGCCGGACGGCTACACCATCATGATCCACCAGGTGGCGCTGGCGGCGAGCATGTCGATGTACTCCAAGCTCAGCTACGACGCGGAGAAGGATTTTGTGCCGATCGGCCTCATCAATACGGCGGCATCGACACTCGCGGCGCGCGCGTCATTGCCAGTGAACAACATCGCCGAGCTGGTGCGCTGGATGAAGGAGCCGGGCCAGAACACCAAGGTCGCCCATGCCGGCGTCGGCTCGTTCGGCCATCTCGCCGGCGTGCTCGCGGTACAGGAGATCGGCGCGACGGCGACGCAGGTCCCGTATCGTGGCGCCGGCCCGGCGCTCAACGATCTCCTCGCCGGCGTGCCGGACATCAGCTCGATCTCGGCGGTGCAGGCCGGCCCGCTCATCAGGGCGGGCAAGATCAAGGGCTTTGCCATCATCGGCCGCAACCGCTTCGCCGGCCTGCCCGAGCTGCCGACCATGGGCGAGGTCGGCTACAAGAAGCTCGACCTCGACTTCTGGCACATGCTGCTCGCGCCCGCCGGCACGCCGCAGCCGGTCATCGACAAGGTCAACACGGCGTTGCGCGCCGCGCTCGCCGATCCGGCCGTGCTGAAAACGTTCACCGACGGCGGCATGGACCTGTTCCCGGCCGATCAGCAGACGCCGCAGGCGGCTGCCGCATTGCTCTCGCGCGAGATCAAGCTGTGGGGCGACGTGATCCGCGCCAACGGCATTTCCGCGCAGGAGCAGAATTAGCCTAGGCGAAGTCGAGGCGGTGCCACATGCACTGCGCGCTCCCTCCCCCGCTTGCGGGGGAGGGTTGGGGAGGGGGCATTTGCGCGAGGCATTGCCCGATTAACCCCCTCTCCAACTCTCCAGCCGAAGTTGGATTTATCCGACTTCGGCCGCTAACGATGCCGAACTCGGGTAAACCCGAGTTCGGGTGCAAGCGGGGGAGAGCGCCCGCAGCATTCGTGGCAAGGTTTGAGATCAACGCGACCGATGTCACGCGACCGCCGCCGCGACCTTCTCATTCGTCCCGGACTCCGGCATCAGCGCGGCAGCCTTGAGCCCGGCCTGCACCTTGGGCACGGTCGCGACGATGTCGGTGATCGGCAACCCGTGCGTCGGCGCGATGGTCTTCACGCCGAGCCGCGCGATCAGGTGGTCGAGCCGGTCGCAATAGGCGTTCATGTCGGCGAATTTCGTCCAGAACAGCGCCAGGTCGGCGAAGGTGGACGACACGTCGGGCAGGTCGAGCGACACGGCCTCCTCGGCCACCAGCCCGCAGTGCCCGTCCTCGTGATAGTGGCTGTAGGCGAAGCCGTCGCCGGGAAACAAGACGCGCTCCCTGGTGTCGAATCCCCACCAGGTGGTGCGCAGGTCGCGGATCACCGGCTCGACCGCCATCAGGCTGCGTCCGCTGAGGTCGATCTCGTCGCCTTCCTTCATCCACTGCATGCGATGCTCGTACTGCGGGAAGGCGAGGTGATAGTCGCTCATGTCGCCGCAAAGGATGACGTCCGGATGCGCCTTGAGGATACGGCCGAGCCCGCCGCAATGCGGCGTCTCCTGGTGGGTGACGAACACGTACTTGAGCGGCGCGACGCCCTGCGCGAACAGCTCGCCGAGATGCCGCTCGATCACCGGAAAATCCTTCGGGTGCCCGGTCTCGACCAGGCACGACGCGGTCTCGCCGGCGACCAGGAATGCCGCGTTGTAGCCGTGATAGACCTTGCCCTTGTGGCGCTGCTCCAGGCAATCGCCGATCCAGAACACGCCGGGCGCGATCTCGCGGGGCATCTTGCCGGCCATGTTCACCTCTCCTCGTCGCGGCTGACATAGCGCGAGGTCGCCACGCTGCGGTCGCAGCCCTTCAGGAAATCATCGAGCATCCGGTAGTGCCGCGCGACCACGCTGCGGCCCGACAGGATGCAGCCATAGCCCGGTGCGATCGTCTCGATGTCGTATTTGTCGAAGATGTCGCCGATGCCGCGCCGGATCGTGTCGGTCGGCGCGCCCTCGAGCCACCAATAGCGCGTGTTGAGCATGAACGAGCGCACGTCGGCGGGCGAGGTGGCGTCGTTGTCGGTCTCGCTGACGGTCCACGGCCCGCGCTCGCTGTCGCGCCACACGTGGGTGAACATGTCCGACGAGAACAGCGTCCTGGTCGCGCGGTCGTACAGCCAGCGCGTCGCGATCAGGCGCAGCGGCGCCTGCATCACGTCGATCGCGCGGTCCTGCGCGCCGAGCCGGATCGTGTCGGCGCGGCTCACCGCGGTGACTTTCATCGATTCCAGGATATCCCGGCTCTCGGCGCCGAAATCGAACCACAGCGCCGCGTCGATATTGCTGGTGTAGCAGGTCTCGACGTTGAAACGGCCGGCGAAGCTCGCGACGTTGTTGATCGACATGAACTCGTTGAGCCGCAGCGGGAACAGCGACAGCGGCGTGCCCGGCGCCATCAGCGACTCGATCTGCGCGCGGATCACCGGCTCGTCCTTGCCGAAGCCGGTGTCGATCAGCATCGCCGCGTCGCTCTGCGTGAGCAGGTAGCTGTTGGCGACCGAAAAGCCGCGCGCGCTCTCCGGATAGCAGCTGACCCGGCCGTCGAGCGCGAAGGTGTTCTGCAGGGCGTGGAGCTTGCCGTCGGCGAGCGTGGCAATGCCGCCGGCAAAGCCGGCCGCATGATCCGTTTCCCCCGATGCCGGCCGCGTGACCACGGTCATGGCCGGGAGCTTATCGGGCGTGTGCGGTGATGGGAACCGGGCTCACGCGCGCTGGCGCTGCATGCCTGCCGCGCGCCGATGCATTGCCCAAGGGCGATATGGAGGTTTGATCTGGAGTTACGGCTCGACCGGCTGCCGCGCGTTTTCCATCAGCATGCCGAGCGCGGCGACGCGCACGTTGAGCGGCGAATGCGGGAAGGCGTTGCGCAGCAAAGTCACCGCCTCGGCCGCCGTACCGAACTGGCTGTCGGCGAGCGCCGCGGCCATGGCGCGGGCCATGTCAATGACCGAGCGCGGCGTCGGGTGCGCCTTGCCGGCGTGGAAGGTCCGCACCGTGCGCGGACGGGACCGGGTGAAGGGGAGGGGGAGAGCTGCGCCCATGGCAGAGTGTCCTCGATAGGGTCGCCCACTAACGCGGTTACCTGGAGCCGGTTCCCACCTGCTGGCGGTGGTGGCTGGTCCATCCGGGGCACTCAAGCTATTGGTGCACTCTGGCGGCCCAATGGTTCATCGGCCTGATTCGCGGAGTGATTCTGGCTGGCGGAGGTTACAGCCGCGTGAAGGGCTGATTCGGCCGTGCCGCTACGCCGCGATGTCCGGCGCCCGCCCAAATCGACCGCATCCGGATTGGCCGCCGCGAATTCCACCAACTCCGCCATCACCACGTCGAGGTGGCGCTCCATCGCCAGGCCGGCCGCCGCGCCGTCGCGCGCCTTCAGCGCCGCGACGATCGCCCGGTGCTCGGCGAAGGTCGAGGCCTGGCGCTGCGGCGTGCAGAGAAACAGCCGCATGCGGTCGAGGCTGCCGCGCGCCGCATCGACCGCGGCGTTGACCCGCTCGTAGCCGAGCGTGTCGAGGAGCAGCGCGTGGAAGGCGAGGTCGAGCGCGTGGAAGCGTGCCCGGTCGTCGCTCCCGAGCGCGACCTCCTGCTCGGCGAGATTGCGCTCGAGCGCGACAATGAGCACCGCCGGCATCTGCGGCGTGATCGTGCGCACCGCCTCGGCCTCGAGCGCGCGGCGGATGAACATGGCCTGCCGGCAATCGGCGAGGTCGATGCGCGCCACGCGGGTGCCGCGCTGCGGCAGCACCTCGACGAAGCCCTCGTCGGCGAGACGGCCGAGCGCCTCCGACACCGGAAAGCGCGACACGCCGAGCCGCGCGCAGATGAGCGCCTTGTCGAGGAAGGTGCCGGGCGGCAGCTCGAGCCGCACGATGGCGTCGCGGATCAGCTCCTGGATGCGCTGGACCGTGCCGCCGCGCGTCTCGCGGGCGAGTCGTGGCAGAAAGGCGTATGGACTCTTGCGTGGGCGCGACGCCATAGTAACATGTTAGCGCATATCCCGGAAAAGTGGCCACCGGTTTTCCGAAAAGGATATGCGCCGAGAATAACGTTCACATGGAAGCCCCTCGCACAAGGACCCGCCAAGAGGTCCGTCAGGCTGATTTCCAGACCAGGAGGAAATGTCATGTCGCAGTGGACGCGCCGTGTTGCCTTCGGCGCCGTTTTGGTCCTCGCTGCCTGTGCCTCGCTCGCGCCGGCGTCCGCCCAGACCAAGCTGAAATGGGCGCATGTCTACGAGACCGCCGAGCCCTATCACACCGAGGCATTGTGGGCGGCCGAGGAGATCAAGAAGCGCACCAACGGGCGCTACGAGATCCAGGTGTTTCCGGCCTCCCAACTCGGCAACGAGAACCAGATCAACGAGGGCCTCGGCCTCGGCACCGTCGACATGATCTATACCGGCGTCGCCTTCGCCGGCTCGATCCACAAGTCGATCGCCATCACCAATGCGCCCTACGTGCTGCGCGACTTCGATCACTGGAAGGCCTATCGCGACAGCAAGCTGTTCCGCGAGATCGCCGCTGGCTACGAGGGCAAGACCAAGCACAAGGTGATCGCGCTCACCTATTACGGCCAGCGCATGGTCACGGCCAACAAGGAGATCAAGAAGCCGGAGGACATGAAGGGCATGAAGCTGCGCGTGCCGCCGGCGCCGCTGTTTTTGATGTTCACCAAATCGGTCGGCGCCAACGCGACGCCGATCGCCTTCGCCGAGGTCTATCTCGCGCTCCAGCAGGGCACCGTCGACGGGCAGGAGAACCCGCTGCCGACCATTATGGCGAAGAAGTTCTACGAGGTGCAGAGCCATATCATGCTGACCGGCCATATCACCGAGTCGCTGCTGACGATCGTCGGCAATCACGTGTGGTCGAGGATGTCCGCCGACGACAAGAAGGTGTTCGAGGAGGTGCTGATCCAGGCCGCGTCGAAGGCGACCGACCAGATCCGCGTGTCCGAGCAGAAGCTCGCCGACGAGTTCCGCAAGCTCGGCAAGCAGGTGGTCGAGGTCGACCGCGACGCGTTCCGCAAGGCGGCGATGCCGCTGCACAACGATCCGTCCGCCGGCGGTGGCTGGTCGCAGGCGGAGTACGACGCGCTGCAGGCGCTGAAGTAGGCCTCTCGCGATCGCGTGGCACATGAGCCTAGTTAGGCGGGCACGGCCTCTCGCTCCCTCCCCCCTTGTGGGGGAGGGTTGGGGAGGGGGGTGGCTTCGCGCTCATGCGCCGCGATTCATTCACCCGCCTCCCCACCCGAAGTCGGATGTTTCCGACTTCGGCAACTCAATATGCCGAACTCGGGTAAACCCGAGTTCGGTTGGGGAGGGGAGCGAGAGGCAGTGCCTCCCTCACGAATGCGAAGGCCGGAAATCCACCACATGACCACCCTCGAAAAAACCCATCAGACGCCGCCGTCGGACGACGTGCACCTCATCGTCGCGCGCGACGAGGAGGTCGTGATCGAGCACCATCCGGAGGACTGGATCGTCTTCGTCCTGTTCTGGGGGCTCGCATCAATCGTCTTCCTGCAGTTCTTCACCCGCTACGTGCTCAACGACAGCCTCGCGTGGACCGAGGAGATCGCGCGCTATGGCCTGATGTGGATCGTGTTCATCGGCGGCGCCATGGTGACGCGCCGCAACTCGCACATTGCCGTCGAGCTCCTCGCCAACATCCTGCCGGCCGGCTCGGGACGCGTGTTCATCCTGGCGCTGGTCGACGTGATCAAGCTCGGCTTTCTCGGTTTGCTTGCCTGGTTCTCGGTGCTGATCACGGAGCGAATGGAGTTCCAGCGCATGACGGTGTTCGACCTGCCGATGAGCCTGGTCTACGGCGGCGTCGCGTTCGGCTGCATCCTGATGTTCATCCGGCAGGGCATCAATTTTTGGCGCAACGCGCGTGGCGGCTGGCGCAAGCCCCCGTCGCACCCGACCACCAGCGTCGATTGAGGGCGAAAAACAAATGGCGTTGCTCCTCCCGATCTTCGTTCTCGCGCTCCTCATCGGCGTGCCGGTGTTCATCGCGCTCGCCGGCTCGTCGCTGCTCTACACGCACTTCATCGCCGGCATCCCGGACTTCGTGATCCTGCATCGCATGGCGGGCGGCATCGACTCGTTTCCGCTGCTGGCGGTGCCGTTCTTCATCCTCGCCGGCAACCTGATGAACTCGGCCGGCATCACCAACCGCATCTATGACTTCGCGGTAGCGCTGTGCGGGTGGATGCGCGGCGGCCTCGCCCACGTCAACATCATCGGCTCGGTCATCTTCGCCGGCATGTCCGGCACCGCGATCGCCGATGCCGCCGGCCTCGGCACCATCGAGATCAAGGCCATGCAGGACCATGGCTACTCGACCGAGTTCTCGGTCGGCGTCACCGCCGCGTCCGCCACGCTCGGGCCCATTATCCCGCCGTCGCTGCCGTTCGTGATCTACGGGATGATGGCGAACGTCTCGATCGGCGCGCTGTTCCTCGGCGGCTTCATCCCCGGCGCGGTGATGACCATCTTCATGATGCTCTACGTCACCTATTGCGCGCGTAAATATGGCATGGGCCGCGACCAGGTGTTTCGCCTGCGTGTGCTCGCCGTCACGTTCATCGCCGCGCTGCCGCCGCTGCTCACGCCTGCCATCATCATGGGCGGCATGACCTTCGGGTGGTTCACGCCGACGGAAGCCGCCATCGCCGCCTGCGCCTGGGCGCTGATCCTCGGCGTGTTTCTCTACCGCTCGCTCAGCCTGAAGCAGTTCTACAAGGTGACGCTCGACACCATCGAGACGACCGCCGCCGTCCTGCTCATCGTCGGCGCCGCGTCGCTGTTCGGCTGGGTGCTGACGACGACCCGCGTCACCGAGGCCGCGACGGATGCGCTCCTGGCGGTAACCGACAATCGCTACGTCATCCTGCTCCTCATCAACGTCCTGCTCCTGGTCGTCGGCTGCTTCCTGGAGACGATCGCGTCGATCAGCATCCTGGTGCCGGTACTCATGCCGGTCATCATCAAGGTCGGCATCGATCCGGTGCATTTCGGCGTGATGATGACGCTCAACCTGATGATCGGGCTCCTGCACCCGCCGCTCGGCATGGTGCTGTTCGTGCTGTCGCGCATCTCCAAGCTTTCGCTCGAGCGCACCACCATGGCGATCTTGCCGTGGCTCATCCCGCTGTTGATGTCGCTGATCGCGATCACGCTGATCCCGGAGCTGACGCTGTGGCTGCCGCGGATGGCGGGGTTGGTGAAGTGAGCGGACGCGGCGTATGAACCAGGGTCAGGCGGCTCTTCGGGCCGCCGACCAGGAGACCCACTCGTGACGCAACGTCTGCGCCTCGGCATGCTCACGCCGTCGTCCAACACCACGCTCGAGCCGGTGACCGCCGCCATGATGCGAGACGTGCCCGGCGCGAGCGTGCACTTCGCGCGCTTTCGCGTCACCGAGATCGGCCTGTCGGCGCAGGCGCTGGCGCAGTTCGACGACACGGAGATCCTGCGTGCCGCCGAGCATCTCGCCCACGCCAAGGTCGACGTCATCGCCTGGAACGGCACCTCGGCCTGCTGGCTGGGCTTTCCGGCCGACGAACGCCTGGTCGCGCGGATCGAGCAGGCGACCGGCATTCCGGCCTGCACGTCGGTGCTGGCGTTCCGCGAGATTTTCGAACGCACCGGCGTCAGGCGCGTCGGCCTGGTCACGCCTTATCTCGACGACGTCCAGGCCCGCATCCTGACCAACTGGAGCGCCGCCGGCTTCACCTGCGCGGCCGAGTGGCACCTCGGCCTGCAGGACAATTTTTCCTTCGCCGAGGTCGCGCCCGAAACCATCGCCACCATGGCGCGCGACGTCGCCGCCGCGCTGCCCGATGCCATCGCGGTCGTCTGCACCAACATGGACGGAGCGTCGCTCGCGAGCGGCCTCGAGGCGGAGCTCGGCATTCCGGTCTACGACTCGATCGCGACTGCGGTGTGGAAGAGCCTGCTCGTTGCCGGCGGCGATCCGGCGGCGCTAAAGGGCTGGGGCCGCCTGTTCTCCGATGCACGCCTGCGCGCTGCCAGCGCGCCGGTGGCGGCCGGCTGAATTTGCTAGAATGGCCTATGTCGTAAGATTAGAGAGTGACGTCAGGGAGGAACCATGACTGCGCCGCGCACCCTTCGCCTCGCCGCTGACGACAACGTCGTCGTCGCCGTGGATCCGATCGCGCCGGGCGCTGCAGCGGCCGGCGTCACCGCCCGCGAACGGGTTCCGCGCGGCCACAAGATGGCGGTCGCGCCCATTGCGCAGAACGAGCCGGTCCGCAAATACGGCCAGATCATCGGCTTCGCGGCGAAGCCGATCGCGCCCGGCGACTGGGTGCATGTGGACAATGTCGCGCTGCACGACTTCGCCCGTGACTACCGCCACGCCGAGGCAGCGCGGAACGACGAGCTCGTGCCGCCGGAAGCGCGCGCGACGTTCGAAGGCTATGTACGGCCGGGCGGCAAGACCGGCACGCGCAACTATATCGGCGTGCTCTCCTCGGTGAACTGCTCGGCCACCGTGGCGAAGTTCATCGCCGAGGAGGTCAACCGCTCCGGCATGCTCGACGACTATCCGGAGATCGACGGCGCCGTCGCCTTCGTGCACGGCACCGGCTGCGGCATGGCGGCAAAGGGCGAGGGCTATGAGGTGCTGCAGCGCGCGCAGTGGGGCTACGCCACGCACCCGAACCTCGGCGCCTCGGTCATGGTCGGGCTCGGCTGCGAGACGTTCCAGATCGAGCGCCTCAAAGACGAATACGGCCTGGTCGAGGGCGACCATTTCCAGACCTTGACGATCCAGGCGACCGGCGGCACCCGCAAGACCATCGCCAACGCGGTCGCGCGCATCAAGGAGATGCTGCCCGTCGCCGCGCGCGCGAAACGCGAGACGCGGCCTGCCTCGGAGATCATGCTGGCTTTGCAATGCGGCGGCTCCGACGGTTATTCCGGCATCACCGCCAACCCGGCGCTCGGCGCCGCGGTCGATCTCCTGGTGAAGCACGGCGGCACCGGCGTGCTCGCCGAGACGCCGGAGATCTACGGCGCGGAGCACCTGCTCACGCGCCGCGCGGTCAACCGCGCCGTCGGCGAGAAGCTGGTCGCGCGCATCAAGTGGTGGGAGGACTACTGCGAGCGCAACCGCGGCGAGATGAACAACAATCCGTCGCCCGGCAACAAGGCCGGTGGCCTCACCACCATCCTCGAAAAATCACTCGGCGCCGCCGCCAAGGGCGGCAGCACGACGCTGCGCGCGGTCTATGAATATGCCGAGCCGGTGAAAGAGAAGGGCTTCGTGTTCATGGACACGCCGGGCTACGACCCGGTCGGCGCGACGGGACAGGTCGCCGGCGGCTGCAACGTGATGTGCTTCACCACCGGCCGCGGCTCTGCGTTCGGCTGCAAGCCGGCGCCGTCGATCAAGCTCGCGACCAACAGCCAAGTCTACACGTCCATGATCGAGGACATGGACATCAATTGCGGCGACGTACTCGACGGCGTGTCGATCGAGGCTAAGGGCCAGGAGATTTTCGAGCGGGTGCTCGCGGTTGCCTCCGGCGAGCGCAGCAAGTCCGAACAGCTCGGCTACGGCGACCTGGAGTTCGTGCCGTGGCAGATCGGCGCGGTGATGTGAGGACTATTTCACCTTCTCCCACACCAGCATATTGACGCTGATCTTGCCGTCGGTGTGGAAGGGAAACGGCGGCGTGGTCAGCGTCAGGCGATCGCCCTCGCGCGTGACGGTGCGGACCTGCTTGGTGCCGGCCCACACCTCGTTCCACGCGATGTCGATCGAGTGCTCGATCTTCTGTCCGTCGAACCTGTAAGTGCCGCCATAGGCGGTCATGGTGCGGAACAGCTCGATGCGCTGCTCGTCGGTGATCTTGTCGAGCGCCTCGGGTTTCGGTCGTGGATGCCGCACGATCACCACCAGCACACGGCCGTCCTTGCCATAGGTGATGTAGCCGAGCGGATTCGGCACCGGCACGGTCTCGCCGGTCTCGACGATCTTCCGCTGCTCGATGACGAGTTTGTAGGTCCCGGTGATATCGTCATCGGCGAGCGCCGGCAACGCGACCAACGTTCCGAGCACGACCGCCGTCGTCACGTACGTGCGCATGATACCTCCCGATCTAGCCCGGCCGGAAAGGCCTGCGGTAACGGAGCTTGGCAACCATTTTAGTAAGGTGCAGGGCGCGGATGTGTGAACGCCGTCACAGATTGCGTGAGCCGGCCCGCGGGGTACTGGCCAATACCGCTGTTGCACCCGGCATGCCGGCGCGGTGAAATGCGGCTCAATACACAAAAGAATAAACGTTGCATCAGCGGAGGAAATCGCATGCGCGTGATCGCCACGTTCCTCTCAGCTCTCATCCTCTCCGTCGCGGTTCCGGCCGCGGCGCAAAGCAATTACCCCGACAAGCCGGTCCGCATCATCGTCACCTTCGTTGCCGGCAGCGCGACCGACATCACCGCGCGCATCGTCGCGCAGCGGCTTCAGGAGACCTGGGGCGTGCCGGTGACGGTCGAGAACATCCCCGGCGCCGGCGGGGCGGTCGGCGCCGAGCGGCTCGCAAAAGCGGCGCCCGACGGCAGCACGCTCGGCTGGCTCGCCAACGGCGCGCTGACGATCGTGCCGGCGCTGCAGACGAACCTCTCCTACGATCCGACGCGTGATTTCGCGCCAGTCTCCCAGGTGGTCAGCATGGCGAGCATCCTCGCCGTCAACAACGGCGTGCCGGCCAAGAGCCTGCAGGACCTGGTCGCGCTCGCCAGGCAACAGCCCGGCAAGCTGTCCTACGCGTCGCCCGGCGTCGGCACGCCACAGCACATCGGCGGCGAGCTTCTCAAGAGCATGGCCGGCATCGACGTCGTCCACGTACCCTATCGCGGCGCGCAGATGGAGGACGTGATGGGCGGGCGCGTCGCCATGACGCTGCAGAACATGGCTGCCATCCTGCCGCTGGTGCGCGACGGCCGGCTGCGTGGGCTGGCGGTCACCTCGCTCAATCGCTCGCCCGTCATCGCCGAGTTGCCGACCGTGGCGGAGTCCGGCTACCCGGGCTTCGAGGCGACCTCGTGGTTCGCGCTGGTCGCACCGGCCGGAACGCCCGCGCCGATCGTCGCAAAACTGCATCGCGACGTGACGCGGCTCGCCGCGCAGGACGAGATGCGCGAGCGCTTCGCCAAGCTCGGGCTCGACACGGTCGCCGGCCCGCCCGGCGAGCTCGCCGGCATCATCAAGGCGGACATCGCCAAGTGGGCGAAGGTGATCGCCGACGCGGGCATCAAGGGCGGGGAGTAGGGCGGAGCGCCGGGCAGATCAGTGCGGTGATGTGAGTTCCCCGCGGCGCGATACGTGTCGGCTATCGTGCCTGCGGGTTGCATCAAATGCCGGGTTTCCAACACAGAGATGACGCGAATTTGAGGATGGCCGCCGCGCAAAGGCTTTCAGGTCGCCGCAACTCTCCGTGATGATTATCGTTGTCGCGCGGGGCGGAAGATCGGCGTTGATGCGGTGATGGTGGCTGCTCAGTCCGCGTGCGCGACGAACCCGGCGTCCGGCGTCTCGACAGCCGAGCCGCGCGCTCCCCTGCACATCGACGTCGTCACCCGCGACCGCCTGGGGCAGCTCCCGTGCTGGCGCGACGCCTTTGCCGACGAGCGCAAGGATCACCGCTACTACGAGCTGGTGGAGGACACGCTCCACCCCGAGTTCGACTACCGCTATTTCGTGATCAGCGACGCGCGCGGCCGCGTCTGTGCGGTGCAGCCGTTCTTCCTGCTCGATCAGGACCTGCTGGCCGGCGTCGGCCCGCAGTTCGCGCCGCTGATCGCCGACATCCGCCGCGTCTGGCCGCGTTTCATGTACACGCGCGTGCTGATGATCGGCTGCGCGGCGGGCGAGGGCCATCTCGCCGGCGACGACGACCGCCTGGCGCAATATGCCGAGGTGCTGGCCGCATCGGCCGCGCGGCATGCGCGTGCGCTCGGCGCCCGGCTGATCGTGCTCAAGGAGTTTCCAGCCCGCTACCGGTCGGCGCTCGGTTGTTTCATCGCGCACGGCTTCACGCGCATTCCCAGTCTGCCGATGACCCGGCTGTCGATCGATTATGCGAGCTTCGACGACTACATGAACCGTGCGCTCAACAGCGCAACGCGGAGGAAGCTGCGCAAGAAGTTTCGCGCCTCCGAGCAGGTGGCGATCGAGATGAGCCTGGTGCGCGACGTGAGCCCGGTCGTCGGGGAGGTCTATCCGCTCTACCTTCAGGTGTTCCGCCGCTCCAGGCTGCAGTTCGAGAAGCTGACCGAAAACTATCTGTGCGAGCTCGGGCGGCGCATGGGCGACAAGGCGCGGTTCTTCCTGTGGCGCCAGGGCGGCCGCATCGTCGCCTTCTCGGCGTGCATGGTCCAGGGCGACGCGCTCTATGCCGAATATGTCGGCTTCGACTACGAGGTCGCGCTCGACCTGCACCTCTACCACTACGCCGTGCGCGACATGATCAGCTGGGCGATCGCCAACGGCTACAAGTGGTTCCGCAGCAGCCCGCTGAATTACGACCCGAAGCTGCATCTGCGGCACTCGCTCGACCCGGTCGATCTCTACGTCCGCCACACCTCGAAGCTGGCCAATCTGGTGCTGCAGCGCCTCCTGCCGCTGCTCGCGCCGACGCGCTACGACAAGACGCTCCCGAAGTTCAGCAACTACGATGAGCTGTGGGGAAACGGTGAGGGGCGTAGGGCGCAATAGCGAAGCGTATTGCGCCGCCGAGGTTCAGCGGCGGATTACGCTCCGCTAATCCGCCCTACGCGTGACGCTGCGGAAATCTTTCAGCGCCCACTATGATGAGCTCTGGGGGAACGGTGAGTGAGCGAAGAAGCTCTCGCCAGAGCGTCGGCGGGTCGCTCCCGAAAATTCGCGAGACGCCCTCACCGGTTGGGCGCCGGACGGCATGAGACGCTTTTTTTGAGCACGGTCAGTCGCCCGCTGCCCTCGAAACCATCCATTTGAACGTTTCGCCCACCTGACGTGACCAAGAGACGTCACCACCACTGCGCGCGGTCGGTCGGCGCGCAACGCCCCCGGCAGATCGCGCAGTGATGTGAGGCAGGTCACTCCCGTTTCCTCGCTCCAACCGCTAATCTGACGGAGTAGTCTGGCGCTCACACTGGAAAGAGGGATTGTGTCGCCATGAACGTGCGCAGCACCAGGATTGTCCACCGGCTGATCGGCGCGGTTTTGCTGGCGCTCGCCGCCCTGACGGGGTCGGCGGTCGCGCCGGCCGCGGCCGCACCGGCCTGCGACAAGCTCATCACCCCGGAGGACACCATCAGTCTGATTGCGGCGGATCTCGGCCGGATCACGCCGCGCCAGCGTCGCACTGGAACCCGCTACCTGACGCTGACCAACCTGCACAACAGCTGCGTCGACGCCGAAAGCCTCAACGTATTCCGGAACGGCGCGGTCAAGCTGATCAACAGCCTGAGCCGCTCGACCGACATCGCCCGGCTTGAGCCGATCGACCCGGACGGCACCATCCTGCGCGTCAACATCGAGGAAATCGGCTGGACCAGCAAGGACTGGGACGACCTGATCGCCGTGTATCCGTATCGCACGCAGCCCAGCGACCAGTTCGTCGCGGCGATCGAGGCCGCGACCGGCACCAAGCTGCCCTACATCCGCGCCGACTGGTTCGCGTTCTCGGCGTCGCGCCCGCCGCTCTACAACAAGCTGCTCAAATTGCCGGCGACGTTCCAGGCCCTCGCCAAGGAGCAGGGCGTCGACGTCGACGCCAATATCAAGAATTTCGTGGCGCAGCGCGCGGGCTTCCAGAAGTCCGGCGTCAGCCGCAACAACCGCCTGATCGAGCGGCATCCTTCGCGCAACGGCTACTTCTGGGTCTCGTACGACTTCGGCGGCAACAAAGGCACGCAGAGCCTGTTCGAGCACCCGCTCGGCCCGGGCGGCGACGATGCCTTCAAGCACGACGGCGGCGAGACCATCTTCAGCCTGCCGAACGGCTTCCAGGCCTACTATCTCAACAAGGCCGACGGGTCGCCGCTCGACAAGGGGCCGACCAACATCGTGCAGGATCCGGGTCGCCGCGACTTCCAGGTCACCAACGGCATCTCCTGCATGGGCTGCCACGAATACGGAATGAAGAAGGCGAAGGACGAGATCCGCGCGGCGGTGCTGACGGGGCGCGACTTCAACAGGCAGACCCGCGAGACCGTCGACGCCCTCCATCCGCCGATCGAGAAGATGGACCGGATCATCGACGGCGATGCCGATCGCTTCGCGGCTGCCATGAAGCGCGCCGGCCTCGACATGAAGCTGCATCTGGGCGGCGTCGAGATGATCAATGCGCTGTCCGACCGCTACGAGGGCAACGTCGATCTCGTCGCCGCGGCCGGCGAGCTCGCCGTCAAGCCGGACGAGCTGCGTGCTGCCATCAGGGAACTCGACAACAAGGCGATCAAGACGCTGGTCCGCCGGCTCGCTCAGAACGCCGTCATACCGCGCGACGAGTTCGAGCAGCGCTTCATCGAGCTCGCCACCGGGTTGACCGACGATGAGGAAGTGAAGATCCCGGCTGCGAAGTGACGCGAAGCAATCGGCGCTCCGCTCGAACGGGCGCCGTCGCCCCGGGTTGATGTAACCTACTGCGGCGGCTGACCGACCTTGACCTCGATCGCCGCGTAATATGCGGCAAGGTCGGCGATGTCCTCGTCCTTCAGATCGCGTATCACCAGCGACATCATCTCGTTCTTGCGCGCGCCGCTGCGATAGTCCTTGAGCGCCTGGATGAGATAGGTCTCGGGTTGGCCGGCGAGCGTGGGCGAGTCCGGCCGCTGCGACAATCCGTCGAGGCCGTGGCACGCCTGGCATTGCAGGGCCTTCTGCCGCCCGGCCTTCACGTCGCCGGCGGCGGCTGGGGTGATGGCGAGGACTGCGCACACACAGACGACTGCTACCTTGGAAAGGTACACCAGAGCCGCGGGCGTCACCTCTCCCCGCGTGCGGGGGGGGGGGGAGGGCGAGAGGCGGGGGGGGGGGGGGGGGGTTGGAGGGGGGCGGCGCTTTGATAATATAAAAAAAACCAAACCAACTGCTCCGGCCG
>Ga0081540_1001522_pt1 | contig 19920 bp, 17 predicted proteins | sample TabmetS2T1R1_FD_71024 | JGI IMG/M metagenome (GOLD analysis project Ga0081540, IMG submission 71024) | Tabebuia heterophylla rhizosphere microbial communities from the University of Puerto Rico - S2T1R1 | ecosystem: Host-associated > Plants > Roots > Rhizosphere ... | reverse complement strand
AACGGGGGCCGGCGGCGGGGGGCCCGGCGGCACCCTGGTCGAGGGGTACTGCCGGGACGCGCGGGCGATAGCCGCCCTCGGCTCCCCGGTGTGGTGCCGCGGGACGCTGCCGCTGGACGCCAAGGGCCGGACCGCGGTGACCGCGTGGCGGCAGCCCGCCGTCGTCGGCGGCCTGCCGGTCCGGCCGGGGGACCTCGTGGTGGCCGACGCCGACGGCGCGGTGGTCGTCCCCGGCGGGCTCGCCCGCGAGACGGTAGGGCGCGCGCTTGAAAAGGTGTCGAAAGAGGACGGCGTGCGGGACGCGCTGGCCGCGGGCAGCACGCTGCGGCGCGCTTACGACCAGTTCGGCGTCCTGTGAGCGGTCGTCGGCGCGAAGGGAGCCACCATGCCTGCAAGCCCGCGGCCTGACATCGCCGTCGACGCGCGCGCCACGCTCGGCGAGGGGCCCGTGTGGGACGAGCAGCAGCAGCGGTTGCTCTGGCTGGACATCCTGCCCGGGCTCGTGCACCGGTCCGACCCGGCCACCGGCGCCGACGACGTCTTCCGCGTGGGCAAGCCGACCGGATCCGCCGCCCTGCGCCGCGGCGGCGGCCTCGTCCTCGCCGTCGAGGACGGCTTCGCGCTGCTTGACCCCGCCTGGCAGCGGCTCGACCAGGTCGCCGTCATCGAGCACCCCGGTCCGCCGGCACGGTTCAACGAGGGCAAGTGTGACCCGGCCGGCCGCTTCCTGGCGGGCACCATGGCCTACGACGAAACGGTCGGGGCGGGATCTTTGTACCGGCTGGACCCGGACCTGGCAGTGACAAAGCTGCTGGACGGCGTCACGATCTCGAACGGGGTCGCGTGGACCGCCGACGCGGCCACCATGTATTACATCGACTCGCCGACGCAGGGAGTGGATGCCTTCGACTACGACGCGGGGACCGGCCGGCTGGCGAACCGGAGGCGCGTCGTGGACATACCGGCCGCGGCCGGGCTGCCGGACGGCATGACGGTCGATGTGGATGGGTGCCTGTGGGTTGCTCTGTACGGGGGGTCGGCGGTCCACCGGTACGCTCCCGACGGCCGCCTCGACGTCGCGCTGTCCTTCCCCGCCACGAACATCACCTGCCCGGTCTTCGGCGGCCCCGGGCTGGATGTGCTCTACGTGACCAGCGCCCGCGACGGTCTCGACGAGCGGCAGCTGGCGGCCCAACCGCACGCCGGGGCCGTGTTCGCGGCCGACGCCGGTGCCCGCGGGCTGCCCGGGCTGAGGTTCGCCGGCTGATGCCGCCGCCCGACAGGACGGAGCCCGATGGAAGTCGCTGAGGGAATCCACCGCATCGAAACCCCGCTGGGGGACCGGGTCAACTGTGTCTACCTGTTCGCGGGCACACGTTCGGCGCTGCTGTTCGACACCGCCATCGGCCCCACGGTCGCCTCCCACGTGGAGCCGTATCTCGCCGCGGCGGGCATCGAGCCGGCGCGGATCCGCTACGTCGTCAACAGCCACTGCGACTGGGATCACCACGGCGGCAACGGCGCGGTGCGCGACCTGGCCCCGGCGGCGGCGCTGTGCTGCCACGAGCTGGACCGGCCGCTCGTCGAGGATGCCGACCTGCTGTTCGCGCGCCGCTACGACGAGCTGGCAGCGGACGGCATCACCGAGCCGGCGACGACCCGGGCGTTTGTCGCCGCCAACACCCGCCAAGTGCCGATCGACCTTGGCCTCAGCGGGGGCGAGCGGTTCTTCCTCGGCTCCGGCTGGGCCGTCGACCTGCTCCACACCCCCGGCCACTCGCGCGGGCACGTGAGCATCCATGATCCGCGCAGCCGGACCGCGGTAGTCGGGGACGCCGTGCTCGGCAACGCCGTGCTGCTCGCCGACGGCACCCCGGCGTTCCCGCCGACGTACCGGTACGTGGACACCTACCGCGGCACCGTCCAGGGGCTGCAGGCGATGGGGCTGGACCGGCTGCTGACCGCGCATTACCCGGTCTACGGCGGGCCGGATGCCGCCGAGTTCCTCGCGGAAACAAGGGCCTTCGCCGACCGGGTCGAGGCCACGCTGCGCAAGGAGCTGAGCGCGGCCGGGGAGCCGGTGACGATGACGGCGCTGACCGAGCGGCTGGGCCCGCGGCTCGGCCGCTGGCCCGGCGAGGCGAACCAGTTCCTCTCGCAGCCGCTGCTGGGTCACCTGGAGCGGCTGGAGCGGCACGGGCTCGTTCGCCGCGTCCGGGCGAACGGCCCGACGGGTTATGCATGGACGGGTGACAGGTGAGCGGGCTCGCCGGGAAGGTCGCGCTGGTGACCGGCGCGGCGGGCGGGCTGGGCTCGGTGACAGCCGCCGCGCTGGCCGGCGGCGGCGCCCGGGTGCTGGTGCTGGACCTGCCGGACAGCCCGGGGGAGCGGGTCGCCGCCGCGATCGAGGCGGCGCCCGGCCCCGGATCGGCCCGGTTCGTTCCCGGTGATCTCGGCGACCTCGACGCGGCGCGTGCGCTCGTTGCCGGGCTCGCCGCCGAGCATGGCGGGATCGACATCCTGGTCAACAACGCCGCCGTCTACCCGAGCATGCCGTTCGAGGACTACAGCACGCAGGAATGGCAGCACGTCCAGCGGGTCAACGTGGACGCCGCGTTCGTGTGCGCGCAGGCGGTGCTGCCCGGCATGCGAGAGGCCGGGTACGGGCGCATCATCAACATCGCGAGCATCACGTTCTTCGGCGGCTGGGACCTGCTCGCGCCGTACGTGACGTCCAAGGGGGCGCTGGTCGGGCTCACGCGCGCGCTCGCGCGGGAATTCGGCCCGCACGGTATCACCGTCAACGCCATCGCGCCCGGTGCCTTCCCCACGGCCGCCGAGGAGATTCATCCCGACCGCGAGGCATACCAGCGGTTGGTCCTTGATCACCAGTCGGTGAAGCGGCGGGGGAGGCCCGGGGACGTCGCGGCGGCGGTGCTGTTCTTCGCCGGGGAGGAGAGCGGGTTCATCACGGGGCAGCTGATCGCCGTCGACGGCGGCTGGGTCATGCACTGACGAAGCTGCCAGGCGGCGGGCAGACGGGCCGGTGGCGGCCCGCCGGGTTGCCCGGGCCGGGCCGACAGGAGGGAGCGGCAGTGGGAGTTCTCGACGGTTACCGGGTGCTGGATCTGTCCATCGCGATGTCCGGCCCGTTCGCCGCGATGCGGCTGGGCGACCTCGGCGCCGACGTCATCAAGGTCGAGCCGGTCAGCGGCGAATGGCAGCGGCATGTGTCGGCCGGCGGCGCGCGGGGGAACCGGGTCAACGTCTCGTTCCTGTCGCTCAACCGGAACAAGCGGAGCCTGGCGGTCAACCTCAAATCCGCCGAGGGCCGGCGCCTGGTGCACGCGCTGGCCGGGACCGCGGACGTCGTCCTCCAGAACTACCGGCCCGGGGTCGCCGCCCGCCTCGGCATGGACTACCAGACGATCCGCGGCATCAACCGCCGTGTCGTCTACGTCTCCATCTCCGGGTACGGCGAGACAGGGCCCTACGCCGGCCGGCCAGGCCAGGACCTGATCCTGCAGGGGATGTCCGGCGCGATGTTCTCCGCCGGCCGGCGAACCGACCCGCCGCAGCCGTCCCCGATGTACGTCGTCGACGCGGTCACCGCGTACACGGCCTTCGAGGGCGCGCTCGCGGCCCTGCTGCACCGCGAGCGCACGGGCGAAGGCCAGCTGGTCGAGGTCAACATGCTCGATGCCATCCTGACGCTGCAGATGCAGGAGATGAGTGTCTTCACCGTCGGCGGCCTGCCGCAGCGGCGCTCGGCGCAGCCCCACGCGCACTGCTTCATCCGCGCGCCGTACGGCGTGTTCGCGACCGCCGACGGGTACCTGATCCTTGCCTTTCCCCCGCTGGCCACGCTCGGCGACGTGCTCGCCATTCCCGAGCTGGCCGACATGGACGACGAGGCGGACGGGCACGTGCGGCGGGACGAGATCCATGCCCTGGTGGCCGCCAGGCTGCTGGAGGCACCCGCCAGCGAGTGGCTCGCGCTGTTCGCCGAGCATGACATCTGGGCCGGGCCGGTCTACGCGTACCCGGACGTGGTGACCGACCCGCAGGTGCGGCACAACGGCTCTCTCGTCAGCTACCGCCATCCCAGCGAAGGCGACGTGACCACGCCCGGCTTCGCGATCCGGTTCACCGGGTCGCCGTCGTCCATCCGCCGGGGCGCGCCGCTCGCCGGCGAGCACACCCGCGAGATCCTGGCCGAGCTCGGCGTCAGCGACCAGCAGGTGAACGAGCTGCTCGCCGCCGGGGTGGTCGCCGCGGAGCAGCCGTGACGCGGCCCGGCCGGGCCCTGCGCGGGATCACCTGGGACCATTCGCGGGGCTACGCCGCGCTTACCGAGCTGGAACGGCTCGACGCGGCGGCGGACACCCGCTACGGCGCCATGCCAGCGCCGCTGACCTGGGAGCGCCAGCCGCTGTCCGGATTCGAGTCCCGGCCGGTCACGGACCTGGCCCGGCGGTACGACGTGCTCGTCATCGACCATCCCGGGCTCGGGGCCGCCAGGTTCGCGCTGCGCCCGCTCGACGACCTGTTCAGCCCGCGCGAGCTGGCCGGGTGGGCAGCCGCGGCCGTGGGAGCCTCGTTCGGCTCCTACCGCTACGCCGGCCGTCAGTGGGCGCTTCCGCTGGACGCCGCCGCCCAGGTCTGCGCGGTCCGGCCCGACCTGATGGGCGGCAGGCAACCGCCCGCCACCTGGCACGAGGTGGCCGCCCTGGCCAGCCAGCTCCCTCTTGCGCTCGCGCTCGGTGGCCCGCACGCGCTGCTCACGGTGCTCGCGGTCTGCGCGGCGCAGGGGGCACCGCCGGTGGCCGAGGCGGGCGACGGCTTGCCCGCGGGAGGCTTCGCGGACGGCGCAGTGGCGCGCGACGCGGTGCTCACCGCGCTGGAGCTGCTGGCCGGCGCCTGCGGGCGCGTCGACATGGACCTGGCCGCGGGCGGCCCCATCGGCGTGCTCGAGGCGATGGCGGCCGGGGACGCCGCCGCCTGCTGCCCGCTGGTCTATGGCTACGTCACCTACAGCCGGCCGGGGCGGCGCCCGCATCGCCTGGCCGTCAGCGGCGCGCCCGCCTGGACGCCGGGCGGCCGCCCGGGCAGCGTGCTCGGCGGAACCGGCGTCGCCGTCTCCCGCCGCGTCGCCGACGGGGACATCCCGGCGGCGCGCGCGCACCTGCGGCGGCTGCTGGCGGAGCCGGTGCAGGCGGGACTGGTGCCGCGGGCGGGCGGCCAGGCCGCGCTGCGCGCGGCGTGGGAGTCGGACTCCGTCAACGCCGCGTGCGGGAATTTCTACCGCCTGACCCGGGCGACGCTCGACCAGGCGTGGGTGCGGCCCCGGTTTCCCGGCTGGATCGGCTTCCAGGATCACGGATCGGCCATCGTCCGCGAGGGATTGCGGGGCCGCGCCGCGCCGGGGGAGATCCTGCGCAAGCTCCGGGCGGCGTTCCATGCCAGCTGCCTCGCCGCCGACGCACCGGGACCCTGAGGAGAACCACGCCGGAACGGCCGGCTACCGATGACTGGAAATCGTGAGGTGACAGCCGTGGAGGAAGACTTCCGGGACGTCCTGTTCGACCTGGCCGGGCCGGTGGCGACGCTGGTGCTCAACCGGCCCGGCAAGCTCAATGCCGTCACGCCGCGGATGACCGACGCCATCCGCGGTTACGCAGACCGGATCAACTCCGGCGGCGAGGTCAGGGCGGTGGTGCTCACCGGCGCCGGGGACAGGGCGTTCTGCGCCGGCAGCGACGTCGGCGAACTGGACGCCTACGACACGGCGTGGGAGTTCCGCGGCCGCCCCGACTACTGCGACGCCGTGCGGTCGATCCGCAAGCCGGTCATCGCCGCAGTGAACGGCTACGCCTACGGCGGCGGCCTCGAACTGGCGATGTCCGCGGATATCAGGCTCGCGTCCGGGAATGCCGCCTTCGCCGCGCCCGAGATCAAGCTGGGCTGGATCGGCGGTGGGGGAGTGTCCACGTTCCTGGCGCACAGCGCCGGGCCGTCGAACGCCGCGCTGATGCTCTACACGGGCGACCCGGTCGACGCCGCCACCGCCTTGTCGTGGGGCCTGGTGAGCCAGGTGCTGGAGCCCGAAGACCTGCTGCGCGCGGCCCGCGAACTCGCCGGCCGGATCGCTCAGCGGCCGCCGATCGCCGCGCAGACCGCCAAGCTCAACCTGCGCGCCGCCTACACCATGCCGCTGGAAAGCGCCATCCAGTACGAGCGTGACCTGCAGACCATCTGCTTCGCCACGGATGACGCCGCCGAAGGCCGGAGTGCCTTCACGCAGAAGCGGCCGCCGCGTTTCACCGGGCGGTGAGGTGCCGCGTCACGTGCGGATCGGTGATGAAGCGGCGGCCGCGCGGCGGCGGCCCTCCTCGATCCAGTGCGGAAGCGAGCCGAGGTCAGCGCCCGCGTCGATGCACAGCTGGGCGGCCTGCAAGTAGCGTGCCTCATCCCGGTCACCCTCATGGCCCCCGATGGCGAGGCCGGCGCTTTCCGCGAGCAGGTCCGCCCGGCCCCTGGCGACCTGGCCCAGCGTCGCGGCAGCTTCCTGCTGCTCAGCGCCGGTGAGGGGCCGGCCGCGGGCGAGGCGGCGCGCCACACCGGTGATCTCAGCGAGCAGGGCCCGGTCTCGTTTTGACGACGCCATGAGTCCATATTAGAAGATGTATTCGATAAATATCAAGAAGCTGGCACTCCGCGATCCAAGCGCTCGCCACGGTCAACCTGTCGGCGATGACGCGGTTCCTCTGGCACCAGACGGCGTTCCTCGCCGTCACCACGACCGGCCTGCTCATCGGCCGGCTGCCCGGTCTGCATACGGCCCCATCGGGCGCGGTGTGGGTCGCGGAGCGGATCGCCTGGCTGCCTGCGTTTGCCGTCGCGCTCGCCGCCCTGTGGGCGGTGTTCCGGCGGGCTGAACGCGGCCGCCGGCAGGCCCCGGAATCACTCGGTACGAAGGACCTGCCCGGTGCGCAGCCGCGAGGCATGATGTTCCGGCCAGGCGGCCAGCGTGTTCGCGGCCAGCAAGGCGACGGGTCCGATCAGCAGCAGCGCCCACACGGCCAGCGGCGGGTGATAGGCCACGGGCGTGAACCCGGCGACCACGCGCCAGATGCTGCGGCCGAGCGCGACCCCGAGTGGCACCCCGAACACCAGCCCGATCACCGCGAGCACGCTCGCCTGGACGGCAACCACCATGCGCGTTTGCGGCCTGCTCATTCCGAGCGCCCGCAGGACAGCGAGGTCGTGGCGCCGGCGGCTGACGGCGATGGACAGCGCATGCCCGACCGCCCCGACGGCGAGCAGCGCCAGGAACGCGCTCAGCGCGAGCGGCAGCAGTTCCAGATCCTTGATCACCTGGACCTCCGGCAGCGGGGCCGGCGGCGTGAAGGCGATCGCCCGGTTGCCGGTGACGGCGGCCGCGGCGGCGTTCAGCCGGCGCGCGACCGCTTCCACGTTCGCGCCGGGCCGCAGCGCCACCGCGGCGGCGTGGAACTTGAATGAATAGTGCGCGCCCGCGAAGACCCGGTCGTACCCCGCCGGGGTGAGCCACGCGCCCTCGGCGTAGCTGTTGTGCGGCCCCGCGGGGACAAAGGCGACACCGGTTACCGTCACCGTCCGCGGGGTCCGGCCGCCGCTGAGCCTGATCGTCGAGCCCGCCATGGCGTGCAGCTCGTGGGCGGTCGTCGGGGCCAGCGCAATCTCGTCGGGCATGACGGGCATGCGCCCGGAGGTGAGGACGACGGGCAGCCGCTTGCCGGCTACCGGAGCGTACGTGTAGCTCTCGATGGAGATGCGCCCGGATTGCGCCCCTCCGATGCGCGCGTCGTTGACCCCGATCACGTCGTGGTCGGCCGCGACGGCGCGAAGCGCCCGCCCGGCCGGGCCGGAGTCGTGTCCGTTGAGACCAAGGAACGTGCCAAGCTGCCAGGTCTGCCCGAAACGAGCCGGGTTGGCGGCGGCGTCGGCCACCCCGGCGGAGAAGGTGAAGGCGGCGAGCACACCGAGCACGCCCGCGACCGCGCCCACGAGGGCTGGCCGGACCGGCACGGCGGAACGGCCGCGCCCGGGCTCGAGGGCGAAGCGGGCGCCTATCACGACCGGCACCGGGAAACCCGCTCCTGCTGCGGCCGCCGCAACGGCGGACCTGCGCTGGGCCCGGCCCCGACGGCCGGCGGTGAGCGCCGCCGCCGCGGTGGCGGCCGATCCGGCCAGCACCAGCAGCGGGACGATGACCCAGCCGACGCCCAGCACCAGCCAGTCCGCGGTGATCCCCGGATGCGGCTCGACGATCGCCGCCAAGCCGATCGGCATCCACCGCGAGGCCACGATCGCGGTGGCCACGCCGACCGTCGCTCCCGCGACCCCGGCCAGGAAGGGCGCAGCCGATGCTGACACGATCGCTTGCCGTCGGGTCATGCCGACCGCCTGCAGCACCTGCAAGTCCACGACCGTGCCGGACGTGTACCGGGCCACGGACTGGCCGACCAGGAAGAAGGCAGCCACCAGGGCAGCCAGCCCGAAGGCCAGCAGGCACGCGGCCTCGTATCCGGTGACCCTGCGGGTGGGGTCACCAAAGTCGGCGAGGTTGTTCCATACGTCGATGTCGGATCGCTTGGTCACGCGGGCAAGGTCGGCGCGGAACGCGGGAATCGCGGCGGCGCCCCCCTTGAGCCGCACAAGCGCGTTGATGTATGTCTGGCCGCTCGTGCCCATGATGTTGGCGCGGTAATGGGTGAAGAGGGCCGGCGAAGGAAGCACGCCTCCCGTTTGCCCCGGGCTGTCCGCGTCGATCCCCCACGGGGTACGGCCCACCCCGACGATGCGTGCCGGTATCTCCGGCCCGCGCGGTGGCCCGCTGGTCCCGTCGTATCCCACGTCGGCCTGATGCGGGCTTGGCAGGTGCAGGGTCAGCGTGTCGCCGACACCCTTGCGGTAGCTCGCCGCGAACTTGGGGGTGACCACGACCTCATCGACGCGGGTGGGGCTGAACAGCCGTCCCGCCAGCATGACTGGGCGCTCGATCGTCCGGGTGATCTGGTCGTCCGCCGGCGGGAAGCCGGCACCGGCGCCCGGGCAGCAGTCGAGCGCGAACCCGAACGTGACCGGGAACATGCTGAGCGCAGCGACCTCCGGCAATGCACGGACCTTTGCCCAGTCAAAGCCTGGCTGATTCGGCAGCACGGTCGCGGTCGCGGGCAGCGTGCGTGCCCACAACCGGTCATACGCGGTCTGGCCCCGCCGCGCTCCCGCCACGGCCGTGAGAACCGTGGCCGTGGCGACGGCGACCAGCAGCGCCAGGACCATCAGCGAACGCCACCGGCGGCGCGGCTCCAGGCGCAGCCAGGCCAGCGTGATCCGCACGCCCGTTCACCCCCTCAAGCGCCCGCCCGGGCGGCCGCGGGTCCAGCAATCCGGCCGCACCTGCTTCACAGTAGATGGCCCGCGGCATGCCCATCACAAGTGTGCTGGGACGACTCCTGCGGGAGGCTGGCCACACCGCGGACGGCGTGATGGCACCCCCGGCACCCGCGCCGCGGGTCCCGGCGGCTATGCGTGGCACGGCCGCCGATTTAAGGTGGTGGTGAGCCGGCACGGCGTTGATAGCCGGCCTGAGATGGCCGTGGGCCCGCGCGGACCGCCTGGGGGAATGCCCGGGGCCACGGCACGGGGGTCTGATGACCAGAATGTCTCCCGGGGTCCTCGCCCCGCCACATGAGTTGCTCACGCCGGATGAGTGGCGGCGCCGTGGGCGCGAGATGCGCGAGGCCGTGCCGCGCCAGAGCCATGCCGAGTGGGAGCCGCCGGCGGACCGGCCCGACCCGGTAGACATCCTCGAGGAGCAGGCCAGTACCCGGGTGCCCGATCTGGTGCCCATCCGGTACGGGCGCATGATCGCCTCGCCATTCGCCTACTTCCGCGGCGCGGCCGCGCCGATGGCCTGGGATCTCGCGCACACGCCGGCGTCGGGCATCCGGGTGCAGGCGTGCGGTGATGCGCACCTGCTGAACTTCGGCATGTTCGCCGCGCCCGACCGGCGCCTGGTCTTCGACGTCAACGACTTCGACGAGACGCTGCCGGCTCCGTTCGAATGGGACCTCAAACGCCTGGCGGCCAGCTTCGCCGTCGCCGCCCGCGAGCGCGGGTTCTCCGACCCCGACGCGCATGCCGCGGCGCGCCAGGCCGTCCGCAACTACCGCACCGAGATGTTCCGCTACGCATCGATGCGCTTCCTGAAGGTGTGGTACTCGCGGCTCGACATCGACGAGGTCACCAAGCTCTACGACGCGCTCCAGCCCAAGAAGGCGGTGGAGCGCCGCCGGGCGGACATCGCCAAGGCGCGCCAGCGCACCAGCCTCAAGGCGTTCCTGAAGATGTGCGACAAGGTCGATGGGCAGTACCGCATCCGGCCGGCCCACCCGGTGATCGTCCGCTATCCGATCGAGCGCCATCCAGGCGTCCTTGAGGAGCTGCGGCACGCCATCGCGCTCTACCAGGAGACCCTGGCGGCCGACCGGCGCGAGGTGCTCCGCCGCTACTACTTCGGCGACTTCGCGCGCAAGGTCGTTGGCGTCGGCTCGGTCGGCACCGAGGCCTTCATCTTGCTGCTGCTCGGTGACCGCCCGGACGAGCCGCTGTTCCTCCAGCTCAAGGAGGCACAGGAGTCCGTGCTTGCGCCGTTCGCGGGCAAGAGCGAATACGTTCACCAGGGCGAGCGGGTGGTCAAGGGCCAGCTGCTGACCCAGGCGGCCTCCGACCCCTTCCTGGGCTGGACCAGCGGCCTGGGAACCAGCGGCGGCGGTCCCGGCGAGCTGCTGACCGCGGCCAAGGACTACTACGTGCGCCAGCTGCGGGACATGAAGGGAAGCATGAGCGTCTCCCTGATGGACCCGCACCAGCTCAGCTACTACGGCAGGCTCTGTGGCTGGGCGCTGGCCCGCGCGCACGCCCGGACCGGGCGGGCGACGGTGATCACCGGCTACCTGGGCGGCGGCGAGGACTTCGACCACGCGGTCGCCGACTTCGCGCTCGCCTACGCCGACCAGAACGAGCGGGACTACCGGCGGCTGCTCGAAGCCGTCTCCGCGGCGCGCGTGGTGGCGACGGTGGGTCAGTAGCCGATCTCACCCACGCCGGGTGAGGCAGGCGGCCGTCACCGCCGCGTGGACTGAGGACGGGTACGGCCGGACGGGGGTCACGTCGCTGAGGAGGGGGCGCGGTGCCGGAGGGGTTGTCGCCGAGCGAGGTCGGGAAGGAGCTCGCCGAGCACCGGGCACGGGCGGCAGAGAGGAGGCCCGCCGAGAGCACGGGCCGCGACCGGCTGCTCACTATCGTGGAGGCAGTCCTGCTGGCGGTGGTGGCGGTGCTCGCGGCCTGGTCCGGCTTCGCGGCGGCGAAATGGGGCACGGAGTCCTCCCTCCAGCTGGCTCAGGCATCGGCTGCGCGGACGCAGGCGAACCGGGCCGCCTACCAGGCCGCGGACCTGCGGAACTTCGACTCGTCGACGTTCACCGCCTGGTTCGTCGCGTACGTGGCCGGTAACAAAGACGCGATGCGGGTGGCCGAATACCGTTTCCGGCCGGAGTTCCGGGGTGCGTTTGATTCCTGGCTCCGGACACACCCGTTCACGAACCCGAACGCACCGGCGGGCCCGACCTACATGCGCGAGTACCGACAGCCGGAGTTGGCCCTGTCCCGGCGGCTTGATGCCAGCGCCAGCCGCCACTACACGCTCGGCGAGGAGGCGGGCGGCAACTCCGACGGCTACGTCCGGACCACGGTCTACCTTGCGACCGTGCTGTTCCTGGTGGGCATCAGCGGCCAGTTCCGCGTCCGCGGGGCACGACTGGGGCTGATCGGCGTCGGCGGGGTCATCCTGGCGTTCGCGTGCGTCCTGCTGATCATCGCCCCGAAACCACCCGTGTGACCTCACCTGCCGCGCGGCCGGGCGGTACGGGGTCAGCCGCTGCGGGGGGACTCGCCCCGGTCATCCTCCAGCCGCACGCTGACCCTCGGGTCGAACGCGATGGTTCCGACGTCCACCGCCGAGGCCGAGCCGTCGACGGGGATGACCGCGCCGTTGACGTAGGACGCCGCGTCGGATAGCAGCCACGCCACGACCGCCGCGACCTCGTCGGCGCGGGCCGGCCGGCGCTGCGGCACGAGCGCGGTCACGAGTTCGTAGGCGGCGGGCACCTCCACGCCGCGCTCGGCGCCGAAGGCGGCCATCTCCTCGTCGGCCATCTCCGTGATGGTCCAGCCCGGGCACACCACGTTCGCCCGGAGCCCTTCGTGGGCGTGATCGACGGCGAGGGACTGGGTCAGCATCGCCAGCGCGGCCTTGGTCGCCGCGTAACCGCCCATCCCGCTCGCGGCGCGCAGGGCGGCGACCGAGGCCACGGACACGACCGCCCCGCGGCACGCGCGCAGGTGCGGGAGCGCCGCCCGCGCCACCAGGAACGGGCCGGTCAGGTTGGCCGACACCATCGCGGACCAGTCCGCGGGCGACAGGTCCGCGACCCCGCCGGGCGCGATCACCCCCGCGTTCAGCACCAGCCCGTCGAGCCGCCCGAACTCACCGGCCGCCGCCTCTACCGCCCGGGTCACCTGCTGCGCGTCGCCGACATCGCAGACCAGGTCGAGGGCCCCCGTCTGTTCCGCGATGGCCCGCAGGGCTCCCGGGCGGCGCCCGCAGATGGCCACGCGGCTGCCCGCCGCGGCGAGCGTGGCGGCCACGGCGGCGCCGATCCCGCTCCCGCCGCCGGTGACCAGCACGGCCCGTGGGCGGGTCACCACGTGCTCACGCGCTGCCTTCGGCGCCCAGGTCGGCCAGCTGCGTGCTCGCGGCCTGCCTGGCCTTCAGCACCCAGGTTGAGGCGAAGCCGATCACCAGCAGGCCGAGCGCGAACCACGGCGCGTAGATGGTCGGGGCGGTGACCTTGTAGAACGAGCCGAAGATGGCGGCGGCGGTGATCAGGATGCCGATCACCGCCGACCCGATGATCCGGACCCGGCCCTCGGCCGTTGCGAAGCTGCGCAGCGCGCCGACCGACATGAGCAGGTACACCACGACCAGCGCGAAACCGCCGAACGTCGACCCCCACGCGAACAGCGCGAAGTAGTGCGGGGTCTGCGGCAGGGCGAACAGCCCGGTCCAGAACTGGTTGATGAGCAGGGTCGCCACCGACGCGCCGACCACGAACAGGGTCGCGCCGAGCGGCGTGCCGTGCCGCCGCGACACCCGGGCCAGCGCGGCCGGGATCCGGCGGTCCCGCGCCATCGCGAATACCCCCCGCGACGCCGACACCGCGCAGCCGATCGCGACCGCCAGCATGTCGAACAGGACGACGAGCTCGAGCAGCCGGTCGATCCAGACGCCGCCGTAGCCGCCCGCGCTCTTGGGCGCGCCGAGCGCGAACAGCGGCGCCGCCGCCGCCGCGGTCAGCGTCTTGAGGTCGTAGTGGAAGCCGGCCACCTCCACGTAGGTGGCGACGACGTACATGACGGTGGCGATCGCGGCTGTGGCCATCACCGCGATCGGGATGTGCCGGCGCGGGTTGGGCGTCTCCTCGGCCAGGTTGGCCGCGGTCTCGAAGCCGATGAACAGCAGCACCCCGTACAGCATGCCGAAGATGATCCCGGACCACCCGTCGGCCGCCGACGACGGGTTGAACGGCTTGAGGCTGTTCGCCGAGCCCAGCTTGACGATCACGTAGATGAAGAAGACGCCGACCACGACGATCGAGACCAGGGCAAGCACCAGCTGGCTGCGGGTGGAGATCCGGACTCCGAAGTACAGGATCGCGCCGATCACTGCGATCAGGATCGCGGTCCACGCCCAGGACGGCAGCGGGTTCACGCCGAACTCGGCGGCGATCGTGCCCTGCAGGTAGCCGCCGATCAGCAGCAGCAGGCCGGTGAGCAGGACGGTCACCCCGCCGTAGTACAGCCAGCCGGCCGCGGTGCCGACCCGCTCGCCGAGGCCGCGGGTCACGTAGTCGTACAGCGACCCGGCGGCGTGGATCTCCTTCGCGTAGCTGGAGACGACCCAGCCGAGCGCGAACACCCCGACCGCGGCCAGGATCACCGATAGCGGCGCCGCGACGCCGCCACCCTTGCCGGACGCGCTGATCACCCCGACGACGAGCGGGATCACGAAGGCCGAGGAAAAGACCGGGCCGATGAACCCGATGGACTGGGCGATGACGTCCGGGAGCGACAGCAGCTTCGGGCCCAGCCGCTCATAGCCCTGCTCGGAACTGGCCATCGGTTCCTCCTTGCGTAACGAAAGTGGGTGGTCAGCGCTTGACGGGTCACTTGCGGCCGGTAAGGGATCCGGAGCAGCCTCCTCGCGTTGCCGGCGAAGATGCCCGGGATCGTATGGACGCAAACGATCTGTGTCAAGGTTCACGGCCCCGGCATCGCCGGTCAAACCAGGGCCGCCACCTTCGCGACCAGCTCCCGGCAGAAATCACCGATCCGCGCCGTGTCGCCGGTGAACTGCGACGGCTTGACGCAGATGGTCCGGAACCCGCGGGCCACCTGTGCGGGGATGCCGGCCAGCGCCCGGTCGAGGTCGGCGAGCCCGTCCGGGCCCGCAAACGTGCCCCGCGTGCCGCCCACGTACTCCAGGTCGCTGGGGTGCCGGCCGGCCGCGGTGAGGGCGTCGGCGATCCGGGCCAGGCCCGCGTCATCTGGCTGGCCGAGCGGGTTGAAGCCGCTGCCGTAGCGCACGAGCCGGTCGATCAGCCTGCGGTGCACGGAGGACCCGCCGAACCACAGCACGGGCCCGCCGGGCCGGAACGGCTGCGGCTCCAGCCAGACCGGGCCGAACCGGTAGTGGCGGCCGTCAAACGCCAGCGGGGAGCCCGTCCAGGCCCGTGACCAGATCTCGAGCTGCTCATCGAGGATGTCGCCGCGGCGGGCGAACGGGACCCCGAGCGCGTCGTACTCGTCGCGGTGCCAGCTCACCGTGGGCAGCACGACCAGCCTGCCCTGGCTGAGCCGGTCCAGGGTGGCCAGGTCCTTGGCGATGGCGAGCGGATGCCGCAGCGGGCTGATGATGGCACCGGCGACGAGGCGCAGGCGCTCGGTGGCGGCGGCGATCGCGCTCAGCAGGACCACCGGGCTCGGCCACGGCGTCGCGGGATCCTGGTTTCCGGGCAGCGCGTAATCGCGGGGGTTGGCGGGCAGGCCGGCCGCGTTCGCCGACGGCCCGAGGACGATGTGCTCGCTGACCATCACCCCGTCGATCCCGGCCTGCTCGGCCTCGACGGCGAAGGCGACGAGATCGCCGACGTCCGGCGGTGGCCGCATGGTCCAGTTCTCGGTGAGGACCAGCAGCAGCCGCGGCGGCGTCACGGCTTCACCCGGCGGCGGGCCGCCTCAGGCCGGCCGCACCCGCACCGGCAGGTACCTGAGGCCGTTGGTGAAGTTCGACCGGACCCGGCGCGGCGCGCCGGCCAGCTCGAACCGCGCCACCCGCCGGGCCAGCGCGGCGAGCACGACGCGCACCTCCAGCCGGGCGAGATGGGCACCCAGGCACAGGTGCGGGCCGCCGCGGCCGAAGGAAAGGTGCCGGTTGGGCTCCCGGCCGACATCGAACGTCTCCGGGTCCTCGAACTCGGCCTCGTCCCTGTTCCCGGACACATACCAGAGCACCACCTTGTCGCCGGCGCGGATCCGTGCGCCGCCCAGTTCGGTGTCGGCGACCGCGGTCCGCCGCATGAAGTGCGTCGGGCAGCTCCACCGCAGCACCTCCTCCGTCGCGGTATCCAGCAGCCCGGGGTCCGCCCGCAGCCGGTCCCACTGCTCAGGGCGCTCGCAGAAGGCGAGGACTCCCTGGGCGATGGCGATCCGGGTGGTCTCGTTGCCCGCGATGACCAGGATCGAGAAGAAGTTGTCGAGGTCGGTCTCGCTGAGCCGGTCGCCGTCGACCTCGGCCTGCAGCAGCGTGGACAGCAAGTCGTCGCCGGGGGAGCGGAGCCGGTCCCGCACGATGTCGCGGCCCAGATCCCACAGCTGTTTGCCGTAGGGGCTGCGGAACGGGAACCGGCGGTAGGCGTCGGTGTCGTCGCGGCCCCAGACGATGTCGGTGACCTCGGGGTCGGTGTTGGCGATCAGCCGGTCGCCGAGGTCGATGAACCGGTCCAGGTCGCCACCCGGCAGTCCCATGATCCGTGCCAGCACCCGGATCGGCACTTCCTTCGCCACCGCGCCGACGAAGTCGAACTCCCCGCTGGTCAGCCCCGTGTCCAGCACCTCCTCGGTGAGCCCCTCGACGAAGTGCCGGTAGACCGCCACCGCCCGCTGCGTGAAGCTCCCCGAGACGATCTTGCGGAGCTGGGTGTGGCCGGGCGGGTCGGTGTCGATGATCGTCCGGCGGGCGGCCATATCCTCGTCGGTCGGCTCCTCGAAGGAGATCCCGCGCGCCGACGAGAACGCCGCCACGTCGCGGCTGGCGGCCACGATGTCCTCATAGCGATGGACGGACCAGAACCCCGCGTTCGGCGGGGCCTCGCCCAGCCAGGCGACGGGTGCCTCGCGCCGGAGCCTGGCAAACTCACCGTGGGGGACTCCCCGCGCCCACATGTCGAGGTCGGTCAGATCGACAGTGGGGGTCATGGCAGTTAGTTTGGCACCAAACGAGATGGACGGCAACGGAGGCGGCCCATGCACGTCACGGTCGTCCGGCATCACGCCGAGGACTCGCCGGGCTTCATCGGCGCGGCCTTCGAGGCGCGCGGCGCCCGGATCACCACGCACCTGTTCCCGGAGGAGGGCCCGCTGCCGGCGGCCGGTGACGCCGATCACGTCGTCGTGCTCGGCGCCGTGCCCTCGGTCTACGACGACGGCCCGGCCCGCGCCTGGATCGCACAGGAACTGGCGTGGCTGCGGCGGGCCGACGAAGTCGGCGTCCCCGTCTTCGGGATCTGTTTCGGCGCGCAGGCGCTGTGCACCGCGCTGGGCGGCCGGGTGGTGCCGGCGGCCCGCAAGGAAGTCGGCTGGACCACGATCACCTCATTCGACCCGGCCCTCATCCCGGCCGGGCCCTGGCTGCAGTTCCACGGCGACCGGTGCCTGCCGCCCCGGCAGGCGGCGATCCTGGCCCGCAACGAGGTCGGGGTGCAGGCGTTCGCGGTCGGGCGGCACCTGGCGGTGCAGTTCCACCCCGAGGTCGATGGCGCCCAGCTGAGGCGGTGGATGGATGCCGGCGCGCGGGCGGAGGCCGAGCGGGCGGGGCAGGATCCCGATGCGTTTCTCGCCGAGACGGTGGCCCAGGAACCGGCCGCTGCTGCCCGCGCCGATACCCTGGTCGCCGCCGCGATCCTGCTAGCCCGGGGGGACGACCTCCCGCAACCCCCCGCTGTGCTGGCCAAGGGGACCGACCCCCCGGAACCCCCCGCTGTGCCGGCCGAGGGGGACGACCCCCCGGATCCCCCCGCTGTGCCGGCCGAGGCGCCGTCAGACGTTCTCGACGGCCCGGATGATCTTGCGGAGCAGTGACGCTAGCTGAAGCTTCTCTTGCTCGGTCAAGCTGGCGCTGACCTGCGCCTCGCCCATGTTGAAGGCGGGGAACAGCCGCTCGATCACCGCGACGCCCTTGGGCTCGAGGCTGACGAGCACGAGTCGGCGGTCCGCCTCGTGCGCACGCCGCCGCGCGAGCCCCCGCTTCTCCAGGGTCTTCAGCACGCCCGTGAGGGTTCCCTTCGTGACGCCCGCGTCGGCGGCGAGATGCCGGGTCTGCTGGTCGCCCCAGATCCACAACACGAACATCACGGTGAACGCGGCCCACGAGAGGTCCTCGTCCGCCAGGACCTTCCGCTCCAGGTGGTTGCGGATCACGTTGGCGGCGCGGTAGATGTTCGACACCGCCGCCATCGCCGCGACGTCCAGGGACGGCTGGTCGCCGATCCGGTCGCGGATGTCGCGCTCCGCCCGCACGAGATCGCCGGCGGTGCCGGCGGCCAGACGTCGGGACATGCCACGATCGTACGCGGCGCGCTCAGCCAGCGAGTTCCTCGACGCGGGCATGCAATTGCTCCAGGTAGCTCTCGGATTCGGGCTTCATCAGGACGCTGCGCAAGATCCGGGCCCGGGCGGCGTCGGCGGCGGCGCCCGCGTGACGGCGGGCGAACGCGCCGGCGTCGACGGTGAGGGTGGACAGGAAGACCGGGTGCGCCGGGTCCTTCATGCCGTCGGCGAGCATCCGGGCCGACGCCCGGTCGATCGCGGCCAGGCTGGCCGGGGTGGTGGCCGGGAAGTAGCACACGATGTCGAGCTCCGGGCGCTGGTAGAGCCGTAGCCGGCCGGACCGCGCAAGCATCCGTGACCAGTCGAGCGCGGCCCGGCGGCCGGCCGCCAGCACCTGCCCGAGGCCGTCCGGCCGCGGCGGGAGCAGCTGGAACGTGAGCCAGAGCGCGGCGGCGGCGGCCCCGGCCCGGGAGCACTCCAGGCTGATCTCGCCCAGGTGCAGCTCGCCGGAGGTGAAGTAGGTGTAGGGCGAGTCGTGGGAGTAGAAGCGCCCGACTGCCGGGTCGCGGAACAGCACCGCACCGCAGCCGTAGGGCTGCAGCCCGTGCTTGTGGGGGTCGACGACGACAGAGTCGCACTCGGCGATGGCCCGCCATGGAGCCGGGTCAAGGCCCGCCGGGCCGTCGGCGCCTGCCAGGAGCGTGAAGAACCCCCCGTAGGCCGCGTCGACATGCACGCGGACCCCGTGTCGGCGGGCCACCGCGAGCACGCCGTGAACCGGGTCGATCGCGCCGAGCCCGGTCGTGCCGGCCGTCGCCACCACGGTCCCGATCCGGCCGCGGGCCAGCAGGGCGTCGAGCGCGCCGAGGTCGAGCCGGCCGACCTCGTCCACCTCGACGGCGGTCCCCGGCACGCCGAGCACCCCGCACATGCGGGCGTGGGTGTAGTGAGCGTCCGCGCTGTAGGCGATGCCGCGCCCGCGATGCAGCTCACGGGCGACGTAGAGCGCTTCCAGGTTGGCGATCGTGCCGCTGCTTGTCAGGTGGCCGAGGTGAGTGCGCAAGCCGAACATCGCCGCGAGCTGCGCCACCGCCTCCTTCTCCATCGCCGACGTGGCGGGGCCGCCGTCCAGCGCGTGGTTGTTCGGGTTGATGAGCATCGCGGCGAGATAGCCGGCCACCGCGGCGGGATGCGGCGGCTTCAGCATCTGCCCCGCGTAGGAGGGGTGGAAGTACGGATAGTTGTCGCGCAGCCGCCCGGCGAAGCCGTCAAAGGCGGCGGCGAACCGCTCGTCGCTGATGTGCAGCGAGGGATGGCGGTCAAAGGGCGCGAAGCTGGCCTCCCAGCCCTCGATCGCGCTCACGGCGCGGCCCAGCCAGTCGTGCAGGTCCACTCGGGCCCCTCCCTCAGGTCCGGGAGGGCGGCCGGATACCACGGAACTCCCAGTCCCCGCCCAGCGCGGTCGAGACGACCTCCTCGCTCGCCGACGGCTGCGCGCCGAAGCCGGCCGGGACGCCCGCCGGCCCGGCCACGATGTGGTTCGTCAGCCTGCCGAGCCCGTCCACCTCGACCTCGACCACATCGCCGGGCTGCACCGGCCGGGAGTTCGCCGGTGTTCCCGACAGCAGCACGTCGCCAGGGTAGAGGGTGATCGTGCGGGCGATGTCGGCGACCAGGTAGTGCATGTCCCACTGCATCTCGTCGGTCGACCCGTCCTGCGCGAGGCGGCCGTTGACGTAGGTGCGCAGCCGCTTGCCGTGGAAGTCCCAGCCGGTGACCAGCCCGGGGCCGAGCGGGGCCATCGTGTCCGAGCCCTTGACCCGCAGCATCGACCCGGCGTCGGTATCGCGGAAGTCGTGCAGCCCGAAATCGTTCGCGATCGTGTACCCGGCGATGTAGCCGCCGGTCTCCGGCGGTGGTACCCCA
>Ga0081540_1001521_pt1 | contig 19937 bp, 30 predicted proteins | sample TabmetS2T1R1_FD_71024 | JGI IMG/M metagenome (GOLD analysis project Ga0081540, IMG submission 71024) | Tabebuia heterophylla rhizosphere microbial communities from the University of Puerto Rico - S2T1R1 | ecosystem: Host-associated > Plants > Roots > Rhizosphere ... | reverse complement strand
CGCGCCTTGCGCGGCGGTGTGCCCGGTGTCGTGCTTCTACACCACCGCCGACGGCGTGGTGCTGCACTCCAAGGATCTCTGCATCGGCTGCGGCTACTGCTTCTACGCCTGTCCGTTCGGCGCGCCGCAATATCCGAAGATCGGCAACTTCGGATCGCGCGGCAAGATGGACAAATGCACCTATTGCGCCGGCGGACCGGAAGCCGACTCCACGCCGGCCGAATACGCCAAATACGGCGCCAACCGTCTCGCCCAAGGCAAGCTGCCGATTTGCGCGGAGATGTGCTCGACCAAGTCGCTGCTCGCAGGTGATGGCGCGATCATCGCGGAAATCTACAAGGAGCGCGTGATGAAGCGCGGTTACGGGTCGGGCGCATGGGGTTGGACCACCGCCTATCACGAGGGCATCGCGGTTTGAGCAGCCTTGGAGCGGCTGAAAGAGCCAACCGCGAGCCAACGGGAGAATGACCAAGATGCGCATTCGCTCCATTATCATCGTGGCATTGACAATCCTGACACTCGCCGTAACACCGGTGCTCGCACAGCAACTTGGACCGGATGGCGCGCCCAACCCAACCGCGAGCGTAGCGAGTGAGCAGCAGCTACTACTGCAATCACCGCGTATCGAGGGGCTGATCGCCCAGCCAAACGAAAGGGCTCGTGTCCTCATGCAACCCGCCGGGCGGCAATGGGATCATTTCCATGAAATCACGTTGCGCTGGCTCGGCACGATCGTGATCCCTGGCATGATCGTGGCTCTGGGTGCCGCCTATCTGATCATGGGGCGGCTCCGGATTTCGAAGGGCCGTTCCGGGCGGAAGGTGCCCCGCTTCAACGGCTTCGAGCGGTTTTCGCATTGGCTGACCGCCGTCTCCTTCGTGATCCTAGGCTTGACCGGGTTGAACATCACGTTCGGAAAGATCGTGCTGCTGCCGATGATCGGGCCCGAGACGTTTAGCAGTTTGTCGCAAGCCGCCAAGTACGTGCACAATTTCGTCAGCGCCGCGTTCGTCATCGGCCTCGTACTTATTGTCGCGCTCTGGATAAAGGACAACGTCCCGCGAAAAGTCGACGTCGATTGGGTCAAGCAAGGTGGCGGCTTCATCAAATCGAAGCATGCACCGGCTGGCCGTTTCAATGCCGGCGAGAAGCTGGTGTTTTGGTTCGCCTTCGGTGCTGGAGTGGCAGTGATAATTTCAGGATATCTGCTGATTTTCCCGTTTTATGTGGCTGATATCGCCGGGATGCAGATCGCTCAGATCGTACACGCCGTGGTCGCCGTCTTGTTCGTTGCAGTTATCATCGCCCACATCTACATCGGCACGCTCGGTACGGAGGGAGCCTTCGAAGCGATGGCGACCGGCGAGGTCGATCTCAACTGGGCAAAGGAACATCACGACCTCTGGCTCGAAGAGCAATTGGCCAAGGAGCGTCTCGCTGCTCAATCCGGACAATCACCAGCAGTTCCGGCGGGATGAGCCTGTTGCTATCAGGATGCTCGTATGCGTCGTCGGTGACGGATTTTACCAATCAACCGTAAGAAAGGGATTTTGCCGATGAACCATAATGCACGAACGGAGGCGACACATGGGTGAACTTACCCGAAGGGACATGCTTGCAACAGCAGCCGTTGCCGGAGGAATGCTGACCAGTGCATCAGCCGCGATTGCGCAGACGAACGATCGGGTACTCCACCCAAGCCGCGTTTCTGGAATTGGCGGTACCGATCCCGTCCCCGGCAACGCAATCCGCGAGCGTCAAAATCCGGACATGCTCAATCCGCCCGCCACGGATTCCGGCACAACGCCAAACCTCCGCTTCTCTTTTGCCGATGCGCATGTGCGGCAATCGAGCGGCGGCTGGACCCGTCAAGTGACGGTACGGGAACTTGGCATTTCGAAAACGATCGCCGGCGTGCAAATGCGACTGAACGCGGGCGGCGTGCGCGAATTGCATTGGCACAAGCAGGCCGAATGGGCCTACATGCTCTATGGGTCTGCGCGCATCACCGCGATCGACGCTGACGGGCGAAACTTTGTCGATGACGTCGGAGTCGGAGATCTCTGGTATTTCCCCGGCGGCATTCCACATTCGATCCAGGGCCTGGGTCCCGACGGATGTGAATTCCTGCTGGTTTTCGACGATGGCAACTTCGACGAGGACGATACATTCTTATTGAGCGACTGGTTCAAGCACGTGCCTACCGAGGTGCTGGGTAAGAACTTTGGCGCGCCCGCGTCCCTGTTCGGACATACGCCTGATCCGAGTGAGCTTTACATCTTCAAGGCGCCGGTTCCCGCTCCCCTGGGTCAAGACAAGCTGTTGGGCGCGTCACCCGTTCCGCAAAGCTTCAGCCATCGCATGATGGCTCAGGAACCGATCAGGTCGAAAGGTGGAACCGTCCGGATCACCGACTCAAGTGTGTTTCCCGCCTCCAAGACTATCGCGGCGGCTCTCGTGGAAATCGAGCCCGGCGGGGTGCGGGAACTGCACTGGCATCCGAACACCGATGAATGGCAGTACTACATCAGCGGTCAGGCGCGCATGGGCGTGTTTGCTTCTTCGGGTCAAGCACGAACCTTCGACTTTCAGGCCGGGGACGTCGGTTACGTCCCCTTCGCCATGGGTCATTACGTCGAGAATACAGGCACAACGACGCTACGTTTTCTTGAGATGTTCAAGAGCAGTTATTACGCCGATCTGTCACTGAATCAGTGGATGGCCTTGACCCCGCCGGAGCTCCTGAAGGTGCACCTGAATCTGGACCAGCAGGTCACGAGTGCTCTGAGGAAAGCAAAGGTCCCGGTCCGTCCGGCATAGCCGATGCGGTCCCGGCAGGCGGGCCAAGTCAGGGATGGAGAAGAGGCGTGAGATCAACTGCGCTTGTAAGAATCCTCGTTGGTGTCGTCGTGGAACGACGCAAAGCGAGGAGCCCGTGGCTCGATTTCCTCTGGCGACCGATCTCTGTGCTGGTTGGGACGCCATCGGCCTCGCCGTGGACCCAGATCGGTGAAGAAGGCGACGCAACCACATTCTATGCGGGTGAGGCTGCGATCGAATTGCACCGGACGGAGACAACAAATTATCGGGACAATCTCGCATCGGGCGCGCCCGCATTGTGGGTCGCGTGGTGTCCCGTTGCATCTGAGCGGCGGCCATATGAGGTTCTCGCCGTAACGGCAGATCCGGCGGAAGGAGAGGCGCTCACTGACGCCGGCAGCAATCTTGTCGAAGCTGTGTCAATGCCGCCCGACGTCGTGGAAGCCGTTATTCAATTCATCGCCCAACATCATGTCGAGCGTCCCTTCGTTAAACGTCAGCGTGAACGGCAGGCGCCTTCAGATCGGAGAGGGAGCATAGAGAATGACTGAGCCCGATAATTTCATCTTACGCTGGGCGCGATTGAAGCGCGCGTCAGATGTCGAGCATAAAATTGATACTTCCCGGAATGGTTCGGCGATAGAACCGAAAGAAATAGTCTTGGTCCGTCCTGAAGCAACCGCCGTACAGCCTCGGATCGATGCGGCGGCCGACGAATCTGTTGATCCATCCGGCCTGCCATCGATTGAAGCGATCACTGCCAACACGGACGTCCGTGGATTTCTGCAAAGCCGCGTGCCTACCGAATTGACGCGAGCTGCACTGCGGCAAGCTTGGACGAGCGATCCGGCAATTCGTGACTTTATCGGCATCGCGGAAAACCAATGGGATTTCAACGATCCGAATGCGATTCCTGGCTTTGGCCCGTTAGAGGTAACAGGCACCGAACCGGCTATTCTCACGCAGGTCCTCGGTAAGCTTGAGGGGGGCGCTGAGACGTTTTCGGAATCGTCGGCGTCTGAGGGGCTGGCCCCTTCGCCCGTAACTGGCACCACATCCGCGGTGCATGAGACTGCGCAGCAGAAGGTTGCCGAATTGTCGTCGGCCGGCACCTGCATTTCCGGTTTATCGAACGAAGAGCGCGGAACTGGCGCGAAGACGGAGAGCGCGGCTGCCGTTGAAGGTCAAGATCATTTCCGAAATCGCCGTCATCACGGTAGTGCTTTGCCGCACTAACGTTGGCCGGTGCTGCCGCTGCCGGTTGTTGCTCATCGGTGGAGCATATGTTGGAGTCGAGTTGTCAGAGTTCTCCCGATCGGACCGTCGACGAGATCGACCGCGCTCGCGCGCAGGAATATGCTCTATTGGCGACCTTGCTCTCGCGCAGCCCGGATGCTCAGTTGATCTCACGTCTGGCCCTTTTGGAGGGCGATGCAAGCCCGATCGGAGTCGCGCATACCGCACTTGCCGAAGCCGCAGCGCGGACGAATGAAGAGGACGCGGGACGGGAGTATCTTGATCTATTTATCGGTCTCGGAAGGGGTTTGCTCTTGCCGTATTCGTCCCACTATTTGACCGGCACGCTTTACGGACGTCCGCTCGCGCGTCTGCGCGAAACCCTTCAGCTTCTTGGCATTGAAAAAGCCGGAGGTCGTTCGGAGCCGGAGGATCACGCCGCAATTCTATGCGAAATCATGGCGAGTCTTATCGGCGGAACCTTCGCAAGTCCGGCCGGCGCAGATCGTGAATTCTTCGAACAGCATCTCGCTCCCTGGATCAGACGCTTCTTTGTCGATCTGGAACACTCTAACTCGGCTTGTTTTTACGCTCGCGTGGGCTCGCTAGGGCGAGTTTTCGTAGACGTTGAAAGGGAAGCTTTTGTTCACTTGTCTTGAGCCTCAGTGAAGCCTTCGGCTTCATTAGTTCTGTCCGGATAATCCCGCCCAAGTCAGTCGAAAAGCCTCCCGGAAACGCTTGGCTACCGAGTTTCTGGGTCGCCACAACTAGTCTAGTGCGATTAACACTAAGGTCCGCTTGTGGCGCGAAGCCGACAAAACCGTAGTTGCTTCAATTCGGCTCGTCGGCAGGTGTGAAGGTTTGCATGACGGAGCTGGCCCCGGAAATCTGGACAGGGCGATAAGTGGAGTTTCTGCCTGACGGCGGGCAAGATTGTCCCGCGAATCAGGAGCAACGATGAGCAGACGAGCCCGCCGGCACCACGCACCGGCATTCAAGGCCAAGGTGGCGTTAGCCGCGATCAAGGGCGAGATGACGCTGGCCCAGCTGGCTGAGCATTTCGACGTGCACCCGAACCAGATCACGCAGTGGAAGTCCCAGCTTCAGGAAGCTGCGGCCGAGGTATTTGGTCCTGGCGGTGGCAACAGAACGAGCGAGCCCGCGGTGGACGTGAAGAGGCTGCACGCCAAGATCGGAGAGCTGACGCTGGAGAACGATTTTTTAGAAGGCGCGCTCAGCAAAGCCGGCCTGCTGAGCGCAAAGCGATGATCGACCGTGAGCACGAGCTGCCGATCACGAAACAGGCGGAAGTTTTGAAGATCAGCCGTGGCAGTGTCTATTATCTACCACGTCCGGTATCGCCCGCCGACCTCGCGATCATGCGACGGCTCGACCGGCTGCACCTGGAGTTTCCTTTCGCCGGTTCGCGAATGTTGCGCGAGCTGCTGGCTGCCGAGGGGTGCAAGATCGGCCGCCGGCGTGTCAAAACGCTGATGCGGCGGATGGGGATAGAGGCGCTCTACCGCCGGCCGCGTACCACCAAGCCCGAACCTGGGCACAAGATCTATCCGTATCTGCTGCGCGGGATGGAGATCACACGCCCGAACCAGGTCTGGGCGATGGACATCACCTACATCCCGATGGCGCGCGGCTTCGTCTATCTCGCGGTGGTGCTCGACTGGTTCAGCCGTCGGGTGCTGTCGTGGCGCGTCTCGATCACGATGGAAGCCGCATTCTGCGTCGAGACGCTGGAGGGCGCTCTCGCTCGCTACGGCAAGCCGGACATCTTCAACACCGACCAGGGATCGCAGTTCACGGGCGTTGCGTTCACCGGCGTGCTCGCCAGTCATGGCATCGCCATCAGCATGGACGGCCGGGGCGCCTGGCGCGACAACGTGTTCGTCGAGCGGCTGTGGCGCAGCGTCAAATACGAGGAGGTCTATCTGCGCGCCTACGACACCGTGTCCGACGCTCGCGTCTCGATCGGCCGATACCTCGACTTTTACAATGGCCGGCGTCCCCACTCGAGCCTTGACGGCGGCACCCCGGATCAAGCTTACTTCAACCCGCTGCCGTTCCGCGCGGCAGCCTAACTCTGGCAGAAGCTCCACTTATCGACGCGGCATTGCTGTCCAGACAACTGGAGCCACCTCAGTCCGGCATCTCGGGCGCAAACTCCGACAACTCAAAATCAGCACATTGGGGAAAGGCATCGTTAACCGTCCGTTTCCACCGTAAGTCAATCTATTGACTGCATAATTCGAGCCGCCTTTGGGAGAATAGCATCGTGCTCAAGAGATTGTACGGCAAACGGGAACGTCTGCCACAGGAGGTCACGGATCAGCTGGCGGCGCTTATGTACACCCCGCACTCCCACATCACCGTCTTCGTGATTAGCCTCGCCATCGCAGTTCCAATCTTCTGGTTTCGATCCGATGACATCTGGATAACGGCAATGGCCGGTCTCGGTGTTTTGTTGAATGTTGGAAGAATATTGGCCGTCCGCTTATTTGAGGCCTATTTTCATCAGAAGGAGCGGTGGACTGCTTACTGGATCACGCTTCACGTCCTTGGTGTCTGCTTCGCGATTACACAGGCCGCATTAGTCGCGCGAGCGTTCTCTCTTGGCGACACCGTGCTGACGTCCCTCGCAGTAATATCGGTCGCAACCTACGTCATTGGTCTCGTTGTGCGTGCATCCTCAGTTCCGCAGATGTCCATACCTCATCTGATATTTCTGTTTGTCCCCTTAACCGTGATTGCAGCATGTGCCGCTGATAAAGGATACCTCGTCGTCACACCGTTCTTGATCGCGGCGTGCGCTTCCTGCGTCGAATTGAGTAGAAAACTCTACCAAAGGCTGGAGGCCCAACTCATGGCCGAATACAAACTGTCACGACTGGCGCGCACTGACTATCTGACCGGCTTGTCGAACCGCGCTGGCTTCGACGCCCACGTCAACGAACTTCTCCTAAACGCAAATCTAAGCGGGCGAGGTTGCGCGCTCGCTTTGATAGATTTGGATGGGTTCAAATCAGTTAATGATACGCATGGACACGGAGTCGGCGATGAACTTTTAAAGGACGTCGCTGTTCGCATCAAAGAAGTTCTGGGCGGAAGACATTTGGCTGCTAGGCTTGGCGGTGATGAATTTTCTATCGCGTTCGACCTAGCCACCGACCTTGATGATGCATTCGAAATCGGCAATCGCATCGTCGCCAATCTTGAACAACCCTTTCAGGTCAGCGGCATTCGTTTGCAAATTTCTGGCAGCGTGGGAATTACAGCGTCGGTGAATGTAGACGACACATTCTCCGCCATTCTGGAGCGCGCCGACAAGGCGCTGTATCAGGCCAAAAGTGCGGGCCGAAATCAGGCGCAGGTGTTGACTGCGCCCGACCGAAAAGTTGCGTAGATTGCCGAGGTCCGGCCATCACCGCCGCAGGCCTACGATCCCAATTCCGTTAGTGGGTCATTAGCCGACGTTGTAAGGCACCGGCACTGATGTCCGCTTTTTCCAGCGATCCGAGCCTCAACGCTCTTCGTCCGGATGCACCCACTTGTACGGCGTAATCTCCCGCTGCTCCGTCAGCTTGATCATGCGGACGGGCGGCTTGTATCGCCGCGTCTCGCACGACCCGCATCGAAACGACGGCTCCAGCTTCTAGATCGGCGCGTCCCGCGTCCTGCGGATCGCATCCAGCGGCATGCTCGCCCTTGTTCTGCACCGGCAGCATTCGATCTCCAGCCAGCCGTAACCGCCGTTCAGGCATTGGCTAATTGTCGGGGACGGCTGGGCCGGACCGCCATAGCCTTCCATCCGGATCGACCACGCTTCTGCCTCCGCTCAATCCGCCGCACGGGGCAATTCTACTTCATTACCACCAACCAAGAAGCCATCTGCGCGCTCGTCCGAGTGATGAGCCCTATGTCGGCAACCGCTTATGCCGGGCGTGTTTCCCCGACGTCGCGCGGGGGAACTCGGACGCGCTAGAATTCTGAACGTCTATTAATGGAACTGGGAACGAGAATCATCGCCGAAGCATTAGTAGGGCGAGGCCGTCGCCCGCCGTTAACGAAACGGCGCACGTCGCGGATAGCCAAAGGTCCTTCGGACTCGCTGTTCAAAAACAAGCGCTCGCGCAGATAGCCAAAGGCGACGGTCTCGGCCTGCCCTAGCATGCCGGAGAACACAGTTATGCGAAACTCCGTCGACATTGACTCAGCGCATAGCCGCGCGATCGTTCGAGAGATTGGCGAGAGACTGCGGGCTTCCTTCAAAGAGGACCACGAGTTACCTGCGAAGTTCAGGGCGCAAATCGAACGCCTCCGCCAATCAGAACACGAGACGTTAGACGGCACCCGATCCTGATCAAGCGGGCACAAGGAAGCTGATCCGTTGGAATACTCGATCTTGTGCGACGGCGTCTGGCGCTCCGTCGGTAACCTACCTGTCCATTACAACCATCCTTTCGCGGTCTTCGCGATTTTTTTCGATGGTCGCAATCGTCTCAGGCGTTTCGAATTCACCCTCTTTAATCAACCCCGTGTTCCGCTCGCTGTGGGGCTGAACAGCGGCGCGGCTGGAACCCGTCGTAATGGTTCCTTCCAGTGAAGCGAGATTGGTTCCGGGCTCAATTTCTTCCGACCTAGCCGGGAAACTGAGCGCTGCTACTGCCAGGAGCGTAGTCAAAGCGTATCGCATGGATTCGCTCCATCTTCGTGAGTTGATGATTTAACAGGATGCAGCGGAGCTGGTTCCCACGACTTTTCTGCCGGGAAATTTCAAAATATTGCGTTCCGAGAATTTACGCTTCCTAAGAAAGCTTCGAATGTTTGGCGCCGAGTGGCTTCATCGGGTCAAGCATGACGACTATCGCCTGATGTCATCAAGGCGGTTGGACCTTCGTCACCTTCACTGCGGCCGGCGCCGAACTGTTCGCGTGATTGCTTTGGCGTCGCGGGTTGCAACATTGGGCACGACAATTCACCCTGGACCTTGAGCAGAGGCCCGGAATTTGCCGATAGCAGCCGATGCCAAGGGGTCGGCGACACACTGGAGCGCGCGAAGAGCGCGCCGTCTGGATGCGCGCGCCGTGAAATGAGGCCAAGGCATTGCAGCGACCGTTACCGGATGATAGTCGCGCGCGGAGGGAGAAGGAAGATCAGGCGGCGGCACGATGTGAAAGTTCCAAAACGATTTGCATCGATTTTGGGAACTTCCCCCCAAACCGCTGGATTGCCTCGTGTCGATACCACGAGAGGAGATGTTGATGAAATACGCATTGGTTGTCACTGCACTGAGTGTCCTCGCGACACCGGCATTCGCGGACGAAGTTGGCGTAGGCGTTGGCGTCGGCCCAGGCGGCCCCGGGGTGACTATCGGTCAAAGCCGCGATTACGACCGTGACCGGGTTCGTGAACGTGACACCGTAATCAAGGAACGTGAGCCGGTAGACCGCACGACCGTCATCAAGAAGGAACACGATGACGGTACGCGCAGCAAGACTATCATCAAGGAACGCGAAGAATAATCGAAAGGCCCCGATGAACCCCGGGGCTTTTTTTTGAATGGCGCACATCCTCATAAGGTTGCCCACGGTCTAACCGCGCCATCCCAAAGCGACGTCGTGATCCTGACGACGAACGCGACATTTGGGCCGCCGTGGGATGAGGCGAAGGCGCTGCGGCGCCCCCTGCCCGACGACGCCATAAAGATTGTCACGCGCGGCGCCAACAAGGAAGACAAGGCTGTCGCTTGAATGGGCTGGCTTCACGTCCGCGAACCGTAGTTGTACGGACTACTCCGACCCTACGAACCGACTGTAGTGTTGGCCTACCCAGCGCGGTGTTTTCATCCCGAACAATTTGGGGCTGGCGAAGGGCCGCGTAAATGCGGCCCTTTTGCCATTCACCCGCTTTCAGGCAGAAAAATCAGGGCTTATCACTCCGAGAAAGCCCTTCCGATGTGATGTCACGATACTCAACGTCGGCGAAGCACTTCGGCTCAACCCATTCGCCTTCGGCTTCTTTAATGGCCTCAGTCAATTTCGACTTCGGGCTAATCACTGTGTCGAGTTGCTTCCTGATCTGGCTTGAGACTGTGCGGACCAGCCGGTACGAACGTTACCCATGTAGACAAGATCGTTGCCCTCCTGCCTGCCAAGATACATTGCGGCAACGCCGCTTGGATCCGCTGCCCGAGCCGTCGAGACTTGTCGAGTCCGCCAGATCCCCAGAGCCGACCCGGCAATCCTGATGATCGTTTGGTGTTTGGTGATGCGCAGCGACTTTACCGCCCGTTAACGATTCGAAGGTGAATAATCCCGCGTAGAGGGTTTTGTCTCGCGTACCTCTCTCAATCTCATCGAAGGTGCGCGCCCGTGGAAAAACTCACTCAGCTTCTAGACTCCATCGATACTGCCTATCGCATCGCGACAAAGACTGACCGCGATGTTGCAGCCCTGCTGCTTCATCTTAGTTTGAACGTCTCGCAGAAGATCGAAGCGGCTTCGGGCACTGATGAACGTCGACGGCGCAAAGCGGCTTGAGTGACCGGCCCCGGGGTAGGCCGGCTTGGCTTCCATGTCGTAGTGGACGCCGAGGGCTGGGCGAATGACGTCCGACCCTCCGACCCTTGCCTGCAAGACCTGCGGCCGGACTTCAAGCACGCCCGGGCGCGGGCCGGCTGACACATTGAGGCCGTCCAACTGAGGCCGCCTCAGGTCCGGCTTTCAAGCCGGGAGAGACCGACCATTCGCTAGGGTTCGACGCGGTTTCATTCTGTCGGATTCGTCGCAGGACATTATCGCGGGCGACGCCAGGTTTCATTGCCTTCGCTTGCTGGCGCAGCCGCTCAGTATCTTCGGTCAGTCGCCTTTTCCAATCTCGCTGTCTCAGTGAAACTGGCATTGACCACCTTCAACAGTCTTTGTCAGTCTTTTTCTCGTTAGGCTTGGCGCCTTGCGCCTCCTGGGCCGCGGTCGGCTGACCTTGCATCTGCCTCTGCACATCTTGTGAAGAGGTCGCAACGTCGCCGGATGCGCGATTCATCGTGCTGGTTGGCGGATGCTCCTTGTCAGAAGCTACCCCAGTTGTCGTCTGACTGCCGCCAACCGACGCAGGTCCCGAACCCGCGTCCTTCAGGTTTGCGGCCCGGCCGCCGTTATCGCAGGGACCGGCCATTGCGGTGCTCACTCCCAAAACGATAATGGAGCAACCGGCGAGAATTATTCGTCTTGTGTTCATTCCGCTCCTCCTCACTCGCGACGCGTGCCCCGCGCGCAGAATGAGGCAAAACCGGTAATGCGGCAGAAGGGTTCCTAAGCGTCGTGCGATGGTCCGAGAGATGTTTAAGACGCCGCCCCCACGAGCTGTGTTGCCGCTGCGAACTGCAGAGGTGCAAGTTGTAGAGGCGATTGACATGATTGGAGGTAGCGCATGTCGAACTTCGTGACCCTTTTGGTCGAGGACGATGCGTTTGAGCGTGAAATACTGGCTGACGCGTTGAAGAATGAAGGGTTCGAAGTGATCGAATGCGCCACGGGAGAGGCTGCTGAGCTGATCATCGCGTCAACTGGAACCGAATTGCAGGCGCTGATTACTGATCACAAGCTAGCGGGCAAAGATGTCAGGGGCTGAACTCGCCCACTATGCCCGCCGCCAACATCCGCATATGAACATTGTCATCATGTCCGGTACAACCGTAAATCCCATACCGGTCGGTACAGCGTTCTTAAAAGCCTTTTCCTCCCGAACGGCTGCTCGATATGGTTCGTGATTAAAAATAGAGTTTGCCTCGCCGATAGATTGCGAGCAAACCCAACGCCTTCAGGTCACCACCCTAATTCCTTGCGGACGGCGGCCGCTGGATTTCCAACCTTATCGATGGCCTTGCGCAATTTCTCCTTCGACACGTTGAAATGTTTCGTCCAATAGCGGACCTCATGACTGCGGTTCATATTGATTTTGCTGCGGTCAGGCTGTTCTCTCGTCGTCAGGGTATTCATCTTCACACTTACCGTGTCGAGCTGCTTCCTGATCTGGCTTGAAACGGTGCGAGGCCATCCGGTCCCAACCTCGCCCATGTAGCGCAGTTCCTTGCCTTCCTGCTTGCCGAGAGCGCCGCAATGCCTGACGGGTCCTTGACGAAACCGACCACGGGAAATTTTTCGCGTTGGACCGTCTTGATCATCACCCACGCCTCGCCCCGCTCCGACTTGTACGGAGCATCAGCACGCTTTAGATGATGCCTTCCCAATTGAGCTTAGCAGCGTGCCCGAACATTTTCCGCCCGTCTCCGGTGAGGTGTTCGGAGTAGATCACGGGTAACTCCGACATCGTTCTCTCCGAGAAGTTCGAGCATCAGTTGCTTGCGCTCAATTTGCGAAGCTTGCGAAGGTCGCCATTCATCCAGAGGAGGTCGAACGTAAGGACGAGCCGAGCCTGCCTGCCCGCGTTCGGAGAAGTTGGTGCGACCTTCATGGATAACTACCACCTCGCCATCTATGATGGCTTCGCCCGAGATGGCGAGCGCGCCAGCGATTTCGGTGAAGCGCTTGGTCCAGTCCAATCCAGTTCGGGTGTAGACCTTCTTTCGTCCGCGGTTGAGATGCAGCTGAATACGGTAGCCGTCGTACTTGATTTCATGAAGCCAAAGACGCCCTTGGGCGCTTTGGTCCTCAAGGTGGCAAGCTGGGGTTTAATGAACCCCGGCATCTAAGTACGCTTTGACACTCAGGAAACTCGCAGGAGCCCGCGGCACTTTGGGGCAACGGCATCCGTCATCGGAAGACAGGCTGTCTCGCTGAGAAGCCACTAGGCGGATGATCGGTAGCTGAGAAGCCTTGGGTCGCGCCGGGGACCGGAGTAGCGCCAGAGAATGGTTGCCACCAGGCTTCTTCGCTTGCTCGGGTGCAGGCGTCCGGGTCAGCACCGTCGCGGTAGCTGTGGCGCTGGCATTCGGTCACCGCGCCTTGCTCGGTCAGCCGCCTTGCAGGTTGCGATCGCCGGGACGGGTGGCGGACAGGCGCAGCTTTGGTTTCGGAACGGGAGGCAGGGTCCCGGTCCCGAACCTTCTTGGCGCCTGCCCTGGAGCCTTCGTGCGAGCCTTCCTGCGGGCTGGCCTGTGCGTGCGCGTTTCTTCCCGCCTCCCAGGCACGAAATTTCTGGAATAGAGCTTCCTTGTCGGCCTCGGACTGGATGTCAGCGGCGGCTGGGTTCTCGTGCAAGAATGCCTCAAAGCGTTGCCTTAGCGGTTCGACGCCGTTTTTGTCGAGCCATTGCTGCGCGAGCGGCAGGCGATTCCAGCCGGCGAGCGGCGCCGGCAGCGAGACTTCCTTCCATTTGGGATGGAAAGGCGGATTCTGCAAAGTCAGGAATTTCTTGAAGAAGGCGTCTACGAAGAGCGCAAGCTTGCGACTGCGTTCAGTGTTAGGTTCCCAGTTATAGGCTGCAAGCACTGCGGGTACAGCGATCGTGTCCACCGTCTCCCCCTCGGCAACTAGGTTCGGATAGTCTTTCGAAGTTAGCGTCGCAGGGAGATAATCGCTCTGCAGGGGCTTTGAATAGTCCACTGCAGCCAGATGAAAGCGACCATCATTTTTGAAGGTGGTGACAGACAGATACGGCTTGCCGCCCACTACGATCACGGCGTCGATCTCGCCCTTCTTCAATTTTTCCATCGCGATCCGCTGCTCGACATAGACAAAGTTCGCTTTGATCCCGAGCCGCTCGAAAACTGTCAGTGCGGTCACAAACGTACCGCCATTGGGCAGGTCGACGCTCACCGTCTTACCTTCGAGATCCTTCAGACTTTTGATGGTCCTTGGTGCGAGGATCTGCATTTCCTCATTGTAGAGCTTGGTCACATAGGTGAACTGCTTCTTGATGCCGCTGGCAAAGCCTTTTCTCTCGAGATAGTCGAGCGTGTCAGCCCGCACGATGCCGAGATCGACGCCCTTCAGGAAAAGGATGTCGGCGGCGCTCTGCACCGAACCTCGCCCGATAATCGGCAGAACGCGCAGTTTGCCGTCGTCGTCAAGCACGGAAGCGAGGTCGGCACCGAACTGCACATAGGTGCCGCCGATCGTGCCGGTGAGCAGCGTGACCGTGTTGGCATTCAGAGCCTTCTGGGTCGATACCGAGCCGAATCGGAAGATCGCCTTCAGGCTGTCGCTGACCTTCGCCGGGTTATAGTCTATCTGTTCAGCATGGGCCGTAATACCGGAAGCCATCACGATCGTCGCGGTCATCATCATGGCAAACATTCTAAGGTACTGACGCACGGCATCCTCCTGATGTGCACTAATCAGTCCTGAAACTGCCTGAGGCGCTGTTGCGCGTCGGCCGAGCCAAGGCTGGCAGCCTTGCGGTACCAGTCGCGCGCCATAGCAGGGTCGGGTGTGATGCTTCGCGTATCGCGTACTTTGAGGACATCCGGATCATAAGTCCGTGCCAGCAGGAACGCCGCGGCTGCGTCCTGCGCGGTCGCAGCACGTTCAAGCAACAAACGCGCCGCGGCGATGTCGCCGAGCGTCAGCATACGCTTTGCGCGCGTCATCAGCGTGGCCAGCGTTTCGGCATCAAGTATGCTCGACGGCGCGGCGCCTTCATTGCTGGTACTTTCGACCGGGGCCTTATTTTGCTGCGCGGTGGGAGGCGCGCTTGCGATGGTCTCGTTGCTCGATGTTCCCGATTGCCCCACTGTCACTGGCTCCGGTTGGCCGGCTCGATCTTTCGGCGGCACTTGATGCCCTGTGGATTGATTCGAGGTGGCCAGCATCGGGGATTGGCTCGCGATCGCGTCGCCTATGGATATCCTTGCTTGGTCGGCAATGACGCGCACGTAATTGGAATTGGATGCCACCGCCAGGAGGATCGCGACCGCCGAAACCATCAGTCCAACGACCACAATCTGCGCCTGAATGCTTGTGCGCCGGCGTGAGCCAAAAGGTTCGAACTCCCGCGGATCAGGCTGATCCCGGAGGTTTGACAGAAATAATGGAACGGGATCATCTTCGGGAAAATTTGGCGACGGCGCGGCCGCGGAGCGCGTGAGCTGCGGATTCGGTTGAGATTCATTGAACGCAAAGACATTAGAACCTAACGACTGGCGATATGTCGTCCGCTCCATGGCGCTCATGCTTCCCTCACTAACGCAACGCGGAAGCCCCCCGGCGCTAACGCGCCGGTCCATTCACACATAGAGGCGCCAGGGAGAGCCTGGCACATCGGCTTAACCTACCGCGTCGCTGATCGTTCCTCAGCGGATGGCCGGTGGCAACGCGTTCGCAGCGACGAAGACCGCACTCCCAAGTTGCTGCGTGCTAATAGCGCTACCTAGCGGTGGGCTGACCCGCACGCCCGCGAGCGCGCCTTGGACATCGCCCGCGAGTATCCGCCGCCCGGGGTCTCGGCTGAGGCTGCCGGCAACGCAGTCGCGGAAGTGTTGGACTCGATCGGCCATACATGCGCGGAGTGCCCGCCTTCGGAGTGAGCCCGTAGAGCGCGACGCGGCAGTTTCCCGCGCCCAACCAGCGCACCATGGAAACCAAGGGCAAGATCCTTTCGTTGGGTCGAGCAACTGTTCGAAGAAAAGCCAGTGCGTCCGGTGAAGCTAACGCTATGTCTGGCTCTCTTGTTGACCTGCGGCTTTGCGCAGGCCGAGAGTGATCAAACGAGGGGAAATTCTTTGAACTCAAGTGCCGGGCGTACGCCGCCCGAGGACAAAGGCCAGTTGCAGCCACAAGGTCGGACCGGACCGCTCAACACGACCACAGGCGGCGCGCCTCCCGAAAGCCCGCAGGGCCAGAGCCCACCCGGCAAGCGGCGCCCGAAGGATCCACAAAAACGGTAGTGGCGCCGAAGAAGTGATTTAGCCTTTTCGCAGTGGCGCGGAGGGAGGCTAGTCGCGCGTTCGAGCGCGTGGGTGATGCGGGCGGCCCCGGTGTCCTTCCCCAAGCCCCGCCACCGGGGCCCGTCTCTCATTTTATTGTGGGACACTCTAGCCAACGAAAGCGCCCGTAAATTATGCACAGCAAGATGGCTATAGGTCGGGGGCCTTAGGCCAGCCGAGCTTCGCCACTCGCTTATATGGGCGGTTGCTCCGCCTGCCGCGCTCTGCGCAAAAGCCTATCGCGCGCAACTCCGGGCGGAGGCCTCTGGCCTCCTTCCGGAGACGCGCAGCCTCTTCTGAAAGGCGCTTGTCGAGGGGCTCTGAAGTTTTGAATTCGCGCCGCTTCTGCATAGGGCTGCTCCCAGTTGATTTGGGCGGGAGCGCAACTGGCGTTCTCATCACCGTAACCGCCACGTGCGGCGGTACTCCAAAAATTACTCCGGGGAGGTTGCTGTTCCGAGTTACTTTTTAGATTTCTGCACCAGTCACGACAGTGGTGCTGTCGAGGATTAGTACGCCTCTTGGAACGTGCGGCGTTGGCTGGAGTCGTATCCATCGCTCCGGGGGATTGAGTGTAAGACGAACCGGGACAAAGTGGCGGCCCCGGTTTGCGCTGGCCAGACTGGGGCCGTTTCATTCGTAGAAGGCGCCAGCCGCTCCCACGGAACTGACTTGCCAAACCGACCGATCAAGCTTCGAGAGACGCTTCTAAGCAGCGTGGCTTTCTTCTTCGATACGCCAGGCTGGCCAGTCCGGCTTCAGATCCGGCGAGTTCGCGACACTCGGCGCGCAGTTAGCATAGTTCCGCGTGACTTTCGGAAACCAACCTGGACGCGGGATAACGTGGCATGCTCGATCCAATTAGCGAACAAGGTCTCGAAGATCATTTCGCCGGACCATCACCGGTTCCGAACCAGCTTCCAACACAGAGTCGGCGGGAGTTGGACGGTCTGTTCCACGGCGGCCGTAACTGCTGCCGGGCGATGCGCTGATATTTCTTGCCGGAAAGCTGAGATTGAACCGGGAAATGATGGCGCCGTCAGTTAGGTACTGCACGGAGCGGGAAATATTTTTTCGGTAATACCGCCGCCTGACACCGCGTCGACCGTCCTGAGGAACTTGCAGCGGCGCCAAGAGTCCAATCCATTGCTTCCGGTGGCCGCATCAGCCCCCAAACCGGGAGGAAACCTCCACCAGGGCTGGCGGTCCTGGCGTCCTGTGTCGCTGGGGCCGCTTGCTCAACTGTTGGCCAGCCCGAGGAGATGTCGAGCCTGTATTATTGGGGGTTTTTGGAATCGGCAGACGGCCCCACGCACGCTGGTGATCGATCGTCTGGCGACGGCTGGATCGTTGTGGCGCCCGATCGCGTAAGTAGCGCAATCAATGGCGGCGGCAAGCCCGCCTTACAGGAACGAAAAGCAACTGGATGACTCCCTAGTCGCACTGCGCGTGGTGAAATGACGGCCTCAAGTTCTTAAGCCGACCATTTATCTTCTTCGCGCCGCGCTTCACCCTCGTTGAGGCGATCAGCGACGTCTTCGGCCAGAGCTGGATCTGCCGTTTCCGCGATCGGGGTCCCGTCGTCCTTTTTGATCTTCTTTCCTTCCGCATTCACTGGGAAATCCTCGGGCTTCAGCGGCTTGTCGTCATCGGGCATGGCGTGTCCCTTTCTCTGTAGCTCTTTCCTCACGGTTGCTGCGGCGTTTCCGACCTTTTCAATGGCTTCAAAGAGATCACTCTTCGGCACACCGAGCGCCCTCGTCCAGTACTTCACTTGCTTGGGATCTTGCACCTCGATCTTGCTGCGGTCGGGGGTCGTCCTTTTTGTCACGCCTGCCATGGATGCTCCACTGCCGACCGCTCAGGATGGCGGAGATCAACCGGCCTGACGCCCTTGATGGCGTCCGCGGGGCTGCCGATACGCTCCTCCGTGATTTCGGATGATGCCAAGTCTGTCATAAAGCTCTGAACTCGCCGCGCCTTGTGTCAGTTCCTGCGTCCGCGCCATTTGTTGTCGATTTAGAAGGGCAGCCAAAGGCTCCGCCACTCTGTTCAAAACGGCCGGCACGCGACCTTTATGCGCGTGACAGGAGGGCGACGATCGAAATCGGCAGCAAACAAGAACCGGCCATGGTCAGCGGAGGACGATCGTCGATTGAGATGCAGGGGTCAGGTCGGCCGATATTCTCGATCGCCGCGGCTCTCAACCGTAGCACTTCAGCGGTTGACGCGCGGCTCCATGTTCTGCGCAGGCGCAGCCAAAAGGCGGCCGTTGATCCGGGTCCGCAACAATGAGCCAAAGTGGCAAGTGGGTGCTCGAAATCTATCGCGGACCAATGATCCCAGTTCACTCCGCGCGACACACGAATTCAATAGCCTCGCGGCCGTCCGGATTGCGATCGTCGAAAACCGAGGCATGAAGTTCGTTGTTCGGGAGTCGAACCATGCGACAGCCGCGGATCGAACCACGCTTCTCGATTTGAGAGCCCAGGGCTTCAACATTGCAATTCGCGCATCCGGCGGCCACTAAAGAATCACAATGGCTTATGCCAAATGGGTTCTCCGCGTAAATCGAATTACGAACCGGTCGATTTGCCAGTCGAGATCCCACTCAATAACAAGCGCTCTCTTCAGCCCCTCGACCCAGCTCTGGGTTTTGTGGCTGATGTAATCCGAGGCCTCCGATTTGATGTGTTGGGGCGAAACCTTATGCCGGATGTCATCGGCTGTATCCGATATTCGCTCTCTCAACTGATCGACCGTGGATGCCAGCTCTGCTCGGCTGCGCTCGGACTCAAGCCTCAGATCTTCCACCGATCGTGTCATGACGTTATCCTCTTGGATTTCTTTCGGGATGAACTTACGGTGTGTTGATTCGCTCCTCAGGCCGACGAAGCGTCGACTGTTCTGCGCAGACAAGGTGCGCAGCTATAGTTGCAGGTCTAGTTCGCGGTGCCGCTCAGGCCCAGCCGCAATGGCGCGCGGCCTCCTCGCATCAAGAGCGGCGCCACCAAAGTAAGGTTCAAAACAGCACACAAGCTTTCACGTTGCGCTGCGGCGGCGGCGAATATCACGCTGGATTGGACGTTACGGACTTCTTGGGGCGTCCGACATACTGGATCGACTTTCTCGTGCACCTCATGGTCGGCCATTATCTATCCTCTGGCCTTGCGAGCCAACGGGACAACCACGCATCAGCACTACGCGGCGGTTCTTCTCACGAAGCTGCCAAAGGACGAACAGAACAAGTCCGAATGGCAAATGGCAATTCACTTCCATGAGCGATGACCTACTTCTTCATCGTGCCGCCGGGGCTTGCAGCGTCACCCTTCTTGTCCGCGGCGCCAGCCGTGTTGGCACCCTGCGTGCTCGCGTCCTTTGAGGATGGCATGGTGCTTCGCGCGGCCGGGCCGGTCGTGCCGTTCTTGCTCGCAGCGGGTCCTCCCGCCTGCGAGCTGCCGCCCGTGGTGCTGCCGCTCTGGGCGAACGCGAGGCCGCTCGAGAGAGCGAACGCCGTAGCCAGCGCGATAGTTTGGTTTCTCATGGGCATCCTCCTTCTGGTTCAAAGAAGAGGAATATCGCGATAGGATTTTCGTTCCTCAGAAGTTGTCGGCAACTTGCCACATCACCGACTTGCCTCCGCGCTAGTGTGCTAAAGTGGACCGAGAAAATGTCTCATGGGACGATGAACGAGGACGTGAAGAGCCGCGGTCTGTTTGGCGAGAAAACTCAGTTGCCAGAATTTGCGGTTTCGGGAATTTCGGGTAGTCCGCGACCCCTACCCCACCCGACCCGTTTCAGTCTTGATTGGTCCTGAGGCTTTAAAGAGCACTGCGGGCGCATTCGACGAAATTCGGCTCAACTCTTGCAGGGCATTTGGCCTGGCTCACATTGTCGAGGACAAGATGAAATTGTCAATCGAGGCTGAACTCATCTACAATTTCGCCAATGACACTCAAGTCATCGCCAACCTGGAAGCTTCGCG
>Ga0081540_1001520_pt1 | contig 19940 bp, 15 predicted proteins | sample TabmetS2T1R1_FD_71024 | JGI IMG/M metagenome (GOLD analysis project Ga0081540, IMG submission 71024) | Tabebuia heterophylla rhizosphere microbial communities from the University of Puerto Rico - S2T1R1 | ecosystem: Host-associated > Plants > Roots > Rhizosphere ... | reverse complement strand
CGGGCGGACGCTGCTCATCTCGGCCACGACAGTTGCAATCGGATTTTCAGCGCTGCTGACTGTGCCCATCAGCGAACTGCGCTCTATCGGGATAGCTGGCCTGCTGGTAACCGTTTTGAGTGTGATGCTATGCACCTTCATCCTGCCTTGGGTGCTTGGTCTGGTAGGGCATCGCATCAATGCCGCCAGAGTGCCTCTCCCATCCAGACGATTCAAAACGCCGGATAGCCTCTGCGCGGCAAGTGAGCGCTGGGCGCGTTGGGGCGGCATCGTTACCCGCCGGCCCTGGACAGCTCTGCTTGTTGCCGGGATTCCGCTACTGATCCTTGCATTCCAGGCACGAAGAATCACCCCCGGGCTTCCCAGCAATAACTCTCTCCCGGCCATGGCCGAGTCGGTGCAAGCACTGCACACGCTTGAGGGCATGGGGCGGTCGGGTATTGTGGAATCTCTCCGGGTCATCCTGGAGTTGCCGCCGCAAACTCCGCCGCTCTCGCAGGCTGGCTGGCTTGCCGTCAGTCGTTTGACGAAGCACTTCCAGAGCGATCCCAGAGCGGAAGAGGTCGTATCTCTCCCCACCCTCACGGGAATGTCTGACACAGCGGATGCCGTCGACGATGTGCCCGAGCAAATCCGCAAGAGTTTTCTGCGCAGCGATAACCAAGCTACGTTGATTGAATTGCTGCCAACTGCCACAGTTTCGCCCAATGAACAGATGCGATGGGTAAGAGAGGTGCGGTCTTCTGATGTCGCGGCGATTACAGGCGTGCCCGGCGCTGTGCTGCGCGTCGGCGGCGTTCATGCACTCAATGCAGATTATGACTCGGTAGTAAAAGAGCGGTTGCCGAGGGTAATCCTTGGCGTCGTGTTGGGGAGCTTGCTGGCGCTCCTGATCGGGTTGCGTTCTCTGTTTGCGGCCGTCAAGGCAATTCTGCTCAACCTGCTCTCGGTTGGCGCTGCTTTCGGTGCGTTAGTTGTCGTTTTTCAGGAAGGCCACGGTAGCAAACTCTTTGGGCTCCACGGACCGATCGGGACGGTTTTCCCGATTGTGCCGATTCTCTCGTTTGCCATCGTCTTCGGATTGAGCATGGATTATGAGGTCTTCCTAGTCGCCCGAGTCCTCGAAGAACGGAGGCGCGGTCTATCCGAGAGCTCTGCGGTAATTGAGGGCCTGTCGCGGACGGCCGGGCTCATCACCAGCGCTGCGGCAATCATGATTGCCGTCTTCACCGCATTCACACTGGGAAATTTTCTGGTTGTCCAGATGCTCGGATTTACGCTCGCCGTGGCGGTGCTTATTGATGCTACGGTGGTGCGGATGGTGGTCGGGCCGGCACTCTTGCAACTTGCCGGCGATTGGAATTGGTGGCCCTTTGGATTACATGGCGCCCCGGCAGTGTCTGAAAAGGAGCTGATCTAATGACGGCGAACACCGTGGAAGCTCCAAAGTCAGCCTCGGCATCGCGACAACCTGATTAAGCGATTCGATTTATTTCGCTTTCTCTCCTTGAGCGCTGGACTGGCTGAGATCAAAGTCCTTGCTTCCAAGGTTTGCCTTTCCCGAACCTCCTTCGATAACCAGCATCGAGGAGCCGGACTTGCCCTGGAGCTTTGCCTCCACTTGCGTCGCAGACCAGGCGCCGCGAACCTGCCGCAGACCATAGGAAATGAACTCCTTCTGCTGTCCCGTCCCGCGAAGCGTCTTCACCACGTGCACAGGGAATAAGTTGCCGCGATCAATCCACGACGTTATCGAATCATAGTGAGTCTTGTCCTGAGAGCCCGGCTTGCTCTTAAGGACAAAACAATCCCGTGCGCCGTATTTCTCCGGTGCCAGGAGTTCCTGATTCTTCCAGAAGAACTGGCTCTCGACCATGTCTTCATACGAGAAGTCTGTTCCCACGAGTGGGTCGCTCCAATGTTCGAATGGCAACGCGCTGGCGGCCTTCTCGCCAGGAAGTATTGCGTCGATGGTCACGTGCCCGCTCACGGTCATATGCAGAAGAAAACTCGTCTTCGTTGAAGCAGGCCCCGAGATCTCGAATAGCACACGCAGCCCATCGGGAAACCAGTGCGCCTTGGCGACAAACTTGTAATTCGTGCGCTTACCGCTGCCTTCCACTCGTGTAAGTCGCCCGGTCGCGCGGTAGTCCAATTTCTGAATGCGCTGGCGTGAACCTGTCAGCACAGTCTCCAGGTCAGGACTCGCCGCGAAGGCCCGCGATGAATGCACCAGAGACAGCAGCATTAGCAAAGCGATGGACGCTTGAATCGTCCCAAAGGCGCAATTCTTCGAGCCGGCCTCTGGATACCGGCCAAACTTGAGGCTGTGAGAGAGCGTTACGACGCGGCGCAGGAAGGTCATAGCTACTGTATACAGCTAAAGTCCATATAACTGCCATCCGTGGCAACGCTTGGACTTTGTGATTGTGAATCGTATGGAGCCCGTAAAATTTTTGGGGATCGTGGCTGCTCATGAGTCCGAGCAGCGCCTGAAGCAGTCTTCTACATTCCAAATGGTCTACCGTATTCCTTGACAGGCGATGGTCGAACGTCTACCATCGGGCTCAAATTGAGGGTAGACTGTCTTCCATGACGAGTAAGGCACAACAACGATCGAATGTGGTTCAGGGCACACTGGACATGCTCATTCTCCGCACGCTCTTATACGGACCAGCGCATGGACACCAGATCGGTAAGCACATTCAGCGGACGACGAACGATTTTCTGCAGATGCAGCACGGTTCACTCTACCCGGCGCTTCACCGGCTGGAACGGAGAGGATGGATCGTCTCCAAGTGGGAGACGCCTCCGGACCGCAACCGGGAGTTCAAGTACTACCGGCTCACAGACAAGGGACGTAAGCAACTTGTCGTCGAAGAGTCGCAATGGAAGCAGATGTCCGAAGCCGTGGCGCGCGTAATGTGGCCCGCTGAGGAGATCTGATATGCGATGGTGGCAAATCAAGAGACGAGATCAGGACTTGGAGCTGGAACTACAGTCCGATCTTGAATTGGAAGAAGAGGAACTGCGGGAACGTGGGCTATCTGGAGAAGAAGCACGCTACGCGGCGCGACGTGCCTTAGGCAACACGACGCTCATTCGCGAACAGACTCGCGCTGTCTGGTCCGGGGCATGGATCGAATCCGTCATGCGCGATCTGCGCTATGGATTTCGCGGAATGCGTCGCAATGCGGGCTCCACCGTGTTTGCAATTCTCATTGTCGGCATCGGCATCGGCGGTGCATCGACAGTATTCAGCGTGGTCAATGCGCTGCTGTTGCGACCGCTTCCCTTCCGCGATCCGGGGCAGTTGGTCTGGATTTCCAACGGGGAAAACTACAGTACCCAGTCCGAGCACTATGTGGACCTCCGAAACCAGAATCATTCCTTTGCCGATCTGGCGGGCTGGTCCGGGGCATACAGCCCGGGCAATATGGAATTGACAGGGACAGGAGAACCGGAGCGGCTCACGGGTGTTCCGGTGACCGAAAACTTGTTCGCCATGCTGGGAGTGGAACCGGCAATCGGACGATCGTTTACGAAAGAGGAGTGCGAGGGAAAGTATGATGCTCCGCTCGCCGTGGTATTGAGTAACAGCTTTTGGCGCAGGCGGTTCGCATCGGAACCTAGCGTGGTCGGCCGAGCGCTGACGTTAGACAGTCGGCCAGTGACGGTCGTCGGCATACTGCCAGCGTCGTTCGATTTCGCGAGCGTCTTCGCTCCGGGCGCTCCGATCGATGTCTTTATTCCCTGGCCGCTGGCGGACAAGGCAAAACCCCAGGGAAATACGATGGCTGTCGTCGGAAGGCTCAAGCCCGGCGCCACGATCGCAGGCGCTCAGGCGGAACTCGCCGGCCTGGCGAAACAACTCGAAAGCCAACATCCGGAGCGAAACACCATCAAACCGAGGCTGGTTCCTCTGGAACAGCATGTGAGCGGGCAAGTGCGTCCAGCCCTCATGGTGCTGATGTGCGCCGTGGTTGCCGTGATGTTGATTGCCTGCGCGAATCTTTCGCATCTACAACTGGCGCGGATGGGTGCGCGACAAAAGGAAATGGTGATGCGGGCTGCGTTAGGAGCGGGGCATTTTCGGCTGCTGCGACAGGTGTTCACCGAGAGCTTGACCCTCTCGGGCTGCGGCGCCAGTGTGGGCCTCCTCTTCGCTGTGCTTGGCACACGCGAGCTGGCACATCTCCAGGCATTCAACCTTCCGCTTCTCGAAAGCGTTCGAGTCGATGGTAAAACGCTGGCCTTCACTTTGTTGGCGACGATCGCAACGGGCGTACTCTTTGGCCTGGCGCCTGCACTACAAGTCTCAGCGTACAAGCTTCGTGAAGGGCTGCAGGATGCGAGCCACGGATCGAGTAGCAACCGCCGGCATGGCTGGTTCCGCGACGGGCTCGTGATCTCCGAGTTTGCCCTCGCCTGCCTATTACTTGTCGGCGCGGCATTGCTCATCCAGAGTTTTCTGCGCGCCCTGGACGTGAATCTTGGGTTTCAACCCGAGCGCGCCGCTGCTTTAAGAATCGATCCGAGTTTTCAGATCTCGACCGCCAAGCAAGCCAACGCATTTATCGACGATGTGCTGCAGCGTGTCCGCGCAGTCCCCGGCATCACGGCAGCAGGGATTGGCGATATCCTGCCGCTCGACGGCGACAGGGGATGGCAGGTTGGGGCTAAAGGACAGGTCTATGACAAAAGCAATCACCCGGAGGCTTTCATTCGCGTGGTGACCGATGGATACTTCGATGCCTTGAGAATCGCGTTGAAGTCGGGGAGAGAATTCGCGCAGACTGATCGAGAGACGAGCGAACCCGTGGTGATGGTGAATGAGACGTTAGCTCGCACTCTGTGGCCAGGGCAGAACGCGGTCGGGAAGATGGTGACCCAAGATGGAGGAAGGAAAGTAATTGGCGTGGTTGCCGATGTCCATCATGGAGGTCCCGAGAGACAGGGCGGGTCTGAGATGTATATGCCGATGCGTCAAACCGGGGACTACGCGGCTATGAGGCTCGTGGTGCGAACTGCGCTTCCGCCCGATAGCCTGGCTGCAGGTATCCGAACGGCCCTCCAACCCATTGATCCCAATCTCCCTGTCACCGAGTTTCAAACGCTGCAGGGACTGGTCGACAAAGTGATGTCGCCTCGGCGCTTTCTAGTCATGCTGTTGTCAGGCTTTGCGGGCTTCGCTCTTTTACTTGCATCGCTTGGAATTTATGCGCTGATTTCTTATTCGGTAAACCAGCGCACCAAAGAAATTGGTATACGTATGGCGATGGGAGCGAGCTCCTGGCTTGTGCAGCGAGACGTTCTCACCAAGACGCTGCGACTGGCGATCGCCGGGGTACTAGTGGGGACGCTCGGCTCGTTCGCATTAAGTAAGTGGATCGAGTCCCTGCTATTTGATACAGCATCGACGGATCCTGCGGTTATCTCGGGCGTGATTCTGCTTCTATGCTCAGTGGCTTTGGTCGCCGGGTATGTTCCAGCGCGGCGAGCCTCGCGCATCGATCCGATGCGGGCTTTGCGAACAGAATAAGGCTAGCCTTCCGGAAATTTGGCGAAAGCCTAATTGACATAATCCCCAATGCACTTATCCAGGCGATATTCTCCGGATCGGATTCTATATATGCAGTCTCGATCAGGAGTAACGCAAGGCTCTGTCGCACAATGAAGATGGTGGGAACACGGGAACAAACTGGGGAGGAAACCCACAAGAACAGTCGGTATTGCCTACAGGGCTCGCTCGATGGGACAGCATCGCTCCCTGTGCGCGAAGGACTGCGTCGGGACGGCCAGCCATCTTCGATAAGCCATGACGACAGCAGTCGTCGTTCAGGTGAGGCACAAAGGTGGCCTTGAGCGCATGGGTTTCGTCGATTTGACTGGTGCGAACAGAATCTTTGAATCGCGTCATCCATGCGTTCAGGCTTACCAGCCTAAGGGACGAGAGGAGAACAGATCATCAGGATATTGAGAAGAATCTAGTACTTCACGTCTTAATACGGGCTCGGTTAACTTACATTAGCCAACCTTGCACCGTGCCCCGTGATGTGCTCTGCAGGAGCAGGCTCCACCACTGTTTTTATTGTCTGGACCTACCATGAGATGTGCATCCCGAATCGCAGCAGTATGCGGTCATAGTCTGTTAGCAATCCGTCGAACTGTACTGCATCGAGGCGCTGGTGTTGATTTAGAGGACCGCCAACGAGATGACTGTAGTCGTGCCCGTACAGTGCGAGGAGGGCAACGGTCTTTCGATGTCTTGGACAATCTGCATCATGAAATGGCGGCGCCCATTTGCACTCAGAGCAGTAGCTCGCGCATTCATTCTGGCTGGACGAATTCTCGAATTGCATGACTCACCTTCTGTTACCTTCCGCTGACATCAACGCTATGTCATTCAGAACTCCTCTTAGTGCGGGTGTATCTGAACTACATACAAAATCGTAGGGACTTTGGCGGCGGCGATCCAGCCCAATAGGAGCCATAAACCTGTACTTCTTTGGAGTTACCGGGGTTGAAATCGCATGTCTTCTCGCGCCGACAGCATATAGGTGCTGTTACATCTTACGGATTGCGAGAAAATCACAAATTTTCAAAGCTGAGTTGATAGAGAACAGCACAATGCTACTAGCAAGATGTGCACCGAGCATCGACACTTAAGGAATTACCTCCTCGTTTCGAGCATTGTAAAGGCCACGATCGCTCTGCAACGGTACGACGATTGGTCCCCTAGCCCGGGTTCGATGCTTGTTGCGGAGTCCAATTCAGAGCGAGTGTGCGTAGTCAACATAAGGTGGGCGATCTCGACGAGCATCAGATTTGGCCAGCCCATAAAGAGTGGCCCAAGATTGTTACCGTCGGATTAAGCATAAGCTGACCTTCGTTTCGTCAGACGGGGCGCTGTTACGCACATGCGATCACTTCTTGCTCTTGTCATTAGGTGGAGAATCAGGAGCCATCATCGACACAGTACCCCAAACGTGTTACAGGCCCGCGGCCCATCCTGAGCGCGCCAAAAACCCTACATCTCGGGATGTGCTCTCTTCTGCGATTTGTCAAAGTAGCAGGCGTGAAAGAAATCCATCAAGACGTGAGTCGCTCCGGCATGGGAATCGAAGTGAAAATCTGCCGTGTAGTTATTGGGCTCAGCCTTCTTATTGCCAGCGCGTTTGCGGAAACGAAACCAGAAACGAATGGCGTGCGCGGTGTGGTGTTCACTCTGGAGTCCGATGGCAGCCGCTCTGTTGTACCTGGCGCAAAGGTCTCTATAAACGGCGCCACGACGCGCGAAACGGAAGCTGATGCTGCCGGCGAATATGTGTTTACGGCCTTACCCCCAGGCTCTTACACGTTCAAAGCGCAAGCTCCAGGATTGGTCGCTGTTCAAGCGGTGGTGGTTGAAGCGGGACGATCGATGGACGTCCCGCTGGAGATGAAGCTCGACGTTGTAGCGGAGTCGACCACGGTAACGGTCTCTGCCACCACGAACGACTCTGCAGCAGCCAATACCGTAGGCGGATCAGCAGTCCAGACTGTGCCCAATGTTACCGAGCACTTTGACAGCTTGCTGCCTCTGGTGCCGGGGGTCGTTCGCGGACCTGACGGTCTTATAAACATGAAGGGCGCGCGTTCATCGCAGAACGGGTCGCTCGTCAACAGTGCCGACGTGACCGATCCCGTCACCGGGCAAAGCGCTATCAATCTTCCTATCGATGTTGTCTCGTCTGTTCAGGTTCTATCTACTCCGTTTGATCCCGTATACAGCAAGTTCACCGGTGCAGTGTCGAATGTCGAAACCCGGACCGGGAACTTTAACAAATTTCGAGCATCGGCCCAGAACCTTATTCCACGCCTGCGTGATCGAGATGGCTCCATCGTCGGGCTAGCAGCGGTTACGCCGCGTGTGACGTTAACTGGCCCCTTAGTGAAGGACCGGGTTGCATTCACTCAATCTCTCGAATACCGGTATGAGCGGACGCCTGTAAATAGTCTGCCTCCGCTTGAACGTGACACGAGAAACGAGACCTTCGATTCGTACACACAAATCGATGCGAATCTCAGTCAGAAGCAGACGGCGACTATCTCATTCGCGGTTTTCCCGCAGAAGCACGATTACTTTGGCCTGAATACGTTCACCCCGCAAGAAGCCACACCGAACCTGCACGAGCGGGGATTTCAAGCAGGTCTTCAACATCGATACATCACCAACTCCGGAAGCCTGCTGAGCTCACAACTGAGTTTCAGAAAATTTGACGCGGACGTACTGCCAAACAGCAGTGCGCCCTATCAACTTCTTATAGAGACAACCGAGGGCGGATTTTTTAATCGCCAGGATCGGAAGTCTTCTGGTGTGGAATGGCAAGAGATCTTTCAATTGCCCTCTCACAAGTTCTACGGAACGCACGACCTGAAGGCTGGATTGACCTTTGCGCATAGTTCCTATGATGGCGCGGAAAAGTTTCTGCCGGTGAACATCGTCGGCGTTGCGGGATACCCCCTGGAGCGAGTTGAGTTTTCTCCCCCTTCCACTTTCTCCGTAGATCAGAACGAAGCCGCCTGGTTTATGGGAGACAAGTGGACGATCTCCAATCACCTCGCGTTTGATCTGGGACTGAGGTTTGACCGGGACACGGCCGCCCACACGATTAACACTGCGCCTCGTGCCGGCTTTGTACTCACGCTCCCGGGCGATGGAAAGACACAACTCAAAGGCGGAGCCGGACTGTTTTATAGCCGCATACCACTGAACATTCCCGCATTTCCTTACTATCCGAATCGCACAGTGCTCGAACTCAACCCAGTTGGGCAAATTCAAAAATCAACAACCTACGTAAATCAAATCACGGGTCCGTTGCACGACCCGCGAAGTGTAGCGTGGAACCTCGAACTCGACCGTCAATTCGGTGGCAACTTCCTTCTCCGCGCTTCTTACCAGCAGCGCAATACGGTTCATGATTTTGTCCTGACGCCAACCGCATTCGGTGAAACTGGGATACTGTCACTTGCAAGTGGCGGGCGCCAGTTCTATCGCGAGTTCCAGCTTACCGGCCGATACAAACTCGGACGCGGGACATTGAACGCTTCGTATACCCATTCCAGGGTCTACGGCGATTTGAACGATTTCAACCAGTTTTTTGGAAACGATCCGCAGGCCGTCATTCAGCCCAACCAGCGTGCCCGCCTGCCCTTTGACGCCCCGAATCGATTCTTAGCGTGGGGCGAATTTCAGGCTCCCTGGAAGTTGACCGTCGCGCCTGTAGTCGACGTACATACGGGGTTCCCTTATTCGGTGATCAACCAATCACGCGAGTTTGTGGGACCTCGTAACGAATCGCGGTTCCCAAGGTTCGCTTCGGTCGACCTTCAGGTTCTGAGGCAGATCCGCCTCCCACTGCCCGGTAAGGAGCGTCACGCGCGAGTCGGCGGTGGCGTATTCAATCTCTTCAATCGCTATGATCCCCGCGACGTACAAAACAACATTGACAGTTACCGCTTCAACGAATTCTTCAACGGACCTGACCGAACCTTTCGCGGCAAATTTGTTCTGGAGTTTTAGATATGAAGATTGCGACGCTCTTCGTGATTCCGACCATATTGTTAGTGCCCTTGATGGCAGCAATTGCGACTGCTCAGACAGACAATGCCACTCCAAGCGCGGACGACATTGTCGCGAGAATGATTCAGAAAGATGCTTCACGCAAGACCCAGCTCAACGGTTACACCGCAATACGTCACTATGTCGCAGTGAACGAGCAACGCAGGGCTGAGATGCTCGTTGGGGTGACGTGCTCAAGTAATGGTGAGAAGCAGTTCAACATTCTGTCCGAAGAGGGCTCCAGTGCCATCCGCAAGCATGTGTTTTACAAGATGCTGAAGGAAGAAACTGAAGCCTCTCAAAGTGGCACAAGGAACAGCACTCACATCACCCCAGCCAATTACCAGTTCCAGCTAATAGGGCAGGATGTCATTGATAATCGCCCGACATACCTGTTGCATATCACTCCAAAGGAAGACAACAAATACCTGATCGACGGGAAAATCTGGATCGACGCCAACGATTACTCAATCGTTCGCATCGAAGGGAGCCCGGCACGGAATCCTTCCTTCTGGACTCGCAATGTGCATTTCGTGCACACATATCAAAAGGTTGGTCCTTTCTGGTTCGCGGCTTCGACGCACTCCTTAAGTGAGATACGCCTCTTTGGCGATGCCGAACTGACAATCGAAAACTCGAACTACATTGTGAGTCCTTCTGACAATCACACGGCGAAGGCCGAATTTCCGGAAGGGTTAGGTCGATGAGAAAAGGCCGCCATCTGATTCTCGCGCTCATCGGAGCCGCGCTCTTCACCTGGGTCATCGCCCGCGTCGGACTACCGACGATCCTGCAACAGGTCAGAGCAATGGCGATCGCTTTGCCGATCTTGCTGATTCTCAGCTTGTGCCGTCTCCTGTTGCAGACCTCTGCCTGGTCGATGGCCCTGAAGGGTGAAGGATTGACTGTTGCGCCAGATAGGCTGATCGGAATACGCCTGGCTTCTCAGTCCATGGGTTATCTCACTTTTCTGGGCGCAGTTCTTTCCGAACCCATGAAAATCAAACTTCTTCGAACTCCCGTTGAGTCTACGATCAAGGCCACATTGCTCGATAGCGGAGTCTACTGGTTTACCTCTGCCCTTGTGGCAATCGTCGGATGCCTTTGCGCAGCTCTCTTGGCGATCCACGGTGCGCACTATTCATGGACAATTGTGGCTGTTTCACTACTCACTCTCATTCTTTTCCTTATTGCGCGCAGTAAGCCAATTCTGTCGGGCATAGTGCGAGTTCTTGGAAGACACTGTCCATCCTGGCTTGCTCGTGGGGAAGAAATCGAACGCTCCATACGCAACTATCGTTTGCAGCAGCCCGCTCTCGTCGGTCGAATGTTCTGGATCGACGTCGCGTGCCAGTTGCTTCTTGCTTCAGAAGTAGCTGTGGTCGTGTGGTCGTTGCGCCTCCCCATTCACGTTGTCACGATTATGGCCATTGAGGGCATAACGCGCGCACTGAAGATGGTGAGCGGGTGGGTTCCAGCGAGGCTTGGCGCTGATGAGGGCGGAGCCATGTCGGCCTTCATAGTGGCGGGGTTCTCCCCGGTGTCTGGCCTGACGCTCGCTCTTGCGCGGCGCATTCGTGATCTTCTCTGGGCGCTGATCGGTCTTGCCTGGCTCTTCTGGAGGGGGCGAGGCATGAGAAGCCACGAGCATCTTCAGGAAACATACGCGATTACTTACTAAAGAAAGGATTTCGCATGCAGGTTGTAATAGCTGTTCCAGAATTTTCTGCTTTCCGTAACTACGCGAATGCTGCAGAGGAGCTCATGCGGCCCGTCTGTGGTGTTCCATTGCTGATACGAACTGTTGCAATGGCTGCGCGCTCTCGAACAGATGAGGTTCTTATAGTTTGGCCGAAGAGTGTGCCGGTGGAACTGGCGGTGGAATGCATGAGTTCCGATCTGCTGCGGAAGCAGGTCAACGTCCGCTTGATACGCGTAAACAGCTTCGATCCGCTGGTTGGTTCGAGCTGGATCAAGATCCTGGATCACCTGGAAGGCCGGTTTATTTGGCTGCCCTGGAATTGGGTTACCAATAAACAGTCGCTCGCTTGTCTGCCGGTGGCCAGCATCGACTTGGCCGACTGGCATAAGCCGGCTTATATTGTGCCGCGTCAAGTCGCCAGCGATGAAGCCTCAGAGGACCTTCATGACCAGCGAGCGGAGGGTGTTGCCGTCACCTCGCCAAGCACAGCTCGCATGGCAGAGCGATTTCTGGTTGCTCACTCCGGAAAGGTCCTTGACGGCATTCATACATCATTTAATCGTCGTCTTTGCCGCCCATTTGTAAGGCTGTTCTCGCACACCTCGATCACCCCTAACCAGGTGACAATGGGTGGCGTTCTCGTATCTGTTATTTCCTTTTTTGCCTTTGCTCACGGAACTTACTGGTCATATGTGGCTGGCGCCTTGCTGTTCTTCATTGCAGGACTATTCGATGAGATGGACGGAATGCTGGCCCGGATCAAGTTCGCTGACTCTGCTTTTGGAACATGGTTCGAAGGCTTCGCCGATGGGCTTGGCTATTTGCTCCTATTTGCCGGCATCACCGTTGGCCTCTATCGTCAGCACGGTAGCGGGGAACTGTGGATTGGCGCAGCCCTGCTCATCGGTACGATCCTATCCCTCATCGTTACTACTCTTGGGCGCAAGCGTGGCACTACCTCTGACCGTCGCCACGAATATCTTGGAACGCTCTACCAGAAGATGGAAAGCGATTCGTCCAACTGGATCTCACGTTTCGCACGACAGGTTCAACCCTTTCAGAAAAGGGGCGTATGCATCCACTACATCGTTCTCTTCACGGTTCTCGGTGGTGTGCCCGTTCTCTTCTATCTTTCAACCCTGGGTAGCCACTTAATGTGGACACTCTCCCTTTACTTCAACCATAGATTCTTCAAACGGCCGGCACAGATCACCCGTGCGACCAGTGTGAACTCGATATCGGAGGCAATATGAAAGCAGTCATCCTAGCAGCAGGGCAGGGCACAAGGATTCGGAGTGTCCATGGAGAACGCCCAAAATGTCTGATTACAGCTGGCGATCAGACGATCCTTGATCATCAGCTGGACGCCCTGTCAATAGCTGGCGTGGACGAAGTCGCGATTGTAGTTGGGTACGAGAAAGAACAAATCATGAACCATGTGGGAACTAGGTATGATCACGTTGGCATGATGATCGACTTCGTTGAAAATCGCGCGTTCGCCAGCACCAACAACATTTATTCGTTGTGGTGCGCGCGCAAATGGCTTCGCAACGACAGTTTCGTTTGTTTGAACGCCGATGTAATATTTGAACCGGAAATTCTTGAGGCTGCGCTACAAGATAACGCACAAATATCCATGATCGTGGATCCCGAGTGGCGGGACGAGACGATGAAGGTAGTCATCTCAGACGGCCGAGTAATTCGCATGAGCAAGAAAATACCGAGAGACGAGTTCCACGGAACCTATATTGGTATCACCACGTTCCGTAGGCCGGCGACCAAACGATTCTTCGGTAAAATGCACGACTTCATCTGTGCGGGACGCGTAAATGAATTTTTTAACGCTGCCGTACAGGAACTCGCCGACGAGGGAGTTGGAGTGGGCTTTACGTCCACGGCGGGGATGGCATGGGCGGAAATCGACGATCCGCTCGACTTAGCCTTCGCCCAGCAACATGTGTTTCCACAACTCAGCGCAGAAGCTGCCTAAATGTACTAATGAAAGAGATCATTACTGGCAATTTCGCACCTTGGCGTTTGGTGCTCTGGCCCCCAAGCTCGATTCGGATTGTGGACTGGAATATAGACCGGGGCCTGCGATTGCCGGAGATCTTGGATTTTCTAGGTAGCACAAATGCCGATATCCTGACACTCCAGGAAGTCGACATCAATGCCCGACGGACTCACCAGCTCAACATCGCTCAAGAGATTGCGCGGCCTCTTCAAATGAACTATGTTTTCGGTCTTGAGTTTCAGGAATTAACTCAAGGTTCCAGAGCCAGCCCAGCTTATCACGGGCAGGCGACCCTCTCGCGGTGGCCGATTTCCAATCCGCGTCTAATACGGTTTCAGAAGCAGTCAAACTTCTGGAGGCCCCATTGGTTCCTGCCGCAGATCGAGCCTTTCCAGGAAAGACTTGGAGGGCGAATTGCCTTGGTCAGCGATATCGACATCGCCGGCGAAAAGATTGTTTCGTATAACCTCCACCTCGAGAGCCGGGGCAATGACGACCTGCGCCTTGCGCAGATGGACGAGGTTTTGCGCGATGCTATGGGTCATCATCCAGGTGGCTCGCTGATTGTTGCTGGAGACTTCAACCTGGACATATCACGCCATCGCACCATGGAGCACGCGGGATTTCGCGACGCCGTACCGACAGCTCGTGTGGCAAGCACTCCTCCGCGTGGCCTGCTCGAAGGGGGACGACATATCGACTGGGCATTCGTGCGAGGCCCGATGCAAACAAATGGTGGGCAGATCCATCAATCTGTAAAAGCCTCTGATCACTATCCAATATCGTTCAACCTGCGCAGAGCATAATCGTCCGAACTTTTTCCGGCTTTCAAATGAAGAACGTTAACGACTCCATTTTCAGCTCCTAGTCTTTGACGTCGAGCAACGAAAGTGACTGCACTTGCTCCAATGACTGGTAATTGCGATCCATCCGTAGAGCGTTTACTTACTCTGATTTAGATTCCAGTTGAAGAAGACAGATCAGTACGACGCGCTGATACGTTCTCACACTTATCCCCTGATAGGGTAATCAGCGCCCGGTCCTAATTAGGGTTTTTTTCTCCACTTAGCTCCGATATGTTCATCGCACTACTTGATAAGACGGATTGATTCCTCAAGAGGACATCGAGCAGAGGAACTTATGGCAGTCAGAGCATAGCCAAGGTTAGAGCCATTCTTCTAAAAAATCGCGCTAGGGCTTTCATTTTGCCTTCCGCCCTTGCGGGTCGACGAGAGTGGGTTTCGCCTCTGCCCTTGCACGAAGTACTTCTCCTGACTGCAGAGACAAATTCTCCATTCAGTCTGGATGAGTGGAGATGGGAGTCTCCGGTGAGTTGTGAGCGGAGTGAAAGCTGAACAACAGACCGTGATTGTTCCAGCGCTGATCGAATTGGTGTTGCAGGTGGAAATCTACGAAATACATGTCAGGAGTGACCTATGGACAGAATTGAAAAGCGCCCGCTGATGATATCCCGCGGCTGGATTCAGGCAGCGGGCATCGTCCTGATCATTGGATTCTTCATCATGGGTGTGCTCACCTACTACACCTATAACGACGAACCTCCGATTCCAGACCTCGTGAAAGATGCAAACGGGACAGTTCTGTTCACCCGCGGCGATATTATGGCAGGCCAGCAGGTTTTCCTGAGCAATGGCCTGATGGAATATGGTTCAGTCTTTGGCCATGGCGCGTATCTTGGGCCGGACTTCACAACGGAATATCTGCATCGCGCAGCACTCTCAAGTATCAACTTCTATGGTGGCCAAAGCTCCGACACGGCGCGGAGCCACACCGTCCGGGACTTCAAAGCAAATCAATATGACAAGGCCACGGGCACGCTCATATATACGGATGCTCAGGTATATGCGTTCGAGGAATGCCGGGCATATTACGCGGCGTTCTTTGGGGAACCCACGACGAAGTTTGGCCTGAGACCAAGCGCTATTCGCGATCCGGAAGATATTCGCAAGCTCACCGCCTTTTTTGGCTGGACTGCTTGGGCTGCGTCCACGGCCAGGCCCGGACATCCTTATTCCTACACGAACAACTGGCCCTCAGAACCTCTGGTGGACAATCACGCAACAGCAGACTCCATCGTATGGAGCGTACTCTCGTTGATCGCTTTGCTGGGCGGCACTGGACTTCTTCTGGGAGTCTTCGGCCGGTGGAATCTTCTGGGATGGCACGGGCGCGAGCAACAGACCGTGTCATTCCGTGCTCCGGATGAAGTATCGCTCACGCCAGCGCAAAATGCATGCGCGTGGTTCTTCTTTGTCATGGCGGCACTGTTCGTAGTCCAGACACTGCTGGGCGGAGCTACTGAACATTATCGCGCTGACCTGCAAACTTTCTTTGGCATCGATCTCGGCAAGATTCTTCCTTACAACGTAGTCCGCACGTGGCACTTACAGCTATCTATTTTCTGGGTAGCCACTTCCTATCTCGCATCTGCTATCTTCCTTGCGCCGATGATCGCAGGTCGAGAACCGCGCGGGCAAAAGCTGCTTGCTTACGGACTGCTGGGAGCGCTCGTCATCGTGGTGGTGGGCAGTCTGCTCGGTGAATTCGGTGGGATCCAGGGGCTGATTCGCAATTCGTGGTTAGGCGATCAGGGATTTGAATGGCTTGATCTCGGTCGACTCTGGCAAGTCTTATTGACCGTTGGCCTGTTTTTCTGGGCTATGATCCTCTTTCGCGGCCTTCGAGGTCGGCTCTCAGGCGAGCATACAGGCAACATGCCGTGGTTGTTCTTCTTCTCAGCACTATCTATTCCAGCCTTCTACGGCGTCGGCCTGCTCGCGCATCCAGGAGAGCACTTCACCACGACTGATTTCTGGCGCTTCTGGGTTGTACATCTCTGGGTAGAAGACTTTCTTGAGTTATTCACCACCATTTTGGTTGCCTACATCTTTGTCTTGTTGGGTGTGGTTCACGAACGCACCGCTTTGCGAATGATCTATCTCGATATTGTTCTCTACTCAGCAGGAGGCATCGTGGGGACCATGCATCATTTATACTTCTCCGGCGAACCTGCTATTCACATGGCCTTAGGGGCGTTCTTCTCAGCGGCGGAAGTTATCCCTCTTACGTTTCTAACACTTGAGGCATGGAGTTTCCTGCAATTGGGGACGGCTCAAGGAGCACGATCAACAACCCCATTCCCGCACTACTGGGCCGTGATGTTCCTCGCCTCGGTCGGTTTCTGGAACTTCCTCGGAGCGGGCGTATTCGGCTTCTTGATCAATCTACCGATCGTTTCCTACTACGAAATCGGTACTGCTCTGACTGCGAATCACGCACATGCTTCATTTATGGGCGTGTACGGAATGCTGTCGATTGGCCTGGCTCTCTTCTGTCTGCGATACATCGTTCCGCAAAAATATTGGTCGGATAAGGCTGCCCGTATCAGCTTCTGGTCTCTCAATCTTGGCTTAGCGTGGATGGTCTTCGCGACACTATTTCCGCTGGGAATTCTGCAGCTTTATCACTCGATTAATGTGAGCTACTACGACGCTCGGACATTGAACTACATCGGTAGTCGTGCCAACTCAGTGTTGGAATGGCTACGCATGCCTGGCGACGTCGTCTTTATTCTGGGAGGGACATTGCCGATTCTCTATTTAGCTTTCCAGGGAATTCGTCATATGCGAGTAAGCCGTACGACGGAAGAGCCGGAAGAAGTGCTTTTTACTGATGTCGTGAGCCAGATACAGGTGCGCTGAATCATGGCTGGCATATCTCTCGAATTCATCCTGATGTTGAGCTATGCGATTTGCCTCGCCTTCTTCGGATTTCTACTGGAGTGGGCAGCGGAACACGCTCACCGGCGGTCACTCGGAATGAGTACCGCCGGTTTTGTCTATCACGCGGATCGTGATATTTGGAGATGCCCGCAGGACGAGCACCTTTTCCCGATTTTCTCAGACTCGGCAAAAGGTGCTGTCATTTATCGTGCTCCTGCGGCCGCATGCAATTCGTGCAGGAGCAAGGCTGCCTGTACGGATTCCAATCAAGGGCGGGAGATTGAGCGGAGAACCATGAATGGACTCGAATACGGAATACAGCGATTTCATCGGGGCATATCACTGACGTTGTTGATCCTGGCTGCCTTAATACTCGTCGTAGAGCTTTGTCGCACAAGTGGAATGGTTCCGCGGATCGTGCTCGTGTCGGTATTAGCGTTGTTTTGCCTGATCATTCAACGCGTATCTGCAAGCCTTCTCGGTGCGTTTCGAGCTAATGCCATTAATCATCGTGCCATTTAATCCGCATGAACACTGACGGTTTAGGAATGCTGCGGCAATAGGAAAGATGCAATGCATCAAGTCGCGATCTTGATTCCCTTGGCAGTTGGGGCAATCGCTGTCTTATCTACAATCTTTATCCACGCACTGGCCTTGGGTGCGACGTTGAACTTCTTTCGCCGTGAGAAAAGACTGGGACGTGCGGGCTCAGGCCTCGGCGTTGATCTCGCAATCGTTGTGCTGACAATATCGTTTGCGTTTGTGGCTCACCTGATTGAGATCGCATTGTGGGCAGTCTTGTTTGTAATCTGTGGAGAGTTCCAACAGTTAGGAATTGCCTATTACCACTCGGCGGTCAACTACACAACCTTGGGTTATGGTGATCTGATCATGACGCCAGGATGGAAATTGCTGGGTCCACTAGAAGCAGCCGATGGAGGGCTCATGTTCGGCGTTTCGACTGCGATGATTTTTGCTGTCACTCAACGCCTGATTCTTGCCAGGTTCGTAGATCTCAGAGACTGAAGTTGTTTAGTCCAAGCGGTTGTGTTAGCTCGTCCTGCGCTGAGCGTAGTCCAGCTGCGCTCGAAGCAGAGCTTGGGCTTCAAGTTGCACATTGTTCGTGAAGCACCGCTCCCCTCTTTCTTTCATCGAAAAAGGCACAACCAGAATGAATGCCAAAGAGCTTCCGGCTTATACGCAGCCCGGGTTAAGTTTTGCCACGGGGTCAGGACTTGATTTTCACCTGCACAATGCAAATGCCGTCCCAGGTTGGATGATCAAGTCCGGGGGGCGGAAGATTCATCATCGATACTGCTCCAACGTTGCCGGGATCCAGCTGGAAATGCGCCTGAACGTATTGCCTGACGAGAAGCGCGCGACTGCGGGAAAACGCAAGTTCATCTGCTCTACCCTCACCGTCCCAATATCCTTCGATGACGATTGGGCTCTCAACAATGGAATTACCAGCTCGCTCGATTGCACTGTCCAACAGGGCCTTACCACCAGCGGTGAGATGCTCCTGTCCATTCGAATCGCTTTGAAAGAGCTGGTTAGCGGGAAGCCACGCGCGGTAGTTAGACGAGTTCGTAAATAGCTGGTCCTTTCGGTATTTGTCAGGGTCCAGGTGGGCGAGATTGTAGTAGCCGCGATGCTTGAAGAAGCCGCGGAAGAAAAAGTTGTGCTTGAGCGCTTCCGTTTCATCCGCCATGTTGGCAGTGGCATCGTTCGCGCTTGAAAGCGCCTCGCGGATGTTGACGCCAGCAGTAACGCCTTGTTCATCGGGTCCGACAACCTCGGCGATTGTCTGGTGAATCTGCTGAGCGCTGGCATCGAGATTCGATGCTGCACTCTTTACGCTGGCCATCGTCTCATCTACCTTCTGAGGGAAGTTACGAGACGCGATATCTGATATCAGGCCGTCGGCCTGCATCGATGCATGGCCCAGATTGGCCGTCGCCAGTTGCGCATTCGCTACCGTCTGACGAACCTGATCTGCCAAGGCATCGTCCCGAAGCAGCATTCCCGCAGGTCCCCGTCCTTCTTTCAATCCGACGATAACGTCATTTGCGTTCGATATCGTGGTCTTCGCACCGTTCAATGTCGAATTGAGATTTCCGCCGACGGTGGTAAGAAGGCCATTGGCATTCCGGATTGTGTTGTCCACATCGGTAAGCACGCCCTTTCCCTGATCAAGCAGTTCGGCAATCTCCGTAGGTTCTTTGCTTGGGAGCGTCGCCCCGGCCGCAGCGGCGGGAGCGATTGAGGATCCTGGGCGGATGAGCAAGAACGTGTTTCCAACCACGCCTTCTGTTCCGATGGTGACGATGGAGTCGGTGCGCACCAGGCCATGCATGCTTTCATTGATCTGAAGCTTCACGCGAAAGCGGGAGGACGGTGAATCAGGAATACCGATGTTGAGTATCTGCCCGGCATCCATTCCACCCACCTGTACCTTAGCGCCTTTCGACAATCCCGCAAGATTGGTGAATTCGGCGTAGAAGTCCATGTGGTGGGCGAACGCTTCGTGCCGATTGCCTATTAGAAAGAGGCCGACGGTGAAGAGGGCGAGTCCGACCGTTACGAAGAGTCCAACTATGAAATCACGTTTCGCCATAGGTTATTTGCTCCGAAATTAGCCTCCGGGCTGTTTCATGCTCACTGCGCTCGACTTCAGAGGAAGAGCCATAGGCAATCAAGTCACCCTGATTGAAAACTGCAAAACGATCTCCGACTCGCCGGGCACCGTGCACGTCATGCGTGACGACAATGATGGTCATCTGACGCTCGACTTTCTGTTGGAGGAGAAGCTCGTCGATCTCTGAAGCAGTGATTCGATCCAGGCCGCTGCTCGGTTCATCCGCGAGAAGAATCTTT
>Ga0081540_1001519_pt1 | contig 19942 bp, 14 predicted proteins | sample TabmetS2T1R1_FD_71024 | JGI IMG/M metagenome (GOLD analysis project Ga0081540, IMG submission 71024) | Tabebuia heterophylla rhizosphere microbial communities from the University of Puerto Rico - S2T1R1 | ecosystem: Host-associated > Plants > Roots > Rhizosphere ... | reverse complement strand
TGGCCGGCGGCGAGCCGGGGCGCCTGGGCCGGCACTGGATCGAGCACCCGGACGGCCGGGTGACGCCGATGGACGGCTGCGACTCGGTACCGGTGCAGGCGGGCGACGTGTTCGTCATCGAGACGCCCGGCGGCGGGGGATACGGCCGAGCCCTGCTAGCTCCGGGGGGCCGAAACCCTGATCCCCCCGTGCCCCCCGCAAACCCTTCCTAGGGTTTCCCGCCCTGCCTAGGGCTCGTCCGCTTCCAGCTCGCGAAGGACGGCGATCAGCGACGCCTCGTCGCCGCTGGTGTGGTCGAGCACGGCCATCAGCGCGTGCAGCACCAGGTGCCGGTCCTGGCCCGCGTCGAGCAGCCGCTGCGCGGCCTCCCACAGCTCGGGCGGGTCGCCGCGCCAGAGCCGGTCGGCCAGCACCATGTGCCGCTCGATGTGCCGTCCCACCCCGCCGGGGGCGGGGGTGGCGTGGTCGGCGGCGAGCAGCGCACGCCGGTCGTTCGGGTCCGCCGGGTCCAGGATGGACAGGTCGCTGCCGGAATGCCAGCCCTCCAGCACCGGGAACGCGAACGCCCGCCTGGGCAGCGCCTCCAGGTCGGCGTCCGGCAGCAGCCGCCGGACCAGCGCGTAGTCCAGGCCGAACTCGGCCGGATCCCGGTACGCCTGGGCGAAGGCGCCCATCGAGTTGAACACCGCCTCGAGCGATTCGGTGACCGCCGCCTCGGGCAGGCCGCGGCGCCGGCCCGCCCAGCGCACCCATGCGGCCAGCACGTGCGGCATCGCGTCCTGCTCGGCGAACGACAGCATGACCTTGCGCGGCAGCCAGCCGAGCAGGAACGTCTCCACCTTGGTGGGGCTCATCCGCAGCGGCCGCCCGAAGTCCTTGTCGCACCCGTAGTCGATGATCCGGTCGGCGCAGTGGCTGGCCGAACCGCGGTCGGACAGGTCCTCGGCCTCGTCGGAGGCGAGGAACTCGGCGGCGAGCATGGCCCGGCGGTCCCTGCTCCAGGCGTGCCGCCGCTCCCCGGTGGCCGACAGCGAGCGGCCGCGGTACGGCGGCAGCGCCCTGATCCTGGCCCGGATGAACGCGTGGTAGGACGCGAACGACTCGCTGACCGACGGGTCGGCCACCGAGTCGGTCATGGTCAGCGCCGTCTCCAGCATGTGCCGCGCCTGGCCCGCGTCCACCTGGCGGAACGCGTGCCGGCCCTCGGCGCCGCGCTGGCTGCTCGCCTCGCGGCAGTGGTCGAGCAGCTTGCTGACCCGGGAGGTCACCCAGCCGTCCTTGATCATCCCGTCGGCGTTGTAGTCCACCACGCTGACCAGCGCGTGCGGCTCCTCCCCGGCGTAGCTGAACACGCAGATGACCTCGTCGGTGTCTCCGAGGTCGTCCGGGTTGACGTAACACTCGGCCGGGGTCACCGCACCCAGGTGCTGGGCCCAGCCGGGGCGCGGCACGCCGTCTTCGATCAGCTGCAGCGCCGCCCGTTCGGCCTTGGCCGCCTGCCGGGACGTACCCAGGCAGGCGATGCCGGACAGCAGCGCCAGCGCCGCCGGGCTGCGCTGCTCGCCCGCGTAGTCCACCAGGCCCTCGCCCACCAGCTGCTCGACCGTGGCCGCGCGGCGACCCCCGCCGCGCTGTCCCCACCAGGTGCCGAGCAGCTCGCTGACCATGAGTTCCGCGTCGAGCGGGCTGCGCACGGCCAGCAGCTCGCGCGCCGCGCGGAGCAGTTCGGCGAAGAGCGCGTTGGGCGGCGGAGCTGCGCCCCGCCGCCGGCCGCTCCCTGATCCGCCGGGGGGCTGGCCTCCTGGCTGGCTTCGTCGGCTCTGCGGGCTCACCCTGACAGCCTCTCAGATCTGGACATGCGGACGCCATGCTACGTTGTCATGCCCGCTGTAATTCCGCCCCATAGACCGCGTGCGCCACGCCGGCGCGGTTCCGGCGGGCGTGACGTGCACCTGTAACTGCGTTCGCTGTCCGCGAATCCTTACACCTGGCCGCACTAACTGCCGGACTGTGGCACGCTTAATTGGTTGGCTGTGTTGGCTGTCCGGGGGAAACGATGATCCCGGGGAAGGAGCCGCCCATGGCAGCCCCCGGCGCGGCAGGCAGGCGTACGTCGTGAGCATGGACACCTCTGTGCCAGGACAGCAGGACGCCTCGGATGCGGCCCTGGTGGACATGCTGATGCTGGAGGCGCCGGTCGGTCTTGCCCTGTTCGGGTCCGACCTCCGTTTCCGCTGGGTAAATGCTGCCCTGACACGCCTGTCCGAGCGCTCCGGGGAGGATCCTTCCGCACCGTCAGATCCCCACCCCGACCCGTCGGCCTGGACCGGACTGCGGCCCTCCGCGGTGTGGCCCGAGCACGTCGCCACCCGCGCCGAGACCGCGCTGCGCAAGGTCCTGGACGAGGGCATGCCGCTGGCCGAGCGCGGCTATCCCGTGATGTCCCCGCCCGCGGGCGGCGCCGCCTCGCCGGCCTCTGCTTCCTCGGCCTCTGCCTCCTCGGCCCCGGCCTCGGACGAGGACGTGTGCGGCTGCGCCTCCTGGTTCCCGGTGCACGACGCGGCCGGAAAGGTGTTCGGCGCCGGGCTGATCATGCTCAATGTGGCCGGGCTCAGCACGGAGGCTGCCGAGGCGGCCGCGGCCGAGATCAAGCGCAGCGAGGAGCGGTACCGCTCGCTGGTTCAGGGCGGCGCCCAGGTGGTCTGGGTGGCGGCGCCGGACGGCGCGATGAAGGAAGACTCGCCGGAGTGGCGCTGGATCACCGGGCAGTCCGAGCAGGAGTACACCGGGTTCGGCTGGCTGGAGTCGATCCACCCGGAGGACCGGGAGCGGGTCGAGCGGGACTGGCGCGAATGCGTCCGCACCGGCAAGATCTTCGACGACCGGTACCGGATCCGCACCAAGGGCGGCTCGTACCGGCACTATGACGTGCGCGCGGTCCCGATCGAGCGGGACGGCAAGATCGTCGAGTGGGTGGGTGCCAGCAGCGACGTGACCAGTCAGCGCGAGGCCGAGGAGATGCGCGGCCGGCTCACCGAGCAGCTGTCCGCCGCGGCGCTGCGCACCGCGCGGCTGCAGCAGGCGACCTCGATGCTGGCCGAGGCACTCACGGTGGAGCAGGTGGTCGAGGTCATCACCGAGGTGGGCCGGACCGCCATCGGCGCGCTGCATTCGGCGGTGGCGTTGCTGGACGGCGCGCGGCTCAGGGTCGTCAACGACGATCTTCGCAACGCGCCGGATTCCGCCGGGGGTGAGCTGACCCTGCAGGCGCCGAGCGTGATGACCAAGGCGATCGCGACCCGGCATCCGGTGCTGGTCGAGGACCCGGACGACCTGCGCAGGCAGTTCGACGGCGAGCTGGAGATCGACCCGGAGCGGGTGGCCGCCTCGGACGAGCGCTCCTGGGTCGGCCTGCCGCTGCTGGCGGCGGGCGCGCCGCTGGGCGCGCTGCGGTTCTCGTTCGGCCGGCCGCGGAAGCTCATCGAGGAGGAGCGGGTCTTCCTGGAGGCGCTGGCCGGCCAGTGCTCGCTGGCCGTCGAGCGGGCCGGCCTGTACGAGCGGGAGCACACCACCGCGGAGACGCTGCAGCGCAGCCTGCTCCCCGATCAGCTGCCCAGCGTGCCCGGCCTGGTGCTGGGGGCCATGTACCGGCCGGTGGCCAAGAACATGGAGATCGGCGGCGACTGGTACGACGCGTTCCGGCTGGCCGACCAGCGGCTGGCGGTCGCCGTCGGCGACGTGATGGGCAAGGGGCTGACCGCCGCGGCCGGTATGGGCCGGGTCCGCAACGCACTGCGCGCGCTGGCGCTCACCGACCCGCGCCCGGCGGCGGTGCTCGGCGGCCTGGACCGCCTGTTCAGCGCCACCGAGGAAGAAGAACAGGTCACTACCGTGGCCTATCTGGTCATCGACCCGGAGACCGGCAACGGCGTACTCGGGAATGCTGGCCACCTGCCGGCCCTTGTTCTTGAGGCAGGTTGCGCGCCGCGCTTCGATCAGGTGGAGGCGGGCACGCCGCTGGGCTGGGCCAGCCCGAGGAAACAGCACGCGTTCAACCTGCGCCCCGGAAGTACGGCGGTCTTTTATTCTGACGGTCTGGTAGAGAACAGGAATCGTGGTCTGGACGCGGGTCTCGAAGACCTGGCGGCGGTGGCCGCCCGGGCGGACGAAGAGTTGCTGGCCCGCCCCGAACGGTTCCTCGAGTATCTCGTGGAACGTATGCTCGCTGGTCACGAGCAAGACGACGACGTCACGGTGTTCGTCATGCACGTGCCGGCGGCCGGCCCGCGATGAATTCGGGGATGTTTCAAGGGTGGGGGCCTGGGCGGAGGCGTACAAGTCACTCCCGGCCGCAGCCTATGGTGATGAGTGGGAGGCAGGCGGGTTGAATCAGTCCGGAGTGGCATCTACCCAGCGAAGGAAGGGGTGACCGTGGTCGTGAGCGCTGCCAATTCCGCAGCGCGGAAGCGCACCAGGACCTCGGACCAGGGACCCCGGGCCGTCGAGGATCAGGCGGTTCAGGCGGCTCCGCGGCCGGGTGATCCCGACTCGGATGAGCACGGTTCCGAGCTGCGCGCCAACGCGGACCTAAACCCAGGATCGTCCAACGGCCTGGCTGCGGTGGATCTCGACGAGGCGGATCTCGACTCCGACGCGAGTCTCGACGATATAGACGCCGACGTCGCGGACCTGACCGACGACGCCGAGCTCGAGGCCGCGCTCGCCGACGAGGACCTAGACGCGGCCGCTCTCGGCGACGACGGCGCCGACCCGGCCGACCTGGCCGGCGACCTCGTCGCGGACGAGGACAGCCCGGACAGCCAGGATGTCCCGGATGAGCCCGGGGCGGACCAGCCGTCCGCGCCGGCGGCCGGAGCTGACGCCGCCGTCGCGGCGGGCGCCACCGTCGTCAAGATCGCAGCGGACGGCACCAGCGAGGACGAGGAGATCTTCGTCTTCGGTGACGACGACGAGGATCTCCCGGCCGCGCAGGTCGCGGTGGCCGGCGCCACCGCGGACCCGGTCAAGGACTACCTCAAGCAGATCGGCAAGGTGCCCCTGCTCAACGCCGAGCAAGAGGTCGAGCTGGCCAAGCGGATCGAGGCGGGGCTGTTCGCCGAGGAGAAGCTCGCCGAGCGCGAGCGCCTTTCCACGGACGCGCGTATCGACCTGGAGTGGATCGCCGAGGACGGCACCCGCGCCAAGAACCACCTGCTGGAGGCCAACCTGCGCCTGGTCGTCTCGCTGGCCAAGCGGTACACCGGCCGGGGGATGCTGTTCCTGGACCTGATCCAGGAGGGCAACCTGGGCCTGATCCGCGCGGTGGAGAAGTTCGACTACACCAAGGGCTACAAGTTCTCGACGTACGCCACCTGGTGGATCCGGCAGGCGATCACCCGGGCCATGGCCGACCAGGCGCGCACCATCCGCATCCCGGTGCACATGGTCGAGGTGATCAACAAGCTGGCCCGGGTGCAGCGCCAGATGCTGCAGGACCTGGGGCGCGAGCCGACCCCGGACGAGCTGGCCGTCGAGCTGGACATGACCCCGGAGAAGGTCGTCGAGGTGCAGAAGTACGGCCGCGAGCCGATCTCCCTGCACACCCCGCTGGGCGAGGACGGCGACAGCGAGTTCGGCGACCTGATCGAGGACTCCGAGGCGATCCAGCCCGGTGAGGCGGTCAGCTTCACCCTGCTGCAGGAGCAGCTGCACTCGGTGCTCGACACCCTCTCCGAGCGCGAGGCCGGCGTGGTCTCCATGCGGTTCGGGCTGACCGACGGGCAGCCCAAGACGCTGGACGAGATCGGCAAGGTCTACGGCGTGACCCGGGAGCGGATCCGGCAGATCGAGTCCAAGACCATGTCCAAGCTCCGCCACCCGTCGCGCTCCCAGGTCCTCCGCGACTACCTGGACTAAGGAACCCAGCCGGCCGCCGGACCCCGGAAGCCACGCACCCGCCGCACGCGACCCGGGCACCCGCACCCCGGCCCGGCCATCTCCGTCACCTGATACACCCCGGGCGAACCCGCTCCCGGGGCGTATCGCATCGGCGTACCGCCTCCGGCGTACCCGGACCCCGCGTACTCCCACTGGTCTCGCCGTTCACACCTGCCCCTGCGGGGCAATCGGCTAATGGGGTGAAGGGGCCCGTGCCCCCATCTATCGAGGGCAAGGGCCCCTTCACCCCGGACACCCGCGCGCATATCGAGGGCAAGGGCCCCTTCACCCCGGCCGCCCGCGCGCGCTGGAACCCGACTAGCCCCAGCCGCCCATCCTCGTCGCTGCAGCACCGCCGGGCCAGATCACCGGACGAGCCAGTGAGACCCTGTGGTGGTCAGGATCCGTTGTCACCGCGCGCGTGAGCCGCGACGTCCACGGCATCGCGACGGCACCGCACGCGCACCAAAGCAAGGCCCAGGCCGCGCGTTTCCGGGCACAAAGAAGCCGACGCCAATACCCGAACTGGCGCCGGCGTCCTTGCCGGTCTGGCTTGACCCGCTCTTTTACTGCGGCTGCGGCTCAGACAGGCGGTTGCTCTCGTCCTGTATGTCGACGGCGACCTTGGCCAGCGCCTTGGCGTGCTGGCGGCCATGGTGCGCACAGAAAAGCAGCTCTCCTGAGTTAGCGAGCAGCACGCGAACATACGCCTGGGCGCCGCAACGATCGCAGACGTCCAGCGCGGTCAGCGGCTTGGTGGGGGCTATCGCTCCAGTCAACGTCGCCTTCCTTCGCGTCGTGCCTCCGGCTTTTCAGCCTTCTGGCTTCAGCTTCTGCCCTTACAGCTCAGCACAACACATACCCACGCTTCAGCGTTCCCCACTCCGAGTGGTGTACGCCACAAGCGAAACCACTCGCAGGCCGAGTGTGACCCAGCTGCTGCCATGTGACGCACGATGCCTGCGTCCACCGGTACTCGGGGGCAGTACCGCTGGCACACAGGCACCGTGTGTCTCTACCTGGACATGTACCCAGATACCTGCCGGTTGATGCATTCGTCGTGGTCAGTCTGGGATTTTGGGGTGGTCCGGCCGCGTGGCATTGCCAGGGGGATCCGGCCCGGAACGCTACTATTTTCGATGAGGCCCGCGCGGGCCTCGGAAGGAGACCGGCCGCTCGTGCCCACCCTCACCGCCTCATCCGGGACGTCGGCTTCCGGCGCGACCGACGCTTACACCGCCCGGCATCTGTCGGTCCTCGAGGGCCTGGAGGCGGTCCGCAAGCGCCCCGGCATGTACATCGGGTCGACCGACAGCCGCGGGCTGCAGCACTGCCTGGCGGAGATCCTCGACAATGCCGTGGACGAGGCGCTGGCCGGCTACTGCACCGGGATCGAGGTCACGCTGCATGCGGACGGCTCGGCCGAGGTCAGGGACAACGGCCGCGGCATCCCGGTCGACGCCGAGCGCAAGACCAAGCTCAGCGGTGTGGAACTGGTGATGACCAGGCTGCACGCGGGCGGGAAGTTCGGCGGTGGCTCGTACACCGCCTCCGGCGGCCTGCACGGCGTCGGTGCCTCGGTCGTCAACGCGCTGGCCTCGCGGCTGGACGTCGAGGTGGACCGGGAGGGGCACACCTGGGCGGCGAGCTTCCGCCGCGGCGTCACCGGCGAGTTCGACGGGCCAGGGCCGGCCGCGAGCTTCACCAGGAAGTCGGGGCTGCGCCGGCTCAGCCGTGCCACCAGGCGGGCCACCGGGACCAGGATCAGGTTCTGGCCGGACCGGCAGGTGTTCACCAAGGACGCCAGGTTCAGCTTCGACGCGCTCACCGAGCGGGCCAGGCAGACCGCCTACCTGGTGCCCGGCCTCACCATCAGCATCCGCGAAGAGCCGCTGCCGGGCACGTCCAACGGCGACCACGCCGAGCCGGAGCGGGTCAGGCAGGCGGCGTTCCGCTTCGACGGCGGCATCAGCGAGTTCTGCGCCCACCTCGGCTCGGGCGAGCCGGTCACCGAGGTGCTGCGGCTGACCGGCTCGGGCAGCTTCACCGAGACCATCCCGGTGCTCGATGACCGCGGGCACATGACCCCGACCGACGTCGAGCGGGACATGCAGGTCGACGTGGCGCTCCAGTGGGGGAGCGGCTACGACCTCGTAGTCCGGTCGTTCGTCAACGTCATCGCCACCCCGCACGGCGGCACGCACGTCACCGGCTTCGAGCGGTCCCTGGTCAGCACGCTGAATGAGCAGCTCAGAACGGCCCGGTTGCTGAAAAACGGCGACAAGGCCGTCATCAAGGAGGACGTGCTCGAGGGCCTGGTCGCGATCGTCTCGGTCCGGCTGCCCGAGCCGCAGTTCGAGGGGCAGACCAAGGAGGTGCTCGGCACCCCGGCCGCCGCCAAGATCGTCGCGGATGTGGTGAGCGCGCAACTCGGCGCCTACTTCGAGACCCCCCCGCGCGGCGCCAAGCAGCAGGCCCGCGCGGTACTCGAGAAGGTGATCTCCGCCGCCAAGGCGCGCATCGCGGCCCGGGAGCACCGCGACAACCAGCGGCGCAAGTCGGCACTGGCCAGCTCGTCGCTGCCGGCCAAGCTGGTCGACTGCCGGTCGTCCGACGACCGGAGCGAACTGTTCATCGTCGAGGGAGACTCCGCGCTCGGCACCGCCAAGCTGGCCAGGGACTCGGAGTTCCAGGCGCTGCTGCCGATCCGCGGCAAGATCCTCAACGTGCAGAAGGCCTCGCTGGCGGACATGCTCAAGAACGCCGAGTGCGCCTCGATCATCCAGGTGATCGGGGCGGGCTCGGGCAACTCGTTCGACCTGGATTCGGCCCGGTACCAGCGGGTCATTTTCATGGCGGACGCCGACGTGGACGGCGCGCACATCCGCACCCTGCTGCTGACGCTGTTCCATCGGTACCTGCGGCCGATGATGGACGCGGGGCGGGTCTTCGCCGCGGTTCCGCCGCTGCACAGGATCGAGCTGACCAGCGCCCGCAAGGGCCAGGACAGGTACCGGTACACCTACTCCGACGCGGAACTGAACCGGACGCTGCTGGAGCTCGAGCGGCGCGGCCAGCGGTGGAAGGAGCCGGTGCAGCGGTACAAGGGCCTGGGCGAGATGGACGCGTCCCAGCTCGCCGAGACCACGATGGACCCCAGGCGCCGCACCCTGCGCCGGATCAGGATCGAGGACGCGGCGGGAGCGGCGGGCATTTTCAACCTGCTGATGGGGACCGAGGTGGCCCCGCGCCGCGATTTCATCGTGGGCGGCGCCGCGGAGCTCGACCCGTCGCGCATCGACACGTAGGCATCCACGCCACCGCACGGAACCGGCGCGCCAGAGAACGCTATACGACCCGGGCCGAACCCCCGAGGATGGCGATCTGCCGGCCGAGCGCGGTACCCGAGCCATCCCGCTTCCCGACCGGGTCTGGCAGCGGGACCGGGGTGCCCTTATCGGTCGCGGCCACCGCCGGGGCCGGCCCGGCCCACGCCATGACCAGCACGTCCTCGCCCTTGAGGAACCGGTGGCAGCGCACCCCGCCGGTGGCCCGGCCCTTGCCGGGGTACTCGTGCAGCGGGGTGACCTTCACGCTGGCGGCCCCGGTGCCCGGCAGGGTACCCGCGCTGCCCGCCACGGTGACCACCACGGCGGGGGAGTAGCTCCCCGGCGGCCCGGACGGCGTGCCCGAGGCCGCGCCAGCGTCCGCCGCGCCGAACCACACGACGGACGCGCCAGCGGACAGCCGCACGCCGGCCATGCCGCCGGCCGCCCGGCCCTGCGGCCGGACCGATGAGGCCGCGTACCGCAGCAGCTGGGCGTCCGAGGTGATGAACACCAGCTCGTCCGACTCGCCGGACAGCTGCACCGCGCCGACCACCCGGTCGCCGCCCCGCAAAGAAATCAGCTCGAACTCGTCCCGGTTCTGCGGGTAGTCGGGCAGCACCCGCTTGACCACGCCCTCCGCGGTGCCCAGCGCCAGGCCCCAGCCAGAACCGCCGGCCGGGCTGTCCACGGCGGCGAGCCCGACCACCGTCTCACCCCGGTCAAAGGACGCGAACTCCGCCACCGGCGTACCCCCGGCCAGCGACACGGCGCCGGCCCCGGGCGGCATCGCGGGCAGCTCGAGCACGTTGAGCCTGATCAGCCGCCCGGCGGAGGTCACCAGCCCCACGGTGCCGCGCACGGTGGCCCGCGCCGCGGCGACGATCACGTCGTGCGCGGCGCGCACCCCTTCAGATGGAGGAGGAACCAGGGCCCGTTCGGAATCATCCCCCGACGCGACGGCCACCCGGGCGACGAGACCGGAGCCCGACATCAGCACCACGCACGGGTCGTCGGCCACCTCGAGCGGGACCGCGGCCGCCACCGTCTCCGAACCGCCTTCCAGCAGCACGGTGCGCCGCGGCGTGCCGAACCTCTTCGCCACCTCCGCCAGCTCCCCGCTGACCACCTCGCGGAGCAGCTCGTCCGACTCCAGGATCGCCGTCAGGGAAGCGATCTCGGCCCGCAGCTCGTCCTGCTCCCGCTCCAGCTCGAGCCGGTCGTAGCGGGTCAGCCGGCGCAGCGGCGTGTCCAGGATGTACTGGGCCTGGATCTCGGACAGCTCGAACACCGCCATCAGGCGCTCACGCGCCGACGCCGCGTTGTCGGACGACCGGATGACCTGGATGACCTCGTCGATGTTCAGCAGCGCCACCAGGAGGCCGTCGACCAGGTGGAGCCGCTCGGACCGCTTGCGCCGCCGGTACTCGGTGCGGCGCCGGACCACGTCCAGCCGGTGCGCGACGAAGATCTCCAGCAGCTCGCGCAGCCCCAGCACCCGCGGCTGGCCGTCGACCAGCGCGACGTTGTTGATGCCGAACGTCTCCTCCATCGGCGTCAGCCGGTACAGCTCGGCCAGCACCGCCTCCGGGTTGAACCCGCTGCGGACCTCGATCACCAGGTGCAGCCCGCGGTGCCGGTCGGTGAGGTCCTTCAGGTCGGCGATGCCGTTCAGCTTCTTGGCCTGGACCAGGTCCTTGATCCTGGTCATGACCTTCTCCGGGCCGATGCTGTAGGGCAGCTCGGTCACCACGATGCCGGAGCGCCGCGGGGTCAGCTGCTCCACAGACGCCGTGGCCCGGGTGCGGAAGATGCCGCGCCCGGTCTCGTACGCCTCCCTGATCCCGTCGAGGCCCACGATCCGCCCGCCGGTGGGCAGGTCGGGCCCTGGCACGTACCGCATCAAGGCATCGAGCGAGGCGTCCGGGTGCTTGATCAAGAAACGTGCCGCCGCTACGACCTCGCCCAGGTTGTGCGGCGCCATGTTGGTGGCCATGCCGACCGCGATCCCGGCCGTGCCGTTCACCAGCAGGTTCGGGATGCCCGCCGGCAGTACGTCGGGCTGCTGCTCGCTGCCGTCGTAGTTCGGGATGAAATCGACGGTTTCCTCGTCGATGGAGGCGACCATCTCCATCGCGGCCGCGGTCAGCCTGGCCTCGGTGTAGCGCATGGCCGCGGGCGCGTCGTCACCGCCCAGGCTGCCGAAGTTCCCGTGCCCGTCGACCAGGGGCAACCGCATCGCCCACGGCTGGGCCATCCGGGCCAGCGCGTCGTAGATGGCCGAGTCGCCGTGCGGGTGCAGCCGGCCCATCACCTCGCCGACCACCCGGGCACACTTCACGTGCGAACGGTCCGGGCGCAGGCCCATCTCGTTCATCTGGTACAGGATCCGGCGCTGCACCGGCTTGAGGCCATCCCGCGCGTCGGGGAGCGCCCGGGAGTAGATGACGCTGTACGCGTACTCGAGGTAGCTGCCGCGCATCTCCTCGGCGACGTCGATGTCGACGATATTCTCTTCGAAATCCTCGGGGGGCGCGGTGGTACCGCCTCGTCGTCCTGCCATACCGAACATTCTGCCGTGCCCCGCCGACAGAAAAGGTCAACGCCGCGCATACGCCGGCCCCTTAAATAACGCCGCTTAAGTAACGGAGAACCCGCCGTCCACGTACAGGGTCTGGCCGGTCACGTAGTCGCTGGCCGCCGACGCGAGGAACACGGTGACCCCGGCGAAATCCTCTGGCGACCCGTTCCGCCCGGTCATCGTCCGCGCCGCCATCGCGGCCGACCGCTCCGGGTCGCGGGCCACGTGCGCGTTGAGCCGGGTCGGCACGAACCCCGGGCACACCGAGTTGCAGCACACCCCCGAGGGGGCCCAGGCCTCGGACTGGGACCGGGTCAGCGCGGCCAGGCCGCCCTTGGAGGCGCCGTAGCCCCCGCTGTTGCCGAACGCCCGCGCCGCCTGCTGCGAGGTCACGTTGATGATCCGCCCCCAGCCGCGTTCCGCCATGTCCGGCCCGAACCGCTGGCCGAGCAGGAACGGCGCGGTCAGGTTGACCGCCATGGTCGCGTCCCAGTCCTCGACGGTGAGCGACCCCAGCGGCGGCCGCAGGTTGATCCCCGCGCAGTTGACCAGGATGTCCGGCGGGCCGAACGCCCCGGCCGCCGCGTCAGCGGCCCGCGCCACCTCGGCCCGTTCGGCCAGGTCCGCGCTGACCCACGCCGCCTCCGCGCCGCACGCACCCAGCCCGGCCGCCGCCGCCTCCAGCCGCCCGGCGTCCCGCGCCACCAGCACGACCCGGGCCCCGCCCAGGGCCAGCGCCGCGGCCATCCCCGCGCCGATCCCCGAAGACCCGCCGGTGACCACGGCGACGCGGCCGTCGAGCGAGAAAAGCTCCGCCAGGAAGGGGAGTTGAGCGTTCACAAAACGGGGCGCGCGCCGATGAGGCCGAGCGCGTGCGCGGCCAGCCGGCAGCCGCCGGCCAGCGCCTCGCCCGGCGGCTTCTTGTCCAGCCAGGCGGGCAGGAAGCCGGCGATGAACGCGTCCCCGGCCCCGGTGCCGTCGACCACCCGGTCCACCGGCGGCGCGGGCACCCGCACCGGCGGGCGGCCGTTGGCGTAGAACAGCGCGCCGTCGGCGGCCATCTTGACCGCGACGTGCGGGTACCAGGCGGTCAGCACGCGGGCGGCCTGCTCCGGGTCCTCCCGGCCGGTGAGCACCTTGGCCTGGGCGGCGTTGACGAACAGCAGCACGGCCCCGGAGGACAGCTCGAGGAAGGGCTCGGCCCCGGCCCGCTCCAGCGGGGCCGCGGACGCCGCGTCCACCGACGCGGTCATGTTGGTCCGGCGGGCGTAGTCGATCGCGGCCAGGCCGGCCGCCCGCGCGCCCTCCGACAGCAGCGTGTACCCGGAGACGTGCAGGTGAGCGCCTGGCACGAACAAGTCGTGCGGCAGGTCGTCGGGGGACAGCGCCGCGTTCGCGCCCGGGTCGGAGAGCATGGTGTGCTCGCCCTTGTGGGTGACCATCACCACGCACGTGCCCGTGGGCCGCTCGGGGTCCATCACCAGCCGGGCGTCGACGCCGTAACCCATCAGCTCCATGTCGCGGTTCCGCCCCGCGATGTCCGCGCCGCGCCGCCCCACGAACGCCACGTCGCCGCCGTCGGCCGCCATCCAGGCGGCGATGTTCGCCCCGGAACCGCCCCCGTGCATGGTCACGTTCGCGGGCGTGTCGCTGCCGCGGGCGAGCGGCAGCGTCGCACGGGCGACCGCGTCAGTCATCAGGTCGCCAATGACTACCACGCGTGCCATACTCGTCATCACCTCATCGGGCGGCCACAGGTCTTACTACCGTAGCGGCCAGCGGGCCAGGGCCGCCAGCGGCCGGAGCAGACATCAGGCAGGATGGCCGCGTAACACGCAGCCACGGACAATATTGTCACCGGACTGTTATCCGGAAGCCTTCCTTATCAATCGCCTAGCGGCAAGACGCGTCCCGCCACGACCAGTTCGGCCTCCTCCGACTCGGCCGCCAGCACCTGGTTCAGCCGGCCCAGCTCGTCCCGGAACAGCCGCCCGGCGGGGGTTGCGGGCACCACGCCGAGCCCGGTCTCATCACTCACCGCGACCACGAAGCAACGGGTCTGCCGCCACGCGCTGGTGAGCTCGGCCACCCGGGCGGCGAGCTTGTCCCGCGCCGCGTCGTCCCGCAGATCCCAGCCGCACTCGTCGAGGACCGCGGCCAGCCAGGTACCGATCCCGTCGATCAGCAGCGCCCCGCGGGCGCGGCCGAGCAGGCCGGCCAGGTCCGTGGTCTCCGCCGTCCGCCACCAGGCCGGCCGCCGCGCCCGGTGCGCGGCCACCCGCGCCGCCCAGTCCGGGTCGTCCGCGCCGCGGTTCCCGGTGGCCACGTAGGTCACATCCGGCTCGCCCGCGAGCCGCAGCTCGGCCCGTTCCGACTTGCCCGAGCGGGCCCCGCCCAGCACCACCACCCGTCGGGTCCCGGCGGCCAGGTCCCGATCATTAGGTACCGAACGGGCCGGGTCGATCGCCTCCCCGTCGCCCGCCAGCCGAACCCGCCAGAACCCGCAGCGCCGCGCGAGCTCCGCCTCCGACGGCACGCGGTGGTCGGCGTACGCCACCGCGGTGACCGTGCCCGCGGTGATCAGCCCCCGCGCCCGCAGCCAGCCGAGCTGGGCCGGGTCGCCGAGCAGATCGAGGAACGCGACATCGTAGGGCGCCGAACCCTCCGGCGGCGCCGGCGCGGACCCCGGCCCGCCCGGATAGAGCAGCCTCCCCCCGTCCGGCGCCGTGACATCCCACCCCCCGTCCCCCCCGTCCCGCAGATCCCGCACCCGCCGCACCCGGTACCCCACCGCCCCAGCCCCCCCGGCAACGGCATGAACCCCGGGTTCCAGTGCGTCAGAACGCACTGGAATGCCGGTTTCATGACGTTCCATTTCGGGGCTAGTACCCTCGTACCCGGCGCCGAGACGCAGTTGTCCATCAACGACTGCAGTCGACGGCATTCGTGAGATCCCGGCTGCGGCCTGCTGCAGGCAGGAGGCGCACCGGCAGCCCGGCCGCGGCCAGCCCGCGGTTCCCCCCGAACCCTCGACCAGTATCCGCATCAGCCCAGGAAGGACAGGCGTACCCGGCGATCCGGGTTGTCCGCGTTGAGGTCGACCAGCGCGATGGACTGCCAGGTGCCGAGGGCCAGGCGGCCGCCGATTACCGGGACGGTCGCGTACGGCGGGATGAAGGCCGGCAGCACGTGCGACCGGCCGTGCCCGCGGGATCCGTGCGCGTGCCGCCAGCGGCCGTCGGCGGGCAGCAGGTCGGACAGCGTGGCCAGCAGGTCGTCGTCGCTGCGCGCGCCGAGCTCGATCAGCACCAGGCCCGCGGTCGCGTGCGGCACGAAGACGTGCAGCAGGCCGTCGCCCCCGCCGGAGGCGGCGGCGGCGAACTCGGCGCACTCGCCGGTGATGTCCCTGACCGTCTCGCGGCTCCCGGTACGGACGTCGATGATCTGCGTCTCCATGCCCGGATCATAGGCTGCGGCCATGCGCCCGGGTCCGGAAGTGCTCGCTTCCTTCGGCGCCAGCGCCGATCCCGTCTCGCTGCGCAGCTGCGGAGCCTGCTCGCGGCGCTCCGGCCGGTGCGCCTGCCCGCCCAGCTGATCCACGGCGACCTCGGCGGGAACGTGCTCTTCGCCGCGGGCGAGCCGCCCGCCGTGATCGACTTCTCGCCCTACTGGCGGCCCGCCGGGCTGGCCCTGGCCGTCGCCACGGTGGACGCGCTGACGTGGGGCGGGGCCGACCCCGCCATCCTCGGCGAGCTCGCGGATCAGCCCGAGTTCGACCAGCTCCTGGCCCGCGCGCACGTCGGCCGGCTCGTCACCGAGATCGTCTCCCGGCATGGTGACCCGGACAGCCTCGGGACGGTCGCGCGGACCGGCCGGCCGGTGACCGGCCTGGTCCTGGCCCGCCTGGCGGTCCGACGACGGCTCCGATGACGGCGCCGAGCTGCAGGGCGACTCCCAGGCCGATCTCGGCGGTGACGACCTCCATCACGACGCCGAAGGGACCGTACATGGCTTCATTGGAGATGATCGATGAGGACGCGGTGAAGGCGATGAAGAAGCCGAGACCGGCGCAGCAGACGGCGGTGGCCAGCCCGGTGAGGAACAGCCGCCGCCAGGGGACTTGCCCGGACAGCAGGCAGTACGGGCTCCACCACAAGAAGCCGGCGGCCAGGAGGAATTGCGCGCCGACCGCGGTGATGTGCCCCGCGGCGGAATCGATTCTGCGGCCCATGACGACCTGCAGGACCACGAAGCCGGAGACGCCCGCCAGCCATCTAACCCGGCGTGCGACCGCCTTCCAGCCGTGGATCCGTACCCGGAAGATGGCCATGTACCAGGCCTGAAGCATCTGGGAGATGGCAGCGCCGCCGAGGACCGCCAGGACGAGGCCGAGAATCGACACGCTGGCGGGCGCCGTCCGGTTGTGAGTGAACAGCATGGTGACGTCGTAGCTGGCCCGCGTGCTGAGTCCGCTCCGGATGAGAATGGCGCGGGACAAGCCGGAGCCGAGGATAGCCAGGACGGTGTTCAGGAACGGGATGAAGCCGATCGTGAACACGGCCGCGAACTGCAGCGAGTTGTTGATGAATCCGAGTTCACGTAGTCCCCGCCAGATCCGGCCCGCCATGGTGGGCTCCAGCTGGTCCCGCACCCTCCCGAACGCCTCGCTGGCGAGTCGCCAGGACTTCCGGACCATGACGTCCGTCCTCGTGTATGAGTGCATCGCGCTGTCCGCGGACAGCGGGCGAGTATTCAGGAGCGTTGCGCCCGCTGCTGGTCGATCCCCTCGGCAGTACGGGGCTGTCCAGCGGGTGGTGCCGCCGGCCGCGGGAGTGAGGTGCCTTCGATGTCGAGGTCGGGCAGGATGCGGTCGAGCCAGCGGGGGATGTGCCAGGCGTGGTGGCCAGCCAGGGTGAGCACGGCGGGCACGATGGTCATCCGGACGACCAGCGCGTCGCAGGCGACTCCGATGGCCAGGGCGAGAGCAAGGGATTTGGTGGTGGTTTCGGCCGAGAGGAGGAAGCTGGCGAAGATGCAGGTCATGATCACTGCCGCCGCGACCACGACCCGGGCGGCGGCGCCACCGCCGGCGATGATCGCATGACGTGGGTCCTGACTGCGGGTGTAGTCCTCGCGGATCCGCGAGACCAGGAACACCTCGTAGTCCATGGCCAGGCCGAACAGCACGGCCATCACGACGATGGGCAGGAAGCTGGCGACCGGCCCGGTGGTCACGCCGAGCGGGCCGGCCAGCCAGCCCCACTGGAAGACCGCTACGGTGACGCCGAAGCTGGCGCCGACCGAGAGCAGGAAGCCGATGGCCGCCTTGACCGGGATGATCAGGGACCGGAAGACCAGCGTCAGCAGCAGGAGCGACAGGCCGACGACGATGCCGGCGAAGGGCAGCAGCGCGGCGGAGAGCCGGGCGGAGACGTCGACGTCGATCGCGGTGGTGCCGGTGACCGCGACATTGGCGCCGGTGGCGTGGCTGATGGCGGTGGCCTGGTCGCGGATGGAGGTGACCAGGGTGGCGGCGGCGGAGGGAGCGCTGGCCGGGACCACGTCGATCAGCGCGGCGGTATGCGCCTGGTCCAGCTGCGGCGGGGTGACCGCGGCGACGTTGGCGAAGCCCTTCAGCTTCTCTGCGACCGCGTCGGCCTGCTGCGCGGCTGCGGCCGGGCCGGTTCCCGGGGTCAGGTTGGCCAGCACCAGCAGCGGGCCGTTGTAGCCGGGTCCGAATGTGCTGCTGATGGTGTCGAACGCGATCCGCTCGGAGGTGCCGCTGGCGGCCGAGCCGTTGTCCGGCAGCGCGAGGGTGAGCTTGAGCGCCGGCACAGCCAGCACGAGCAGCCCCACGATCGCCGCCGTCAGGACCGCGGCGGGACGATGGCTGACCGCGGCCAGCCAGCGGGCGCCGTGGGTCGGCCGGGCCCGGCCCGGCACGCCGGCCTGCGCGGTCCGGCTGGCCAGCCGGGCCGCCCGGGACCCGGGCCTGGGCGCGAGCCGGGAGCCGGCGATGCCGAAGAGGGCGGGCAGCAGCGTGGTGGCGATCATGACGGCGGTCAGGACGGTGCCCGCGGCGGCCAGCCCCATCACGGTCAGGAACGGGATGCCGACCACCGACAAGGCGGCGAGGGCGATGATCACGGTGCAGCCGGCGAACACCACCGCGGTGCCGGCCGTGCCGACCGCCAGCGCCGCCGATTCGGCCGGGGTGACCCCGGAGGCCAGCTGGGCGCGATGCCGCGTGAGGATGAACAACGCGTAGTCGATCCCGACGGCCAGGCCGATCATCACCGAGAGGGTCACAGCCGTGTTCGAGACCGACAGCGCCGCTGACAGGCCATACAAGGTGAGCATGGACACGGCCAGGCCGGTGAGCGCGGTCAGCAGCGGCATGCCCGCCGCGACCAGCGAGGCCAGGGCCACGGTCAGGATGGCGAAGGCGATCAGCAGGCCGATCACCTGGCTGCTGGCCGACCCGCTGTACTGGGACGCGTAGGCCTGCCCGCCGGGCTGCACCGACAGCGTGCTGCTGTCGGCGGCGGTGGCGATGCTGCCGAGCGCGTCCAGCGTCCCGGTGTCCAGGCCGGACGCGCTGACCCGGTATTGCACGGTGGCGATCGCCGTCGTGCCGTCCTTGGTCACCAGATGCGACTTCTGCGGCGGGATGACCGCGGCCACCTGCGGTGCCGTGGCCGCCTTGGCTAGCGCCCGGCTGATCGCCGTGGCGTTGGCCGGGCTGGTCACCGTGGTGCCCCCGGTTGCCTGGAAGACCAGCTGGGCACTGGTCCCGCCCGCCACCGGGAAGTCCTTCTTCACCTGGTCCAGCGCTGTCTGCGACTGCGAGCCGGGAATGGTGAAGGTGTTATCGAGCTGGCCCCCGCCGATCTTCATGCCGGCCCCGGCGGCGACGATCACCAGCAGCCAGGTCACCACCACCAGCCAGCGGCGGGCAAAGCACGCCCGGCCGATCCGGTACAGCATTCGTGACATCTGGAACATCCCTTCCGGCCAGCCGGCCGCTTCCGGGCACCGAGCCCGATTATCTGTCAGAACTGACAGCCGGAGCCGACGGTAACATATCTGTCAGTGCTGACACAAATTTTATGTCAGCACTGACAGAAAATGTGCTCGGCCTCTGTTCGGCCCATCGCGTGTTTCACGCAGCGATGACAGATCTCGGACCGCTTGCATCCATCTGTCGCAGCCCTGCCAACCCCAACGATCGGGCAACCGCGGCCCCGTGCCATCGCGGCTAGCGGCCATCTGCCCCCTCCTGCTAGCAGGAGGGGGCGAATACCGGGCCGGACGGCGGGACCCGTCACTCCCGGATCAGGCGTGACCGGGCGCCGGCCGGTCGGCTAGAGGCTGCCCGGGGACCCGTGCGCCCCTGCTATCCACGCGAGGAGTCCCGCACGGGTGCCGCGCCACTAGCCGATGCCGAGCGCGGCGTCAGCAGCAGCGCGATGGGTATCGGGATCGCGGCGACCCACACGGCTTCGGGGCTCGCCAGCCCGGCTAGATCAGCCGCCAGCACGAGCGCAAAGAGCATCCATATCATCACGCTGACCAGGCGCCGGCTGGCTCCCTGCGGTGCGCGGCGCGAAGCCACGGTCTCGGAGGGGAGACCGGTTGACGCCGCCGGACGGGGAAGGTTGGCGGTAAGATCGCGCAGTTCCCCGTACGTCTTGGCCGAATACGCCGCCGTGACACGCTCGTCGAGCTCCTCACGGCTCAGCCGGCCCACCGCGTAGGCCTCGCTGAACAACTCAACGGCGCCCTGTCGATCCTGATCTGACACGCGAACCCGGCAATCGGTGGTCATCCGCTCCTCCGACTCAGGGCCCCGCACGGGAGCCACGCTGGAAAGCCGCCGTGAAAACGACGATGCCGTGCCAGCGGTTTCACCGCATCGCGGCGAGCCACCAGGCCACCACCCCGGCCACCGGGAATTCCGGGCTGCCCGCTAGCAGGCGTCGCGCCATCCGACGCGGGCATCGCATCAGCCATGGTCAGCACCGGGCAGCAGGTCGGCGGTTCCATCGGCACGTCGCTGCTCAACACCGTGGCGGCCAGCGCCGCGGCCGGCTACCTG
>Ga0081540_1001518_pt1 | contig 19943 bp, 17 predicted proteins | sample TabmetS2T1R1_FD_71024 | JGI IMG/M metagenome (GOLD analysis project Ga0081540, IMG submission 71024) | Tabebuia heterophylla rhizosphere microbial communities from the University of Puerto Rico - S2T1R1 | ecosystem: Host-associated > Plants > Roots > Rhizosphere ... | reverse complement strand
CGAGCAACCCGCCGCGGGGCCGCCCCGCGCCGCGACGCGCGAGACGCCCGCCGCTCCCGTTCCGGGGAGCCGGGAGCCGGCCCGCACCGCGACGCGCGAGACGCCCGCCGCTCCCGTTCCGGGGAGCCGGGAGCCGCCCCGCGCACCGCTCGGCTCTCCCACCGGCGAGTTCCTCACCGAGCAGGCCCTGGCGGCGGGTCCCGCGCCGCAGCCCGGCGTGGTTCCGGCCCGGGTGTTCCGGCCATCGGCCGGCCAGCCGGGGACTCCGCCACTGCCGCCCCTGGGAGTGAACATCGCCCCGGTCATCCCACCGCTCGCGCCGGTCAAGTCCGGCCCGCCCCGGACCGCTGCGCCCGCGGCGCGCATCCCGCATCGCCCGACCCACGACCCGATGAGCGAGACGAGCCTCGGCATCCCGGTGATGCCCCCGCCGCTGCCACAGGAGGCAGGGGAGCTCCCGTCGCTCGACGTGCGCATCGCGCCGGTGGTCCCGCCCATCTCCCCGGTCGCGACCAGCGCGCCGGCGCCCGCGGATCCGCAGGCCCAGCTCGCATGGAAGGCAGAGCGGCTCGACACGCTCGACTACTTCGAGCTGCTGGGCGTGGCCACCACCGCGACCGCCGGGGAGGTGAAGCGCGCCTTTTACGCCGAGAGCCGCGCCTACCATCCGGATCGCTTCTTCCACCTCGCCGACGAGGCGTTCAAGGCGCAGGTCCACGAGGTCTACAAGCGGGTGACCGAGGCGTACTACGTGCTCCGCGACGACGTGCGGCGGCGCAAGTACCTCGCCGACGTCAGCGGCCCGGATCGCGCGACCAAGCTCCGGTTCGACGAGCTCTCGGAGCAGGAGACGAAGGCCCAGGTGAAGCAGCAGGCCGCCGAGCAGATCGGCCTGAACCCGAAGGCCCGCCAGCTCTTCCAGACGGCGATGGGCGACCTCGAGCGTGGAAACCTCGCCGCCGCCGAGCGGGGGCTGAAGATGGCCCTCACCTACGAGCCGCAGAACGCCCTGTACAAGGAGAAGCTGACCGCGGTTCAAGCACGGCTCTACGAGGAGTCCCGCGGCAAGGCGTTCAAGATCACATGACCGTCGATCTGATGGTCCTCGCTCTGGTGGCGCTGGGAGCGGTGTTCGGGGCCCGCTCCGGCGCGTCCAGGCAGCTGGCCACCTGGGGTGCGCTGGTGCTGGCAGCGCTCGCCGCGCGCCCCGGAGGCGCCCTGCTCGGCCCCGCCTTCGGCCGGTTCTTTCACACCTCCGACAGTCTGGGCGCCGTGGCGGCCAGCTTCGCCACCTTCATCGTGGTGGCGGTGGCGATCCGGCTCGTGGGCACGCGGCTGCTGCAGGGCGTTCTGGGAGGCCGAGACCCGACCGAGCGGGGAACGGACCGGGCGCTGGGCGCGCTCCTCGGAGGCGGGAAGGTGGCGGCGGTGGCCTGGGTGGCGCTCTCCGCGCTTGCCTTCGTCGAGGCGAACGTCCAGGTGGCCGGCAAGGGCCTGGGAATCTCTCCGAAGGACTCCACCGCCTTCGCCATCGCCCGGAAGTGGAACCTGTTCTCCGCACCCTTCTTCTCCCGCGCGGCGGATCTCGCCGCCGCCCAGAAGGTGTTCCGCTCACCCCAGCTCTTTCAACAGATCTCCGGAAATCCGGCGGTGAGCGAGCTGGAGAAGAACCCGCGTTTCCGGGCGGTGGTGTCCGACCCCGAGGTGAAGGAGGCGCTGGACCGCGGCGACACGGTGGCGCTGCTCCGGAACGCCTCGGTTCACAAGCTGCTCCAGGACCCGGAGGCCCTGGTCCAGCTGGCGCGCTTGCGGCAAGCCGTGGACCAGGTCACCGACGAGGGGACGTCGAAACCGGTTGCCCCGCGCCCTGCAAAGGTTAAGTGAGGCCGCCATGGCGATGCCCGACGTCGGCGAGAAGGCCCCTGCGTTCAGCCTCGAGGACCAGTCCGGGAAGACGGTGAAGCTCGCCGACTTCAAGGGAAAGACCGTGGTCCTCTACTTCTACCCGAAGGACGACACCCCGGGCTGCACCCGGGAAGCGTGCGCCTTCCGCGACGAGCACTCGGCGCTCAAGAAGGCAGGAGCCGTGGTGCTCGGCGTGAGCCCCGACTCTGGCCCGAGCCACGCGAAGTTCGCCGGGAAGTACAAGCTTTCCTTCCCACTGCTCGCCGACACCGACCACGCGGTCTCCGAGAAGTACGGGGCCTGGGGGGAGAAGTCGCTGTACGGGCGCAAGTTCATGGGCATCACCCGCTCCACCTTCCTGATCGACGGCTCGGGCAAGGTGGCGCGAGTCTGGCCGAAGGTGAAAGTCGACGGGCACGTGGACCAGGTGCTCGAGGCGATCCGGGAGATCTGAACAATCCGGACGGGAATCCGGACACCCTCGCCGGCGTCACAGGGATGTCGTCGCAGCGCCACGGGGCCTCGGTGTTGACGCCCCCCCGTGTTCTTCTATTGTGCCGGGCTCCCCGGGTGACCGGGAGCCCCCGGAGGTCGTGACCTCAAGATGCCCACCACACCCCCCCAACCCTGGACCCTGGCCGATGCCTTCGAGACGTACGGCGTCCGCAGCTGGGGCGCGGGGTACTTCGGCATCAACGACAAGGGGAACGTCACCGTCCACGCGGATGGCAACGGCCACTCGATGGACCTCAAGGAGCTGGTGGAGGAGGTCCGCCGCCGCGGCATCGGGCTTCCGCTGCTCATCCGCTTCACCGACGTCCTCCGCAGCCGCGTCCTGCACCTGAACGAGTCGTTCCGCCGGGCCATCGCCGAGCACAGCTACCGGGGCGCCTACAAGGGCGTGTACCCGATCAAGGTGAACCAGCATCGCTACGTCGCGGAGACCATCGTCGAGGCCGGACGCCAGTACGACTACGGGCTGGAGGCGGGCAGCAAGCCCGAGCTGCTGGCGGTCATGGCGCTGCTCGACAGCCCCGAGGCCCTGGTGGTCTGCAACGGCTACAAGGACGAGGAGTACATCGAGACCGCGCTCTACGCCTCGCGCCTCGGCCGCAACGTGGTGCTGGTGGTCGAGAAGCCGAGCGAGATTCCGCTCATCGCCGAGGTGTCACGGAAGGTCGGAATCCGCCCCCGCATCGGCATCCGGGTGAAGCTCAGCACGCGTGGCGCCGGCAAGTGGGAGGCCTCGGGCGGCGACCGGAGCAAGTTCGGGCTGTCCTCGAGCGAGCTGGTCGACTCGATGGAGTTCATGCGGAAGGTGGGGCTCCTCGACTGCTTCGAGCTGCTGCACTTCCACCTCGGGAGCCAGGTCTCCAACATCCGCAACTTCAAGAACGCGCTGCGGGAGGCGAGCCGCTTCTACGTCGAGGTGGCGCAGGCGGGCGCCCCGCTCAAGTACCTGGACGTCGGCGGAGGCCTGGGCGTCGACTACGACGGGAGCCAGACCAACTTCACCTCGTCGATGAACTACACCACCCAGGAGTACGCGAACGACGTGGTGTTCAGCGTGCTCGAGGCCTGCAACGAGGCCAAGGTGGAGCACCCCACGCTGGTCTCCGAATCCGGCCGCGCGGTCGTCGCGCACCATGCGGTCCTGGTGACCGAGGTGCTGGGGGTGAGCGAGTTCGACGCGCAGGGGGTCCCGGACACCCTTCCCGAGGACGTCACTCCGGTGGTGCGGAAGCTCTGGGCGACCTACCGGGAGCTGACCCGGAAGAACGTGCTCGAGGCCTACCACGACGCCACCGAGTACAAGGAGGAGTGCCTCACCCTCTTCTCCCTGGGGCACCTCACGCTCGCCGACCGGGTGGCGGCGGAGAACCTGTTCTGGGCGGTGTGCCAGAAGGTCCTCAAGGTCGCCCGCGAGCTGGACGACATGCCGGAGGAGCTGGAGACGCTCGAGCGGCAGCTGGCGGACACCTACTTCTGCAACTTCAGCGTCTTCCAGTCGCTCCCCGACAGCTGGGCCATCGACCAGCTCTTTCCGATCATGCCCATCCACCGGCTCACCGAACGCCCCAGCCGGCGGGCGGTGCTGGCGGACATCACCTGCGATTCGGACGGGAAGATCGAGCACTTCATCGATCGCCGCGACGTGAAGGACGTGCTGGAGCTGCACCCCATCAACCAGGACGACTACTACATCGGCATCTTCCTGGTGGGCGCCTACCAGGAGATCCTCGGAGACCTGCACAACCTCTTCGGGGACACCAACGCGGTGCAGGTCTCGCTCGGCCCCAGCGGCGGCTACCTGATCGACCACGTGGTGTCCGGCGATACGGTCACCGAGGTGCTGAACTACGTCAGCTACAGCAAGGACGACCTCGTGGCCCGGGTCCGCCGCTTCGCCGAGGAAGCGCTCCGCAAGGGGACGATGACCCTGGACCAGTCGCGGCAGCTGCTGCGCGCGTACGAGGACGGCCTCTCCGGCTACACCTATCTCGAGCGCGAGGTGGATGCGCCGGCCCTGGCGGCCACTGGCCAGCTCCGGCTGGTGGAGAAGGCCGAGCCCGGCCGTTCGTCGACGGGGACGTGAGCCCCGGGCATCCGGTTCGCCCGATCGGCAAGCGCGACGCAGCGACCGTCGCCAGGCTGCGCGCGCTCTGCATGGCGTTTCCCGAGGCGAACGAGCGGATCTCCCACGGCGAGCCGACCTGGTTCGCGGGCAAGGGCAAGGTCTTCGCCATGCTCGACAACCACCACCACGGCTCGGAGCACCTGTCCGTCTGGCTCCCGATGCCCGCCGGGGTGCAGGAGGACCTGATCGCCGCCGACGGCGCGCGCTTCTTCCGGCCCCCCTACGTCGGAAGCGCCGGCTGGATCGGGATGGTGCTCGATCGTCGCCCGGACTGGGCGCTGGTCTCGAAGCTGCTCCGGGAGGCGTACTTCCACCGCGCCGGCACACGCCTCCGCGCGAAGCTGGAGCGCGGGGCGGGGACCTAGAGGCTCAGCCCGCCGTTCCTGGCGCCACCGGAGGCGACTGCGCGGCCCCCCGGAGGTGCCCGCGGGCATAGAGCGCCGCGCCGAGCAGGAACACCGGCCCCATCAGGAGGAAGAAGAGCGCGGCCATCACGCGGCCGCCGGTCACGTCCCTGGCCCAGGAGAGGACGAAGTGGGTCGCATCGGACGGGTCGTAGCGGAGCTCGGGCTGCTGCTCCTGGTCCACCGAGGTGAAGAGGGTGGTGAACTCCTCGTGGCCCCGGTGCAGACCGCCGGCGGTGTCCTGGAAGTCGACGTCGAGCTCGTAGGTCTTGAGGATCACGCGGTTGGATTTCACCCGGCCACCCACCCGGACGCGTGGCGCCTGCGTTCCCTTCTCCCAGAGGGTGCGGTCGGAGAGCACGCCGCTGACGCCCTTCACTCCCCAGTAGAGCGAGCCCACCCCGAGGGCCAGGCCCACCAACAGCCACAGCACCGCCTTGAGGATCTTCATCGGCCGGGGAGGCTATCGCGCACGCGCTGCGGGGTGAGTGGAATCGTCGCCACCTGACCCTTGGGCCGGTGCCGGGCGGCTGTCCGTCGCGTGGGCTCCTGGTACATTGTGCCCGGGTCGTCTCGGGGCGTGGGGGCAGATGGAAGAAGGGGTCGACTTGACCGAGCTCCTGGGGCGCGCGCAGGCCGGTGATACCGCTGCGGCCGAGGCGGTCTTCCGCGCGACCTACGACGAGCTGCGGTACATCGCGCACGTCCGGCTCGGCTCCGGTCGCCGGAACACCCTCCTCGACACCACCGCGCTGGTCCACGAGTGGTTCCTGCGCTTCGCCCGGACCCACCGGTTGCGAATCGAGGACCGGCGTCACTTCATGCGCTACGCCGCGCGCGCGATGCGCACCATCATCGTCGACTTCGCCAGGGAGCGATCGGCGGCGCGCCGCGGCGGAGGGCAACCCGACCTTCCACTCCTCGGGAGCGAGGCCATGCCCGCGCAGGGCCCGGAGGAGATCCTCACCGTTCACCGGGCGCTGGAGGGGCTCGCCTCCCGCGACGCACGGATGGCCGAGGTGGTGGAGCTCCGCTACTTCGGCGGCCTCTCCGAGGCCGAGACGGCCGAGGCGCTCGGAGTGACCGACCGCACCGTCCGGCGTGACTGGGAGAAGGCCCGCCTCTGGCTGGCCGCCGCGCTGAAGTCCTAGAGTCACTGCGCTGCTGTCCCGGGGGACGTGGGTGGACCCGAACGAGCTCAGCCAGGAGACGTGGTCGCGGGTCGACCGGCTGCTCGATCAGGTTCTGGACGTCCCCGAGGTCGAGCGGGAGGCCTGGCTCGCACGCCTCGGCCCGGAGCACGGGCGGGACGTCACGCTCGTTCGCAAGCTGCTGTCCCCCGCGAGCCCGTCGGTCCTCGAGGCGCTGCCGCGGATGCCGACGCCGGTCTCGGTCAGGGCGGCCTGGAGCGCACCGCGGAGTGTGGGTCCGTACCGGCTCATCCGCCGGCTCGGTGAAGGCGGAATGGGAACGGTGTGGCTCGCCGAGCGGTCGGACGTCATGACCCGGCGACCCGTGGCCCTCAAGCTCCCCCGCGTCTCCTGGATGGAGGAGCCGCTGCGCCAGCGTCTCGAGCGCGAGCGAGAGATCCTCGCGACGCTCGCCCACCCCAACATCGCGCGGCTGCTCGATGCGGGCGTCGCTCCCGGCGGAGAACCGTACCTGGCCCTGGAGTACGTGGAGGGCCGGCCCATCGACGTGCACGCCCGCGAAGCGGGGCTCGGGATCCGCGCCCGCCTGGAGCTGTTCCTCCAGGTCCTGTCCGCCGTGGCGCACGCGCACGGACGGCTGGTCGTGCATCGAGATCTCAAACCCTCCAACGTGCTGGTGACGGCGGAGGCCCAGGTCCGGCTGCTCGACTTCGGCATCGCCAAGCTGCTGGAGGAGAGCGACCGGAGCGAGCTGACCGACCTGTCCGGGCCGGCCTTCACTCCCAACCATGCCTCTCCGGAGCAGCTCTCCGGAGAGCAGATCGGCGTCGCCTCCGACATCTACTCGCTGGGCATCCTGCTCTACGAGCTCCTCGCCGAGGTCCCCCCGTACCGTCTGCGGCGCATCCCGGAGCGCCCCTACCTGGAGCAGCTCCGCGCCATCGCCATCCCGCCTCCGAGCGAGGTGGCTCCGCACTCCATCCGGAAGGTCCTCGCCGGCGACCTCGACACCGTGGTCCTCAAGGCGGCGCACCTCTCCGCCGAGCAGCGCTATCCGACCGCCGCCGCGTTCGCCGACGACCTCACGCGCTACCTCACCGGCCATCCGGTCCAGGCACGGCCCGACAGCCTCGGGTACCGCGTCCGCAAGTTCGTCCTCCGGCACCGGGCGGCCACCGGGGCGGCCATGGCGATCCTCGCCGCGGTCACCGTGGGCACCTCGGCGGCGGTCTGGCAGGCGCGTCGTGCAGCCGCGGAGCAGCGACGCGCCGAGGAGGTGAAGGAGCTGCTGCTGGGCGTCTTCCGGGACGCCAGCCCGTACGGCGCAAACGGACGATCACTCTCGGTCGTCGAGCTGCTCGAGCGCGCGCACGGCGACCTCGAACGGATCGGCGTCCGGCGGCCGGAGCTCCGGGTGGAGCTGCTGAATCTCCTCGGGAGCAGCCTGCTCGACCTCGGCGAGACCGAACGTGGAGAGCGGGTCGCGGAGCAGGCCCTGCGCGAATCCACCGCCCTCCCCGACCGGCACCCGCAGCGCCTCCGGGCCCGGCTCCTCGAGACCGACGTGCTGCTGGCCCGCGGACGCGGAACGGAGCTTCGCGAGCGCCTCGAACGGCTCCTCCCGGAGCTCAGAGCCGCGGGGTCGGAGCAGCCCGGCGACCTCGTCCACGCGCTGCTGAACCGGGCCGAGCTGGGCATCAACCAGGTCCGTCGAGACGAGGCGATCTCCGACGCGGAGGCTGCGCTGGCGCTCGCGCGCGCCCGCCTGGGTGACCGGGACCCGCGAACGGTCTCGGCGGCGGTCCTCCTCGCCGAGGCGCACCAGTACGGCGACCGGGATCCGCGGAGGTCACTGGAGGAGGCCGAGCGCGGGCTGCGCTTCGCCCAGGACGCCTACCCCGGACAGCCCACCCATCCACGGGTCATCTACGCCCGCGACGTCTACGGCCGCGCCCTGTGCCACGCCGGTTATCCCGACCGGAGCTACGCCGAGATGACGCGCGCACTGGATGACGCCCGCGAGGCGCTCGGAGCGAGGAGCCCTCTGGTCGGGATGACCTCCATCAACCGCGTGACCTGCGGGCGGAGGCTGGGGTACCTGCGTGCGACGCTGCAGGACAACGAGCGGGGCCTGGAGATCCGCGGACCGACCAAGGCGCGCGACTCGCGAGCCTGGGGCAACATGCATGCCTCGCGCGGGGTGACGCTGCTCGCGCTGCGGCGTGGGCGCGAGGCGCTGGCGGACCTCTCGCCGGCAGTCGAGACGCTGAGCCGGGCGCTCGGTGGGACGCATCGGATGACGCTGTCCGCGCGGGTTCACCGCGCGCTGGCGCTCGCCGAGGTCGGGCGGAACGACGAGGCCGTCGAGGAGGTGCGTGCGCTCGACGCACTGCCGGAAGCGCATCACGAGTCGCTTCCCCTCGAATGGGCCGCGGGACGGATCGCCAGGCTGGGCGGACGCCCCGACGAGGCGGTGGACTGGCAGCGCCGGGCGCTGGAGCACCTGCCCGCGGACCCGACCCGGCAGTGGTTCCTGATGCGCGTCCTGGTGGAGCTGGGCCTGGCCGAGGTCGACCTCGGGCTGGGCGAGCGTGCCGAGAAGTCGCTCCTCGACGGGCTCGCGCTCGCCGGGACCGAGCTGCGCGAGGAGGTGCCTCTCCACGCCGAGGCCTGGGTCGGGCTCGGCCAGGCGCTCCGCCTCGAGGGCCGTCGCCTCGAGTCGCTCGAGTCTCTGCGGAAGGCCGACGCGTTCTGGCGACGCTTCGACCCCGAGAACCCCGAGGGCGCCGAGGCTGCGGAGGCGCTCGGCAGCGCGCTGTCCGGCCTCGGGCATCCTGCCGAGGCGCGCGCGGCCCAGGAGCGCGCGGCCCGGCTCCGGGCCCTGGCGCACGTCGGCCCGCGACCGACGGACAGCCCCTCGTCGCCCTGACCGCGGCGTCACCCCGGCGCCCGGTCGGCTTCGCCGGCGTTCGCCGTCGCAGGGACCGTCCGACCGGTGCCTACACGAGCAATTCCGGGCTGCTGCACGTCCGTGTCCGGACTGCCAACCCGATTGCGTCCTCGTCCTGGAAGCCCGAGGTCGGGGGAATCCCTTCCCCGGCCAGAGGCGCCAGCGAGGAAGCACGTGAACGCCCGCGACCCATCCCGCCGACATCTCCTCCGCACGCTGGGGTGGCTGCCGCTGGCAATCGCCCTGATGGGGGTCGAGAAGTGCGCCCCCCCTCCGGCCGAGCTCGACAGCATCGTGCGCATCTGGTCGTTTCATCGCTTCCCCGACGGCGCAGTCGGTGAGGTGCCGGTCGGGCCGGAGCGGACGCAGATCGGTGGCACGGTGAACGAGACCGTCGAGTTCGGCAGCCTCGTCCTGAAGCCACCCGGACACGACGCTCGTGCGAGGGGCGAGGTCTTCTCGGACGCGGCGGGGCGCACCTACGGGGTGTCGGCGCAGGCGCCGTTCTCGGACTCACAATCGGGCGGGACGATCGGAAGCAGCTCCGAGCTCCTCCAGTTCCAGCTCTTCCGGAAGACCGCACCCGACGCCGCGCTCCGGGTGATCGTCACCAGCGCATTCCTGGAGGCGATCGACGGAAACCCCGGGTTCCCGACCGCCCGGGAGTGCCGGTGGCACAAGGACGGAGCGAGCTTCAACGACTGCGCGCGCGTGATGTGGTCCGTGGCCACCTTTCACGTAAACGCGTTCGACTTCTTCGACCAGGAGACCCTGGTGAGCACCGGGGGTCGCGTCGAGCTGACGGGATGGCGCGGATTCTTCGGATTCGACGCCCAGACGGAGGCGGGCGCGGGCCGGCGGTTCTGGGATCGGGAGAGCTTCAACTTCGATCCCGACGTGGAGAAGCTCGGCGGAGGCCATGCGATCGTCAGCCTCCTGGCTCCGATCCGCGTCGACGTCCCGCTCTCCGACGTGCGGGTGGGCGACATCTTCGCGGTGGACGTGAGCCTGAAGGCGAGCACCCTGAATCTGCGTCAGCGTGAGTCGTATCTCTCGGCGTTCCTCCGCGATCCCAGCGCCGGAAGTGGGCTCGAGTGGGCGTTCTCCGGAGTCGAGCCGGTGGAGACTCCCCCGACCCCGCCCACCGCTCCGCCTCCCGAGGCGGCTCCCGTCTGCGCCGGCGCCCCTGATCCAGCCGCCGGCCTACTTGCGTTCGAGTCGGCGACGTTCGTCGCGCCGGAGCTGCCGGGGGATGGAGCGACGGTGATCGTCACCCGGACCGGGGGCAGCCACGGAGCGGTGAGCGCCCTGCTCACCACCTCGGACGGGGAGGCCATCGCGGGGAGCGACTACCGGTCGGTCAGCACGCCGGTCCTCTTCGCCGATGGCGAGGAAGGGAGGCGGGTGGTGCGGATCCCGCTGGTGCTGGATGACGTGACCGAATCGGACGAGACGGTCGTCGTCACGCTCTCCGATCCGCGGGGATGTGCCGCGCTCGGAGCGCAGGACCACGCCGTCGTCAACATCCTCGACGACGACCGCCCGCTCGTCGCTCCCGCCACCTTCGCCGTCGGGGGAACGGTGAGCGGGCTCCAGGGCACGGGCCTGGTGCTGGTGGAAGTGATCACCGGCTTCCAGGTCTCTCCGGACAACGGGTCCTTCGTCTTCGGCGAGCGAAGGTCGACCGGTCAGGAATATCTGGTCCGGGTCCAGACCCAGCCCAGCAACCCGCTACAGGTCTGCACGGTCGCCAACGGGACCGGAACCGTGGGATCCAGCGACGTCACCGACATCGTGGTCACCTGCGGCACTCCGCCCCCACCCGGCGGGCTGGACACGGGGTTCGGGACGGACGGTCGGGTCACCGAGGGGCTGCCGGGCGGCGCCAAGGCCATCGCGCTCCAGGCGGACGGTAAGATCCTCCTCGTCGGCGGGCTCACCCTCTCCCGGTATGACGCCGACGGCGCGCTGGACGGCACCTTCGGCTCCGGCGGGAAAGTCGCGCTGGTCTTCAATGGCGGAGTGCTCGACGAGGCGTTCGGCCTCGCGGTTCAGCCCGATGGGCGCATCGTCGTGGTCGGGACGACCCAGGTCGGGGCGCAGGACGACTTCGCGGTCCTGCGCCTGGAGGCCACGGGTGCTCCGGACAACAGCTTCGGAACCGCGGGTCTGGTCACGACCGACTTCGCCGGGAACTTCGACAAGGCGGTCGCGGTGGCGGTGCAGCCGGACGGCAAGCTGGTGGTGGCCGGCCAGGCCAGCCTGGCCTCGGGGGTCGTCGACTTCGCCGTGGCGCGCTACGAGGCCGGCGGTGCCCCCGATGCAACGTTCGGAACCGGCGGGCGGGTGACGACGAACATCGCGGGGAAGACGGACCTCCTCGCGGCGATGGTGCTCCAGCCCGACGGCCGCATCGTGGTGGTCGGGCGGGTCGCGCCAGATGGAGGGTCCGACCCCGACACCGGAGTGGTTCGCTACGAGACGAACGGCGTGCCGGACGAGAGCTTCGGGAGCCACGGGATCGTCCGCCTCCCTCTCAGCGCCGGAGGCTGGGACGAGGCCACCGGCGTCGTGGTGCAGCCGGACGGGAAGCTGCTCGTCTCGGTCGAGGATCTGGTGGGCAGCAGCTTCGACTTCGCGGTCGTCCGCCTCACGACGGCCGGGGATCTGGACATGACGTTCGGCACCGCCGGGGTCGCTTCCACCGACTTCGCCGGGGACCACGACCTCGTCCACGCTCTGGCGCTGCAGGCAGACGGAAGCCTCGTCCTCGTCGGTCAGAGCTCGAACGGCACCGCGCCGGATTTCGGCCTGGTGCGCTTCACCTCCGGTGGCGTCCTGGACACCGGCTTCGGGAACGGGGGCAAGCTCAGCATCGACTTCTTCGGCTCCTCGGACGGCGCGACCTGTGTGGCGATCCAGCCCGACGGGCGCGTGCTCGTCGCCGGGGTGGCGCGCAACGGCACGACCAACGGACTCGGGCTGCTGCGGGTCCTGCCCTGAAGGTGTCTGGCACCTTCACGTCAAGTCGGCTTGACGCCCTGAAGGTGTCTGGCACCTTCGCGTCAAGTCGACTTGACACCAAGGTGTCAAACACCTCCTGCCTCGAGCCGACTGCCGCTCAGTAGTGGAAGCGGGTCTCGACCTTCACGTCGGGGTGGAGGGTCCGCATCACCGGGCAGGTGTGAGCGACCTCTTCCATCCGCTCTCGCTTGTCGCGCGGCAGCTCCGACGGCATCCACAGGTCGACCACCAGGGTCCCGATGCGCCGGGGCGCCGGATGCATGTGCTTCTCCACTCTTCCCCGCGTCCTTCCCCAGGGCACGCTCTCGCGCTTCGCGACGATCGCCATGGTGGTGAGCATGCAATCCAGGAGGCCGGTGGCAACCAGGTCGGTGGGCGAGAACCCCGAGGCCTCGCCGCCGTTGTCCTTCGGCGCGTCGGTGACGGTCGAGGTGCCGCTTGGGCCGTGCTGGACGCGGAAGTGCAATCCGCCGGCGGACTCGGCGGTGATCTCGACGAAGTGCGGCTGCTCGGCCATCGACGACCCTCCGGAGGGCGACCAGACCCCAGGCTAGTCCCGGAGGCCGGCCGATGTCCGGATCCGGCGGGGACTTCCGTCCTGCCCCGCATGGAACGACGAGCGTCTCGGCCCGGGTTGCACGTGCTGGTTGCCGTTTGCGGAGTGCTGCTCTCCTGGATGAGCGGGTGTGCGCGTTCCGAGGCGGCCGCCGTCGAGAACCGGCGTCCCGTCGCGAAGGCATGGGAGCCATTCGTGGACCGGTTCCTGGTGCGCGCGGACGGCACCGCCATGGATCGACGAACCGGACTCGTCTGGCAACGCTGCCCCCTGGGCACCGTCCTCGAGGACCAGGGGACGCCGCAGGCCCTCGAGGACGACCGATGCCTCACCGACTCCGGCGCTCCACAGACCCTCACCTGGAACCAGGCGCTCGCGGCTGCCCGTCACGTCGACGAGGGCACCGGCTTCGCCGGACATCGCGACTGGCGAGTCCCCGCGCAGGAGGAGCTGCGCTCCATCGTCGAGGCGCGATGGAGGGAGCCCAGGAGCGTCGGGGGCGTCTTCCCCGTGACGCCACCGGACCCCTTCCTTGCCGCCACCGTCTACTCCGCGGTCGAGACGCTGTCCTGGGAGGCCCATTCCCGACGCGGCAGCGCTCCCGCGATCAGGGTGCGGCTCGTGCGATGACCCCGGAGACTCAGCGCACGACCATCTCGTGCTGGCCCCTGGTGGGCGACTCGGTGTCCGGGTCCCAGTCGATGGTGGCCATGAGCTTCTTCCTTCGCCGGGCGACGTCGCGGTCGAGGAATGCGATGGCGTCCTCCATCCGGTCCATCAGCCGCATCGGCGCCCGCTTCGCTCCGGTGGAGAACAGCGCGTGCGTCAGCCAGGGGAACACCGCCGTCACGTCGGTGTGCACGTAGACCGAGCCTGACTCGACCGCCTCGACCGAGACCTTGCCCCAGGTGTGGCCCTCGCCCGCGGCGGCGCTGGAGAGCGCCCCGTTGTCCACCGGGTCCACGCAGAACTGGAGGTCGATGTCGAAGCCCGTGGTCGGGACGGAGAGGATCTGATCGAGCAGCGGCTCTCCCTGGAGCGTGTAGTTCTTCGGCACGCCGCCGCCGAGGATCCAGATCGCCAGCTTCTTGCTGCCGTGGTGCCGGCAGAAGTGCTGCATCGCCGCCATCGAGTACACGTCGTCGTTGATGTCCAGCTCGAACTTGAAGTCGTCGCCGAGCAGGCGCTTCAGCTTCACCACGTTGAGGAAGATGCTCCCGTCCTGCACGGCGCCCACCCAGATGGGCACCGCGTGCTTGTAGGCGGTGGCGAGGAGCGAGGGCTTCTTCACCCCCAGCGAGCGCTCGATGCCGTGCACCGCCTTGCCGAGCAGGTAGTGGAACTCGGGCGTCGTCATCCTCCGCTGGAACTCGGGCCGGCGGATGATCGCGCTGAACAGCCGATCGGTGTCGAGGAGCGCCTCCTCCCAGAAGCCCAGGTCGTAGATCCGGATGATGCGCGCCAGCCGCATCTGTAGATCGCCCGCGTTCGGGTTCACCTCGCGGATCGCGTGCCCGATGATCCGGTGGGCGTCGTGGTACAGGTTCGCGCCGGTGGTGGTGAGCGCGCTCATGATGCCGCGCTCGATGAGCGGGATGAGGCAACTCTGGTGCAAACCGGCGGGCGTCATCGCGCCCGAGAGCGTCAGGAAGATGGCGCAGTCCTCGGCCATGCTCCGCTGCATCAGCTCGAACGCCGTCCGCTCCTGGCGTCCCACGTAGGCACCGAAGGCGTGCGCGAGGAGGTCCTCCGGCTTCTCCCGACCGGTGATGGGGCGGGGATCGACGCTGCGGGACTTGGCATAGGCCGCGCGCAGGCCGCGGCGCTGAGAGGGCTTGGGCATGGCGGGGGCGACTATCACGAATGCCTTTGCTCCGGGTCGCCGGATCGGAAAGCATCCGCGCGCTTTCCGGGAGGGTGGAACGCGCCGGGCGCGTCTGACGCACGGCGCTCGTCGTGGGTTCATGAGGGAGGAGGACGCATGCAAGGACGTGGCTGGACGCTCGTGGTCGGGGGATTGCTGTCAGGAGCGGTGCTCGCGGCCGAGCCGGCGACGGCGCAGCCGGTGACGGTTATCCGGGCCGGGACGCTGATCGACGGGGTCTCGGGCTCGACGAAGACGAACCAGACCATCGTCATCCGTGGAAATCGGATCGAGAGCGTGGGGTCGGGCGCGGCGCCAGCCGGCGCGAAGGTCATCGACCTGTCGGGGGCGACGGTTCTCCCCGGGATGATCGACTCGCACACCCACGTCTTCCTCCAGGGAGAGGAGCCCTCGAAGGGCGGCTACGACGTGCAGCTGCTGAAGTACCCGAGCGCATACCGGGCCGCGCGCGCCGTGGTGGCGGCACGGCGTGCGCTCGAGCAGGGCTTCACGACCATCCGTGACGTCGAGACCGAGGGCGCCGGTTACGGCGACGTGGGGATCAAGCGGGCCGTCGAGGAGGGCATCATCCCGGGGCCGCGGATGTTCGTCTCCACCCGGGCGATCTCCACGACGGGTGGCTACAACCTCGAAGGCTACGCGCCGGAGATCGTCGTTCCGAAGGGGGCGCAGCTGATCGACGGACCGGTGGAGGCGCGGAAGGCGGCGCGAGAGCAGCTGGAGAACGGCGCCGACTGGATCAAGGTCTACATGACCCACCGCTCCTGGCTGGATGCGGCGGGGAATCTGCAGTCGCAGCCGACGCTCACCCTCGAGGAGCTGAAGGCCATCGTGGACGAGGTGCACGGCTGGGGGAAGAAGGTCGCCTGCCACGCGTACACCAACCCGGGAATGAAGCGGGCGCTGGACGGAGGCTGCGACTCGATCGAGCACGGGCTGGAGCTCGACGACGCCGCCGTCGCGCAGATGGTGAAGCAGGGCACCTGGCTCTGTCCGACCATCGCCGCGTACTACGGCTACTGGGAGCCGGAGAACACGCCGGCCGGGAAGCGAGACCGCAAGCGAGCCGAGGTCCACGGCCCGTCCTTCCGCCGCGCGGTGAAGGCAGGAGTGAAGATCGCCTTCGGAAGCGACGTGGGCGGCTTCTCCTGGGACGATCCCATCGCGAAGGAGTTCCCGTACATGGTCCAGTTCGGGATGACGCCGATGCAGGCCATCCAGTCGGCGACCTCTCGGGCGGCGGAGATGCTGGGGATGAAGGGGCAGCTGGGAGTCATCGCGCCCGGCGCACTCGCCGACGTGGTCGCGGTGAGCGGAGATCCACTCAAGGACGTGAAGGTCCTGGAGAAGGTCGTCTTCGTGATGAAGGACGGAAGCGTGTTCCGCAGCGCGCAGCCTTCACCATGAAGAGGCCGGAACGTCGATGGGCGGCCGTGCTCGGGTGGCTCCTCTGTGGTGCTGCGCTGGCTACGGATCCGGTCCCGGCACAGGGGGTGACGGTCATCCGCGCCGGGACGCTGATCGACGGAGTCTCCGGGTCCGCCAGAACGAACCAGACCATCGTCATCCGCGGAAGCCGGATCGAGAGCGTGGGCTCGGGAACGGCGCCCGCCGGTGCGACCGTGATCGACCTGTCGAGCGCGACGGTGCTGCCCGGGATGATCGACGGCCACACTCACGTCTTCCTGGCGGGAGAGGAACCCTACGTCGGTGGCTACGACACCCAGCTGCTGAAGTACCCCCTGGCGTACCGGGCCGCCCGGGCGGTGGTCGCAGTGCGCCGGGCGCTCGAGCAGGGCTTCACGACGATCCGCGACGTCGAGACGGAAGGCGCCGGCTACGGCGACGTCGGAATCAAGCGCGCCATCGAGGAAGGCATCATCCCCGGGCCGCGGATGTTCGTCTCCACCCGTGCCATCTCGACGACGGGTGGGTACGACCTCGACGACTACGCGCCGGAGGTCGTCGTCCCCAAGGGCGCCCAGATCGCCGACGGGCCGGTGGAGACCCGGAAGGCCGCGCGCGAGCAGCTGGAGAACGGCGCCGACTGGATCAAGGTCTACATGACCCACCGCTCGTGGCTCGATGCGGCCGGGCATCTGCAGTCACAGCCCACGCTGACCGTCGAGGAGCTGAAGGCCGTGGTGGACGAGGCGCACGGCTGGGGGAAGAAGGTCGCTTGCCACGCGTACACCAACCCCGGGATGAAGCGCGCGCTCGACGGCGGGTGCGACTCGATCGAGCATGGACTCGAGCTGGACGATGCCACCGTCGCGCAGATGGTGAAGCAGGGCACGTGGCTGTGCCCGACCATTGCCGTGTACTACCGCCACCTCGAGCCGGAGAACACGCCGGAGGGCAAGCGCGCCCGGAAGGTCATCGAGGTGCACGGTCCGTCCTTCCGCAGAGCGGTGAAGGCGGGAGTGAAGATCGCCTTCGGAAGCGACGTGGGTGGCTTCTCCTGGAAGGACCCGATCGCAAAGGAGTTCCCGTACATGGTCCAGTACGGAATGACGCCGATGCAGGCGATCCAGTCCGCGACCTCGCGGGCGGCGGAGATGCTGGGGATGAAGGGGCAGCTGGGAGTCATCGCGCCCGGGGCTCTGGCGGACCTCATCGCCGTGAGCGGAGACCCGCTGAAGGACGTGAAGGTCCTGGAGAAGGTCAGCTTCGTGATGAAGGACGGGAAGGTGTTCAAGGAGTCGGCGCCGAGCCGCTGAGTCCTCGGCGAGGGCAGCCCCGCACGCTAGAACGGAGACGCCCGTCGCCGCGGGCCGATCCGCTTCCGGATCTCCAGCGGGACCCGCTGCAGCAGCTCTCGGTGGTCGCGCAGGCCGACGGACTCACGCTGCACCAGCAGCATCCACAGCCGCTCGGCGGTGAGCTCCCGGAGCTCGAGCCGTCGCTCCGCCTCGGCTTCCACGCTCGCGAGCGACGGCAGCTGCCCCGACTCCACCGCCTCCCAGGCCTCGAGCGCCTTCTGGAACAGGTCGTTGATCCGCGCCAGGGCGGATGCGCGTTCCGCCTGGAGGTCACGCTCCAGCGCCTGCATCGGATCCCGGATCATGGATCGCTGTCTAAGCGCCGGCCGCCGCGGCCGCAGACGGAAGCGGCTGCTCCGGCTTGAGCTCGGCCATCGCCAGCTGGTCGAGCGTGGCGGTCCGGTACACGTCCAGCATCCGCTCCTGCCCCCGCTTCCACACCCCGTACAGGGTGCAGCCGCGCGAGAGCCGGCAGGACTCGTGGCCGTCCTGGCAGAGGTTCACCACCACCGGACCCTCGACCGCCTCGATGACCTCGAGGAAGGAGATGTCCTTCGCGGGCCGGGCCAGCCGGTACCCACCCCGGGCGCCGCGCGTGCTCATCGCCAGCTGCCGGGTGACGAGCTGCTTGAGGATCTTCGCCAGGAAGTCCTGCGGCACGTTCATCCGCCGGGCGATCTCCCGGAACGGCATCACCCGCCCCTCCGGCTGGGCGGCCAGGCACACCATGGCCCGCAGGCCGTACTCGATGCGCCGGGAGATCTGGAGGGGGTGCTGCATGGAGAATCCGCTTGAGAATACGAGCGGTTGGGTAATTATAGGGCCCGGCGGTCCACATTTCAACGAGACCGGCCCGGCTCCCAATGATCGACCTGCACTCCCACACCACGGCCAGCGACGGCGAGCACTCCCCGGAGGACCTTCTGGCCCGGGCCCGCGCGGCCGGGGTGACGATCCTGGCGGTGACCGACCACGACACGGTGAAGGGGCTCGCCCGGGCACGCGCCGCTGCCGACGCCCAGGGCATCCGGCTCGTGCCGGGCATCGAGGTCTCCACCGAGGCCGATGGCCGGGAGATCCACGTCCTCGGCCACTTCGTGAATCCCGAGGAGCCTGGCCTGGCCGGCTTCTCGGACCGGCTCCGCGACGAGCGGGCCGAGCGGATGGGCCGGATGGTCGAGCGGATGAACCAACTCGGCTTCCCGATCACCCTCGCCGAGGTCGAGCGCATCGCCGCGGGGGCGCATCTCGGGCGTCCTCATCTGGCGCTGGCGCTCCTGACGCGCGGTTACGTCACCTCGAGCAGGGAGGCCTTCGATCGCTTCCTGGGCGACGGAAAGCCGGGCTACGTGGACCGCTTCCGGGTCGCCGCGGAGGACGCGATCGCCATGCTCCACCGCGCCGGCGGGACGGCGACGGTCGCCCACCCTGGCTCGAGCAAGGTCTCGACCTACACGCTTGAACGGCTGGCGAAGGCCGGCCTCGACGGCCTGGAGATCTTCCACCCCGACCACGTGCCCAGCCAGCGCGAGGCCTTCCTCCGTCAGGCAGACGCGCTCGGGCTCGTCCCCACCGCCGGGAGCGACTACCACGGGCCGCGGGTGACCCCGGACCGGTCCCTCGGGATGGTGTCCCTCGACCCGGCGCACCTCGCGCGACTGGAGGCTCGGGCCGCTTCCCGCCGTTGACACCCTTCCATGCCCCGTCGTTGTATGCGCCCGCCCCGATGAGCCCCGACACCGCCCTCACCCCCTACGGACCACTGCTGGTCGTGCTCCTCCTGGCCGGTGGCATGGGCGCGCTGGTCAGCGTCCTGTCGGCCCTCCTCGGCCCCAAGCGCCCGTCCGCCATCAAGTCGACCATCTTCGAGGCGGGGAGCGAGCCCTCGCCCGGAAGCGCGCGGCAGCGCTTCGCGGTCAAGTTCTACGTCGTCGCGCTGCTGTTCATCGTGTTCGACGTGGAGACCGTGTTCCTCTACCCCTGGGCGGTGAACTTCAAGGCGCTGGGGTGGTTCGGGTATGCGGAGATGTTCGTCTTCGCGGTCACCCTCGTCATCGGCCTCGCTTACGTGTGGAAGAAGGGCGCGCTGGACTGGGAGAGTTAAGAGAGAACCATGGCCGACTCCGACATCGCTCCCGTCATCACGACCCGTCGCGACGACGCGATGGGCTTCCTCGAGCGGATGGTGAGCAAGGGCCTCGGCTGGGCCCGCAAGTACTCGCTCTTCACCTACCCCTTCGCGACCGCGTGCTGCGGCATGGAGTACATGTCCGTCGCCGCGAGCCGCTACGACATCGCGCGCTTCGGCGCAGAGTTCCCCCGCTTCTCGCCGCGCCAGGCGGACATGCTGCTGGTGGTGGGCACCATCAACCTCAAGCAGGCGCCGATCCTGAAGCGCGTCTACGAGCAGATGGCCGAGCCGAAGTGGGTGGTGAGCTTCGGCGTGTGCGCGTCCTCGGGCGGCTTCTACGACAACTACGCGGTGCTCCAGGGCATCGACCGGATCCTCCCGGTGGACGTGTACATCCCCGGGTGCCCGCCGCGACCGGAGCAGGTGCTCGACGGGCTCATCCTCCTCCAGGAGAAGATCCAGCGGCAGGTGCACCGGATCGGTGGCACCGGCCCGAGCGAGCCGGAGATCGGGCTGGATCTGCTCCAGACCTACCCC
>Ga0081540_1001517_pt1 | contig 19960 bp, 14 predicted proteins | sample TabmetS2T1R1_FD_71024 | JGI IMG/M metagenome (GOLD analysis project Ga0081540, IMG submission 71024) | Tabebuia heterophylla rhizosphere microbial communities from the University of Puerto Rico - S2T1R1 | ecosystem: Host-associated > Plants > Roots > Rhizosphere ... | reverse complement strand
TGAGCCGCACCGCCGCGTACGTCTCGACCTGCGAGTGCGGAGCCACTCCTGGCTCCTGCCGGTACCCGACGAACTGCCCGCGGATCACGTCCTCGGGGCGAAGCGGCGGGATGGCGCGAAACACGTCCGCCACCTCGTTGCGCACCGACTCCCAGTACAGATCCGACGGCGGCTCCATCGCCAGGAACCCGACGACCTGGAGGAGGTGGTTCTGCACCACGTCCCGGATGCATCCGGTCTCGTCGTAGAACTTCCCGCGGCCCTGGATGCCGAAGCTCTCGGCCATCGTGATCTGCACGCTCTCGACGTAGTTCCGGTTCCAGATCGGCTCGAGGAAGGTGTTGGAGAACCGGAAGAAGAGCAGATTCTCCACCGCCTCCTTCCCCAGGTAGTGGTCGATGCGGAAGACCGATTGCTCGGGGAAGACCTGATGGAGCACCCGGTTCAGCTCCTGGGCGGACTTGAGGTCGTGACCGAAGGGCTTCTCCACGATCACGCGCGCGCCGGCGGCGCAGCCGGACTTGCTCAGCGCCTCGACCACCGTGCCGAACAGCATCGGAGGAATGGCCAGGTAGTGGGTGGCCGCACACGCACTGCCGAGCAGCTCCTTCAGCTGGGCGAAGGTCTGCGGGTCCCCGTAGTCGCCGTCCACGTAGCGCAGCTGCGACATGAGCTTCGAGAACGCCGGCTCGCGAACGCCCGGGCCGTGCTTCTCCACGCTGTCCTTCGCCCGCGCCTTCAGCTGCTCGAGCGTCCACCCGGCCTTCGCCACGCCGATGACCGGACAGTCGAGATGCCCGTGCTCCACCATCGACTGGAGCGCGGGGAAGATCTTCTTCCACGCGAGGTCGCCGGTCGCGCCGAAGAACACCAAGGCGTCGGAGCGGCTGGATCGCGGGCCCTGCCAGAACGCATCCGCAATGCCCATGGCGGCCCGGGGTCGTATCAGCCGGCGAGCGAGGCGTACAGCCGTTCGTAGGTGGCGGCCGAGCTCTCCCACGACCAGTCCTGCAGCATCCCCCGCCGCCGGAGCGCATCGAGCTCGCCACGCCGATGCCACCACCAGTCCATCGCCCGGCCGCTCGCCCAGAGGAGGCCTCGGACGTCGAAGTCACGGAACTTGAAGCCGGTCCCCCCGGGGAGATCGGCGTCCTGCACCGTGTCCTCCAGCCCTCCGGTGGCACGAACCACCGGCACCGTCCCGTAACGGAGCGAGTACATCTGGTTGAGCCCGCACGGCTCGTAGAGCGAGGGCATGAGGAAGAAGTCCGACCCCGCCTCCACCAGATGGGAGAGCGCCGGATCGAAGCCGATGAAGACGCGGAAGCGGTCCGGGCGGGCCTGGGCCAGCGAGCGGAGCCCGTCCTCGTACCAGCGCTCTCCGCTGCCGAGCACGACCACCTCGGCGCCGCGGTCGACCAGCGTGGGAATGGCCTCCAGCAGGAGCGAGATCCCCTTCTGCCCGGCCAGCCGGCTCACCACCCCGAACAGCGGCGCGTCGGAGACATGGTCCGCGTCGGGGAACCCGAAGCGGTGGCGCAGCTCGGCCTTGCACACCGCCTTCCCCGAGAGGTCGTCGGCGTCGAACGGTGCCGGGAGGTGCGAATCGGCCCGGGGGTCCCACTCGTGGACGTCGATGCCGTTGAGGATGCCGTGCAGCTCGTGGGCGCGCGCCTGGAGGATTCCCTCGAGCATCGAGCCGTAGCCCTCGGTCTGGATCTCCTTGGCGTAGGTGGGGCTCACCGTGCTCAGGGCATCGGCGAAGGCGAGCCCGGCCTTCATGAAGTTCACCTGGTCGTAGAACTCGAGGCCCCGCGCGGTGAACACGTCCCAGGGCAGCCCCAGGTCCGTCATCACGTCCTTGGGGAAGAGCCCCTGGTAGGCCAGGTTGTGGATGGTGAAGAGGCTGCTCGCCTCACCCACCGAGGTGCCGCGGAACCCGCGCGAGAGCGCCACCGCCGCGAGCCCGGTCTGCCAGTCGTTCAGGTGCACGACGTCCGGCGCGAACCCCATGGCCTGCGCCCCGGACAGCGCGCCCACCGCGAGGAAGGCGAAGCGCCGGTGGTTGTCGCCGTAGTCCCCGTGTCCGTCGCCGTAGAGGCCCGGGCGCGCGTAGAAGCCGGGGTTGTCCAGGAACCAAACTTGATGGCGGGGCGCCGGCCGGGCGACGAGGATGGAGGCACGCCGCTCGCCGAACGGAAACCGCAGGCGAACGGACTGACCCGAGTCTTCTGCGTTCGGCACCCGCGCCGACGCGTAAAGCGGCGTCACCACGCGGACCTCGTGACCTCGCGCGGCCAGCGCCTTCGGCAAGGCGTGCGCCACGTCGCCCAGGCCGCCCGACTTGCTGTAGGGCGCGACCTCGGAGGCCACGTAGAGAATCTTCATCGGTCCACCATGCCCGCTGCTGGCGGGGCGTCAACGCCCGTGTGCGCGCCGCCTCTGCTATGGAGGGCCGCATGACGGACCCGTTCGAGCAGTTCGCGGAGTGGTTCCGTGAGGCCCAGGCCGCCGTGCCGGTCGACCCGAACGCGATGGTGCTCTCCACCGTCGGGGCCGAGGGCAGGCCGAGCTCGCGCGTGGTGCTCCTCAAGGGCTTCGACCACGACGGCTTCGTGTTCTACGGCAACCTCGAGTCGCGGAAGTTTCGCGAGCTCCGGGCGCACCCCTGGGCCGCGCTCAACTTTCACTGGAAGCCCCTGGAGAAGCAGGTGCGCATCGAGGGCGGCGTGACGCAGGTCGCGGATCAGGAGGCCGATGCGTACTTCGCCACCCGACCGCGCGGAAGCCAGATCGGCGCCTGGGCCTCACGGCAGAGCGAGCCGCTCCCCAGCCGTGCCGTGCTCGAGGCCGCGGTGAAGGAGGTCGAGGCGCGGTACCCCGGGAAGGACGTGCCCCGACCGCCGGACTGGTCGGGATTCCGCCTCGCTCCCGACCGCATCGAGTTCTGGAAGTCCGGACAGTTCCGGCTCCACGACCGGGAGGTCTTCCGGCGCAGCTCGGCGGACGCGCCGTGGACGGTGGAGCGGCTTTATCCCTAGCCGGGGCACCGACTCACCAGGGAATCTCGCGACCCTGGAAGTCGAAGGTCCGTCCGCTCTGCTCGGCGGTGAGCCCGTCGATGAGCCGAAGCATCCCGCGGATGGACTGCTCCGGCGGCACCGGCGCGGCGGTCCCGCCCATGCGCGTCCGTACCCAGCCGGGGTGGAGCGCCACGGTGCGGAAGCCTTCGCCGCGCAGATCCTCGGCCAGGAGCCGGGTGGCCATGTTCAGCGCCACCTTGCTCAGGCGGTACGCGTACCGCCCTCCCGAGGCCTCCGCGATGCTCCCCAGCTGGCTCGTGATGTCGGCGATCTTCCTGCCCTTGCCCTCGCGGAGGCGGGGCAGGAGCGCACGTACCACCCGGAGCGTGCCCACCGCATTCACGTTGAAGACCCGGAGGATGTCGGCGGGGTCGATGAGCTCGCCGCCCTTCACCCCCGAGACACCGGCGTTGTTGATCAGCACGTCGACCGGACCTGACGGGAGCTGCTCGGCGAAGGCGGCGACGCTCGCGTCGTCGGCGACATCCAGCCGGTGGATCCGCAGCCGCACTCCGGGGCGGGCCAGCGTCTGTAGCTCGGGCGCGCCTTCGGGCGCGCGGGCGGTGGCGTCGACGTCCTCGCCCCGCGCTGTCAGCTGCTTGACGAACTCGAGGCCGATTCCTCGGTTCGCGCCGGTGACCACGAAGCGCATGGCCGTGACATAAGCAGGTGTCTCGGGGGACGCGAGCCCCTCCTGGAGGAAGTTCGTGCCGCATCTGCGCACCGCCATCGTCGGAGCTGGGATCTCGGGGCTCACGCTCGCCTGGGCGCTGCGCTCGCGGGGAACTCCGGTGGCGCTCCTCGAGGCGTCGGACCGGGTCGGCGGTGTGATCCGCTCCACGCTGGACGACGGGTTCGTCCTCGAGTCGGGCCCGAACGGGCTCCTCGACCGCGACGGCTCGGTCTCCCGGCTCGCCGCGGCGCTGGGGATCGCCGACCGCCTTCGCCCCGCCTCGTCCGCGGCGGACCGGCGCGCCGTCTTCGTCCGCGGGAAAGTGCGGTACCTTCCGGCGAAGCCGCCCGAGCTGCTCGCCTCGGACGTCCTGCCGTGGTGGGCAAAGCTCCGGCTCCTGCTCGAGCCGCTGAGCCGGCGCGGGCCTGCCGGCGTCGACGAGAGCCTCGCGCACTTCGGCCGGCGGCACCTGGGCCGGCACGTGACGGAGACGCTGCTCGACGCGGTGCAGACCGGAATCTTCGCCGGGGACTCGGAGCGGCTGAGCCTGCGGGCGGCCTTCCCCAGGCTGCACGAGATGGAGCGCGGACACCGGAGCCTCCTCCTCGCGGCGAAGGCGATGCGTCGCCGCGGCCAGGGCGGGGCGCCACCGCGGCTTGCGTCGTTCGACGGCGGGCTGGAGACGCTTCCCCGTGCGCTCGGCGCGGCTCTCGGGGAGACGCTGAGGCTCCGGGTGCGGGTCAACGCGCTCGAGCCCGCGGCCGGCGGCTGGCACGTGCGCTGGGATGGCGGCGGCGACCGATTCGAGCGGGTGATCCTCGCCACCCCTCCACGCGTCTCGGCCGCGCTGCTCCGGCCGCTGGACGCGAGCGTGGCCACGGCGCTCGAGGCGATTCACTCGGTGCCCATCTCCGTGGTCCATCTCGGGTGGCGCCCGGGGCTGCAGCCGGATCCGCAGGGCTTCGGGGTTCTGGTGCCTGCCCGGGAGCGCAGGCGGGTCCTGGGCATCATCTTCGTCTCCTCGGCGTACCCCTTCCGGGCGCCGGGCGGCGGAACGCTGCACACGACGCTCGTGGGTGGGGCCCACGGCGCGGAATGGGCGGCGCTACCGGACGCCGAGCTGGTGGGCGTGGTCCGCGAGGAGCTCTCGGCGATGCTCGGCATCCAGCGCGCGCCCGACCTGGTGCGCATCGTGCGGTGGCCCCAGGCGATTCCGCAGTACGAGGTCGGGCACCACGCGCGGATGGACGCCATCGCGACGGCGCTGCGGAATCAGCCGCGCCTGCTGCTCACGGGGAACGCGTTCCGGGGTCCGGGCATCGCGGACTGCGTTCGGGAGTCGCTCGCCCTGGCCGAAACGATCGCCCCGGCGAGTCCCGCCCCGCGGGCGGCGTCCGCGGCGGGGTGAGCCGGGGCGCCCTCCGGAGGGACGTGTCCCCGGCGAGGTGTCCCCGGCGAGGTGTCAGACATCTCGTAAGGGCCGAGGCGCGGCGGGGGAGATGTCGTGCCCGGTCCGGGATCTATCGGCGGGGAGGCTCGGCGGGGAGGTGTCAAACACCTCGTAAGAGGATGCCCTCGCGGACGTGTCTCTCGGCGAGGTGTCAGACATCTCGTGGGGGCGATGACCGTCGCCGGGCATGGACGGAGGGTCCGTTCGCCCGGACCTCGGGAGGCTCGGGCAGGGGCGGTTCTTATTTCGAGGTGATTGACACCTCGTCGTCCCACGTCGTCCGGCGCATCGACGTCGGCTCGCGGCAGGCCGAAGACGCCAACACGAGGTGATTGACACCTCCGTAGGGACACCTCCGTAGAGCTCGACACCTCAGTCGTCACGGCCACTTCGAGGTGATTGACACCTCGCAAAGGGGCGAACTCTCGCTTCGATTCCGCCCGGACCCCGCGGCCTCTCAGCTCGCCATCAGGCTGCGCTTCTCGCAGCGCGCGATCCGTCCGCCCTCGGTCTCGATGATCCAGTACCCCTCGTGCCCCGCCTCGGTGGAGGAGCCGGCGCCGAAGATGTGCGGGCGGTGCTCCGTCGCGGGGAAGTGGTACCGCTGGTGGATGTGTCCGTGGAGCAACGCGAACCTCTCACCCGGAAGCAACGGCAGCAGCGCCGGCGCGTCGACCAGCCCGTGCAGCAGACGGTCCGGCTTTCCCAGCGCTCCGAACGGGGCGTGATGGACGACGACCAGTACCGCCCGCCCCTCCAGCTCGGGCCGGCGCACCAGCGACGCCAGCGCATCGCGCTGCCTCCGCCCGACGATGCCGTAGGACAACCCGGGGAAGTAGGGAACCCGCGCCGACTGCAGGCCGATGACCGCGTCGTGCTCGCCCAGCAGTCGCACGAAGGGGAACCCGTCCTCCACCGCGACGCCGGGCAGGTCGGAGACGAGCAGGTTCCCGAAGCTCTGCTCGAACCGGCGAGTCCGATGCGCCCCCGGCGTATAGCGGTCGTGGTTCCCTGGAATCACGGTGCAGCGGCCCGGCTCGTCCGCCCACGCCCCCATCGCCGCCCGCGCCCCCTGGAACTCGACCGGAAGTGCGTACGCGGTCAGGTCGCCGGAGAGGATGACGTGGTCGACCTCGAGGGTGCGCGCCTCGTCGAGAATCCGCGCGATGGTCTCTGGCGCACGGGCAAACGCCCGCGCCCGCCCGCCGAGGGTCAGCTCCCCGAGCGCGATCCATCGCCGCCAGCCCAGGCGTAGGAGCGAGTGCCGCCCGTAGTCGGCGGTGACGTGGACGTCGGAGAGGTGAAGGAACCGCATGCGGCGCTGCGCTCATAGCAAAGGTCGGGATTGCGGGTCACAGGAGGCTGTGGCACGTCTGACCACGACGTGACGGCGATCCATCGCGGGCGCTTCGCCCCCAGCCCCACGGGGCGGCTCCACCTCGGCAATGCCTGGGCGGCGTTGCTCGGCTGGCTGTGGGCCCGCTCGCAGGGAGGCACGTTCTTCCTGCGAGTCGAGGACCTCGACACCGCCCGGTCGAGGCCCGAGCTCACCGAGGCGCTCCTCGCCGACCTCGCCTGGCTCGGCCTGAGCTTCGACGGCGTCCCGCTGGTGCAGAGCCAGCGCCTGGACCTCTACCGGGCGGCATTCGACCGGCTCCGCGCCGCGGGCCGGGTCTACCCTTGCCACTGCACCCGCAGCGAGATCGCCCGCGCGGTCTCTGCGCCGCACGGGCCATCGGACGAAGGTCCTCGGTACCCGGGCACCTGTCTCACGCTCTCGGCCGAGGAGAGCGCCGCGCGGGCTCGCACCCGTCCTCCCGCCTGGCGCTTCCGTCCCCGCGACGGCGTGACCGAGGTGCACGACCTTCTCCACGGCACGCTGCTCCAGGACGTGGCGCAGGAGATCGGTGACTTCGTGGTGCTCCGGAACGACGGCGTTCCGAGCTACCAGCTCGCGGTCGTGGTCGACGACGCGGACATGGGCATCACCCACGTGCTCCGAGGCGACGACCTCCTCGCCTCGACGCCGCGACAGGTATTGCTCTGCGAGGCGCTCGGACTGCCCGTCCCCGCGTACGCCCACGTCCCGCTTCTCCTCGGTCCGGACGGCAAGCGCCTCGCCAAGCGCGCCGGCACGCCCAGCCTCGCCGAGCTCCGCGAGCGCGACATCCCACGAGAACGGCTCATCGGCCTCCTTGGCGGCTGGGCGAACCTCGGGGACGGGAGCCCGGTGCCGCTGGAGACACTCCTGCCCAGGTTCTCGCTCGAGCGACTTCCGCGGACGGCCATCACCGTCGATCCCGAGCAGGTCCACGCCGCGCTGTTCGGCCCCCGGTGACGAGCGAGGCCGGCCCGCGGTAGGACGCGCTCGCCGATGAGCTCCAGGCCCTCCGACGACCGCTCGCGGGTCCACCTCCGCTGCGAGACGGATCCGCGCTGGCTCCCGAACGCGCTCGCGCACCTGGACGAGGTGCTCGTCGATCACGCCCACTGCGAGAAGAAGGCGGCGGCCAACGCCCTCTCGTTGCTGCAGGCCTATCCGGAGGTTCCCGGGCTCCCCGCCCACATGGCGCGGCTGGCCCGAGAAGAGAGCAGCCACCTCGCCCGCGTGCTTCAGCTCCTCGAGCGACGAGGCCTGACGCTCGGTCGCGACCCGGGCGATCCCTACGCGCAGGCGCTCCAGGAGCTGGCCCGGACTCCCGCCGCGCAGCGACAGCTGGACCGCTTCCTGGTGGCGGCGATCATCGAGTCACGGAGCTGCGAGCGCCTGGCCCTCCTCGCCGACGGCCTGCCCGACGCCGACCTCCGGCGCTTCTACGGCGAGCTTGCCCGGAGCGAGGACGGACACCAGAAGCTCTTCCTTCGTCTCGCAGCGCGCGTGCACGGTGATGCGACCTGGCAGCGGCTCGAGGTCCTGCTCGACGCGGAGGCGGGGGTGGTGCGCCGGCTTCCGATCCGCGCAGCCATCCACTGATCGCGCGCGACTCGGTCAGGCACCCGGAGGAACGAGGTGCACGCCGCTCGGTGGACGGTGCGAACCGGTCGGCTCGCGTGTGGCGTGCGGCCCGGTGCCGGACGACGAGCCCTTCCGACGGACCTCGCCCCAGATGCGGATCTTCGAGGTCTCCCGCAGGTAGAGCGCGCCGAGCGCTGCGGTCATCAGCGCCACCGCGCAGGGAAAGACGAGGCCCAGGTACATGTTGTTGGCCTTCAACGCGATGTTCGCCGCGATGTACCCGGTCAACCCGCCGAAGATGCCGTTTCCGAGGTGGTATGGCAGCGAGAGCGAGGTGTACCGCGTCCGCGCCGGGAAGCTCTCGACCAGGAACGCGGCGATGGGCCCGTAGACCATCGTCACCAGGATGACCTGGACGAAGATCAGCCCCGTCATCAACGCCTCGTTGAGAGGGTGCGCCGCGTACTGCATCGCGCGGTAGATGGGGAAGAAGCTGATCGCCGCGAGCAGGTTCCCCACCACCATGAGGTTCTTCCGACCGATCCGATCCGAGAGCGCGCCGAACACGATGAAGAACGGCATCCCGCAGGCGAGTGCGATGGCGACGATCACGAGGGCCTTGCCCGGCGGAACATGGAGGAAGCTGGTCAGGTAGACCTGCGAGACGAACTGGGCCGTGTACCAGACGACTCCTTGACCGGCCGTGGCGGCAAACAGCACCAGAGCCAGCTTTCGCCAGTTGCGGCCGGCCTCGGCGAGCGGGTCGGGCGAGAGCCGATGCTCGCGCTTCAGCCGCTCCCAGAGCGGAGACTCGCCGAGCTGCGCTCGCACCCAGCCCGCGATGCCGAGCAGGAACAGGGAGAAGACGAACGGCAGTCGCCAGCCCCACGCGGAGAAGTCGTCAGGGCTGAGGTAACTCTGGATCCCCGCGACCACCACCATCGAGATGAACAGCCCCAGCGTGGCCGTCACCTGGACGTAGCTCGTGTAGTAGCCGCGCTCGCCGTCGGGAACGTTTTCGGCGACGAAGATGACGGCGCCGCCGTACTCGCCGCCGAGGGCGAAACCCTGGACCAACCGCATCAGCACCAGGAGCGCGGGGGCGAGCGCGCCAATCGTTGCGTAGCCCGGGAGGAGGCCGATGGCGGTGGTCGCTCCGCCCATCATGAGGAGGGTCGCGAGGAAGGCGGCCTTGCGACCCTTCAGGTCTCCGAGCCTTCCGAAGTACGCCGCACCCACCGGACGGATGAGGAAGCCAGTGGCGTACGTGGCGAGCCAGATCAGGAGGGCCGTGTACTGGTTGCTCGTCTTGTAGAAGTGCGGCCCGATCACCTTTCCGAGCGAGCCGAAGAGATAGAAGTCGTACCACTCGATGGTGGTGCCGGTGATGATCGACGCGATGATCGCGCGGCGCTTTCGTCGATCTCGCGTGTAGGTGAGGGTTTCGGGAGCGGCAGCCATGGAGGCGGGGGCTCGCATTGAGCGCGGCAGCTTAGCAGCAGGGGTCCCGCCGCCTTCCCGAGCACACCGCGCCGCACACTCCGTCGTGGCCGCGCGGTGACGCCCGCCGCACGACCGCTGCGAAGGATTGAACCGGGGTCGCAGTCGACCACGGTGCGAGTCCTGATGGGCCCGCCCGCTGTCCGGAACGCGCCGTCCGAATCTCTGCCCCTCGCGGGCGTGCTTTCCGAGCACGTCGAGGCGACCATTCGAGGCGTCTGACACCTTTTCCGCGGATACCGCCTCCAGCGTCGGCTCGCCCGGACCCCGCGAACCATCCATCTCGAGGGGAGTCGCCACGAGGGGTCCGCTACGAGGTGTCTGACACCACGGTCGAGACACCACGGTCGAGAGCCCCACGAGCCACCGATGACCAGGGGAGCCACGACGCGGTGTCTGGCACCTCGACCGGCGACACGAGCTGCCTGACGCCGGCGCCCGTTCGACCGAGCCCCGGCGAAACACCCAGCTCGAGGGGTGCGGCTACGAGGCGTCGGTTACGAGGTGACTGACACCTCGACCCCGGGTCCGAGGGGAGCAACTACGAGGCGTCGGTTACGAGGTGATTGACACCTCGACCCCGGGTCCGAGGGGAGCGCCTACGAGGCGTCGGCCACGAGGTGACTGACACCTCGACCCGGGTTCGAGGGGAGCGGCTACGAGGCGTCGGCTACGAGGTGACTGACACCTCGACCAGACACCTCGACCAGCGACCGGGCCCGGCACAACGGTCGAGACACCGCGATCGACCCCGCGCCCCTTCTGGTCTTCAAGAGATCCACCAACTTCGAGATGTCTGACACCTCGCCGGGAGACGTCGCCCGTGCGCGACGCGGAGCGCCTCGCGGTGTCCACGTGACGGGAGGGCTGCGGAGGTGATTGACACCTCGGAGAGGGCGCGACGACATCGACCGGACGACGGCGCGCCTGCCCAGCCCGCGCCGCCCGCCTGTCGGAACGCCCGCACGCCAGCACCACGTCCGATGCGCTGCGGTTTCGCGGTGCGTCAGCACGGACAGCCCTTGCTAATCCGCCGGATGAGCGCACAAGGTTCCACACCCGTTTCTTCACGCCAGAGTCACCTCAAATTCCAGAGGCGACGGGCCCAAGCCTGTATTAGAAGAACCTCTCCTCAAGCATTCTTTCTGGAGATGAACTGATGGCGAACCAGATTGACGGGAGTGCGACGACGCTCACGCGGAACAAGGCCCTGCTCGACTGGGTGCGCGACTGCGCGGCCCTCCTCAAGCCGGACCGGATCGTGTGGTGCGACGGCTCCGAGGCCGAGAAGGAGCGGCTGACCAAGCACGCGGTCGACACCGGCGTGCTCATCCCGCTGAATCCGGCAAAGCGGCCCGGCTGCTACCTCCACCGGTCCAACCCGAACGACGTCGCGCGCGTCGAGCACCTCACCTTCATCTGCACCCCGACGAAGGAAGGCGCGGGCCCGACCAACAACTGGATGGCCCCCGATGAGGCCTACGAGAAGCTGACCAAGCTCTTCGACGGCTCGATGAAGGGCCGGACCCTCTACGTCATCCCCTACGTCATGGGGCCGATCGGCTCGCCCCTGTCGAAGGTCGGCATCGAGATCACCGACAGCGTCTACGTCGTCCTCAACATGCGGATCATGACCCGCATGGGGAAAGCCGCGCTGGACATGCTCGGCGACTCCGACGACTTCAATCGCGGCCTGCACTGCACCGGCGACATCAATCCCGAGCGCCGCTACATCTGCCACTTCCCCCAGGACAACACGATCTGGAGCTTCGGCTCGGGCTACGGCGGCAACGCGCTGCTCGGCAAGAAGTGCCTCGCCCTCCGCATCGGCAGCTACCTCGGCAAGGACGAGGGCTGGTTCGCCGAGCACATGCTGATCCTCGGCGTCGAGAGCCCCGACGGTCAGATGACCTACGTGACCGGCGCGTTCCCTTCCGCCTGCGGCAAGACCAACTTCGCGATGATGATTCCCCCCAAGCGCTTCGCGGGGTGGAAGGTCTGGACCGTCGGCGACGACATCGCCTGGATGCGGGTCGGCAAGGACGGTCGGCTCTGGGCGGTGAACCCGGAGAACGGCTACTTCGGCGTGGCTCCTGGCACCAACTTCGCGTCCAACCCGAACGCGATGCGCACCATCGCCAAGGACACCATCTTCACCAACGTCGCCCTCACCAAGGACGGTGACGTGTGGTGGGAGGGCATGGACGGCGAGGTCCCCGACGAGCTCACCGACTGGCAGGGACGCCCCTGGAAGAAGGGCTCGACGGAGAAGGCCGCGCACCCGAACTCGCGCTTCACCGCGCCGGCGACCAACAACCCCGTCCTCTCCAAGCACGCCAACGACCCCGAGGGCGTTCCGATCAGCGCGATCATCTTCGGCGGCCGCCGCGCGACCACGGTCCCGCTGGTGCTCCAGAGCTTCAACTGGGCCCACGGCGTGTTCCTCGGCTCGACGCTCGGCTCGGAGACCACCGCCGCCGCCACCGGGAAGGTCGGCGTCGTGCGCCGCGACCCGATGGCCATGCTGCCCTTCGCCGGCTACAACATGGGCGAGTACCTGCAGCACTGGCTCGACATGCAGGAGAAGATTCCGTACCCGCCCAAGCTCTTCCAGGTGAACTGGTTCCGGAAGGGCAAGGACGGCAAGTTCCTCTGGCCGGGCTTCGGCGAGAACATGCGGGTCCTGAAATGGATCGTCGATCGCGCCCACGTGCGCGTCGGCGGCCAGGAGACCCCGTTCGGCTGGGTGCCCAAGGCCGGTGACCTCGACCTCTCCGGGCTCGACATCCCGGCGGAGAAGGTGGACGAGGCCACCCACATCGACGCGGGCGAGTGGAAGAAGGAGCTCACCGACGAGGGCGAGTTCTTCGAGCTCCTCGGCAAGAGCGCTCCCGAGACGCTCCAGCTGCAGCGCAAGCTGCTGCTCTCCCGCCTGAACTGAGGCCGCCGGCGGCTCGCCCATGACCGGAGCCGCCTGGTGGGAGCAGTTCTTCGACGAGGACTACCTCCGCCTCTGGACCCCAGCGACCCGGGACGGCGACGACGAGGCCTCCGCGCTCTGGCGAATCCTCGGGCTCATCCCGGGAAACCAGGTCCTCGACGCCGGCTGCGGCTATGGGCGGGTGAGCCGGCCGCTCGCGCTCAAGGGGGCGCGCGTCCTGGGCGTGGACCAGGCAGCTCCACTGCTGGCCGAGGCGGAACGTCGTCGCGGTGACCTCGTCCCGGAGCAGCTCCGCTACCTTCGCCACGACCTGCGCACGCCGCTGGGGGAGACGGGCTTCGACGTCGCGCTCAGTCTCTTCAGCTCGCTCGGCTACGGCAGCGAGGACGACGATGCGGCGATCCTCCGGACGCTCGCGGCCGCGGTGAGGCCCGGAGGCAAGGTGGCGATCGACACCATGCACCGCGACGTGCTCGCCGCCCGCCTCGCCCGCGATGCCGTTCCGGCGTACCGGCTGCCGGACGGCACGTTGCTCCTGGAGGAGGCCCGCTTCGACCCGGTGGCGGGGCGGGTGCAGACCACCTGGTTCTGGGCCGGGCCGAAGGGCTCGGGCCAGAAGGCGATGTCGGTCCGGGTGTACGCCATCACCGAGCTGGTCCGGCTGATGGAGCAAGCTGGCCTGCACCTCGAGGCCGCGCTCCATCCCTCCGGCGCACCGTTCAGCCCGGCCGGTCCGACGCTCGGGGGCCGGGTGCTCCTGGTCGGCGTCCGCTGAGCCGCCAGCGCGCCGGGGAATCCGTTCGGTCCGCAACGCGTTTGTCTTGCCGCCGCAGGCCGGACCGGGCATCACCCCCGGGGCGTCACGGAGCACGGAAGCGCTCCTGAGCGCGGGAGAGGGCGAGCAGTGTCGAGGCGTCGAGCCTGGTGGATGGCTGCGCTGCTGTGCGCTCCCACGCTCGCGCTCGCCCGGAGCCCGGCGCCGCAGAGCGCGGCGTCACAGACCCCGGCGTCACAGACCCCGGCGCCGCAGACCTCGGCTCCACAGACCCCGGCGCCGCAGGCCCCCGCGTCACAGTCTCCGGCGCCGCAGAGCCCCGCTCCACAGGCCCCCGCATCACCGGCCCCCGCAACACAGACACCGCCGGCACAGAGCCCGGCTCCGCCCTCCGCCCTGCCCGTCGAGAGCCCCGCGCCGGATCAGGAGGCTCCCACCGGCCCGACCCTCACCCGCCCGCCGGCGCTGGAGCGCTTCGTCGAGGCCCCCTACCCGCCCGAGGCCGAAGCCCAGAAGCTCGAGGGCCGCGTCGTCCTCAGCATCGACATCTCGGCCACCGGCGAGGTGACCCGCGCCGAGGTCGTCGAGCCCGCGGGCCACGGCTTCGACGAGGCCGCCCTCGCCGCGGTCCGCCAGTTCCGCTTCACCCCGGCGGAGCTCGACGGCAAGCCAGCCGCGGTCCGCATCACCTACGCCTACGACTTCGTGCTCCGCCCGGCGCCGTCGGAAGCGCAGGTGAAGCAGGAAGGCCCGGTGAACTTCAGCGGCCGCGTCCTCGAGCGTGGCAACAGGAGGCCGCTCGCCGGCGCGGAGGTGGCCCTCCCCGCGCTGGGGATGAGCACCGTGAGCGACGCCCGGGGAGAGTTCTCGTTCCGCGACGTGCCCGCGGGCGACGTCCACGTGGTCATCACCGCCAGCGAGTTCCAGCCCTTCGAGAGCACCGAGCGCATCGACCCCGGCAAGCTGACCCGGGCCACCTACCACGTGCTCCGCACCTTCTTCTCCCCCTACGAGACGGTCGTGCGCGGTGCCCGCGAGAAGAGAGAGGTGAGCCAGACCTCTCTCTCGCTCCAGGAGATCCAGCGCATCCCCGGCACCACCGGTGACGCGCTCAAGGTCGTGCAGAACCTCCCCGGCGTCGCCCGCCCGCCTCTCAACGGCGGCCTCATCGTCATCCGGGGGACCAGCCCCCGCGACTCGGGCATCTTCCTCGACGGCGAGCGCATCCCCCTGCTCTTCCACTTCGGGGGCCTGACCGCCGTCTACAACAGCGAGCTGCTCGAGTCGGTGGACTACCTCCCCGGCAACTTCTCGTCCTACTACGGCGGGATCGTCGGCGGCGTGGTGGACGTCAAGAGTCGGAATCCGAAGACCGACGGGTTCCACGGAGTCCTCGAGGTCAACGCCTACAACGCCAACGTCGTCCTCGAGACGCCGATCACTGACACGCTGAGCATTGCCGTCGCCTACCGGCGCTCGTACATCGACCTCCTCCTGCCGCTGTTCCTGAAGGACGACTCGCCGAGCTTCACCGTCGCCCCGCGCTACGACGACGCGCAGCTCAAGCTCGCTTGGAAGCCGAACTCGAAGAACACCTTCCAGCTGCTCGGCCTCCACAGCCAGGACGCGCTGCAGCTCATCACCAAGAGCTCGCTGGCTGCGGATCCCACGCTCGGGCGCGACTTCAAGAACGAGACCGGGTTCAACCAGCTCCGGCTCCGCCACACCTTCGTCGACGACCGATGGCGGGTGGACACCATCACCGGATTCGATCGCACCGAGGTGGACCTGAACATCGGAGGGCAGCGCGGCCTCACCCTCGGCGCGAGCACGTGGGCCGTGCGGAGCACTGCCGAGCTTCGGCTCGCGGAATGGGTCACCCCGGTCCTCGGCGTCGACTGGACGTACACGAACGGGACGTTTCGTGCGGCCCTCGGCCAGGCCCCGCGCGAGGGCGAGCCGACGTACTTCGGGCCCACCCGGGAGATCCTCTACCAGGACTCGCCGTTCTGGCAGAGCCAGCTCGGGCTGTGGACCGAGCTCCGGCTCCGTCCCTTTCCCTCGCTGCTGATCATCCCCGGCGTGCGGATGGACATCGTCACGATCCGGCTCCAGAAGACGCCGCTCCTCACCGCGGATCCGCGCCTCGCGGTGCGCTGGATGGTCCTCCCCGAGGTGCTGACCTTGAAGATGGGCGTCGGCCTCTACCACGCGCCGCCCTCGCTGCAGGCCGGCGAGGTCGATTCGGTCTTCGGCAATCCCGACCTCGGGAGCCGCTACGCGCTCCAGACCAGCGTCGGCACCGAGTGGAACATCCGGCCCGACCTGCTGCTCAGCACCGAGGTCTTCTACAACCGGCTCTGGGACATCCCCGTCAGCACCGATGCGCTCGTCCAGCGCAACGGGCAACTGGTCCCCGAGAACCTGGTGAACGAGGGGCGGGGCAGGATCTACGGGTTCGAGCTGCTCTTCCGACAGGCGCTGACTCGCCGACTGTTCGGGTGGATCGCGTACACCTTCTCGCGGAGCGAGCGAATCGATCGGCCGGGTGCGAACTGGCGCCTCTTCGATTTCGACCAGACGCACGTGCTGACGGCAATCGCCAGCTACAAGCTCGGCGCCGGCTGGGAGATCGGCACTCGCTTCCGCTACGCCACCGGCAATCCGCGCACGCCGGTGGTGGGCGCGGTGAAGGACGACCTGACGGACACGTTCGTTCCCCTCTACGGCGTGGTGAACTCGTACCGGCTCCCGAACTTCGTGCAGCTCGACGTACGCATCGACAAGGTCTGGGTGTTCGACAACTGGTCGCTGGACCTGTACCTCGACATCCAGAACGTGACGAACAGCCGCAGCACCGAAGGCACGTCGTACAACTTCAACTACTCGCAGAGCGCCCCGTTCGAGGGGCTGCCGATCGTGCCCATCCTGGGCATCAAGGGGACGTGGTGATGCGGCGCGGGCTCGTGGCGCGGGGAGCGGGAGCAGCGGCCATGCTGGTGGCCCTCGGCTGCCAGCCGGATCTGCAGAAGCAGCAGCAGCTGCTGGACCAGGTGCGCCTGCTCGCGCTTCGCGCCGATCCACCCGAGGCCGACGTGCGCGACGGAGGTCTGCCGCCGGCGATCACCTTCGCGCCGCTCACCTATCCCGACGGTGGGCTGACCTTCCGCCTCGCCGTCTGCGGGCCGGGCAACTTCTTCTCCGCCGACTTCGATTGCCCCGGGAGCAACGGCCTCGACCTGCCTGACCTGGTGCTCGACGCCTCGCGCCCCGAGGTCCTGGCGTTCTTCCAGGCAGCGTTCGGGAGCGTGAGCGCCCTGGACGGCGGCATCAACGTCGGCGAGCCGGGAGTCGCGCAGATCGCGATCGGGTACGACCTCTCTCGCGTGGATGGAGGCTCGGCCGGCTCGAACCGCGAACGCGGCATCTATCGGCTGGCGGTGCGATTCTCGGGCGCGCCGAACCACAACCCCGAGCTGCTCGACGTCACGCTCGTCGACGGAGGGACGCTGCAGGGGGCGGCGCTGCCGTTGAACCAGGAGATCCGCTTCTACCCTCACATCCCGGACGGAGGGCCGGGAGGAATCGAGACCTTCGTGGGGCTCGACGGGGGCGTGCAGTCCGAGCGCTTCAGCTACAGCTGGGCGACGACCGCCGGCGAGGTGGTGGACTTCCGCTCCGCCGAGCCGATCCCCGAGGACCCGAACGCCACCAGCGACATCCGCTTCCGGACCCACGAGGCCCCGGGGCCGGTGCGCATCTACGTCGTGCTCCGGGACCTGCGCGGAGGCGTCTCCTGGAAGGTCTTCGATGCCACCCTGGGGCCGTGATCTCGGCCATTTCGAGGTGATTGACACCTCGAAAGGGCCTCGAAAGCGGCAGCGGCGGCGTCTTCCGGAAGGTCTTCGAGGCCCACCCTGGCCCAGTGATCCCGGGCATTTCGAGGTGATTGACACCTCGGAAAGCCCGCGTGATCTCCGTTGGTCCCGCTCAGAGACCGGCCACGTAGGCGAGCAGGGCCTCCTGGTCCTCCGCGGAGAGCGCCTCGAAACCCCCGACCGTTCCCTTCGCCTCGGACCCTGCCGCCCCATGACCCAGGACTGCCTCTCGGAGCGTGCTCGCTCGCCCGTCGTGCAGATAGGCAGAGAGGTAGCCCAGCCCGATGAGCGGGGCGGTCCGGAAGTCACGCGGACCCGCGCTCTCCTCGGCCTGTCCGTCCGCCAGGTCCGCGCCCATGTCGTGGAGCAGGAGATCCGTGAACACCGGCGCGTCGACGTTCGCGAGCTGCGGCGTGGGCCAGTCCGCGCGCGTCCGGAGACTCGGCACGTGACAGACCGCGCACCCGGTCGACTCGAACAGCATCGCTCCGCGTGGGTCTGGCGTGGCGCGCGGCGGAGTGTCGAGCAGCCGCGTGTACTCCACCAGCGCAGCGATCTGCCCGTCCGGGACGTCGATGCCCGGCAGCAGGTCGTCGGTGAGCCCGTCGGGATTCGGGAGCTCGACCGGTCGGAGCCGGCTGGTGAGTCCCAGGTCTCCCTGGAGCGCGTCCGCCACCACGTCGTCGAGCGTCGCCAGCCGCGCCTTCACCCCGAACCGTCCGATGAGACCGGCCTCTCCGGCGACGTGCACCGGGAACCCCGGATCGACCGTCCCTTGCGAATGGAAGGTGACCCGGTTCACTCGACCGTGGATGCCGTCGGTGCGAAGCGACTGCTCGGCCGCCACGCGCTCGATCTCCGAATCCGCGATCGCCTCGAGGTACGCACGCCCGAACACCGGGGCCGCGACCCTCGTCGTGACGACGAGCTCAGATCCGACAGGAAGCCCTCCGTCGGGCGGCAACACCGGGGTCACCGCTCCCGCGGTCACCAGCGGGCGGACGAGCGGGCCGAACGGCAGTGACTCCACCGGCTCGCCTGTCGGCGCCGAGACCACCGCCATGCGCTGCGTCTGCGCGGGGCCCCGGCCTCCCCGGAGATGGCAAGCCGTGCACGACGGCCGGACGTACACCGGCCCGAGACCGTCGACCTCATCGAAGAGCTGCTCGAACACCGCGTCCCCGGCACGGAAGGCACGCTGCTGCTCCACCGTCGCTCCGGCCAGCGGAAGGTCCGGAGTCCCGGGCGACGGCGCGAGCCCCACCCCGGCCCCGCCTCCGTCCACGCCGTCGCCGGGCCTTGCGCCTCCACAGGCGGCGACCAGCACGAGGGCGAGCACGGACGTTCGGGACACGCGCCGCCCATCCAAGCACGGTCACCGCCGAGAACGGATCCAGCTCCCGGCTCAGCCCCAGCCACCGGCCACCGCCCGGACGGCCACGTTCAGCCGGTTCCAGACGTTGATCAAACCGATCTGCACCAGCAACGCGGACAGCGCCCGCGGGTCGTGATGCTTCGCCGCCTCGTCCCACACCGCGTCCGGCACCGGGTCCGACCGATCGGCGAGCCGCGTCACCGCCTCGGTCAGCTCCAGCGCCGCCCGCTCGGCGTCGGTGAACCACGGAGCGTCCCGCCACGCGCCCACGGCGAAGATGCGCTGATCGCTCTCCCCTTCCTTCTTCAGCTCGCGCGCATGCATGTCCACGCACACGCTACAACCGTTGATCTGACTCGCCCTCAGCTGCACCAGCTTCCTCAGCACGTACGGCAGCCCGTCCGACGCGCCGTCGAGCGCGTGCAAGACGCGAAGCGTGTCGGGCAGGACTTCCACCGGATGCTTCATCCTTGCCTGCATGGTCATGTCTCCTGCTGGACGAAGCCGCGCCCCGGGTCCATCCCGGTCACATCGGTCGAGCGAGCCCCGTCAGTGGGATGACGGACCTCGTGGAAGAAAGGTGACCGATGGACGAGCAGACCTGGATGGCCGAGCGCTTCGAGGCCCACCGACACCACCTCGAGCAGGTGGCTCAGCGGCTCCTCGGTTCGGGCAGCGACGCCGGGGACGCGGTGCAGGAGGCGTGGCTCCGCTTCAGCCGCTCGGACACGACCTCGGTGGAGAACCTGGGCGGCTGGCTGACGACCGTGGTCGCGCGGGTGGCGCTGGACATGCTGCGCGCTCGCCGCTCGCGTCGCGAGGAGCCCGACGCCGATGCAGACGCCGCCGCCGAGCGCCACGCGGAGCCCGTCGATCCCGAGCAGGATGCGCGCACGGCGGACGCCGTCGGCATGGCGCTGATGATCGTCCTGGAGAGGCTCGCGCCCGCCGAGCGAGTCGCGTTCGTGCTCCACGACCTCTTCGACATGCCCTTCGACGACGTCGCCCGAATCATCGGCCGCTCGACCGTCGCCGCCCGCCAGCTCGCGAGCCGAATCGACGAGGCGCAGGCTATGGGGCGCCTCCCGGGTGCCGGCGATCAGCGCGCCGGTCTCGGGATCGCGCACGTCGCCGACCGCGTTCACCACGACCAGCGCTCCCACCACGACGTCGCCGAGCCGGCGCGAGGCGCTGCCGATGCCGCCGCGCATTGCGCGGGCGATGCGATACCCCTTGCCGACGCTCGCGCCGGTGCCGGCGCCCACGTTGCCCTCGACGATCGGGCCGGGGGCGGCCGCGGCCGCCGCTTCGGTGCCCATCTCACGGGTT
>Ga0081540_1001516_pt1 | contig 19965 bp, 18 predicted proteins | sample TabmetS2T1R1_FD_71024 | JGI IMG/M metagenome (GOLD analysis project Ga0081540, IMG submission 71024) | Tabebuia heterophylla rhizosphere microbial communities from the University of Puerto Rico - S2T1R1 | ecosystem: Host-associated > Plants > Roots > Rhizosphere ... | reverse complement strand
TACGCCTACAAGCAGAACTGGTTGCCCGGTGAGTGGCGGGTGGCGATCGAGACCGAGGACGGGCGGGAGATCGGCCGCACCCGGTTCGAGATCCGCCCCGATCCACAGACGGACGAGCGAGTCTTCGAGGTCCTCCGGAACTAGTGCTTCGACCCCGGTCGAGGCACCAGGCTCACTCCGACTCTGCGCGGGCGTGCGAGGGCAGGTTGGGGTGCTTCATGATGAGCATCCTCACCTGAGGCTGGTTCCGCACCACGGCCTGCTTCAGCAGATGGGCGAGCACCGAGGGCGGGGTCCCCGCCCAGCGCGCCAGGTTCTGCACCAGGAGCAGGGAAGTCACGGTGCGGTGGCAGAACAGCGCCGCGCTCTTCTGGTCCATCGCCAGACCCACCAGCTGGGCGAGGACGCGGCCCTCGGTCCGGAACAGGAGATCGACCTTCTCCTCCGACAGCCCCGTGCCCCACCGGGCCCGGAATGCCTCGCGGCTGGCGATCTTGTTCTTCTCCGGCATCTCGCGGCCGATGCTGAGGTTGAACAGGTCGATGAGGCGCTTCTGGTGGAAGATGCGCTGGAGCAGCGCCTGCGGTGTCTGCACGTTCCGCAGCAGCATCCGCTGCACCTCCGCGTCCCTGAGGAAGGCGTCCTTCTTGGTGAGCGCGGAGAGGCCGGTCGGATGCGGATGGTGCGCCGCGAGCAGCCGCGCATGCACCAGCCCGAACCGCGGGTTGTCCACCAGCGCCCGGGCCACGTTGGGCAGCGGATCGAAGCAGAGCGCCTGGAGCTCCGGGTCGCCGAGCTGCCCGGCCAGACGGGTCCGGGAGTCCGCCGGGAACTGGGACAGGCGCTCCTCGAAGAGTCGCCGGAGCGCCAGGCGCTGCGGTTCGGGCTCGGAAGCGGGCGACTCGTCGTCGGATGCCATCGTGCGTCGGCTCGACAGTCTCGCCCACCCCGGGGCCATGTGCACGGAAACCACCCTCACCTACACCGTGTCTGTCCTACCGGCGCCCTGGACGTTCCCCGGTGAGGCGGAGCACGTCGGCGAGCACGCCCGCGGCGGTGACGTCCCCACCGGCGCCGGGCCCCCGGACGATGAGCGGATACTCCCGGTAGCGCGCGGTGGTGAAGGTGACCAGCGCCTCGGCGCCCCGCAGCGGCACAGCGGGATGGCCTGCGTCCACCTCCGTCGGTCCGACGCGGACCTGCCGTCCCCCGGCGCCGGGGACGATCTGCACCAGGTACCGCAGCGTCCGCCCCGCTGCGGCGAGGCGACGGACCCGTGAGGCGAAGGTCTCGTCGTGCGAGGCGAGCGAGCGGAGGAACTGCTCGGGGTCGTCCTCGGCGAGCAGCGAGGCGTCCACGAAGGGCTCCACCGCGACATCGTCCAGCTCCAGCGGCAGGCCGACTTCCCGCGCGAGGATCAGCGCCTTCCGGGCCACGTCCAGGCCGGACAGGTCGTCCCGGGGGTGTGGCTCGGTGTACCCGCGGTCCCGGGCCGTTCGAACGGCGGCCGACAGCGGCGTGCCGGCCATCACCTCCTGGCACAGGAATCCCAGGGTCCCGGAGAGGCTGCCGTCGATGCGCTCGACCACGTCGCCGGTGACGACCAGGTTCTTCAGGGTCTCGATGACCGGCAGCCCGGCGCCCACGGTGGTCTCGTAGTGCCAGGCGCGGCGGTGCCGGTGCGCCATCTCGGCCACGGCCCCGAGGCGCAGCCGGCCAAGCGCCAGCGGCTTCTTGTTCGCCGCGACGACGTGGATGCCGCGGCGAAACGCGTGCCCGTAGAGCGACTCCATCCCGTCGGCTGCGGTGCAGTCCACGAGGACGGGGATGGACCGGCGCGAGAGCTGGTCGAGGAGCCGGAGCACGCCCTGCGGCCCACCCGCCTCGTTCCTGGTGCCGCGGGGTGGCAAGTCCGCCTCGGTGAGGCCGCGCGGATCCGCGTGCGCGCCGTGCCGGTCCACCACGCCGAACAGCCGGATGGCGATGCCCCGGGTCGCCCGCAGGGAGGCGCGGGTGCTCTCCAGCTGCGCCAGGAAGCGTCCCCCGACCGTGCCCCGGCCGAGGAGGAGCACGTTCACCTCGATCTCGACGGGGTCGAGCGCGGCGTCGAGCTCGTGGGCCTGCCGCGCGCTCATCCCGCGCTCCCGAGGGCGACGCGAACCAGCGGGTCAAGGGTGTCCCACTCGATGAGGAAGGCGTCGTGTCCGTGCGGGCTGCGCACGGTGGCCCGCCGCGCCTCCACGCCGTGGGCGGTCAGCCAGTCCGCGAGCAGGTCGACCTGGGCAGAGGTGAAGAGCTGGTCGGTATCGATGTCCACGCAGAGGGCGAAGCCGCCGGCGGACCCGTCAGGCTTTCCCGGAGGGCCCCCGTCGAGGTCGTGGGTGTCCATCGCCTCCAGCTGGAGCAGGTAGGGCCGGGCGTCGAAGCGCCGCCGCAGCTTCTTGCCCTGGTACTCGAGGTAGCTCTGGATGGGGAAGGCCCACGGCGCGTCTGCGCGGCCCACGTTGCGGTGGTGGGACGCGTCGAGTGACTGCTCGGCCCGGTAGGTCAGCATCGCCAGCTGGCGCGCGACCTCGAGGCCGCGACCCACGTCGGAAGGCCAGCCCGGATCGAGCCGGAGGATCTGCCGGGCGACGTGGTTCCAGCCCGCGACCCACGCGCTCGCGGCGCTCGCCGTGCCGATGGGGAGGAGCCGCTCCACGCCTCCGGGGCGGAGGATCGAGAGGCAGAGGGCGATCATCCCGCCCAGGGAGGCGCCGGTCGCGAGCCGGAGACGCTCCAGGCCGAGCGCGTCCAGCACGGCCCAGAGCGCGGCGGCCTGGTCCCACGGGGTGAAGCGACGCAGGCCTGCCGGCCAGCCCGCGTCGAGCGGGCCCGAGCTCCCGTAGCAGCTGCCGAGGTTGTTGGCGCAGAGGATGCGGACCCGGGCCGGGTCCAGCGCTCGCCCGGGTCCGACCAGAGGCCCCCACCATCCGCCCGGGCCTGCGGCCCGCGCGTCGCCGGTGAGCGCGTGCACCACCAGCACCGTCGGCACCGACGGATCGAGACCCGGACCGGTGCCCGCTCGCAGCGGCGCCGAGCGCGCCACCGGTCCCGCCGCGTCCGGGCTCACCTGCGTCCCCAGACGCTCCAGGGCGGACAGATCCGTCTCCGGCCCCCACCACTGCACTCTCGCGTGGTGGGGGTCGACCACCGCCCCGTCGAGCAGGGTCAGTGGCGGAAGGCGCAAGTCGAACAGCCGCGGGACTGCCGCGGCGCTGGAGCGGGCGGCGGTCATCGCTGGCCGGAGCGGCTACTCAGGGCCTGGTCCAGGTCGGCGAGGATGTCGTCGGGGTGCTCGAGGCCGACCGACAGCCGCACCAGGTCCTCGGTGACGCCAGTGCTCCGCTGCTCCTCGGGCGAGAGCTGCTGGTGGGTGGTGGATGCGGGATGGATGATCAGCGACCGCGCATCCCCGATGTTGGCCAGGAGGCTGAAGAGCTTCACCCGGTCGATGAGCGCCTTGCCCTCCGCGAACCCGCCCTTCACTCCGAACGACACCAGCCCGCCGAAGCCGCCGTGGAGGTACCTCTTCGCCAGCGGATAGGCGGGATCCTCCTCCAGGCCGGGGTAGCGGACCCACGCCACCCTCGCGTCCTTCTTCAGCCAGCGGGCGACCTCGAGCGCGTTCTCCGAGTGACGCCGCACGCGGAGGTGGAGCGTCTCCAGCCCGTTGATGAACGCGTGGGCGTTGAACGGGCTCAGCGCCGGGCCGAGGTCACGGAGCAGCTCGACCCGCGTCTTGAGGATGAAGGAGATGTTCCCGAACGTCTTCCACAGCTCCAGCCCGTGGTAGCCGGGGCTGGGGTCGGTGAACTCGGGGAACTTCCCGTTGTCCCAGGGGAAGTTTCCGGCATCGATGATCAGGCCGCCGATCGCCTGCCCGTGACCGCCGATGTACTTGGTGGCCGAGTGGACGACGATGTTCGCGCCGTGCTCGATGGGACGGAGGAGCGCGGGCGTGGTCGCGGTATTGTCGACGACGAAGGGGATGCCGGCCTCCCTCGCGATCTTCCCCAGCTCCTCGAGGTGGATGACGTCGAGCCGCGGGTTGCCGAGCGTCTCGGCGTAGAGCGCGCGCGTCTTCGGGCCGATGGCGTCCCTGATCGCGGCGAAGTCCGATGCCTCCACGAACCTCGTCCTGATGCCGATCCGGGGGAAGGTGACCTTGAACAGGTTGTAGGTGCCACCGTACAGGCTGGAGGTGCTGACCAGCTCGTCGCCCGAGCGCAGGATGGCGAGGAGGGCCAGCGTCTCCGCCGCCTGACCCGAAGCCACCGCCAGGGCCGCCACGCCGCCCTCCAGCGCGGAGATGCGCTGCTCGAGGACGTCGTTGGTGGGGTTCATGATCCGCGTGTAGATGTTCCCGAACTCCTTCAGCGCGAAGAGGCGGGCGGCGTGGTCCGCGTCGCGGAAGCGGTAGCTGGTGGTCTGGTAGATGGGGACCGCCCGCGACCCGGTCGTGGGGTCGGGGCTGTAGCCGGCGTGCAGCGCCAGGGTCTCGGGCCGGTAGCTGGGTTTCTGTTGCTCGCTCATGTTCGTTGCTCCTTCTTCGGTGAAGTGCTGCCTGGGGACCTCGGGGCCTCTGCAGGCCCGGGCCGACCGGCGGTCACTCCACGACGGAGAAGGGAGACGTCAGCGAGTCGTGAGGAAAGGACTCAGGGACGCCGCATCGACCCCGGGCGAGGAGACCACCGTCTCCTGTCGGCCCCGGGCGTTCGCCCCTGCGTTTCGGGAGAGGAAGGTCGGTCAGCGACGGAACCGACGACAACACTCCCCGGCGACGGGACGCCCGCCCGGGCCACGCATGAGCATGGCCTCCGTGCGCATCGTCCACGTCTGGGAAGCGAGCTTCCTCATTCGCCGCGGACGGTAATGACCGCCCGCATCGGCGTCAAGCGCGTGTGCCCTTGCCGCGGGATTTCCACACCTTCGCCATCCAGCCCTCGACTTCCTTCGCCTCGCTGGGGATGTCGGCGGACAGGTTGCGCATCCCCTTCGCGCTCACGACGACGTCGTCCTCGATGCGGACCCCGATACCGCGGTAGCGCGCCGGGACGGTGAGGTCGTCGGTCTGGAAGTAGAGGCCGGGCTCGACGGTGAGGACCATGCCCGGCTGGAGCTGGCCGAACTTGTAGGTCTCGGCGCGGGCTTGTGCGCAGTCGTGCACGTCGAGGCCGAGCATGTGGCTGACGTTGTGGAGCGAGTAGCGCTTGTAGAACTGGTTCTGGTCGGCCAGGGCCTCGGCGGCGTCGTCGAGGATGCCGAGTCGCTCCAGCCCCTCGGCGAGCACCTTCATCGCCGCGCGGTTGGGCTCGAGGAAATCCCGTCCCGGGCGGACCTGCTCGAACGCCGCTGCCTGGGCCGCGTGCACCAGCTCGTAGACCTGCCGCTGCTCCCGGCTGAAGCGACCGGACACGGGCAGCGTGCGAGTGATGTCCGCGGTGTAGAGGGTGTGCGCCTCGACGCCGGCGTCGAGGAGGAGGAGGGTGCCCGGCCGCACGTCGCCCTCGTTCTTGACCCAGTGGAGGATGCAGGCGTGCTCGCCCGCGGCGGCGATGGTGTTGTAACCGATGTCGTTGCCCTCGACGCGGGCGCGGAGGTTGAAGATGCCTTCCACCTCGCGCTCGTGCCGCGCGGTGCGCAGGCCGGCGATGACGTCCTCGAAGCCTCGCCTGGTGGAGGCGATCGCGGCCGACAGCTCCCGGATCTCCTGCGCGTCCTTCAGGAGCCGCATCTCGGAGAGGGCGGAGGCCATCTCCTTGTCGCGCGGCGTCTCCTCGAGGGCCGAGTCCACCGCGGGGCTCATCGCACGGAGCACGCGGACGGCGCGCGTCGCCGGGCCCTTCAGCGCGCCCAGCGCCCGGGGCAGGTCGGAGAGCGGACGCGCCTCGTGGACGTCGAAGCGAGCCTGACTCTGCGGAACGCCGAGGCGGGGGCCGACCCAGAGCTCGCCCTTGTTCCGGTCGGTGAAGAAGGTGGAGTCGGTCTTGCCGGGGTTCGGCTCGACGAAGAGGACGTCCCGGTGCCCTCCGCCGGCCTCGGGGACCATCATCAGCACGCAGTCGGGCTCGAGGTTGCCGGTGAGGTAGTAGAAGTCCGTCCCCGGGCGGAAGCGGTAGTAGGTGTCGTTGGCGCGGACCTTCTCGTGGCCGGTCGGGACGACCAGCGTCTCACCGGGGAAGAGCTTGCTCAGCGCGCGCCGGCGGGTGGCGAAGGCCGCGGCGTGGCGGATCTTCGGCGGCATCTTCGTGCTGGCCGGCTTCCACTGCTTCACCATGAAGTCGAGCAGTGCCGGGGGCGGCACGGTGTCGTGCGTCGCGGGCTTGGCCTGGGGCTCGGAGGTCACCAGGTCCGCGGGCCGAGAGCGCGCGGCATCGGTGGGCGTGGTCGGGGGGTGAGCCATGATGAGCGAGCCTCCGTTGGGAGCCGCCGAAGCTACCGCTGGCCCGTTCCCAGGTACAGGCGGCCCGCTGCACGCCGTCGTCCCGTGGCCCACCCGAGCGCGAAGGGGACGACGGTCTCGGTGCGCAGCGTGCGCGGACCGAATCCCAGCGGACGGAAGCCGCGCGACTGGAGCAGCTCACGCTCGAAGGGGACCCACCCGCCCTCGGGGCCGATGGCCAGGGCGAGCCGACCTTCGTCCGACGGCGTTCGCGGCCCCTCGTCGCCCGGGTGCAGGAGCCAGCGCTCGGAGGGCCCGAGCAGCGCGTCCATCCGGTCCTCCACGAAGGGGCGAAATCGCGTCTCGATCTGCACCTCGGGGAGGACCGTGTCCTGGGCCTGCTCGAGGCCGTCGAGCAGGTGCTTGCGGATTCGCTGCCGCTCGAGGACCGGGGAGGCGAAGTAGCTCTTCTCGACCCGGGCCGCGGCGAGGAGCACCAGTCGGTCGACGCCCATGGAGGCGGAGGCGGCGAGGACCCGGCGGAGCGCCTTGGGGCGGGGGAGGGCGAGGATGAGGTCGACGCCGGGGCGCGGTGGTGGAGGCTGGTCGAGGGTGAGGCGAAGCACGGCCTCGGACTCGCCGAGCGCGAGGACCTCGGCGGTTCCGACGAGGCCTCCGACCACGCCGGCGCGGAGCGTGTGCCCCGGGCCGGAACGGAGCACCTCGCGGAGGTGAGCGAGGCGCTCGCCGAGCACCCGGGCCGTCCCGTCGGGGTGAAGGTCCTCGGGGAGGAGCAGAAGGAGGTTCATCGCCCTGGTGAAGTCATTCCAGCACAGCCGGCGCACGACGGGGGTCGGGTCGCTCGACGGATCCTCCCGCCTTCGGTGGGCCCATCGGTAGAGTCCCAACGTGAACCCGAGCCACGGGTCCCCCCACGTCTTCGAGCGCCTCGTCGACGACTACCGCGCGAGGCCCGGCTACCCGGATGCGCTCGTCCAGCGCCTCTCCGAGCTGACCGGCGATTGGCGGACCGTGGTCGACCTCGGCGCCGGGACGGGGCTTCTCGCTGCCCCGCTCGCGCGACGCGGCCACCCGGTGCTCGCCGTCGAGCCGGCGGCGGCGATGCTCGCGGTGTGCGCCGAGGAGTGTGCGGGGCTCCCGGTCACCCCGGTGCTCGCCCCTGCCGAGTCGACCGGGCTCGGAGAGATCGGGGCCGGACTGGTCCTGCTCGCCGACGCGATTCACTGGGTCAGACCCGACGCCGCCGGCGCCGAGGCGCGCCGCCTGCTCGCCCCCGACGGCGTGGCAGCGGTCGTCGCGCCGGAGCCCCTGGACACTCCGTTCATGCGCGGGCTGCGCGCCCTGCTCGTGGCCGCGAACCCGAAGGCCGGGAGCCTCTCCGCCGGAGCACGGACGCGACAGTTCCTCGCGCTCGCCGCCGGCCCGGGTCGGCCGCGGGAGGAGGCCTGGGAGCAGCGCGTTCCCCTCGCGCCTGAGCTGCTCCGGCGGGTCGTTCGCTCCCTCTCTTACGGCGGGCCGGCGTTGGGGCCCTCGCGCACGGAGCGGCTGCTCGACGAGGTCGAAGCGCTGGGAGCGCGCGAGGGCCGGGAGTGGGCGCGGGTCCTGAAGCTCGCCTGGCTCAGGCCCGGGCGGCGTTCACACCGGACTCGAACGCATCCACCTCGGCGGTGACCGGGGCCGAGGCGACGCTGAGCGCCGGATCGTCGAACGGGGCGCGGCCGAGCTGCTTCGTCCCCAGCGAGGGGAAGAACGGGGCGAGGAGGTAATTCTTGGTGCAGAACGCCCAGAAGCTGGGCTCGTTCAGCCTCGGATCGATCAGCGGCCGGAGCTTCGCGTGCAGCTCGGGCAGGGTGCTCCAGTGCGCGCCCGCCATCTCGTGGTGCGCCGAGTGGAGCCCGTTGTTGAAGAGCAGGAAGTTGAGCGTCGGCGACACGAAGCTCCGGGAGTGATCGTGCTCGCTCCACGGGTCGGTGTGCACGTGCTGCACGTAGTTGAACAGCATGATGGTCCACAGCGCGAACAGCGCCGGGACCAGGAACATCAGCCCCCAGACCAGGAACCCCACCCGCAACCCATGCAGGCCGACGGCGAGCACCAGCAGCATCAGGTGCGTCCCGACGAAGAAGACGTACTGCCCCATGATGGTGCGGTACAGCTCCGGGTTCCGCTCCTTGGCCTTCTGGATGTAGTCGCGGATCGGCTCGGACTGGTACCAGCTGGAGACGAAGAAGTAGGTCGCGGCCACCCAGGCGTTGTGCTTGTTGGTGTAGCGCCAGGTGATGGTCGCGTCCCCCGCCTTGTTCACGAACTTGTGGTGGTTGAGGTTGTGCGTGGGCACCCAGGCGAAGGTGGGGTAGCCGTAGAAGATGCTCAGCCAGTTCCCGAAGACCCCGTTCAGCCGCCGGTCACGGAACGTGGGCGTGTGGTTGTGGTTGTGGGCGATCACCCCGGCCGAGAGCGCGAGGTAACAGCTCAGCGGGCACAGCCAGACGGCCAGCTCGGGGCGGAGGTAGGGGATGAGGGCGACGACCGGCATGGCGACAGCCCAGGCCAGGGTCCGCCGGTCGGAGGAGTACCGGAGATACATGTCGCACCAGTCTCGCACGGGAGGCCGGCCGCGGCCATGCAAGAGTTTCTAACTGGGCCTAGCGGCTCAGCGTCGCTCCGGCGCCTGCTGGGCAAGCTGGGTGGGGAACCGTCCAGAAGCAGCCAGCAGGTCGATGTAGGCCTGCCGCTGGTTGTCCTCGGCGATGTTCGCCAGGGTCTCGGCGTCCCGGGCCCTGCGCTGGGCGTCGATGAGCTCGAGGTTGGTGGTCGAGCCGGCGCGGTAGGCGATGTCTGCCAGGCGCATCGCGTCCTCGGCCAAGTTCGCGGAGTTGCGCTGCCGCTCCACGGCGGCCGTCGTGCGCTCCACGTTGTCCAGGGCGGTCCGGACGTCCGAGTTCGCCTGGCGAAGCGTCGTATCGAGATTGATGCGTGCCTGTTCCAGCAGAGCCTCTCGCTCGTGGGTGCGGCCGTACCGGGCGCCGCCGTCGTAGAGGTACCAGCTGAGGACGGCCTGGATCTGCCATCCGGTCTTGAGGGCGGAGAAGGCGGACGAGGGCTCGTTGTAGAACGGCCCGCCGGAGACGGTGACGTTGGGCAGGTACTCCGTCCAGCTCAGGTTCAGTGAGCGGTCGGCCGCCTTTTCTTGTTGCCGGAAAAGCAGGATGTCGGCTCTTCCCTGAGATTCCTCGATCGCCTGTTGAAGGCTGGGCATCTCCGGAATCTGGGGAACGTCCGTGACGTCCACGGGCTCGTTCTCGCCGAGGAGGATGCCCAGCGCCTCCTGGCTCCGGTACAGGTTGGCGTAGCTGCTCTGGAGCAGCGCCTCGTTCTGCTCCAGGTCCTGGCCGGCACGGGCCCAGTCGACGCGGTTGCCGATTCCGCCGCGCAGCCGCGAGTCGGAGTACTGCATGTGCGCGAGCGCGTTGTCCCGGGCCTGGCGGTTCACCTCGACCTGGCGCGCCTGCGCGAAGACGGTGAGATAGGCGCGCGCGGTGGAGATGCCCACGGTCCGCTGCACGTCGCGCTCGGACAGCTTCGAGCTCTCCAGCTGATCGGCGGCCCGCTTCCAGTCGGCCCAGGCCTGGGGCGCCAGGATCGGGATGGAGAGCGTCCCGTCGAGTCTGAGCACGTCCTTGGGGTTGACCACCACGTTCGCGCCGCCGACAGAAGCCGTCAGCTCCTTGTTCAGGTGGGTGTACGTCCCGCTCACGCCGATCGTCGGGAGGGACGCAGCCCGGATCTGCTCCATCAGGCCCGCCACCCGGCGGATGTCCGCCGCGGCCACGCGGGCGGTGGCGTTGCGCTCCAGCGCCTGGGCGACCGCGTCGCGGAGGTTGGTCTTCCGCGCCACGGGGCGGACCGCATCCGGAGACACGGCGGTCGAGGCGGTGAAGCCCGCATCCACGCTGATCAGCGGGGTGGTGGAACGTTCCTGGCCGGCGGCCGACGTGGCCAGCACGAGCACGAGCGCCAGCGGCAGCCGAGGGGCGGCGCGGCGGATGCGGTGTGGATTCCGAGTGTCTCTCACCTGTTCCGACTCCTGCGATGTCGTGAGGGTGAAACGGCGGCGCAGCGCTATAGCGCGGGCCGCCGGCCTTCGCCTGCCGAAGTGGACCGCCACCGGCGGAAATCCCCCCCGCTGTGCTCCCGAAGCTGGACAGCTCAGGGAGAGAACGGTACGAGCGTGAAGAAATGCGAAGGACCGACCGCGCGACAGCGGAACTGGTACGGCTGGTGGGCCAGACGCGCCGCCGGCTGTGGATCGCAGCTGCCCGGGCGCTCGCCGCCCGCGGGGAGTCCATCGTCGCCTGGAGCCTGCTCAACCGCCTCGCCGAGCTGGGCCCACTCACCCAGCGCGAGCTCGCCGACGCGTCCGCGCAGCATCCCGCCGGCGTCTCGCGGCAGCTGGACGAGCTGGAGCGGAAGGGACTCACCGCGCGGGGGACCGATCCGACCGACCGGCGCCGGCGCCGCGTGGAGCTGACCGCCGCGGGCTCCCGCTGGTTCCAGCAGACGCGCCCCCTGGTGGACCAGGCCACCGCACCGGTGCTCGCGGTCCTGAGGCCTGCCGAGCGGCGCGCCCTGACCACGCTGCTGCGCAAGGTGCTGTCCCAGCCGGAGTCGGTCAGCGCTCCTCGAGCGCGCGGAGGATCGTCCAGAGCGCAACGACTCCCGCGGCGAGGCCGAGCCAGCGCCTCGCACGGCTGACGCGCACCTCGAGGCGGTCCGCGGCGAGCAGCAGCATCCAGTGCCGGGGGTGGTGCTCGGGAATGCGGAACGCCCGTCGGCGCAACCGGCCCGCCAGCCCCCGGGGAGGCTGCGCGTTGCTCACCACCCAGGCCGGCTTCTTCCGCCCCGGAATCTGCAGCACCTCCACCCGCGGTCGCTGCACCACCACCCGCTCGGGAGCGGTGGGGAAGGGCTCCGGGCGGTGCTCCATCGGCACGCCCGGACGCGCGGTGGGGTCGACGTCGTCGATCCGCCCTGGGCCGTGGGGAGGCAGATGCGTGCGCCGCCCGTCCGGGGGATATCGGATCGGCATCACGCCTCTCCCTGCGGCAGGAGCACACACTTGATGCACCCCTCGGACCGCGTCTCGAACAGCCGGTACGCCTCGGGCGCGCGCTCGAGCGGGAAGCGGTGGGTGATGATCCGCCGCGGGTCGATGCGGCCCTCGCGGATGTGCTTCAGCAGGTGCGGGACGTAGCGCTTCACATTGCACTGGTTCATCCGCAGGGTGAGCCCCTTGTTCATCGCCGTGCCGATCGGCACCAGGTTCCACGGCGGTCCGTACACGCCGACGATGGAGACGTTGCCGCCCTTGCGCGCCGTCTGGATGCACCAGGCGATCGCCGTGGCGGCACCCGCCTCGAGCTTGGCGCCGAGGCCGAGCGCGCGCTCCAGCGTGCTCCCCTCGGCCTCCATTCCGACCGCGTCGATGCACACGTCCGCGCCGCGTCCACCGGTCATCTCCCGGAGCGCCAGGACCGGGTCGTCCACCTCGTCGAAGTTCAACGTCTCGACCCCGTTGTACTCGCGGGCGAAGCGCAGCCGCTCGGGCACCCGATCCACGGCAATCACCCGGCCGGCCCCCATCAGCCACGCCGAGAGCTGGGCGAAGAGGCCCACCGGACCCGAGCCGAAGACCACCACCGTCTCGCCCTTCTGGATCTCCCCCATCTCCGCGGCCTGATACCCGGTGGGGAGGATGTCGCCGAGGAACAGGACCTCCTCGTCCTCCATGTCCTCCGGGATGCGGGTCGGGCCCACGTCGGCGAACGGCACCCGGACGTACTCCGCCTGCCCGCCCTCGAAGCCGCCGGTGGTGTGCGAGTAGCCGAACACCCCCGAGGCGATGTCGTTCGAGGAGGGATTGGTGTTCTCGCAGTTGGCGAAGAGCCCTCGCTCGCAGAAGAAGCACCGGCCGCAGGAGATGTTGAACGGCACGACCACCCGGTCCCCACGCCTCAGCGTCTTCACGTCCCGGCCGAGCTCCTCGACCACCCCGGTGAATTCGTGTCCGAAGGTGCACCCCAGACGGGTGTCGGGGACCAGTCCATGGAGGAGGTGGAGGTCCGAGCCGCAGATCGCGGCGCGGGTCACGCGGAGGACCACGTCCTGCGGATGCTCGATCCGCGGGTCGGGCTTCCGCACCACCTTCACCTTTCCCGGGCCGAAGTAGGCGAGTGCGCGCATGCGGGAAAAGGCTAGGGAGGGTCTCTCGTCCCGGCTACCCTCGGCCCTCCTTCCCGTCGGGAGGCCGACCATGAGCAGCCGTGCACCGCTGACCAACCTGACCATCCTTCCGCTGGACCGGGTGACGACCACCTTCGAGCTTCCCGGCCACCGGGTGGTCAGGAACCTGGGCGTGGTGCGCGGCATCGTGGTCCGCTCCCGGAACATCGTGGGCACCTTCGTGGCCGGGCTGCAGACCCTCTTCGGCGGGAACATCACCCTCTGGACCGAGATGTGCGAGCAGGCTCGCCGCGAGGCCTTCGAGCTCATGGCGCTGCACGCCCGGCAGATCGGAGCCAACGCGGTCATCGGCGCGCGCTACGACGCGACGGAGATCTCCGCCGGGGTGACCGAGGTGATCTGCTACGGAAGCGCGGTGGTGGTGGAGCCGGTCTGAGCGGGGGGCTGAGACGGACTCAGCGAAGACGCTCCCAGTTCCAGACGGCCGCGGCGACGACCAGCACCGCGGGCGCGAGGGAGCACAGCCCGGCCGGGCTCACCGTCGCGGTGAACACCCCGGCGTAGATCAGCGCCAGCCCCACGTAGCCGTAGAGGCCGGCCTTGCGCCCCCGCCAGAGCATCACCAGGCTGGCGATCTGCAGCACCGCGACCCCCGCCCCGAAGCCGCGGATCCACGGGGTCGCCGCGGACAGCTCGCGCACCTGCCGGGAGAAGGCAAAGGCGAAGGCCTGGAGGTCCACCACGCCCGCGAGGGCACAGGCGACGGTGAGGAAGATGGAGACTGGCCGGCGTGCGCCCGGGGCTCCCCCCGGGGAGGGTTCGGTCACTTCGTTCCTGCCGGCTTCTCCGTCAGGCTCCGGTAGACGGAGCTCACGAAGAACTTGGGCTCCATGAACTCCTTGCCCCACCTGGCGTCCCACTCGGCGGTGGGGTTGGCGGCGATGACCTGATCCAGGGTCTTCTTCTGGGCGACGAGGGTTTTCACCCGGTCGCGGCTTCCGGCGAGCACGTTCCGGTAGACCTGGAGATCTGCCTTGCTCGCCAGCGGCCCGTGCCCGGGGATGATCTTGGTCTTGTCATCCGTGGTTGCCAGCACCTGGTCCACCGCCGCAATCGCCCCGTCGATCGAGCCACCGCTGTCGACGTCGATGAAGGGGTAGCCGCCGTTGAAGAAGGCGTCCCCCATGTGAACCACGTTGGCCTTCTTGAACCGGATGATCGAATCGCCGTCCGTGTGGGCGCGAGCCACGTGGGTGACCTCCAGCTCGTCGCCGTTCAGGTAGAGCTTCACCCCGTCCGCGTAGGTGACCAGGGGCCATGCCTCGGCGGGCTTGGGCGGAATCGTCTTCCCGGTCTCGCGGTCGAGCCGCTCCATCCCCAGCCGCTTGCGCACGTTCTGCTGGGCGATGATGACCGCCCCCGCCTCGCGGAGCCTGGCGTTGCTGCCGGTGTGGTCTCCGTGGAAGTGGGTGTTGACCACGAAGCGAACCGGTCCCTCGCCGAGAGTCTTCAACGCGGCGCGGATCTTCGGGAGCAGCGGCTCGAACTGGTCGTCGATGATGAAGATGCCGTCCTTCCCGGTGGTCACTCCGATGTTCCCGCCCTCGCCCACCAGCATCGACACACCGCCGGCCACCGGGACCACCTTCACCTCGATCTTCGACCAGTCCCGTTCCTGGGCCGCCGCGAGGCCGGCCAGCACCATCGAGATCGCGAGGACGCTCCGCTTCATGGGCAAGGGCTCCGTGGAAGAAAGGCCGCTCCTTAGCAGACCGGCCGGCGGTCGGGGGCCCGGTGCACGCGAGCCGCGCGGTCGTTGCAGCCATTCCCCCGGGTTCGCCGCTCGGGCAGACTTCGCGCCGTTTGCGGCCGGCGTGCGGCCGACAGGAGGCAGGCGATGCGACTCTCGGGACGGGCGATGCTGGTGACGGGGGGCGGCGGCGGTCTCGGCCGAGCGATCGCCGAGGGCTTCGCGCGCGAGGGCGCCGCGGTGGCGGTGACCGACGTGAACCTCGACGCGGCCCGGGCGGTGGCCCGGGGCATCGAGGAACGCGGTGGCCGCGCGATGGCGATGCTGATGGACGTCACCTCCGAGGAGCAGGTCGAGCGTGGGGTCGCCGACTCGGTCCGTGCGCTGGGGCGGCTCGACGTCGCGGTGAGCAACGCCGGAGTGCAGCACATCGCGCCCATCACCGACTTCACGCTCGCGGACTGGCGCCGGGTCCTGTCCATTCACCTCGACGGAGGGTTCCTGCTCACCCGCGCGGCGATGCGCCACTGGCAGTCCTCCGGGAAGGGTGGGCTCCTCCTCTACATGGGCAGCGTGCACAGCCTGGAGGCCTCCCCGCTCAAGGCCGCGTACGTGGCCGCGAAGCACGGGTTGCTCGGGCTCGCCCGCGCCGCGGCGAAGGAGGGGGCGAAGATCGGCGTGCGGACCAACGTCATCTGCCCGGGCTTCGTCCGCACCCCGCTGGTGGAGCGGCAGATTCCCGAGCAAGCGAAGACCCTCGGCATCAGCGAGGACGAGGTGGTGAAGAAGGTGATGCTCGGGAGCACGGTGGACGGAGAGTTCACCACCCTCGAGGACATCGCCCAGCTGTCCATCGACCTCGCAGCGTTCCCGAGTGCCGCGCTCACCGGACAGGTGGTGGTGGTCAGCCACGGCTGGCACATGCACTGACCGCCGCGCCGTCAGTCCTCAGCGCGAGGGGAGCTCGGGTCGATCCGCCGGCGGGCTGAAGGTGAAGATGGCCTTGACGATCCACCTGTCGGGCGCCGTCCCGTACCCCACGCCCACGTTGAAACCGAACCAGTCCCAGGTCGAGTCCAGGACGAGGAAGATCCGGTGCGTCTGCTGGTCCCAGGGGAGGAAGTTCCCGAACTGCCCGAAGGACGAGTAGGTCTCGAAGCCCACCGCCCAGCTGCTCTCCACGTCGAAGCTCACCTTGGTCGCCGGCTCGAATCCCGGCTTCCAGGCGTCGTCTCCCGCGAGAGGAATGTCCACGATGGGGTTGAGCGACAGGTACCAGCGTCCCCAGCGGGCGTCGACGATGGGCCGGAGCTCGGAGCCCCAGCCGTCGGCCTCGTAGCGCTTGGAGACGCGCGCCAGCTCGATGTTCAGGGCGAAGCGGAACGCGCCCACCGGCTCGGGCCAGCGAAACTTGGTGCGGAGCTTCACCCCTCCCGAGTCCCAGCCGCCGTCGGCACGGATGACCGTCTGGAGGTACATCCCCACCTCCCACCAGCGGGTGAGGCCCAGGTGAGGCTCGAAGGTGAGGTGGGTCAGGTGGTCGGTCGGCACCTCGCCGCCGGGCCCCGGCTGGGTCGAGCCCTGGACGAAGTGGTTGAGATGCACCTCCAGCCCCGGCTCGAGCGGGCCCGCCGTCGTGGCGTCGTAGACCTGGATCTCGAAGGCGTCCTGCGCCGAGGCAGGAGCGGCGGCCACGACCGCGGCGGCGGCGAGGAGCGAGCGGAGTCCGTGGACCCGGGTCACGGCAGCGGCGAGCCTAGCCCGTGCACCCTGCCATGCGCGGTGAGGACCCGGGCGGGACGTCCTCGGCCGGACGCCGGCTGGCTACGCTCCGGCGCTGACCCCGGAGAGGATCCGGTGCACCAGCTGGATGCAGATGCTGCCCTCACCGACCGCGGAGGCGACTCGCTTGACGTTGCCCGACCGCACGTCCCCCACGGCGAAGATGCCGGGCCGGGAGGTCTCGAGCAGCAGCGGCGGGCGGGTGAGCGGCCAGTCGGTGCTCGCCAGATCCTGGGGAGTGAGGTCCTGGCCGGTCTTCACGAAGCCCTTGTCGTCGAGCGCCAGGCACCCCTCGAGCCACCGGGTGCAGGGGCTGGCGCCCATCATGCAGAAGACGTGGCGAACGGGGCGTTCCTCCGTCTCGCCGGTCGCGCCGTTCCGCCACCGCACGCCTTCCAGCTCCGTCTTCCCGCTCAGCCCGACGATCTCGGTGCGGGTCCGAAGCGTGATCCGCGGACTGTCCTCGATGCGGCGGATGAGGTAGCGGGACATCGAGTCCGCAAGGCCTCCCGAGCGCACCAGCACGTGTACGTGCGCGGCGAAGCCCGAGAGGTACACCGCGGCCTGTCCGGCGGAGTTGCCGCCGCCGACGACCACGACCTCCTGGCCCTCGAGGACCTTCCGGTCGAGGAACATCGCCCCGTAGTAGAGGCCCATGTTCTCGAACCGAGGCCGCTCCGGGATGTCCAGCTTGCGGTACTCGGCTCCGGAGGCGATCACCACGTTGCGGGTACGAATCCGATGCCCGTTCTCCAGCTCGATGGCGTAGGGGGTGGTGGTGCAGTCCAGGCGGGCCACCTTGCTCGCGATGGCGACCTCGGCGCCGAACTTCTGGGCCTGGGCGAACGCCCGCCCGGCCAGCGCCTGGCCCGAGATGCCGGTGGGGAAGCCGAGGTAGTTCTCGATCTTCGCGCTGTACCCGGCCTGCCCCCCCGGCGCGTTGCCCTCCAGCACCAGGACGTCCAGCCCCTCGCTGGCCGCGTACACCGCGGCCGAGAGGCCCGCCGGCCCTGCTCCCACCACCACCACGTCACGGACCGCGCTGCAGGCGATCCCCGCGTTGAAGCCCAGGCACTCGGCGACCTCCTCGTTGCTGGGATGCTTGAGGATCTTCGTCCCCCGACAGATCAGCACCGGGATGTCCTGAGGGCCGATCTGGAAGCGCTCGACCAGGACCCGGGCCCCCTCGTCCTGCTCCACGTCGAGGTACACGTAGGGGTGAGAGTTGCGCTCCAGGAACTCCCGGATCGCCTGCGTCCTGGCGCAGTGCCGCGAGCCCACCACCACCGCATCGCCGAAGTGATTGTTGATCAGGGCCACCCGGCGAAGGATGAAGGCCCGCATCAGCATCTCGCTCAGCTCGGCGTCGGCCACCACCAGGTTCCGCAGCCCCGCGGGAGGGATGTCCACCACCTCCCCGTCGCCCCGGACGCGGCCGGTGGCCAGCGCGCGGCGACCGGCGAGCATCGCGGTCTCACCGGTGAAGTTGCCCGGCTGGTGACGGACGATCAGGGTCTCCGAGTCGCCGTTCGGCTGCACGACGTCCAGCTCCCCACGGACGACGACGAAGAAGTGCGTCCCCTCGTCGCCCTGCTGGAAGAGGAGCTCGCCGTCCTTCACCGTCCGGCGCGTGCCGTAGTGTGAGATCCGCTCGAGCTGTGCCTCGGTGAGCGTGGGAAAGATCTGCTCCCGCCGCTCGACATGCATGGTGGTGACGGCCATAAGGGCCGGACACTAACGGGCGGCCAGGCAGTCGCAACCTCCAGGGGAGCGGGCTCGCCGGCGAAGAACGTCTGAAACAACTACCCGGGCACGGGTTCGGCGCCCGGCACCGGGGAGCCGTCGGGCAGCCGCCGGCGGTGGTGCGAGAACCTGTCCAGGAACAGGTAGATGACCGGGGTGGTGTAGAGCGTGAGGAGCTGGCTCAGGAGCAGCCCGCCGACCACGCTGATCCCCAGCGGCTTTCGCAGCTCCGAGCCCAGGCCCGTCCCCAGCGCCAGCGGGAGGGCCCCGAAGAGCGCCGCCAGGGTGGTCATGAGGATCGGGCGGAAGCGGAGCTCGGAGGCCTTGAGGATGGCATCGCGGGTGGCGAGGCCGTCCCCACGCTCGGCCTCGATGGCGAAGTCCACCATCATGATCGCGTTCTTCTTCACGATTCCGATGAGGAGGATGATCCCGATGATCGCCACGATGCTCAGGTCGGTGCCGGTGAACATCAGCGCCAGGAGCGCGCCCACGCCCGCGGTGGGCAAGGTGGAGAGGATGGTCAAGGGGTGCACGTAGCTCTCGTAGAGCACCCCGAGCACGATGTAGACCGCGAGGAGCGCGAGGATGATCAGCACCGGCTGGCTCGCCAGTGACTGCTGGAAGGCCTGCGCGGTGCCGGTGAACCCGCCCTGCACGCTCGCCGGGAGCCGGATCTGCGCCTCGGCGTTCTGGACCGCGCGGACCGCGTCGCTCAGCGACTTTCCGGGCGCGAGATTGAAGGAGAGGGTGACCGAGGGGAACTGGCCCTGGTGGTTGATGGAGGTGGGGAGGTTTCCCCGGCTGATCGAGGTGAGCGCGGAGAGAGGGACCAGCCCCCCGGTCTGCGAGCGGACGTAGAGGTTCTTCAACGACTCCTCGTTCTCCAGATACGGCTGGGTCACCTCCATCACCTGCCGGTACTGGTTCGCCACGCCGTAGGTGAGGCCGATCTGCCGCTGCCCGAACGCGTCGTACAGCGCGTTGTCGACGGCGCTCACCGTCACCCCCAGCCGCGAGGCGGTGTCCCGGTCGATCGAGATTCGCAGCTCGAGCCCCGCGGACTGCTGGTCCGTGGCCACGTCGGTGAGCTCGGGCAGCTTCTTCAGGGCCTCGAAGACTCGCGGGGCCCAGGTGTTGAGCTCGATCAGGTCGGGATCCTGGAGCGTGTACTGGTACTGCGTTCGCGCCAGCCGACCGCCGACCTGCACGTCCTGCCGGGACTGGAGGTAGAGGTTGATGCCCACCAGCTTGGCCAGCTTCGGCCTCAGCCGGGCGATGATCTGCTCCGACGTGGCCTTGCGAGGCGGCTTCGCCTTGAGGGTGACGAAGACCGAGCCGGTGTTCGCTCCGCCGCCGCCCGGGCCACCGCCGATGAAGGAGACGACGCTGTCGATGTCCGGATCCTCCCCGAGGATCTGGTTCACCTGGATCTGCCGCTCCTTCATGGTCTGGTAGCTCACGTCCTGCGGAGCTTCGCTGAACCCCACCAGGAGCCCGTTGTCCTGCTGGGGGAAGAGGCCCTTGGGGATGCGGATGAAGAGGAAGACCGTGAGGGCGACCGCGCCCAGCACGACCCCCAGCATCAGCCACTCGTGGGACAGCACCGCCCGGAGCGTCCGGTCGTAGCCCGAGGCGAGCCAGGTGAAGGCACGCTCGCTGATCTTGTACAGCCTGCCCCTTTCGCGCTCGCCCGGAGGCTGCAGGAAGCGGGAGGCCATCATCGGGGTGACGGTGAGCGAGACCAGACCGGAGACGGTGATCGCGATCGCCAGCGTGACGGCGAACTCGCGGAACAGCCGGCCCACGATGCCGGACATCAGCAGGATCGGAATGAAGACCGCGAGCAGCGAGACGGTCATCGACACGATGGTGAAGCCGATCTCCCGCGCCCCGCGCAGCGCGGCCTGGAACGGCTTCATCCCCTGCTCGACGTAGCGGGCGATGTTCTCGGTGACCACGATGGCGTCGTCCACCACGAACCCGGTGGCGATGGTGAGCG
>Ga0081540_1001515_pt1 | contig 19969 bp, 19 predicted proteins | sample TabmetS2T1R1_FD_71024 | JGI IMG/M metagenome (GOLD analysis project Ga0081540, IMG submission 71024) | Tabebuia heterophylla rhizosphere microbial communities from the University of Puerto Rico - S2T1R1 | ecosystem: Host-associated > Plants > Roots > Rhizosphere ... | reverse complement strand
GCGCTCGCGGCAAGCTGCATCAACCCCTATGGCTGGCATGCGCTGCTCGCCTCGCAAAAGATTCTCTCGCTCGGCTCGGCGCTGCCGCTGATCACGGAATGGCGGCCGGCCGACTTCGGCTCGGTCGGCGTGTTCGAGGTCAGCCTGCTGCTCGGCATCGGGCTTGCGCTCTACCGCGGCATCTCGCTGCCGGTGATGCGGATCGTGCTGCTGCTGGGCCTGTTGCACATGGCGCTGTCGCAGACCCGCGCCGCGGAAATCCTGGCGCTGGTCGCCCCGCTGCTGCTGGCTGCGCCGCTGGCGCGGCAGATCGGCGGCGCTGAGGCTCACGCTGCAACGGCATCGCCGTTCCGCGCCGCGCTGGCCGCCGGCCTTGCTGTCGTCCTGGCAGCAGGAACCGTCGCTTACGCGTCGGTGCACCGCTACGAGCCGTCGCTGCGCAGCTCACCGGTTGCGGCCGTCACGGAACTGAAGAAGCTCAATTTGACGCGCGTGCTCAACGATTACGATTTCGGCGGCTTCCTGATCGCCAGCGGCGTTGCGCCCTTCATTGACGGGCGCACCGAGCTCTACGGCGAAAAATTCTTCGTCGAGCACAACGCCGCTTCCGGCCTGATGGAGCCGGACAATCTGTTCCGCCTGCTGGAGCAGTACAACATCGAGGCGACGCTGCTGCGCACGCAAAGCGCTGCGACCAAATTGCTCGATCGCATCGACGGCTGGCAGAAGATCTACTCCGACGACATCGCGACGATTCACCTGCGCAAGGCAGGTGCGGTTCATACGAAGGAGCCGGCGGTCAACGCGAAGGCGAAGTAGTAGGATCTCTGCGATCTACGGCGGTCTTTTCCAGAGGCAGGTGCCGGCGGATCGAATGGTCGTGTCGCCGGGATAGCCGGGCACCATCGGTTCCAGCCTAACCTGGCGGCGTGCAATGGCGCGCAGTTCACTGCGCCATCTCGCATCCAGCAACGAAAAATCGCCGAGCGTTCGCGAATGGTCGCCATCGGCGGGGGCGAGCACCACGCCGATTGTCACGGCGTCGGTGGCTTCCGCGTTCTGACCGAGCAGCCAGAGCTCCCAAATGCCCTCGTTGCGCCGGGCCCAGTGGACGATGTCGTCCTTCCAGTCAGACATCGAACAAACGAGCAGCTTTCCGATGCAGGCGAGATGAAGAACGCGCGGTGCACGCCGCCCGTGCATCCGCCACGGCATTGCACGCGGAGGAGCCGCGTCCTGATAGTGCTGAGAGCATTGCGCTGCGCCCCGATTCATTCCCCGCCCGAAAATTTTTTATGCGGATGAGTCGCGCACAACAACGCGAACAATTTGGAAGAGCTCCAGACTGGAGTCGTTCTAGAGAATTCGTGCACAAATCTGCGGCGATCGCAGCGCCCATCAACGTGCGTCGCAGGCCGCATCCGTAACGCGCGGAAGCCTGTCTGCCCCTGGCCTTGCGTCACCAGCGATAGCGCAGGCTCGCCAGCACCTGACGGCGAAGACCATACACGCAAGCATTGTCGAACAGCTGAACGGTACACTGCGACACGTAGATGCGGTCCCACAAATTGGTGGCGTTCACGCTCAACCGTACGCCCTTGAAGCGACGGTCAAGGCCTTCCAGGTCGTAATGAAGTGCCGCGTCGACCAGCGTGTAGCCGGGGATGTCGAGGAGTAGGTTGGCCGGATCGCCCCAGGTTTGGCCGATGTAACGCACGCCGAGTGCCGCTCCGAACCCGTTGAGCGGGCCGTCACGGAACGTGTAGTCGATCCAGCCCGCGGCGGTGTTCACGGGAATCCAGAGTGGTCGCTTGCCAAGGTCAATGTCGAGGCTGCGGGTCACCTTTGCGTCGACATGGCTGAAGCTGGCGATGACGTCGATACGGTTCGTAATGCTTGCTTTGCCTTCGATCTCAAATCCCTTGGAGTTGACTTCGCCGATCTGTGTGCGGAAAGCAGTATTGTTGGGGTCGATGCTCAGCACGTTCTGCTGCGTCAGGTCGTAGACGGACGCCTGGATGAATACTTTTGTGCCCGGCGGCTGATACTTGACGCCAGCCTCGTAAAGCTCGCCGGTCGTCGGCCTCAAGGGCGCGAAAGCCGAAGTGGTGCCCACGTTGGGCTGAAACGACGTTGCGTAGGTAACGTACGGCGCAACACCGTTGTCGAAGTCGTAGATCGCTCCGATCCGACCCGTGGTGGCGCGGTCGGACTGTGCGACATTGTCGGCCGCCGGGACTGTGAAATCCAGACTATTGGTGTTGCTTTGCGCCACATCGTAGCGAAGCCCGCCGACGATATTGAGGCCGCCGATCTTCATTTGCTCCTGAGCATAGATGCCGTTCTGCGTCAGACGCTGGCTGACCTTTTCATTTGTCAGGGATGTTGGATCGTCAAGCGGGTTCAGGATGCTGACGCCGTAGACCGGGTTAAACAACGAAATCGGGGGAGCGCTGAAGGGCGAGCCTGCGAACTGCGCGCTTTGCGCCAGGCGTCGATCATACTGAATAGTCTGGTTATCGTAGCCCACGAGCACCTTGTGCTTGACCGGACCAGTCCAGAAATTGAATTCACCCTGAGTGTCGCTCGTGAACGCGCCAAGCCGTTCGCGCGTCGCCTGTGCGTACCGGTGCAGCGTGTCGTAGTCACCATCCTGGAAAAGGGTGTTTTGCAGGAAAAGAGGAAATATCTGGTTCAGGTTTCCGGTGGTCTCCAAGTAGCGCGAGTTCTGCCTGACCGTGAATACGTCGCTGAACTTGTGTTCGAACAGCGAGGTGACCCACCAGGAGGTTCGCTCGTTGAGATTAAAATTGGGATCACCCGCATAGAAATTGGTCGGGATGCGGCCGAGGGGATTGGGCCCTAGCGAACCGTTAAAGGGGACGAAGTTATAATAGCCGACGTTCGGATCTCTCTGGTAGCTCGCGAGCACTGTCCAGGTCGTATCCTTATCCGGACGCCATGTCAGCGATGGTGCGATGTAATAGCGTTGGTCCTTGACAAAATTGACCTGGTTGTTGGCGTCCTTGGCAAAGCCGGTGATGCGGTAGAGAAACTCGCCGTTCTTGTCGAGCTTCCCGGTGGAATCAAATCCGCCCTGGATGCGATCGTAACTACCGCCTTGCAGCACGACTTCGTTGGAGGAGATTTCGGATGGGCGCCTGCTGACAAGATTGACAATGCCGGCCAACGATCCCTGTCCGAACAGCACCGAAGCTGGCCCGCGCAACAATTCAACGCGTTCCATGCCGTAGAGCTCTGGCTGCGGAGTGAATTGCGCCGTTGACCCCGGCAGACGCATGCCGTCGAGGTACTGGTCAAGGATGAAGGCGCGGCCGTACATGATGTCGTAGCCGCCGAAATTGCTGCGGTTCTCTCCGTCTACGCCCGCCGTATAGCGAAGTGCCTGCTTGGCGCTGTTGGCCTCCTGCGCATCGATCTGGTCGCGCGTGACGACGGAGATCGATTGGGGCGTCTCGATCAGCGGCGTATCGGTCTTGGTGCCGGTCGCGCTGCGCGTCGCGACGTAGCCGTCGACGTGGCTGTAGGCGGTTTCGCGTGTGGCACTGGCGGATGGGGCAGGGGCTGTGGTCGCTGCGGCGGCGGGATTTCGCGCGCGGCGGGCCGCGGTAGTCCGGCGCGCGGTGGCGGCAGGCCGGCTCGGTGTTACGCGCGGCGCGGTCTGCTCCTTCGGAGGATCGACCGTGACCGAAGGAAGATTCGACGACTGCGCCGAAGCTTGCGCCGAAACCAAAAGCGATAGTGCTGTGCACGTGCCTGCGGAACACAACAGACGACCGACTTTGCGAAGTGCGATCATGGCAGCCCCTCTTCTTTTCTTCCTTCAGTTCCAATTTATTCGGGTTGCTGCGTGAGCGATCACTCCGTCGGTTAGATGCGCTCTAATTCTGCTTGATTCCCTGCTGGTGCGACCATCGTGCCACATTCTATTTCTGGAATTATTCCAGACTGGAACGATTCTGAAATTTGGAACCGCGAATTCGTAGCGTAGCCGCAACAGCGGAAGACATCGTCATCATCTTGTAGCGGTTCTAACCCCGCTGATGATGTTCACGCGACGCTGCGTGATATGGACGCAAGAACCGAACGAGACTGGACGAAACGGGGGCGTCGCCGTTTGGCCCGTGCACGGATGAGCTGGGGTTACGTTACAGGCGCGGGCCTGTTTGTATTTGGCAGTGACGATATGGACGAGGGGACCGTGAGGATGAGCTCAAGAACAGTTTTGCGATCGATGCTGTGGGCCGCGAGCGCCTTTGTGCTGTCGGCAAGCATTGCGAGCGAAGCGGCCGCTCAATCCTCACTGCCCCCGGTCACGGTTGACCCGCCCAAGCCGAGCAGCGCCGCGAGAAAGCAGACTGCTGCTACGACTACGCCGCGCTCGCGCGGGACAGTCAGGTCACGTCAGGCGAATCGCAATACTGCCGCCGCTCCGCAAACGCCTGCCGGCAGTGCGCCGAAAGGTATCGAGAATCCGCAAGGCCCGATCGACGGCTACGTCGCGAACCGCACGCTGACGGGCGTGAAGACCAACACGCCCCTGCGCCAGATCCCGCAGTCCGTTTCGGTCGTTGGTGAGGAACAGATCCGCGACCAGAAGCCTGCGACATTCGACCAAATCCTGCGTTACACGCCTGGCGTCATGGGTGAGCAGTTCGGTGCCGATACCCGCAACGACTGGTTCATCCTGCGCGGTTTCCGTGCCCAGCAGGACGCGTTCTTCCTCGACCAATTGTCTCTGTTCAGCACGGCTTTTGCCACCTGGAAGCTGCAGCCGTTCGGCCTGGCGCGCGTGGAAGTACTGCGCGGGCCTTCATCGGTGCTTTACGGCGGTGCATCGCCAGGCGGTATCGTGAACGCCGTCAGCAAAATGCCGGCAGCCGAGCCCATTCGTTACATCGAGACCGGCATCAACAATTTCGGCAATGGCTACCTGGCGTTCGATTTCGGCGACCGGGCGATCCTTCCCCCGGGGAGCGGCACGCTGGACTATCGCCTTGTCGGTGTGGTCAAGGGCGGTGGTACGCAGGTCGACTTCACCCAAGACAACAGCTACTTCTTGGCGCCCAGCTTCACCTATCGGCCGGATGCGGACACGCGCTTCACCGTTCTGGCGCAGGCCTCGAGAGACAAGACCAACGGCAACAACTGGCTTCCCTATGAAGGCAGCGTGACGCCTGCGCCTTTCGGCCGCATCTCCACCAAGCTGTTCACGAGCGAGCCGGGCCAGGACTATTTCAAGCGCGATCAGGCGATGATCGGCTATCAGTTCGAGCATGACTTCTCGAACGGCCTGACGTTCCGTCAGAATGCGCGGTATGCAAAGGTCGACGTCAACATCAACTCGTACATTGGAGCAGGCTGGGTCGGCCCGTCGGCCAATGCCACGCTGCAGCGCTACCGCTTCCTGGCAAACGACTCGGCCGCTCTTGGACAAGTCGACAATCAGCTGGAGGGCCGCTTCAACACGGGGGCCGTCAGCCACAAGGTTCTATTCGGTGTGGACTACAAGAATTACCGGATCGACGATTGGCAGGCGTCGGCATTCCCCGCTGGTCCGCTCAACGTTCTGAATCCGGTGTACGGCAATTTCACGCCGATCGGCGCGCCGTACCTCAACCGCGTCCTGGAGCAACAGCAGCTCGGCGCCTATCTGCAGGACCAGATAACGATCGACCGCCTCACGCTGGTTCTCAGCGGGCGCAACGACACGGTTTCGACGCAGCAGTTCGACCGCACCGGCGGGCCGTTCAAATCCCAGGAGTCCAGCGCTGCGACGGGCAGGGCCGGTGCGATTTACGACGTCGGCTTCGGTATCTCGCCCTATGTCGCCTACGCGACCAGCTTCAATCCGGTGATCGGCACGACGGCAACGGGCCAGTTCTTCACGCCCGAGCAGGGCAAGCAGATCGAGGTCGGCGTGAAGTGGGAACCGCCGGGATCCAACACCCGCATCGATGTCGCCTGGTTCGACCTTCGTAAGACCAACGCCTTGACAATCGACCCGACCAATATTTTCTTCCAGGTGCAGAACGGCGAAGTGACGTCGCGCGGCATCGAAGCAAGCATAGTGAGTAATATCACGCCTGAAGTGAGGATTGTCGGGCAGGTCACGGGATACGATCTGTTCATCAGCCAGGACCCGAATGCGGCGCTGCTCGGCAAGAGGCCGGTCGCGATTCCGACGTTCTTCGCATCGCTATGGGGCGACTACACGTTCCAGACCGGGCCGCTGGCAGGTTTCGGCTTCGGGGCCGGTGTTCGTCATGTCGGCGACTCCTATGCCGACCAGGCCAACACGATGGTGGTCCCCGAGCGAACGCTGGTCGATGCGGCGCTGCATTACGAATACAAGCAGTGGCGGGCAGCCCTGAATGTTTCGAACCTGGCAGACAAGGTTTTCGTATCCAGTTGCGATGGTCTGACATCCTGCTTCTACGGAGAGCGGCGCCGGGCGACGCTAAGCCTGGCGTACCGTTGGTAGGCGGAAGGGCAGTGCTATGTCAGGCGGCGGCGATGCGGTAGGAACGCTGAAATACGCCTGGAATCAGGAACGCGAATTGACCGCAGCAACGAGATCACTTCGGCGATGGGGGCTCGTCCACAAATGGACGAGCCTCATCTGCACATTGTTCATGCTGCTGCTGTGCATCACCGGGCTGCCGCTGATCTTTCATGAGGAGATCGACGACGTCCTGCACAGCCAGGTGAAGGCCGCGGAGGTGGCGCCAGGTACGCCGCAGGCCAATCTCGACAAGCTTCTCGCCAATGCGATGGCGCAGAAGCCGGGGCAGGTGCCGCATTTCCTGATCTGGGACCGCGACGATCCCAACGCGATGTTCGTCAGCGTCGGGCCAACGATCACGTCAAACCCGGTGAACAATGTGCTGGTGCGTATGGATGCGCATACCGCCGCCTATCTCGATTCGCCTGACGTGACCGGCCGCTTCACCTACATCATGCTGAAGCTGCACACCGACATGTTCGCGGGCCTGCCCGGAAAACTTTTCCTCGGCCTGATGGGCATCCTGATGTGCGTCGCGATCATCTCGGGAATCGTCGTCTACGCGCCCTCGATGCGCAAGCTTAGCTTCGGCACCTATCGCGCGAGCCGCACGCGGGTCGTGCGCTGGCTCGACGTGCATAACCTCGCCGGCATCCTGCTGGTGGCATGGATGCTGGTGGTCGGCTTCACCGGTGTCATCAACACCTGGGCCGACCTCGTGCTGAAGATGTGGCAGTTCGGTCAGCTTGCCGAGATGACGGCGCAATACCGCGATCGCTCCGTCCCGGCCACGCTGACGTCGCTCAATGCGGCGGTCGAGGTGGCCTCGCACGCGGTGCCCGGCATGACGCCAAGCTTTGTCGCCTTTCCCGGCACTACCTTCAGCAGCAAGAGCCACTATGCCGTGTTCCTGAAGGGCGATACGCCGCTCACCTCGCGCCTGCTCAAGCCCGCCTTGATCGATGCGGAGACCGGCAAGCTCACCGACGTCAGAGACATGCCCTGGTATGTGACGACGCTGTTCGTCTCGCAGCCGCTGCATTTCGGCGACTATGGCGGCATGCCGCTCAAAATCCTCTGGGCGCTGCTCGACGTGATCACGATCGTCATCCTGGTGACCGGTCTTTATCTCTGGCTGCGGCGGCGCAAGACCGGCGTCAGCGTCGAGCGCGCGATTGCGCGTTCGTCCGCGGATGCCCCGGCGATGTCGTCGTGATTGCGATGAAGCGTCCCTCGCACCTCACGCTCGGGCAGATCTTTGCCGCGCCGCTCGTCGTCGCTGTCATCAGCAGCCTTGGCCTGATCTCGGCGCTGGTCGGCGACGGCCTGTGGGACAGCCTCTCATGGGCCGCGCTCGCCGTGCCGGTGTTTCTTTATTTTCTTTTCCTGTGGTGGCGAAAACCGCGATGACCCACCCGCAAGCCCGCCGGAGAACCAACATGCGGCCGCCGCAACTGTCGACGTCGGACTGGTTCCTGAAAGCCATCGTGCTTTGCTACGAGCAACCGGGCGCGGCGCTCGAGCAAATGGAGAAGTTCTCGGCGCAGCGAGGCCAGGCGGCGCTGCTCAAGAAACTCGCAGCCCAACCCGGCTATTTCGGCCGATGTTCGTTCTCCTCGCGAATTGTACCAGGGCGATCCACCGCATTGCAGAGGGAAGCAAGAAGTGCCGCGGCGCTGCTTCCGCTGCTCGCAATGGAGGCGATCAAAGCGCCGTCAGCGGCCAAGCGCGATCGCCGGACCGCGCGGCGTCGCTCAGGGAAGGGAAGACGGGCTTCGCTCGCGGCCAGGATGGAACTGGCGCTACAGATACAGGGATGAGTTTTGATTTAACTCAAATCATCCTGTGATTCCGGTGGCTATGCACGGCGTTGTGCCGAAACGAATCAAAAGACAGTGCTGTCAACTGCACCGCAGCGACGAAAGTCCACGTTATCCACAATCTTCGTCGTGCAAATGAATCATTATCGGGTTAGTGTGTCCGCCGGTACACAGAACGTGTGCGGTTCCGACAGCAGTAGCGGTCCTGTCTCTTCACCCGACATCACGATCAAAAAAGAGTTCTGAGGGAGTGCGTCATGGCGAGATTTAATCTCGGCAGTTTGCCCCGTGGAAATCCATGTGCCCAATGCGGCAAGCCGATTGCGTCGCCTGACTGGGTGGAGCAAGGCCAAGGGCGCATCTCCTATCTCTGGTCCTGCCGCGCCTGCGATTATCGCTTCGAGGCGATCGCCATCTTCGACGAACAGCAACTGGAACCTGCACCGCTCGCGGCCTGACACCAGGCTTTCAGGCGGCCGGCCTTGCCTGCTGCAGCCCCGGCAGTTCGATCCGGACAATGAGGCCGTGCGGCAGCCTGTCGTGCAGCGACAGCTCGCCGCCATGGGCACTCGCAATCATGCGCGCAATGGAAAGGCCGAGGCCAAAGCCGGCGGCATTGTCCATGTTGCGTGCGCTGTCGCCGCGTACAAACGGTTCCAGCACGTGGCGCTTGTCCGTGTCTGAAATGCCGGGGCCGTTGTCGGCGATGTCGATCACGATGCGATCTTCGTCTGCGTCCAGGCGAATGGTTGCCTCGCTGCCGAAGCGCACGGCGTTTTCCACGAGATTGGTGATGCCGCGATGCAGGTCGTCCGGCCGGACCATCGCCAGGGCATGGGCGGGGCCGATGTAAGTCGCCTTGTGGCCCATGTCGGCGAACTGATCGACGATGAGCTGCACGGTGGTGGCGATGTCGGTCAGCGTCGGCGGCGCGAGCCGGCGGTCGTCGCGCAGGAACGACAGCACCTGCTCCAGCATCGCGCGCATCTGGTCGAGGTCAGCCAGCATCCGGCTGCGCTGCGTCTCGTCCTCCATGAATTCGCAGCGCAGGCGCATCCGGGTGATCGGCGTGCGCAGATCATGGCTGATCGCGGCGAGCATTCTGGTGCGGTCGTCGATCAGGCCGGTGATGCGCTCGCGCATGCGGTTGAGCGCCTTCGCCAGGAAACGGATTTCCTCAGGGCCGCGCTCGGGAAGCGGCGTGGCGGCGGAGTTCAGGCTGAAGCTCTCGGCGGCGCTGGCGAAGGAGGACAGCGGCGCAGTCAGGGCGCGCGCGGCCCACACGCCGAGCAGCGTGACGCTGATGACGGCAAACAACAGCGTCATCATCCAGGGACTCCCCCAGAACGGCGGCGGCCGCCGATCCGGTGGTGTATTGGCAGCGATCATCGCACCATCCGGCAAGGCAATTCCAATGCGATGCGCGGTATTGCGGTCCGGAAGCGGAAACAGCCGGTAGGAGCTTCCCAGCACGTGGTGCAGGCCGCGCAGGTGAGGGCCTTCCGCTTCACCTGCCGGTACGAAATCGCGCGGAAGCTCCTCGATGCCAAGAGACGGAAATGCACTGGTCAAATCGGCGAGCAGCCGCGGACGTTCGCCGGCCGGCGCTGCGCCGAGAAGCCGAACCGCCGTCGCCAGCGGCGAGGGACCGCGATCCATCTGCGGATGGTCCGGCCGGTTCAGCAGGAAACTCGCGGTGACGATGGCGTGCAGCGCGACGACCGAAGCGATCACCAGCGCCGCAATCTGTCCGCTGATCCGCCCCAGGCTGGCAAAGCCGAGCAGTTTCATGGTCAGGCGTCGCCGGCGGTGGTCGCTTCCACATTCGGCGTGAACATGTAGCCTCCGGAGCGCACGGTCTTGATCATGGTAGCCTCCTGCGGATCCGGCTCGATCTTGCGGCGGATCCGGCTTACCAGCACGTCGATGCTGCGTTCGAACGAGCCGGCATTGCGGCCATTGGAGAGATCGAGCAGGCTGTCGCGCGAGAGCACCCGGCCGGCCCGTTCGCAGAAGATGCGCAACAGGTCGAACTCGGCGCTGGTCATCGCCACGCGGGCGCCTTCCGGATTGCGCAGCTCGCGCAGCCTGAAGTCGATGCGCCAGCCGAGGAAGCGCAGCGCCGTGGTGCCTTCGAGCGCGCTGGCGTTTCGTCCCGCCTGCTGCCGCCGCAGCACGGCGTTGATCCGCGCCAGCAGCTCACGCGGATTGAACGGCTTCGGCAAATAGTCGTCGGCGCCCATCTCCAGCCCCATGATCCGGTCGACGTCGTCGCCGCGGGCGGTGAGCATGATGATCGGGGTCTGCGACTGCGCGCGAACCTTGCGGCACAAGCTGAGGCCGTCCTCGCCCGGCAGCATCACATCGAGGATGAGCAGGTCGACCCGATGGTCGGTCATGGCGCGGGCCATTTCGCGCCCGTCGCCGGCCGTGGTCACGTGGCAGGCATTGCTGCGCAGGTATTTTGCGATCAGCGCCCGTGTCTCGCGGTCATCCTCGACGACGAGGATATTGGGGGGTGCTTGGGCCATCAGTCCCTTTTGTCGATGATTCGTCGGGGCAGGCGAAGATTTTTGTTTCCGGATGTTTCTGACGGCACGGTCGCAACAGACGGCAACAGCGGGGCAGTCGCGCGAAAAGGTCTCGTTAAGATGGTTAACCCTAGCTTCGCGGCGTCCAGTTCGAAAACCCTCGGAGCTATCATGACCTCGATCTCGGCGGCCTCGATCAACAGCTTTCAGTCCCCCCTGCAAAGACTGCAGGACGAGTTGCAGTCCGAAGTGAAATCCGGCGCGATCAGCTCATCCGACCAGGATGCGCTCGCGGCCGCTCTCACCGACATCGATTCGGCGATGCAGGCAAGCCGTGCCAGCGACCAGGCCAGCGGTACGCGGCCCTCACCCGGCGATCTCAAGTCGAAGATCGATGATCTGATCGATAGCCAGGTATCCAGCGGCAAGCTGACCAGCGACCAGGCCACCGAGCTGCAGGGAATTTTCAAGGCGGCGTTCGCCAATGGTCCGGGCGGCGCGGGCGGTCACGGTGGTCCGCGCGGTGCCGGCGGTCCGCCCCCCGGTCCGCCGCCATCGGATGACGCATCCTCGACCGGGTCATCGGACGACTCGTCAGGAACAAGTTCCATCAGCGATATCCTGAAGCAGTTCCTGGAAGCATTGCAGAAATCGCAGTCCACGTCGGACTCCAGTTCGTACAGCGCGACGGGCGGTTCCAGCATAAGCAGCTCGTTCACCGCGCTGCTGATCGACTACCAGAGCTGACGCGTTCTGGCGCGGCGACCGGTCGCTGTTCCATCCTGTTTCCCAAGGAACAGTTGCTGCAATGACGTGTTCTCCCTTCATTAAGTTTCTGCAATGAGGGAGACCACATCATGATCGTCAAATATGCCATCGCCGGCGTTGCCGGCACGGCTCTGCTCGCGTCCGTCGCGTTCGCGCAATCGCCGTCGACGTCGTCGGACACCACCAAGAACGCTCCGACCACGACGATGTCCGATACGTCGTCGGCGGCTCCATCGTCGTTCCAGGGCAACTGGCGTGCATCGAAGCTGGTCGGACTGAGCGTGTACAACGAAAAGAACGAGAGCGTCGGTTCGATCAACGACATGCTCACCGACAAGAACGGCAAGATCGTCGCCGTCGTGATCGGCGTCGGCGGCTTCCTCGGCGTCGGCGAGCATCTGGTCGCCGTGCCCTTCGAGAAGGTGAAGTTCTCGACCGAGCCGGTCGCCTATACCGGCGCTGCCAACGCACCGGGTAGCGGCGCAGGCGGCACCACGCGTCCGGGCTCGACCACGACCACGGGTGCTGCGACGACGGCGCCTGCCGCGTCCAAGCCGAACCCTTGGTGGCCGGACCACGCCATTTTCAACGCCACCAAGGACGAGCTGAAGGCGATGCCGGAGTTCAAGTATTCGACCTAGGGCCGCTGGCCCTTACAGACTGAACCATGAGCGGAAAAATGGCCGGGCCGCTTTGCGGTCCGGTCATTTTTCTGCACCGCATGCACCCATGGTGCGTCGCATCCTATCGGCCCCGCGCGGTCGATGTTACGCTTCGCCTGCGGCAGGAGCATCCTGCGTCCTGCCCCAATCACAATGGGAGGACGACATGCCTGATAGCGTCTACAAGGTGATCGAACTGATCGGCACGAGCCCGGAGTCCTGGGAAAAGGCGGCGGCCGCCGCCCTCGGCCGGGCCAGCAAGACGTTGCGTGACCTGCGCGTCGCCGAGGTCGTCAAGCTCGACCTGCAGCTCGATGCTACGGGCAATGTCGAAGCCTACCGCGCCAAGCTCAACGTGTCGTTCAAGTTCGAGGGATCATAACGATTGCGTGCTGCCCTTCGCTTTTCCTCGCGGGAGCGGGGAGGGCGGAGGGCGTCACAGTCCCGGCAGCGCCGTGATGAATACGTTGATCGAGCCTTCGCTCTCCGCGATCACGCGCAGCGTTTTGGAATCGAAGGCAATTTCGGCCAGTTTGAGGGTAGTGATCTCCGCGGTCACCCGCACGCCTTCCTCGCTCCTTTGCAGGTCGGCAATGGCATCGGCGATCTTCCTCTGCGCATTGCTGGCAAAGGGCTTGAGATCCACCATCGCCTTCTCCGCCAGCACGCGCTGCAGATGCGGCATCGCCGCCCGCGCCGCCGCGCCGAGCAGGCCGAAGGCGGCTTCGGATTCCACGGCGACCTGGATGGCGTCGAGCCGCAGCGTCTGCCGCGCCCCGTCGAGCACCGGCACGCCCCAGATGTGCACATAGGCCTCGGCGCCGAGACCGAAGAAGCTCTTCTTCTCCTTGGCATAGATCAGAAGCGAGAACAGCAGGCGATCACCGGAGGCCGCGACGCTCGCCTTCTTCACGGTGATGTCGACGGAGCCCGAGCCGTCTTCCGGAAACGTCTTGCCGGCAAATTGCGCCTCGACGATCTTGTTGATCTCGGTGAAGGGCAGGTCGATCGGCACGGCGATGTTGACGGCGCCCTTGTTCGCCGGGCCGATGGTCAGCGTTGCCGGGAATGGGCAGTTCGGCTTGGTCTCGCCTGGGGTGATGCGGGTCTCCGCCTCGAGCCCCATGGTCAGCGTCATCGCCGAGGAATCGACGCGTGGCTGCGCGGCAATCGCCCGGGTCGGCTTCAGCTCGAGCCACAGCGGGGGCAGGCCGGAGCCGCTGGTGCCCTGCAGCGGGATCGAGCGGCAGGCCTTCGCCCATTGCTGGCGCGCATTGTTCTCAAAGGATGGATCGTTCTTCATGCGCGCCTGCGCTGCCGCGAGCTGGTCGGCGACCTGCTTGTCAATCACGGGCTTGACCTGCGCCGGCACGCTGATGCGGGCGCCGGCAGCCGCGAGCGAGGTGTCACCGAGATTGACCTGCGCCTGCAGGTTCGGCTCGATGCGCCAGGCGGCGGCAAGGCGGGGCCGCGAGGTGACGACCACGTTGCCTTTGATCTCGCCGCTGACGTTGAGGTTCTTGATGTTGATCCCGCCAAGGTGCTTGGCGGCGCCGCTGCCGAGCAGGCCGCCGATCGCGTCATTGACGGCATCGTTCGCCTTTGCCGACAGCGAGCCGGTGACGTTCAGCGTGCCCGTCAACGGTGTTGTCAGCGTCAGCGCGTCCTGCACGGCCGCCACCGAGATCGGCCCGCGCGAGGCGCTCCAGCCGATGTCGGCGTTCTGCAGGATCTGCGACACGGGATTCTCCGCCTTGCCGCCGAAGGTGCGCGCGGTAGAGCGCTCGGCAGCATCGCGGATGGCCGTCAGCGCGATCGAGACCGGCGCCAGCACCCGCGAGGAGCGCGCCGCCGGCGGCAGCGGCGGCAGTTCGGCCAGCACCGGCGCCTTGCCCGCGCCGCCCGGCGACAGCAAATCCATCGCCATCAGGGTAATGAAAAAGGAAACCCCGATCACCGCGACCGCGATCAGGATCGTCTTGAGGCCGAGATCCAGCTTGAGGAATTTAAGATCCAACTTCAGGCGCATCGTCCCCCCGGAATCGGCGAGACTTTACAAGCGGGTGCAGGCGGACGCTAGGGTGGCCGCGGAACTAGTCCCGCCGTTGCGCCAAAACAAAAATGGCGCCGCGAGGGCGCCACTTTCACTTCAAGTGAATTTGAAAGATCAGCTGCGCTTGTCGCTCGCATTGTCGGCGCGGCGGTCCATCGGCAGCACGATAACCTTGGTGCCGACGTTAACGCGGGAGTAGAGGTCCATCACGTCTTCGTTGGTCAGGCGCAGGCAGCCGGACGACACGCGGGTGCCGATAGTGTGCGGCGCGTTGGTGCCGTGGATGCGATAGATGGTGCCGCCGAGATACATGGCGCGGGCACCGAGCGGGTTGCCGGGGCCGCCGGCCATGTGGCGCGGCAAATAGGGCTGACGGGCGATCATCTCCGGCGGAGGAGTCCAGTCCGGCCATTCCGCCTTCTTGGCGATGGTCTGCGTGCCCGACCAGGTGAAGCCTTCACGGCCGACACCGATGCCGTAGCGCATCGCCTTGCCGTTGCCCATGATCAGGTAAAGATAGGTGTTCGGCGTATCGATGATGATCGTGCCGGGCGCTTCGCGGGTCGGATAGTTGACGACCTGGCGCTTCAGCCGAGCGGGCAGTTCATACGGCCCGGTGGCGTCTTCGTCATCCGGCACGGCCTGCACTGAAGGCGGCGGCGCATACTGCTGCTGCTGCGGGGCGAAGAAGGGAAAGAACGGCAGCGGCGCCGCTGCGGCGGAAGAGGTGAAAGCCATCGCGCCGATCGTCAGAGCGCCCACGGTGGCGGCAACGAAGCGCGCATTCAGCCTGGCTGAGTTGAACATTGTCGTCCCCTGTTATTTGCGCCCTGCGCACCAGTCCCCGGTGCGTCGTTGCAAAAACAAGTACAGGCGAACCGTTTCGGGACGTTTGCACGAAACCGCCAAAATGGTTTCGTCGCTTTAACCAATTGTTTCGTCGTTCCGCCGCGCGACGACACATTGCCGAATCTCGCGGGGCGCGCGCGGCCGTATCAGCGCGTGGAGTGCGGCAGCTTTTTACCTTTTGGAGCTTGCCCGGCAGCGGGCCGTCGCGGCCCCTGCAGTCCGGGCCGGCCGGAAAGTCCCGGCTGCCGCAACCCCGGCGCGCCGCCTTGCCTGAACTGGCCGCCCTGTTGCGGCTGCGGTTGCGGACCGCCCGGCTGTTGCTGCTGCGGCGGTTGGCCGGCGGGGCCGCCCGGTCGAGGCTGACCTGCGGGGGCACCTTGCGCCGGAGCGCCGGCGGGCGAACCGGCCTGTCCGGGCGCGCCGGCGGGCGGGGTCTGGCCCTGCCGCGGCGGCAGCCCCGGACGTTGCGGTCCGCCCGGTTGCTGACCGGTTTGCTGTCCGCCCTGCTGCTGACCCGGACGGCCGGGTTGACCGAGTTGCCCCGGCTGGCCCGGCTGCTGGCCAGTCTGCCGCGGCGAGCCGGGTTGCTGGCCTTGCCGGCCGGGTGCGCCCGGCTGCTGCTGGCCCGGACGGTTTTGCTGTCCCGGCTGGCCGGGTCGGTTCTGGCCGGGCTGACCGTTCGGACGCAATTGACCGGGCCCGCCGGGTTGCCCCGGTTGGCGGATCGGCCGGTTCGGATTGACAAAGCCGGGGTTGGCGCGGCGGAAGGCGCGCTGCTCCGCAAAGACGCGCTGGCCGACGATCTGGGCGGAATGCACCTGGCGCACAAAGCCTTGGTCGCGCTGCATCATCTGCGGCGTAATAGTGATCGGCACCGCCGCGAAGCGGGCCCCGCCGGTGCCGGGGCGGATGGCAAAACCGCTCGCGCCCTGGCTGAGCAGGCCAAGCCGCGCGCCGGCGCGGTCGTTGACCTCGATGCGGCCGACACGGCCGTCGGCATCCGGATAGAGCTTGATGTTGTTGGCGCCGGTCGCCGCCGCACCACCTGCCGGCACCTCGACCAGGCCCGAGGTGCCGCGGATACCGAGCGTCGCGGTCGGCGTCGTGATTTGCATGTCGCCGGTCTTGGCGACCTGCGCGGCAACGAAGGCCACGGTACCTTTGGCGATGTCGAACACGCCGGCGTTCTTCTTGCCGCCGTCCTCATAGACGAAATTGTCGATGGTGATTTGGGCGTTGGCCTTGAGATTGAAAGTGGTGCCGTCACTGAAGGTGATGCCGAGCGCCGAACTCGCTGCGGTCTCGACGATATCGTTGAGATAGATGTCGTCCTTGAGCGCCAGCGGAATCGATTTGTCGTTGCGCTTGACGCTGGCCTTGCCGGTGAGCGTTGCGACACTGCCGATCGGCTCTTCCGCCTCCTGCGCGTCCGCGCCCTGCGCGGGCGCCGCCGCGGCAGGCGCTTGCGCGGCCGGTGCCTGCGCCGGGCTTGCGGGTTGCGCCTGCGCGATCTGCACGGAATTGTCTTGCGCGCGCGCAATGTCAGCGGACGCGAATCCAGCCAGCAGCAGAAGCGCGAATGAGAACCAGCGCCGCATCACGGGGAAGATTTCCAGACCAGGCGGAGATGATACGAGAAGAGACGGTGATGATACGAGAAGAGAAGGTGATTTCATTCGGTCCCGGCTGAATGCCGGATGAATGGAATTGAAGTGAAGCCATAAAATCTGCCGGGCGACAGGCAGCAAGAGTTCTCGCCAATTCTACGGCGAGCCGACTTCGAAACAAGCTGTACGCGCTTGCCCTCGGCAGATATCATCGCGCGCAGGGTAGCAACCGAAGCGAGGAATCCATCGATGCGTGCGCTTTTGCCGGCCCTTGCGATCCTCGCGCTGGGTGGATTTTGCGATCAGGCCAGCGCGCAGGCGCAATGCCCTGAATTGACCCGGCTCCGCAGCAAGGCTGCACAGGCTCAAAACCCATTGAGGCGCAACCCGCTGATGGGCGACTGCGAGCTGTACATCCGTTCTTCCACGGCATGGCGTGCGGTGTTCGATTACGCGGATGAGAATCGGGAAATGTGTGACATTTCCATGGATTCACTGGCCGACTTCGAGAAGTACTACCGCGAGGCCTTGAGCGCGCGTAACAACGTCTGTGCAGGCCGTCCCGCTCGGGCGTACCCGGCGGAAATCATTCGACGTTGACGCCGCGGCAAGACGATCAAGCGCCACGTCCGAAGGGGACGCGGCGCTTGAATGACGTTTCGACAAATGTCAGCCGCGCTTGTGCGGGGTGATCTTCAGCGGCTGGTGCGGTTTGCCCGTCGGCGGATAGTTCGCCGGGGTCGGCGTGGTATCCATCTTGCGGAAGACCGACCTGCAGCCGTCGGAGAGCTGCGATTGTTTCGCGACCATGCAGGCGGTGACGCGGTCGACGTCCGGGATTTCGCTGCCGCAAAGCCGCATCGCATCGCCCGTGCAAAGTTGCTGCTGTTCCTGGGTGTAGGCCAGGGAAGCCGTCGTCATCAGGCCGAAAGCGAGGGCCGTCGCGGCCACGAGTTTGCTGCCGCGGAAAACCGAACCGGTGAATGTCATGGATGTCCCTTTGGATATGCGCCCCGAGTGCGTCGCCCGACGTCCTCGTTACGCATGAAGGTAGACGGGTCCGGTTTCGGGATTTTTTCGTGAGCGGAGCGAAATTGTTTCGTCGCCAGCCGGAATTGTTTCACGCCGCACAATGGAAAGGATTTTTTACCGGCACGGACCGGGCAAGGAAAAGGGCCCCGCGGTGACCGCGAGGCCCTTCTGTCGATGGAGATACCGTTAGCTCACGCGCTTCCAGGTCTGGCCGCCGCAGAACATGCCGCCGAAGGCGCAACCCTGGACACGCAGGCCGTTCGGGCCGCGCATGGCGATCGTCGAGTCGTAGGTGCGGCCGGAGTCCGGATCGTGAATGCGGCCGACCCACTTGTTGTCTTCCGGCTTCATGTTGATCAGGATGCGCTCTTTGGTGTTGACCGAGTAGCCGCACAGATTGGCGCCGCACTGTTCGATGCGGACATTGCCCTTGTTCTCTTCGGTCGCCCACACGCCGAGCGGCGAGTTGGCAACGGCAACCGGCGCTGCCGCGACCGGAGCCGGCGCCGACGCAGCGACAGGCGCCGGAGCGGGAGCCGCGGCAACGGGAGCCGGGGCCGGAGCGGGGGCTGGCGTGATGTCATTGGTGACGACAGGCGCAGGCGCGGCGGCGACAGGAGCCGGAGCGGGCGCAGCAGCGACAGGAGCCGGGGCCGGGGCGGGCGCCGCTGCAACCGGCGCGACCGGCGCCCCGCCAACCGGAGCCGTGGTGGTCGTGGTCGCCGGCGGAGCAACGTTGTCGTCCTTGTCCTTCGAGCCAACACCCTTCAGATCGATATTGCCGAGCTTGCCCTTGAAGCCGGGCGCGTTGATCTGGATGCAGGACAGCGAATTGCAGCCGCGCGGCGTTTCGATTTGGATGCGCTGGCCGTCAATCTGGAACGTGACAGCTCCACCGGCTTGGGCCGAGGTGGTCGCCAAGAGCAGCGCCGTGGCGGCGGCGAAAACGAGCTTGTTCATGTGAGCCTCCTGGTGGCTTGAATGGCCGAACCGTAGGCTCAGTCGCGCCGCCCTTCAGTGACGTTCGTCACAACGAGGGGGTACCTCACGACGGGGTGATTTGAATCACATTCAAGACGCGCTGTTCCCGACAAAGTGAGGCCATCGCTCGGGAGGCTCCGATGAAACGACTTTGCGTTCTCGTGATGCTGATGCTCGCAGGTTCATCCGCGCAAGCGGGCACGATCTCGTTCTCGGTCGCGGGCCATCGCATCCGCATCGAGGCGCCGCGCGGCTGCAGTTCGTCTTCCTGCGCCTCCATCTCGATTCCCGGCATCTATCAATCGCGCAAGAAGCGTGACGACGAGACGCGCGATGTCGCCGCATCGCCGCCGCCTGCACCGGCCGCGCCTGCCGCGCAAGCTGCACCGCCGCCTGCGGCCGCACCGGCGCCCGTCCAGCAAACAGCGCCAGTTGCACCGAAGCCGATCATCGCAAGCGTTCCGGCACCGGCGCCGCTTGCGGTCTACAAGCCGGCTGCCGTGACGACGCAGGAAGTCGCGGCGCCGCCACCGCTCCCGCCAGTGACGCAGGTCCAGCCGGCTGCGACAATCACACAGCCCTGCACCACGCCTCCCGCCGACAAGCCGAGTGTAGGCTTTCCTACGACGTCTTCACCGCCGGTCCTGAATGTCGCTCATGAGGAAGATCCCGACTCGCCGCTCGGCGATTGGGAAACCGAAGGCAAGGGCATGGTGCGGATCGCCGAATGCGGCCGCGCACTGTGCGGCTATGCCATCAGGGAAGGCGAGCGCGAGAAGGGTGAAGCCATCCTGATCAACATGAAGCCGAAATCTGACACGCAGTGGAGCGGCAGTGTCTACAGCAAGGATTCCGGCGATACTTTTTACGGCACGATGCGCCTGAGAGGCCCGAAGACGCTGCGCGTCGAAGCCTGCGCTTTCAGCCGCTTCTATTGCAACGGCAACAACTGGACGCGCATCACCTCGAGACCGATGATGACATCGCGCCAGGTGACGAACGGGCCGCAATCCTGATGTCATGAAAAGGCCCGGCGGTAGCAGCCCCGCCGGGCCATTGATCCAAGCCTACTTGTCCAGGTTGGACTGGGGAGTGCCTAGAACACGCCGAGCACGATGGCGCCGACGAATGCGAAGGCGA
>Ga0081540_1001514_pt1 | contig 19979 bp, 19 predicted proteins | sample TabmetS2T1R1_FD_71024 | JGI IMG/M metagenome (GOLD analysis project Ga0081540, IMG submission 71024) | Tabebuia heterophylla rhizosphere microbial communities from the University of Puerto Rico - S2T1R1 | ecosystem: Host-associated > Plants > Roots > Rhizosphere ... | reverse complement strand
CCCGCGCCCGCCGGCTCGGGCTTCCTTACGTCTATCTCGGCTACTGGATCGATGGGTCCAAGAAGATGGACTACAAGGCCCGCTTCCTGCCGCAGCAGAGGTTGGCGCCGAGCGGCTGGCTGCGCGTCGAGGCCACTGGCGAAGTTTTGTCAGAGCCGCAGGATTGAATGGGCGAATGGTGAGTGGCGAATAGCCAATGGCGCCATGCCATCGCTCGCCTGCCATTCGCTACTCCCTATTCGCAATTCGCGTTTCACCCAAAGAACGTATCGAACAACAGCTTCAAATTCAGGATCACGATCACGCTCGCGACCACCCAGGCCAGCGCGGAAACCGCCGCGGGGACGACGAACTGGCCCATCTTGCGGCGGTCGGAGACGAAGCGCACCAATGGGATCACCGCGAAAGGCAGCTGCATCGACAGGATGACCTGGCTGAACACCAGCAGCCGGGCCGTGCCGCTTTCGCCATAGAACGCGGTCACGATCACGACCGGCACAATGGCGATGCCGCGGGTGAGCAGGCGCCGCGCCCAGTTCGGCAGGCGCAAATTCAAAAAGCCTTCCATCACGATCTGGCCGGCCAGCGTCGCCGTCACCGTCGAGTTGAGACCGGAGGCGAGCAGCGCCACCGCGAACAGCGTCGAGGCGATGCCGAGGCCCAACAGCGGCGACAGTAGCTCGAAGGCCTGGCTGATCTCGGCGACATCGTTGTGGCCGCTCTTGTAGAAGGTGGCGGCCGCCACCACCAGGATCGCGGCGTTGATGAACAGCGCCAGCATCAGCGCGATGGTCGAATCCGTCGTCGCCCATTTGATGGCGTCGCGGCGGCCCTCGTCGGTGCGCGGATAGGCGCGGGTCTGCACGATCGAGGAATGCAAATAGAGATTATGCGGCATCACGGTGGCGCCGATGATGCCGATCGCGATGTAGAGCATCTCCGAATTGGTGAAGATCTCGCTCGAGGGCACGAAGCCCCGCAACATCTCGGCGACGGGCGGCGCGGCAGCCGCGATCTGGATCGTGAAGCAGACGGCGATGACGATCAGGAGCGCAATGACAAATGCTTCCAGGAAGCGGAAGCCGCGGTTCATCAGGAGCAGCAGCAGGAAGGCATCCAAGGCCGTGATCAGCGCGCCGCCGATCAGGGGAATGCCGAACAAGAGTTTTAGCGCGATCGCGGTGCCGATCACCTCGGCCAGGTCACAGGCGATGATGGCGGCTTCGCAGGCGAGCCACAGCAGGAAATTGACCGGCCGCGAAAAACTGGCGCGGCAGGCCTGCGCGAGATCGCGGTCGGTGACGATGCCAAGCCGTGCGGCCAGCGCCTGCAGCAGGATCGCCATCAGGTTCGACAGCAGGATTACCGAGAGCAGCGTGTAGCCAAACTTGGAACCGCCCGCGAGGTCGGTCGCCCAGTTGCCGGGATCCATATAGCCGACGGAGACGAGGTAGCCCGGCCCGGCAAAGGCGAGCAGCCGCCGCCACCACAGCCCGCCGGCGGCGGGCACGGCCACGGTCGCGTTCACCTCAGCCAAGCTCTTGAGCTTGCTGGAGTCCGTGCGCCAGCCTCCGGGGCTGTTCAAGGCAGTGGGCACGGATTCAGCGCTCAAACTGGGGGCCTTTGCGTCCATCCTCAGCATGATGGCCGAAAACTCTCCTTATTGCAACTCATTTGCAACTGCATCTAGCCGTTCCCGAAATCGCGTCATCGGGAAGCGGGTGGGTTTGGCGGTCGTCACACCGGAAGATGACCCAAACCCAGAAACCCGGATTTGTGCCATGCCCAATACGTCTGCGATCCAACTGCCGTCCACCTTCAACCGGCTGGCCTGGTCCAACCTCGCCGCCCAATCGGCGGAGCAGATCGCGCTGGCCGCAGCGCCCATCGTCGCCGTGCTCATGCTCGGGGTTGGTGAAGGCCAGACCGGCCTGTTGCAGACCGCGCTCACGCTGCCCTTCATCCTGATCGCGATCCCCGCAGGCCTCGCCGCCGACCGCATGTCGCGCCGCTTCCTGATGGCGGGCTCCGAAGCCCTGCGCGCTGGGGCGCTGGCCGCGATCCTGCTCCTGATCTGGCTCGGCGCGCTCAACCTGCCCCTGCTCGCCTTGCTCGGCTTCGCCGCCGTCTGCGGCACTGTCGTCTACAGTGTCGCCGCACCTGCGCTGGTGCCGTCGCTGGTCACGCCAGACCAATTGCCCGCGGCGAATGCGCGGATTGAACTCGCACGCACCGTCGCGTTTGCGGCCGGCCCCGCGCTCGGCGGCGCGCTGGTCGGGTGGATTGGCGCTGCGCCCGCTTTCGGCTTCGCCGCCGCCCTCTCCGCCATCGCCGTTGTCGCGCTCTCCGGCATCTACGAGCCGCAGCGCCAGCCCGCACCGCGCCGGCATCCGATCAAGGAGACCGCCGAAGGCGCCGGCTTCGTGATGCGCCACGCCCTGCTGCGGCCGGTGTTCATCACGCAATTCATCTTCAACACCGCCTCGTTCCTGCTGCTCGCGGTGTTCGTGCCCTATGCCGTGCGCCATCTCGGCCTCAGCGCCACCGGCGTCGGCACCACGCTCGCGATGTATGGCGTCGGCATGGTGGTCGGCGCGCTGCTTGCGACGCGCGTGATGCGCTATCTCCCCTTCGGCACCGTGATCGGGCTTGGCCCAATCACCGGCTTCATCGCCGCCGGCATCATGGCGCTGACCACGCTCGTGCCCTCGCCGCTCCTCGCCGGCCTTAGCTTCTTCCTGCTCGGCGCAGGCCCGATCCTGTGGGTGATCTCGACCACGACGCTGCGGCAATCGGTGACGCCGCCCTCGCTGCTCGGCCGCGTCTCCGCCATCAACATCATGAGCTACGGCGCGCGCCCGCTCGGCTCCGCGCTTGGCGCCATCGTCGGCGGCCTCTATGGCGCGGAGATGTGCCTCTATTTGGCGACCGCGATCTTCGCGACCCAAGCGCTGGTGATCTGGCTGTCGCCGGCCGTCGCGCTGGCGCGCCAGCCCGACATGGTCGGTGAGCCCGCGCGATGCTGAGCCATGCAGCGGCGGGCGGTTTCGGTCATTGAGGCCTCGTTTCACGCATACTAGTTCCCGGCTGGCCACTGGTGCTTTGCTTCGCTCTTTTATATGATGATTATCATCTAAAAAGGCGGGAACCACCATGGCCGACCAGACCGTTGCAATCGACGCTCCATCCGCAATCAAGGAAGAGGCCTCCTCGACCGTCCTGCAGATCGCCGTCCTCGCCTCGCTGGCGGCGACCGGAACGCTGGCGACCAACATCCTGCTGCCCTCGTTGCCGCAGATGGCTTTGGCGCTGAAAGTATCAACCGCGGCGGTGACGTCGGCCATTACGGTCTTTCTCGCCGTATTCGCGCTTGGCCAGCTTGTGGTCGGGCCGATCTCGGACCGGTTCGGCCGCCGCTGGCCCGTCCTGATCGGATTTGCAGTGTTCTTCGCCGGCAGCGCCTGGTGTGCACTCGCAACCGACTTGCCGGGGCTGCTCGCCGGCCGGGTGATCCAAGCCGGTGGGGCCTGCGCCACGTCGGTGCTGTCACGCGCCATCGCCCGCGACATGTTTTCCGGTGCGGCGCTGGCGCGCGCACTGGCGCTGATCATGATCGCCATGGCAGCCGCGCCCGGCTTCTCGCCGTTGCTCGGCGGCGCGCTCGACCACCTCTTTGGCTGGCGCTCCACCTTCGTCCTCGTGGCTGTCTTTGCCATCGTCGGCGCCATCGCCTATGCCAGCGTTTTCGGTGAGACGCACAACTCAACGCGCATTCCGCTCAATCCGCTTGCTATCACCAAGAACTACTTCGCTCTGATTACCGATCGCCAGTTCGTGGTCCCGGCCGCGACCGTCAGCCTGATCATGGGCGGGCTGTTCGCGATTTTCTCGGCCGCGCCGCGTGTATTGATCGAGACGTTGCACTTTTCTCCAATCCAGCTTGGGCTGTTCTTTGCCGGTACAGTCCTGATCGTATTTGCCGCCGGCATGCTGGCGACACGTCTTGCGCCGCGGTACGGCCTTGATCGCTCGATTCGCGGTGCACTGCTTGTCGCCGCCCTCGGCAGCCTCGCGATGCTCGCCGTGGCACGCTTTGCTCCCTCCTTCCTGCCCTTTCTCGGCGCGATGAGCGTGTTCCTGCTGGGTATGGGCATCGTCAATCCGCTGGGCAGCGCGCAGGCCCTCTCCCCGTTTGGCGAGAAAGCCGGCGCGGCCTCGGCGCTGCTCGGATTCTGGCAGATGATGAACGCGGCAATCGGCGTCTGGCTCGCGGCAACGCTGTCTTCCGACGCGATGTTCGCGCTCGGCATGGTGCTGGCGGTGTTTTCGCTGGTTGCGGTCGGACTGTACATGCTTCGCGCCAAAGTTACTCAACCCGCCACATAGCGCGCGTATTTGCCGGCGACGACCTCGTCGGAGAGGATGTCCGGATCGAGCGTATAGAGATCCTGTGCGCCGCCGATGCCGCGCAGCGCAAAGCGGCCGGTGGAGACGAGGTAATTCCGACCGGTAGCGTCCAAGCCGTTGCGGAAGGCCGATGAGGCCAGAAGCTCGCGGTCGACGGAGCGGCACATCGAGGCGATGCGGCTGACTTCGTTGACAGCGGGGCCAACCACAGTGAAGTCGAGGCGGTCGTCGCTGCCGATATTGCCGTAGAAGACCTCGCCGACATGCAGTCCGACATGCGCCGTCGTCACCGGCCGGCCCTCGGCCGCACGGCGCGCGTTCAGCACATCCATGTTGTGGCGGAAACGGTGCTCGGCGCGCAGCGCGGCGCGCTTGGCAATCGCCATGTTCTCGTTGGTGAACATGGCGAGCACGCCGTCGCCGATCAGCTTCATCACCTCGCCTCCGGCGTCGTGAATGGCGTCGATCGAGGCCTGCGCATAATCGTTGAGGAACGGGATGATCTCGCCGGGCTCCATGCTCTCCGAGATCGCGGTGGAGCCGCGCAGGTCGGAGAACCAAAGGACCGCCGTGATCTTCTCGGTGATGCCCCGCGTGATTCTCCCGCGCAGCACCTGTTCCGAGGTCTCGCGGCCGAGATAGACCCGCCCGAGCGTGCGCGTGATGTCGGCGTGCGCCGCGCACTTAATGGCAAGCCCCAGCACCGGCACGAGGTCACGCAGGGCCGCCAGAGCTTCTTCGTCAAAGCCGCCGTCTCGCCGCGTCAACCAGTTGGAGTAGACGCAATCCATCTGGCCCATCGTACCGGCCTCGCCGAAGCGATGCACGAACGAGGTTATGTGCTTGTGTCCCTTGACGGCGAACTCGTCGAACCGCGAATAGCGGTGCGAGGCGGGGTCGGTGAGATCGAATACACGCTGCTCGTGACCCTGCTCGAGCATCTCGTAGAAGATCGAGCGCCGCCAGCCTTCCGCTGCATCGCCCACGTCGCTTGAACCGTACTCGAAACTATCAGGCTGATTGGTCTCGACGTCGTGCCAGCGGAAGCCGCGGCCCTCGAAGATCGGATGCAGCGTGTCGATGACGACGAGCCCGTAGGACAACGCTATACCCTCGGCGCGGCAGCGCTCGCAAAAACCGCGGATCAGGTCGCTTTCGGGCAGGCCTTCGAGACCCCTGCGGATCAGCCAGTTCATCAAATCAAGGCGCGGAGCAAGCTGCATGGGACCGATTATGCCGCGCAATCAGCCGCGGCGAAAGCGTTGCCCAGCAATGCCTTATCCGCCTTGACGGCAGTAATGTGACAACGGCAAATGCGCTGCCGCGACAAGGAGAACCGGATGCAGCCGGCCGGAATTGGACCAACGAGGAAATGAACCCCCCGCAGCTTCCGATCATCCTGGCGCTTGGCACGACGCAGACGCTGGCCTGGGCCTCGAGCTACTACCTGCCTGCCATCCTGGCCGACTCGATCGGCCGCGATCTCGGCGTTTCCTCGAACTGGATTTTTGCAGCGTTCTCCGCTTCCCTGGTGCTTTCCGCGATCCTCGGCCCGCGTGTTGGCCGGCAGATCGATCTGGTCGGCGGCCGTTCCGTGCTGTGCTTCTCCAACCTGATATTCGCCGCCGGGCTCGCTTTGCTCGGCTCCACCTACTCCATTGCGATGCTGGTCATCGCATGGTTGCTGCTTGGCGTCGGCATGGGCATGGGCCTCTATGATGCCGCCTTCGGCGCGCTCGGGCGCATCTATGGCGATGCGGCGCGGCGCTCGATCACCGGCATCACGCTGATTGCGGGCTTCGCCTCCACCGTCGGTTGGCCGCTCACCGCGCTCGGGCTGGAGCAGATCGGCTGGCGAGACACCTGCTTTGCCTGGGCGGCCGCGCACATCCTGCTCGGGCTGCCCCTCAACTTCTTCATGCTGCCGGCGGTGCAAGGCACCAAGGCCGCGGTTGCCAATGCCGCAAAACCGCATATCCCAATTGACCGGCCGATGGCGCTCCTGGCCTTCACCTTCGCCGCTGCATGGACCGTCACCGGCGCGATGGCCGCGCACTTCCCGCGCATTCTCGAAGCGGCCGGCGCAACGCCCGTGCAGGCGATTGCCGCCGGCGCGCTGATCGGGCCTGCGCAGGTCGCCGCGCGCGTCGTCGAGGCCAGCTTCCTCAGCCGCTACCATCCGCTGGTCTCGACCCGGCTTGCCTGCGTCACCCACCCGATTGGTGCCGTGATCGTCGGCATTTTCGGCGGTGCTGCGGCCAGCGTGTTCGCGGTGTTCCACGGCTCCGGCAACGGCATTTTGACGATTGCGCGCGGCACGCTGCCGCTCGCGATCTTCGGTTCGCAAAACTACGCCTACCGGCTCGGCCTGCTCGGCGCGCCCTCGCGCATGGCACAGGCGGCGGCGCCGCTGGCGTTCGGGCTCTTGATCGACATCATGGGCAGCAAGGTGCTGATCGTCTCCTCCGCGCTCAGCCTTGCGGCGCTGGCGGCCCTGTTCCTGCTCGACAGGAAAGCGGCCTCGCGCGAGACCTGAACGTTCCAACATGCTACTTTCCATCGCGAGCGCGATCGCGGGCAACAACGTCATGGACAACGAGACCAACCCAAACCGCAACTGGTGGAAATGGGTGACCACGCCACCGCAATCCTACATGGTCTATCTCGCCGCGCTGGTGCTGGTGTTCACGCTCTCCTTCTATGCCGGCACGCTGAAGCCGAAGGGATCGGCCGGCCTTGGCCCGCCACCCCTGCCCGCGCCCTCGGCGCCGCGGAACTAGCGTTGGCCAGGAGGTCAAATGGCATCCGACCCGACCCCGACGATCAGCCGCATCAATCCGCCGGAGCTCGGCGCTCCGCCCGGTTACTCCCAGATTGTCGAGATTGCCGCCGGCCGCATCGTCTTCATCTCCGGCCAGACCGCTGTCGATGCTGATGGTAACGTCGTCGGCAAGAATGATTTTGCCGCACAGGCTGCGCAGGTGTTCCACAACCTTTCCCTCGCGCTGTTGGCGCGTGGATGCACGGCAGCCAATCTGGTGAAGCTGACCGTGTTTCTGACCGACATGAATAACCTCGGAGCCTATCGCGAGGTACGAAATCGCTTCTTTGCGACCGTGACACCGCCGGCTGCGCCCGCGGTGACCCTGGTCGAGGTGTCGAAGCTCTACGGCCTCGACTTCATGATCGAGATCGAGGCGATTGCGGCGGCGTAAACCTCTCATGTGCGCCCCTTCTCCGACGTCGCGATCCAGATCCCGGCGAACACGGCGATCAGCCCGAGCACGAGATTTGCCGTGATGGGCTCGCCGACGAGCTGGGCCGCGAGTAGTCCCGCCGCTATCGGATTGACGGTCATGGTGTTGGCGACGCGCGTCGGCGAGGCCCGTTCCAGCGCCAGCACCCAGAGGATGAAGGCGGCCGCGCCGCCGCCGATGCCGAGATAGACGCCGGCGATCCATTGTGGCGCCGTGAATTGGGAGAGCACGGCGATACTTCCCATCACCGCGCCGACCAGGATCAGGGCGGCCGCGCCCGTCCCCATTCCTAACGCGAGGAAACCGAGCGCGCTGGAACGCCGGATGAACGGGCGTGACAGTACGTTGTAGAAGGCCATGCAGAGAACGGCAGCGAGCATGATCAGCTCGCCGCGCCAGGCGCCCGGCGGCGCCGATGCCAGCCCTGACGCCAGCGCTGCGGCGACGCCGAGCACGGCGATGCAGACGCCGATGGTCTTGCGGAAGGTCAGCGCCTCCACGCGCAGCACGGCGCCGACCACCATGGTCGAAAGCGGCAGCGTGGCCAGCGCAAGCGAGGCCCGCGCCGCGGTCGTGTAGGACAGCGCGATATTGTAGAGCACAAAGAAGACGGCGAAGAAGGCGAAGCCGAGCGCGGCGACCGCCGGCCAGTCGCGCCGCTCGGGCCACTTGGCGCGCAGGAGAATGGCGGCCGGGAGCACGCAGAGGAATCCGATTGCCCAGCGCAGGATCGCCAGCGTCACGGGATCGGTATTGCCCGCAAGGTAACGCGTGATCGCCGCGGCCGTGCCGCCAAGGCTGCTCGAGAGCAGCGCGATCGCAACGCCAATCCACTCGGTCATGCTGACGTTCCGTTGCAGCCAGTGCCGTGCGCAATAACGTAGGCACGAAGACTCGAGGGACCAACGACGGAGTCTCGCTTTTTCACGGTCGCGATTCCTGATGGCGGCAAGTGTCAGCAGGTCCAACGTGAGTATCGTCGCAGCTTGATTCGCCCCATGCAAAAAACTGATCACCAGTAGAGATATTATGAATTTGACGGATCAGGTGTTGAGCGCCAAATTCGTTGGCGAAAGGCGCTCCTCGCGCCGGTCTCCACCAATCCATGAGTGCACGCCATGTCAGCATCACAGGCCACAGAGCCTCAGCACGTCCGCGCGGCGCCGTCCCACGGCGATCCCTATCCCTATTACGGCCGCCTGGCGCGGGAGCAGGCATTTTTCCGCGATGATGTGAACCGCTGGTGGGTCGCAGCCAGCGCGGCTGCCGTGCGCGAGGTGCTGAACAGCGGGCTGTGTCTCACGCGTCCGCGCGACGACCTCGTTCCTTCTCCGCTCGCGGACGGGCCGATGGCGGACATCTTCGGCCGCCTTGTGCGCTTGCGCGATGATGCGGTGCGCGCGCCGCTGAAAGACGCCGTCACGAGCGCCCTGCGCGGACTCGATCTGCGTCACGTTGCCGAGCTTTCGAAGACCCGCGCCAGCGAACTCGATGCCGAAATCGGCGAGCCGCTCAATGCGGCAAGGATCACGCAGTTCATGTTCGCGCTGCCGGTCCAGGTGATTGCGCATTTGCTCGGTATCCCGCGCGAGCGCTATGCCGACGTGATGGGCTGGCTTGGCGACTACGGCGCAGCCGCGGCTGCGGCGGCCACCGGCATACCCGCGCCGAGCGCTGCCATCCTCGAGAAAGGTCATCGTGGCGCGCAAGCGTTGCTGGATCTGGGATTTGCGATCGCGCATGACGATAGGCGGCGCGGGCCGTTGCTCGCCGCTCTGATACGCGAGGCTGGCCGCGTCGGCTGCAATGACGAGAAGGACATCATCGCCAATGCCATTGGTTACATGATCCAGGGCTTTGGGGCGATGGCAGGACTCGTCGGCTTGGTGTTGCTGGCGCTGGCGCGCCGCCCCGCGCTGCTCGCGGAGATCAGTGCCGACCGCAGGCTGATCCGCCCGCTGGTGCAGGAGGTCGTGCGCTTCGATCCGACCACCAACAGCACCTTCCGCTTCATGGCGCGCGACGGCGAGATCGCCGGGCATCGGCTGCGTGAAGGGGACATGATCATCGTACTGCTCGCGGCCGCCAATCGCGACCCTGCGCTGAACGCAGAGCCTGATCGCTTCGACATCGGTCGGAAAGACCGGAAGTATCTCGAATTCGGCGCCGGGCCGCATGCCTGCCCGGCAGACAAGCTTGCGCCCCTGATCGTCGAGGTCGCGGTTGATCATCTCTTGACGCGCGGCGTGCCGCTGCAAACGCTCGAAGGCGCGCTGTCTTACGCCGCATCCGGTCACATCCGCACGCCCCTGTTCAATCGGTGATGGAGGACGCATGAGGCCAAGTCGCCTCAGCGCAATCGGTCATTGGACGAATAGGCCATTGAGGGACAGCCAACTTCGTTCCCGCGGCTCGTTTTCGCCCGAGTGCTGCCAATTCGTTGTCCCTCTCTGACAGAGGGCGCAGGGAAAGCCGGGCGCCGACTGCGCCCGCAGTCCCGTGTGCAAAAAGTGCGCTAGGAAGGCACACGGGTTAACTACAGGTACAGCCGAGACATCCCGGCTTTCCCCGCGCAATGGTTTTACGGCTTATACGTACTCTCCCCGGTGAGCGGCGTTTCTTGCCACCGTTGTCAGCGAGACACCTCTCGCCAACTTGACGCCACGGTCGCGGCGCCAGGACCACACGACTTCGCCGTACGCTGCGACGTTCTCGTCCAGCGTAGTAGGCTACGCCTGACGCCACAGCGTCCATCGCATCCTGCGCCCTGCGTATCGTGACGATCGCGAAACGTCCCTCCGTGGGCGCGGGACAGTGCGGGTTATGCCTCTGATTTACGTTTCTGTAAAGCAGAATATTTTTGAATCGATGGCTTGACGGGAATTGCTGATTTGCCTGTCGTGCTGAATTTGCAACACCCTTGTCGTCATTCCGGGGCGCGCCAAAGGCGCGAGCCCGGAATCCATACGCCGGGGCCGCGGTTGTGTTTAAGACGGGTTGACGGCTTTCTTTGAAGCAACGACCGCCTGTGGTTATGGATTCCGGGCTCGCCGCTGCGCGACGCCCCGGAATGACGAGTGGAGAGAGCGAGCGTTACCGCCTCTCCTTCACCGCCTCGCCATCCTCCTTCACGAAGGACGCCACGGGATTATCGAGAAGGTCGAGCACGAGCTCCGACGGCCGACACAGCCGCACGCCCTTCGCGGTGACGACGATCGGCCGGTTGATCAGGATCGGTTGGGCCAGCATGAAGTCGATCAGCTCGTCATCGCTCCACTTGGGATCGGCAAGGCCAAGCTCCGCGTAAGGCGTGCCCTTCTCGCGCAGCAGCGCGCGGACGGGGATGCCCATCGCCTTGATCAGCTCGACGAGGCGCTCGCGGCTCGGCGGCGTCTTCAGATATTCGATCACCTCCGGCTGCTCGCTGCTTTGCCGGATCATGGCCAGCGTGTTGCGCGAAGTTCCACAAGATGGGTTGTGGTAGATCGTGACGGTCATGGCGAAACCTCTTTTGCCGCGGGCGCGCTGCGCAGCAGCCAGCTCATCAGCATCAGCGCGATCACGGCGCCGGCAAGCTCGCTCGCGATGAAGCCTGGAAGGTCCAGCGGGCGAATGCCGGAGAATGTGTTGGTGAGCGACCGCGCAATCGCAACGGCGGGATTGGCGAACGAGGTCGATGCGGTGAACCAGTACGCCGCGGTGATGTAGAGGCCGACCAGCCAGGGCACCGCCGGCCGGTTGAAGCGGATGCCGGCCAGGATCGTGGCGACCAGCCCGAAGGCGGCAACGGCTTCGGCCAGCCATTGCGCGCTACCGGTTCGCGCCTTCATCGAGAAATCGAACAGCGGCAGGCCGAACATCGCGTGCGCAAGCGCAGTGCCGGCGATGCCGCCGAGGATTTGCACGGCGACATAGCGCGCAGCGTCGGATCCGGACAGATCGCCCTTCAGCGCCATCACCAGCGAGACCGCCGGATTGAAATGCGCCCCCGAGACCGGCCCGAGGATGGTGATGAGCACGACGAGGATAGCGCCGGTCGGCAGCGTGTTACCGAGCAGCTGCAGCGCCACGTCCTTGGTCAGCGTTTCCGCCATGATGCCGGAGCCGACGACGGTCGTGACCAGCAAGGCGGTGCCGAGCAGCTCGGCCACCAGCCGGCGCGGCAGATCGAATTCGGACATCAGCAGCAGGCGGTGTTGGCGGCCTGCGGCGCACAGCATGCGGCCGTCTTCTCATGCGCGACGCGTGCAACGCGCTCGCCACTGCCGTCGCCATACTGTGTGCTCTCGCCGGTAGTGAAGAAGGTCTCCCAGGAAATGCCTGAGGGATCATCGATCCAGGCTTTTTCGGAGCGCGCGTAACAACAGGTCGTTTGTCCCTGCTCAATGACTTCACCTCCCGCCTTGTGCAGCCGCGCATAGACCTCCTGAAGCTCATCCGCGCTTTCGACCTGAATGCCGAGATGATCGAGGCCGGCCTTGCGCGCGCGTGTCGAGATCGCAAAATTGACCCGGGGGTCTTCCAGCATCCATTTCGCGTAGTCGGTTTTCACGACGGTCGGTTCAGCCGCGAACAGCGCCGAATAGAAACCGATCGATTGCGTGAGATCGTCGACTGCGACGTGAAGATGAAGCCTTTTCATGACACCGACTCCTCCCGGCCCCTCGCCTTGCTGCGCTTGCCGCGCGCGGGCCTGCACACGGCTACGGGCGCGCACAGTTCGGCACGGCCGCCGCAACAATCCTCAACCATGAACGACGTGAGGCTGCCGAAAGCCTCCAGATTGGCGCGATAGATGATCGAGCGGCTTCTCCGCTCGCTCATCACGAGCCCCGCGCGCGCAAGCACGGCGAGATGCGCCGACATCGTGTTCTGCGGCACCGCCAGCGCCTTGGCGATGTCGCCCGCGGCAAGCCCTTCCGGCTCGTGCCGGACCAGAAGCTTGAACACGGCAAGGCGGGTCGTCTGCGCAAGCGCCGCGAGCGCGAGAATAGCTTGCTCTGATTCCATATATCCAGAATTATCGATATGTTCTAGGCTGTCAAGCATGGGATCGAGCGGCAGGATGACGCTGCCGGCTGCCCTCGGCTACGACAAAGGCGCGTTTGGTTCACCGTTCTTCATCGTCGACGGCGGACCACTCTAGGGCAGTGACCGGATTTCGCTGCTGAACGGCGGCAAAGAAGCAACACGGGAGGCGATGACCAGTTACAAGAGCGAACGAACGCGATGACAGGCGGTGATACGACTATTGTAGCGGGCCTGGAGATTCCTTCGACTGATCCCGTCTTTCTGGCCGTGGTCTTCGCGGTGCATATTCCGCTGGGCCTGGCGTGTGTTGTGATCGGCGTAATCGCGATGCTTAGTCCGAAGCGGCGCGGACGCCATTCGAACGTTGGAACGATCTATTTCTGGTGTTTGCTGTCGCTCTTTGCGTCCGCTACGTTCCTCTCGATCATGCGTTGGGCCGACAACTATCACTTGTTCGTTCTCGGAGCGATGTCGTTCGCCAGCGCCTGGATCGGGCGAACGGCGCTCCGGCATCGCTGGCCATACTGGGTCAGGCTCCACATCACGGGGATGGGTTTGTCGTACGTCTTGATGCTGGTTGCCTTTTATGTCGATAACGGAAAGCAGTTGCCAGTCTGGCGAGAATTGCCTCATTTCACGTATTGGCTGATCCCCTTGGCCATCGGTGTACCGCTCATCGTTCGAGCGCTTCTGTGGCCACCATTAGCCCGCGGGAGCGCCGGGATTTCACCTTGACGCGCGAGGGCAGGACCATGGAGCGCAAGGGCTGATGGGAATTGCATTGCAAGGACGCGCGGTCGTCGTCGCGGTGTGCGTGGGCCAACTGGGAAGCCTGCTGCCGCATGTCGTTGTGCCCGCGATCCTCGCCGGTTTCCTGATTCCGGAGTGGCACCTGTCGGGCGCGCAGGCCGGGCTGTTGTCTGGTTCGGGCGCGGCCGGCTACATGCTGGCGGTGCCGGTGCTGGCGACGCTCACCGACCGGATCGATGCGCGCAAGATATTGATCGCGGGGTCGGCGCTGAGCGCGATCGGCACGGTGCTGTTCGGCCTGTTCGCTACCGGCTTGTGGTCCGGCGCGCTATGCAACGCCGTCGCGGGCATCGGATTTGCCGGCGCCTACATGCCCGGGTTGAAAGCGCTGACCGATCGTCTCGCCCCCGGCGATTCCTCGCGCGCGGTGACGTTCTACACCTCAAGCTTCTCGCTTGGCGTCGGCCTGTCGTTCCTGGTCGGGCAACTCGTCGCCGAGAATTTTGGCTGGCGCGCCGCATTTCTCGTCACGGCGATCGGCCCGCTCGTGATGCTGTCGGTGAGCGCGCTCCTAAGACCGGTCGAGCCGAAGCCTGCGGCCGGTCGCCTGATGAACTTTGCGCCGGTTTTCCGCAATACCAGCGCGATGGGATTCGTGCTGGGCTACGGCGCGCATTGTTTCGAGCTCTATGGCATCCGCACCTGGATCGTCGCGTTCTGGACCTTTGTGGTCGTGCGGCACGGCTCGTCGTCCGTGCTGACGCCGCTGATCGTCAGCTTCGTCTTTTCCATCCTCGCGATGCCCGCGAGCATTTTGGGGAACGAGCTTGCGCTGAAGCTAGGCCGCCATCGCGCCATCTCGGTGGTGATGTTCGCTTCCGGCGCGGTCGCGCTGATGATCGGCGCGCTTTCCGACCAATCGCCGTGGGTGCTGCTGCCCCTCCTCCTCGTCTATGCGCTGACGGTCCCGGCGGATTCCGGTGCCCTGACTTCGGGAATGACCATGGCCGCGGATCCCGAGAACCGCGGCGCGACAATGGCGGTCCATTCGACGGTCGGCTTCAGCCTGTCCGCGCTCGGCGCCTGGGCACTTGGCGTGGCGCTGGATGCCGCGGGCGGGCCGGCGAGCGCGTCGGCATGGACGGCGGCGTTCGCAGTGCTGGCGTTTGGCATCCTGCTCGGTCCGCTGGCGCTGTACTGGTCGAAAACGGTGTCGGCGCCGACGCGCGCCTAGCACCCCTGCCCCTGCTCGTGCCGGCAGACCTCCACTTCGACCGTCACGTGGCTCAGGCCATGTATCCCGCTGAGCCTGCGCTTGTACTCCGACGGCGGCAGCGGATCGTCCGATACAAGGGAGATCACGGCGGCGCGGTGGCCGGGGCCGATCTGCCAGAGATGCAGGTCGGTGACACGGTCGCCCCGTGTCTCCAGGCGCTGGCGGATCAGGCCTTCCGTCTTGCCGGCGTTGTTGACGTCGAGCAGCACACTGCCGGAGGAGCGCAACAGCCCCACCGCCCAGCTCGCAATCACGACCGCGCCGACGATGCCGACCACCGGGTCGGCCCAGGTCCATTGCAGATACGCCGCCGTCAGCAGCGCGGCGATGGCGAGGACTGAGGTAGCGGCATCAGCGACGACGTGAACGTAAGCCGCGCGGAGATTGTTGTCGCGGTGATGATGGGCGTCGCCATGATCGTGGCCGTGGGCATGGGAATGACCGTGATGGTGGTCGTGGTCATGCTCCTCGCGCAGCAGGAAGGCGCTGACGAGATTTACGACAAGGCCGAGGACGGCGACCGCAATCGCCTCGCGATAGGCGATCGTAACCGGGTTCACCAGCCGCGCGACGCTCTCAAACGCGATCTGAATGGCGACGATGGCAAGGATGACGGCGCTGGCAAAGGCGGCGAGATCGCCGAATTTGCCGGTGCCGAAGGTGAACTGGCTGTTGCGCGCCTGGCGGCGCGCGAAGAGATAGGCGAGCGCCGCAATGCCAAGCGCGGCGGCATGGGTCGCCATATGCCAGCCATCGGCGAGCAGCGCCATCGAGCCGAACACGATGCCAGCCACGATCTCGCCGACCATCATGACCGCGGTGAGCGCGACCACGAACCAGGTGCGGCGTTCGTTGCGCGCGTGCTTTGACCCGAGGAAGACGTGGTCGTGGGTCCACCGGTCGAGCGAATGGAAATGCATGGGCGATCTCCGCAGCGCGAGGCGACTCGCGGGCTATTCAGCCTGATATAGCGCCTGGAAAAGCGAATACTATCACATCCGGGTGCAGCGCCTCGCGAAGGTTTGAGATTGCCAATCGATTGCAATTTCGCCTCACAACGGTTTTTCTTTCACCCGGCGCTCTCGTCTCCCCGGGGTCCACTCGTGCAAGCCATCCGAGCCTTGCGCTTTCTGAGCTGCGTCCTTGCGGCGGCCTGTGCGGTGCTGACGCATGCCGCTGAAGCGCAAACGCCGGCGCGGCAGCCGCCCGAATTGAATGCCGACAATATCGCAGGCCTGCTCAACCCGCTGATGGGCGAATGGACCGGCAAGCGTAACGGCCCCGGTGCGGTCGTGGTCGTGGTGACGCCGGACCGGCAGGTGTTTGCCGAAGGTTTTGGCATGGCCGATTTCGCCGCCAAGCGGCCGTTCACGCCGGACGCGACGCTGATACGGCCGGGATCGATCTCAAAGCTGTTCACGGCCATTGCCGTCACGCAGCTGGTCGAAACAGGAAAGCTCGATCTCGATCGCGATGTGAACGGATACATCGACTTCGCCATTCCTCTACCCGATGGCGGCGTGCCCGTGACGCTGCGACAGCTGCTGACACACCACGCCGGGTTTGAAGAGCACTTCAAGGGGCTGTTCTCGAAGGCAGCCGAGCCCGAGCCGCTCGGCCAATGGTTGAAGAAGAGCCTGCCCAACCGGCTGTTCCCCAAAGGCGACGTGGAAGCCTATTCCAACTACGGCTTTGCGCTGGCCGGCTACATCGTCGAGCGTGTTTCCGGCGAACCGTTCGCCGACTACATGCAGCGGCGCATCCTCGACCCCCTCGGGATGCGGCATTCGACCTTCCGCCAGCCGCTGCCGGAGCGGCTCGCGCCGCTGATGGCGAAGGGTTATCGCAGTTCGGACCAGCCGCCGCTGCCATTCGAGACGATCATCCCGCCGTCCGGCGCGCTGTCGACCACTGGCGAAGACATGGGCCGCTTCATGCGCGCGCTGCTCAATGGCGGCGAACTCGACGGCGCTCGCATTCTCTCCAAAGCGCGGCTCGACGAGATGATGGCGCCGGCCCACGCAACACCAGCCGGCTCGATCGGGCTCGCCTTCTTCGGCGGCAAGGTCGCCGGCCACCGGACCGTCGGGCATGACGGCGCGACCATGCTGTTCTTCAGCAACCTGGTCCTGTTTCCCGAGCATGGAATCGGCATCTTTGTGTCGCGCGACGGCATCGGCAAAATCACGTCGTTGCAGGATCTCCGGAGCATCCCCAATCCTGTCGACGCGATTGCGCGGCGCTTCCTGCCCAAGGCGGAAGCGGCAAGCCCGCTTGCCGAGGGCGCGGCATCCGGCGGCGACATCGCGGGCGTCTACCATCCGAGCAGGCGCTGGGTGACGTCGGTGGGGCGGTTGCAGGAGTTGCAATCCCAGCTGGTGATCAGGAATGACAGCGCCGGCAATTTGAAGCTTTTTCAGGCTGTCTTTCCGTTCGTGGGTGGCGTGACGTTCAAGCGGACAGCGAAGAATCTCTATGAGGGGCCGGGCAATGCGCATCTTGCCCTCGTCGAAGAGGCCGGCGGCGGCTCGCATTTCGCGCAACCCGGCCTCATCCTGCAGCGCGTACCGTGGTGGCTCGATTTGAGCTGGATCGCGCCCGGCGTTGTCGCGAGCGTGCTTGTTGCCCTTGCGTCGCTGCTGGCCTGGCCGGTCGCCGCGCTGTGGCAACGTTTCCGGCGCAAGAAGCCGTGGAGCGAGAGCCGCGGCGAGCGCCGCCTGTATCTCGCGGTCCGGCTGGTGCTGCTGATCGACGTCGGCGTCTTCATCGTGACCGCGGCCGTGTTTGCGCTAGCCAGTGCCGATTACACATTGCTTGGCGACGCGCTCGATCCCTACGTCATGGCGCTGTTTGCATTCGCCTGGGCCGGCGTGCTCGGTGCGGCACTGGCCGCATGGGCGGCGATCTCGTTCTGGCGCAATGGCACGGGCAGTCGCTGGAGCCGCGTCCATCACTCGCTGCTGGCCGTGAGTTGCCTGATGCTGGCGTGGTTCTTTGTCGTGTTCCACATCGCCGGTACGTCACTGAACTACTAGGCCAATGAACTACCCCTGCTCTTCCGGCGGCTTGATATGGCGGAACGAGAACAATAGCGCCAGATCGTAGGCGATCTTCAGCGCGCCGCAGACAACGAGCGGCAGGCCGGAAAAGCTCGTCGTCAGCAACACGCCGGCAATCGCAGGGCTGATGCTGGAGGCAAGACTGCGCGGCACCGCGGTGACGCTGGCGGCCGCCGGCCGCTCCGCCGGCGTCACCACGGCCATGACATAGGAGGTGCGGGTCGGCACATCCATTTGCGACAGGGCCGAGCGCAACAGGAGCAGCGCCAGCGCGACGTAAAGATTGGGCGCAAAGGCGGCCAGGATCAGGAAGATGCTGGAGGGGATATGCGTGAACACCATGGTGTTGACGAGCCCGATCCGCCGCGAGATCCAGGCCGCGACCGGATAGGAGAAGGCCGACAGCGTGCTCGCCCAGAAGAAGAACAGGCCGGCGGCCGACAGCGACAGGTCAAATCGCTGAAACAGCCAGAGCACCAAGAGCGATTGCGCGACGAAGCCGCCGGCAAAGGCGTCGATGGAAAACAGCGCCGCGAGCTTGTAGACGGTGCCGCGCGACGGGCCGAGCGGCGCCAGCACCTTCTCCTCCGCGCGGGCATGCGGGGCCTGGCGATAGAGCAGCGCGCAGATCACGCCGAGTGCGGCATAGCCATAGAACATCCAGCGGAACGCACCGAGCTGCGTGCCGCCGGAGGCGACGAGAAAATCCGGCAGCGAGGCGGCGAGCGAGCCGGCCGCGGCGCAGAGCGCGCCGATCAGGCTGTAGCGCGCAAAGACCTGCGTGCGCCGCTCGTCGGAAGCGGTGCGCGCCAGCACCGCGTGCTCCAGCGGCACGGCGACACCGAGATCCCCGCCGGAGGGATTGATGGTGCCGATGAAGGCCGTGAGCGCGATCAGCACAAAATGCTCGACATTGGGGAATGCGAGTCCCGTGGCTGTCATCAGGCCGGCGCCGAACAGCAGCAGCGCGCGCAGGTCGAAGCGCGGCGCGATCCAGCCGATGATGAGCGTCAGCAGCGCGGTGCCGAGCAGCGAGGCGGTGGCGATGACGCCGACTGCGGCCGCACCGAAGCCGAGCGCGGTCATGTAGGCCGGCAGGATGATGACGGCAAAGCCGTCGCCGAAGCCGCGCAAGGCGCGTGCGGCATAGAGCAGCGCAATCAGCGAGGAGCCGGTGGCGGCCTTGGTGTCGGTCGCGATGCTGGTCATTGCTGTCTCACGGCAATGGGGTGATCGACAGCCGGTCGAAACGCGTCACGCTGTCCGCCTTGGTCCAAAGCGCAATCCCGCCGGCCTCGCCGAAGGTCTTATCGGTTACCGAAAATAGCGTTCTGCCGTCATAGGTGACCGTGAAGCGCTCACTTTCGGCGCGCAGCGCCAGCACATGCCATTCGTTCGACGTGACCTTCACGTTTGCGCCATCGAGCTGCTCGCGCCGTCCCGTGACGACACGATAGAAGCGCACATTATCTTCCAGCGCATTGGCGCGCACCACATAGTAGTTGTCCGGATCCAGCAGGCGCACGGCAACGCCGCCGGCCTGGTCGACCTTGCCGGCCACCGCCTTGAAGCGGATTTCGACGCTGAGATTGGCGGCAGAGAAACTGTCATGGATGGCGAGCGGAAAGCGGTAGTCAGTGCGCTCGGTGCTGGTCTGCTCGATCGCGCGGCCCCCGGCGGCGGTCGTGTCGGCCGTCACGGTCCATTCGCCATCACCGCCTTGCCCGGTTCGCGCAAAAGTGAACCCTGCGGGTTTTGATCCGATCGTCATGCTCTCGATGCTTGTCATGGCAGCTCCTGTTTCGGCGCGCGCCGGCAGCCCGGCGCACGTCAGCGTCGAGGCGACGAGCGCAAGCCGCAGCATTGATCCTGTTGTGGGAAAAAAATTCGGCCCTGATCCATCCATATGCGCCTCCCCCGACAATCGGGTGATGCGCAGGGCTTGGACGGAAGGGCCGTCTGACGGGGAGCCTGCTTCGTCCCCGTGGCGGCAAAGTTAGGTCGGAACACGTGTCAACGCAAGGCGCAGCTTTGGCGGAACCGGTTGACAGTGCCGACTGCAGCCGGTTTATTTCGGCCATGGGGATTTTGCGATCTCCCCACGAGGCGACATGCCCAAGAATCGCGTCCCGTAACTCCTTTGCGAGGGCGCAACCATGCCAGCACCAACCATCATTTCATCCGACAAGCTGATCCGCC
>Ga0081540_1001513_pt1 | contig 19986 bp, 15 predicted proteins | sample TabmetS2T1R1_FD_71024 | JGI IMG/M metagenome (GOLD analysis project Ga0081540, IMG submission 71024) | Tabebuia heterophylla rhizosphere microbial communities from the University of Puerto Rico - S2T1R1 | ecosystem: Host-associated > Plants > Roots > Rhizosphere ... | reverse complement strand
CCTTGATGGATGAAAGTCAGCTCCATGTGAAAACGAACCTTTGTAAAATCGTACTAGCGGTCGCCTTGATTACGGAACGCTCTTACCTCTAATGCGATACCCTGAGTATGAGCAATGAACCGTCGCTGGCTGGCCGTCTAATCAGGATCAAACGTCCGCTAGGTTCTTCGACGTCGGACGAGCTGTATGCTGTAGCGCTGGACGACGACGATCTGGCGCTTAGCCTTTTCAAAGCGTCTTACTCGGGACCTCCGGAAAACGTAGAGCTGATAGGCGACTTGTCGGCATCCACTATCGTCGGTCTGGGACTGAAACCCTCAGCCATCAAACGCCTGTGACACCAGAGGCTGGTCTGTGAGCCCAGGTCAGCCTCGGGACGCGGTTCAGTTGGGCTTGACGGCCGCCACCCGTCGATTCTCCGTTTGCGTGCGCATGGCCGCAGTCGCCTTCCGTCGGCTTCATCGTGTTCGGCGTCGTCCACAGTTTCGGCGTATTTCTCGAGCCGATGATGGCCGACCTAGAATCGAGCCGGTCTGCAACCTCGGCGCTCTATGCCATAGCCGGCTCCGCGTTCTACTTCCTGGGCCCCGCGACCGGAATCGGTTGGAGACAGGCTCGGCCCGCGCGCCATCACGGGCTTCGGAGCACTCGCGATGGGAGGAGGTCTCGCGGCCACCGCCTTTGTCACGGACATCAGTATTGCCTACCTGACCTACGGGCTCGGCGTGGGCATCGGTGCCGCCTGCTCGTACATCCCGACCTTCGCCGTCGTCGGCGGCTGGTTCGAAAGGTGGCGCACACGCGCCTTGAGCATCGCAGCCATCAGCACTGGCCTCGGGATGCTGGCGTTCCCGCCTCTTTGTGCAGCGATCATCGAGCATTTTGGCTGGAGGGCGGCAGCCCTGGCGCTCGCTGGGATCAGCGGAGCCGTCCGCCTTGTCAGCGCCGGGTTGGTGCGCCCAGCGCCGTCCAGGCAGAGCAAGCCGACGAGCGGATCCTCGCAATGGCAGCAAGTTACGTGGTCTGGCTATTTCATCCAAGCTATGGCTGGCTGCTCATCTTCGCGGCGGTCCTCGGAATTGCCTACGGCGTGCGGATCGCGCTCGTCGCACCGGTTCTGATCGAGGTCTTTGGTCCTAGTCGACTGGGTAGCCTGCTTGGAACCTTCTTCACCGCCACCGGGATAGCGGGGCTCACAGCACCGACAGCGGCGAACCTCGCCGTCGACTACTGGGGCAGCGACATTGCAGGTATCGCTGTCGCGATCACGTTGGGCGCGCTCGCCTATGCGCTGGTGCTTCCCTTGAGGGCGTCCCGAGGCAACTAGATCACAGGGCGGCTGGGCAGGCTTGCCCGCATATTTTTAGCATGGGTCCGCATCCGACGCGTGGGCCAACTGGCGCTCGGCCAGTCGGAGTCGAGGGATTCGTCAGTTTTTCTGCGTTTTTGCGGACCAGTGAAAATCCCGGCGAGCGCGGTGGCAGCGGCACAGAACGGTCAACGGCTAGGTCGGCGGATCCGCATCCTATGTTGGTGACCCCGTTTGTTGAGGCGTCAGGTGCAACAAACCAAAAACCGAGCCACATAAAACAATGTATTTTCAAAAGGTTATTACGCTAGTTGTAGGGGGCATCGCCTCCCTACGTGGTGCCACTAAGCTATTGATATTATTGACGTTTTTAAGCTTTGGAAGCGAGTCTATCCGCACAAGTTGCAACAAACGCCGCAACAAACAGAGGTCGGCCGCGACTCCGAGCCCGAACACCGGTAACTTGAGGCTCTAGAAGCCGGCCAATGACGGCGAGGATCGCATCCATGGCGGTCACGCGGCCGGCAGGACTGCCATGCGCCGCCGCGCGTCAGCATAAAGCACCGCGACGGCGCAGGAAGCCATGCGTGCACGCACGGAATCCGCGCGCGACGTGAGCACAATCGGCACCCGCGCCCCGAGGACGATGCCGGCGGCGCCGGCGCGGGCTAGGAAGGTGAGATTTTTGGCGAGCATGTTACCCGCCTCGAGGTCAGGTACGACGAGAATCTGTGCGCGGCCGGCGACCGGTGAGTTTATGCCTTTGATTCGCGCCGCCTCGGGATCAATGGCATTGTCGAAGGCGAGCGGCCCGTCGAGTACTCCGCCGGTGATCTGCCCGCGCTCGGCCATCTTGCACAGCGCGGCCGCATCGATGGTTGAGGGAATTTTCGTCGTCACCGTCTCGACCGCCGAAAGGATCCCGACGCGCGGTGTGCCAAGACCGATTTGCGCGTAGAGATCGATGGCGTTCTGAATGATATCCCGCTTGGCTTCCAGATCGGGGAAGATGTTGATCGCCGCGTCGGTGATGAACAGTGTGTCGGCGTGGGTCGGAACGTCCATGATGAATACGTGACTGATCCGCCGGGCCGTGCGCAGGCCGGTCTTCGCGGAAGTCACCTCCCGCATCAGCTCGTCCGTGTGCAGGCTGCCCTTCATCAACAGCTCGCCCTTGCCCTGGTTAATCAGCTCGACTCCCCGCGACGCCGCGACATCGCTGTGCGGCGCGTCGACGACCTCGCAGTGCGCGATGTCGAGGTGGAACTGGCGTGCGACGTCCGCAATCTTTACCGCGGGCCCGACCAGAACGGGTTTGATGATCCCGGCCTCGGCGGCATCGACGGCCCCGCGAAGCGAGGCCTCGTCGCAAGGATGCACCACGACAGTGGTCGCGGGCGGCACCCGCTTAGCGGCCACGATCAGGCGCTCGTATTTCGCTCGGGGTGGCTCGCTAATCGGCCCGATCGGCGCCATGGTAGCGAGCTCGGTTTCCTTGGTGGGGAGCATGAGCCTGTCTCCTTGTTCCGGATTCTATCGCTATGAGGCTTTCGCTCGGGGTGGGTCCTCGGCCGGGCGAAACGGGAGCGGCTTTGCTTCCTCCTCAACGTCGAAAAGCCGCGCCACTCGGGAGAGACGTTGTGCGGCTTCACCGACGATGTCGCCGCTCGCCGTGAGGATCTGGCGGATTGCGGCGAAACCGTCGCGTCGCGCCTCGGCGTTGTCCGGCAGCATCTTGCGGATTGCTGCCAGCGTCGCCTCTGGGTCGATCAGCAGCATGAAGTACTGCTCGCGTACCATCGTCTTGAATTGAGCCAACGAGAGGTGAGCCCCAAGTGGCGCCAGGCGTAAGCGGCGCACAGCAGCAAATACGCGCTTGTCGGGGCCGCGACACGCCATGCCGACGTAAATGGCGGCACGTACGGCAGCCTCGCGCAAGCCTCCCACCGGTATATGGGATCTGAGTTCGGCAATGCGTTCGCGCAGCAACTCCCGATGGAACGGGTCCTTGCCCGGCCTGCGCGGCGCCGCGGTCCCGGTGGCATCGATGCCGACCGCGGCCTGTAGCAGCGGTGAGCCATAGACCGACAGGAACATCAGTTCGCTCGAACGGTCGCGCACGTCGCGCCAGGCGTCGAGCGCAGCCACGATCTGGCGCGACGCGCCCTGCTCTAACGCGAGGAACGAATTATCGGCGGAGACCGGAATGCGATAGTTGCGAGCCCATGCGGCCCCCATCGCCACGATCGTGGCGAACGGATTTCCGTCGGCGAAGGCCTCGTACTGCAGGCGTAAAGGATGGAGCCACCGCATGGCCTCGGCTCCGGATGCCGTAACCGTCGCCCGCACCCATGGCTGTAGGAAGGTGCGATAGAGCGAAAGGTTGATATCGGAGACGCGCGACGCCGCCGCGAAGCGCCGTTCGTCTTCGGCATCATTGCCGCCGAGCGCACGGATATCATCCAGCGTGCGCCGCTCACAGCGCATGATCCAGTCACCGCTTATGAGGTCGGGACTTTCGGCGTCCGCGGTTCTCGGCGCGAAGGTCGCCTCATACAGGCCGGGAGGCAGCACATCGATTAGGTCGATGTTGTTCGCGAATTCACCATGCTCCTTGCGAGCGACGTCGCCGGACACGAAGATCCCGAGGTGTCCCACGTGTTCGTGAATCGTGTACACGATGGTCTGGCCATGCGCACGGATGTCGTCGACATCGTCATAAAGATCAAGGATCCACCCGAGTGCCTGCTGAGGTGGCGTGATGTTATCACCTTTCGAACAGAACACGACGATGGGCGAGCGGATGTTGCGCAGGTCTATGGCGCTGCCGTCGGAGGTCTTGATCCTGCCGGCGGCAAGATTGTTGCCGACGAACAGCTCATCGACAATGAACTGGATCTCGCCGGCATTTAGGTTAACGTGCCCGCCCCAGTAGCGCTCGAAGCCGAGATAGCGCGGGACTTCGGTATCGATCTTCGAGTAGACATTATACTGTTTGGTCCATACCGTGTTCGCCGGATTGAGGTTCTCGAAATTCTGCACCAGCCAGGCGCCGTCGAACTTGCCACCGCCGAGATCGCTGGTAAGGGCGGTGAGCCAACTGCCGCCGAGGAGACCGCCGCTGTAGCGCATCGGGTTCTTGCCATGCACGCCGGCCCAGTACGACAGCGGTGAACCGGCAATGATAATCGGACCGAACAGCTCCGGCCGCATGGCGGCGAGCATCATTACCGCCCAGCCCGCCTGGCAGTTGCCGATGACGCACGGTTTGCCGTCGGCGTGTGGATGCAAGGCGATGACCTTTTCAAGGAACACCGCCTCGGCACGCGCAATGTCCTCGATCGTCTGGCCCGGCATCGGCTCCGGCGTGAAGCCGACGAAATAGCAGGGATGGCCAGCCTTGAATGCCATGCCGATCTCGCTATCCGCTTTGAAGCCGCCGATCCCTGGACCGTGCCCGGCGCGCGGGTCGATGACGACGAAAGGCCGGCGGGTGACGTCGATCTCGACCCGCGGCGGCGAGACGATACGCACCAGCCCGTAGTTCACCGGCCGGTCGAGCGTGCGGCCGTCGATGATGAGCTCCGACTCGTATTGGAGCACATGAGGAACAGTTTCCTTGAGGTGGTTGCGATAGGCATTGCCGCGCTGGCGCATCACATCCCAGAAGAGGACAGTCCGCTGAGCGGCGTCTGCCATGTATTCCAGCGCCGAGGCAAACGCGCCAAATGCCGCCGAGGTCGCTGCAGGAGACTCATTGGCTGTGCTGAGTTTCATCGATGTTTTCATTCGAGTTGCTCCGCGAGTTGAAGCGCCGTTGCAGCGACGGGGCGCCGTTCCACCCTATGCTGCCGCATACGGGCCGTGGGCCTCATGACGCCAATATCGCGACTTGCAGCTCCACGCTCCATTGTCTCAGGGGAGTGCGAGATTCGCTTTTGGCTGGGGACCCTAAGCTGTCGTTTAGAAACTCGCTGAGAAGACATATTCTGCACTTAGGATGCTAGCTGCGGGTGCGGTGCCCTGAGCTCCTCACGCGCCGACACACGCGCTCACCAGCAGCCACCATGCACGCCGCGAAACGATCGGACTTCTCGTTGCCAATGCTGAGAAATCCGATCGCGTCAGAGTCCGTAGGTTTCAAAGCGGTTCGGAATGAAGCGCACCCGGCAGGCTTGATGTCGCACCTGCAGAAGGACACGCGCGAGCAAATCTAATCCCCCACGCGGGTGCCGGATCAATGGGTCGCTGTCGCGAGGGCCGCTGGCGCGTCCTTCGATCGCCTCTGCGTTCTCTCCCGAAGCGTTTGGAATGCGACGTAAAGCATGGGGATGAGGAGGATACCGACGCTGCTCGCCGCCAGCATTCCGACGAAAACCGGCGTGCTAACGCTGCGGCGGGCTATTTCCGAAGCACCATGCGCCCATACCAGCGGCGCGAGGCCGACGATGAACGCAATGGAGGTCATCATCACGGCCCGGAAGCGCAGCTTTGCGCCGAGCTCCGCCGCTTCCGTGATACTCAGGCCGCGCTGCCGCTGGTCCTTCGCAAACTCGACGATGAGGATGGCATTCTTGGCGGCCATCGCTATCAGAACGACGAGACCGATCTGGGCGTAGAGATTGAGCGTCAACTTGAACACCAGCACGCCCGCAAATGCTCCCAGCACGGCTGTCACCACGGACAACAGGACGGGGACCGGGATCATCCAGCTTTCGTACAGGCCGACGAGAAAGAGAAAAGCGAAGAGCAAGGCCATTCCGAGCACGATGCCGGTCTGCCCGCCCGCCCTTTGCTCCTGAAACGCCGTACCGGTCCATTCGAAGCCAAAACCTCCCGGCAGCGTCTTCTCCGAGATATCCGTCATGGCGGCAAGCGCCGTACCGGAGGCGACGCCTGGGGCCGGAATTCCGTTCACGGTCACGGAGCGATAGTTGTTGTAGCGGGTGATGACCTGAGGACCAGTAGCGTTGCGCAGGGAAGCGATCGCTTGCAGCGGGACCATGGTGCCCTTGCTGTTGCGAATGTAGATCCGCCACAGATCGGGCACATCGCGGCGGCTCTCCGCCAGGCCTTCGAGATTGACCTGCCAGGTTCGGCCAAACAAATTGAAGTTGTTCACGTAGTAACTGCCGAGCGTCGCCTGCAGGGTGGTAAATACATCATTGATGGTGAGGCCCATCGATTGGGCTTTTGCGCGGTCGATGTCGAGATAAAGTGAGGGCGCGGCCGCACCATACGTCGTGAACACCTGGGCGAAGCGGCTATCCTGCTTGGTGGCGTCTATGAGCCCCTGGACCACGCTTCCCATAGTGGCCGGATCGGCCCCCTCGAAACTCTCGAGCTGATATTCGAATCCCCCGGTCGTCCCGAGCCCGATTACCGGCGGCAGGTTGAACGGCAGGACGGTCGCGGTGCGGACCTGCAGGCCGGCGCCAAACGTTTTGGCGATCAAGGCTTGAGCCGAATCCGCGGCCTGCTGGCGGTCTTCAAACGGCTGCAAGACGGTCACCATAAAAGCCGTGTTGGAGGAGGAGAACGAATCGAGGAACGAGTAGCCGACGATCGCGACCGTATCCTTGACCTGCGGCATCGACTTCAGGATACCTTCGACCTGTCCGACGACCTCGCTGGTGCGTGCGACGGAGACACCGTCAGGCAGTTGGACCTGCACGAAAAAGGCTCCCTGGTCCTCCTCGGGGAGGAAGCTCGTGGGCGTCACGCGCGCCAGGCCGCCGATACCGAGCCCGAACGCAACGACGAGCACGACCCCGAGCACCGAGAACCGCACAAGCTTGCGGACAACCAGGGCATAACCGTCACGCACCCCGTCGATCCCTCGGCTGATGTAACCCATCAGGCCGCGGCGCGGGCCGGAGTGCCGCAGGAACAGCGCACACAAGGCCGGCGACAACGTGAGCGCGTTGACTGCCGAGATCAGCACCGTTGCGATGATCGTCACGGCGAATTGCCGGAACAGTGTGCCAGAGATGCCGGCGATAAAGGCGACCGGAACGAAAACTGACAGCAACACCAGCGTGATCCCAATGATTGGTGCCGTTACTTCCGTCATCGCCTTCTTGGCAGCGTCCGCCGGAGACAGATCCGGCTCTTCTTCCATGACGCGCTCGACGTTCTCCACGACGACGATGGCGTCGTCAACCACGATGCCGATCGCAAGCACCATCGCCAGCAGCGAGACGGTGTTCGCTGAATAGCCGAACGCCGCCAGCACCATGAAACCGCCTATGAGACTCACCGGGACCGCTATGACAGGAACGATGGTGGCGCGCAGCTGTCCAAGGAACAGAAACACGACGAAAGCGACGAGAACAAATGCCTCGAACAACGTTTTCAGCACCTCATGGATAGTGTCGTTGACGAATACCGTCGTGTCGTAGGTCGCTCGTGCCTTTAGCCCCTCCGGAAACCGAGGCCGCACCTTGTCAAGCGTTGCATTCACGGCTGCGGCAGTCGCAATCGCATTGGAGCCGGGGGATAAAAAGATGCCAATCGTAACGGCCGAATGACCATTGAGACGGCTGAAGTTATCATCGTTCATGGCACCCAGTTCCACCCGTGCCACGTCTTTGATACGCAAGGCGGAGCCGTCAGCATTGGCGCGCAGCACGATATTGCCGAATTGTTCGGGATCAAGCAGCCGCCCCTGTGTCTGCACATTCAACTGAAACTGCTGATTTTCGGGAACGGGACGGGCACCGATGCGGCCGACCGACGCCTGAACGTTCTGGCTTTGGATAGCTTTGATGACGTCGGATGGCGCTAGATTGAGGCTAGTCAATCGCGCCGTGTCGAACCAGATCCGCATTGAGTAATCGAGCCCGCCGAACAGTTTGGCCTCGCCGACGCCCGGCGTCCGCGACAACTCGTCAAGGACGTTGATAATCGCGAAATTAGTGATGAAAAGGGGGTCGTATTTCCCGCTTTCATCATAGAGGTTCACGAATTGCAATATCGAAGACGACTTTTTCTGGACCTTGATGCCCTGGAGTTGGACCTCTTGCGGCAACTGCGAGATGACCGTCTGCACGCGGTTGTTGACATTGACCGTATTGATGTCGGGATTGGTGCCGAGCTCGAAACTTACGGTGAGAGTGTACGTGCCATCATTGCCGCTATTGCTCTTCATGTAGATCATCTTGTCGACGCCGACGATCTTGGACTCCAGCGGCTGGGCCACGGTCGCTTCGAGCACCTCTGCAGATGCGCCCGGGTACCTGGTTGTAACCTCGACCTGAGGGGGCACGATGTCGGGGAGCTGGGAGACCGGAATCCGAGTGAGGGCCAGGAGCCCGCCCAGCGTTATGACAATCGACATAACGATCGCAAGCCGGGGGCGGTCGATGAAGATTGAGGAGATCATTGTAGTCAGCTCCGGCTGGTAATGGACGATACAAATGCGGGGGTGACCGGCGAGTTAGGCCGCGCCCGCTGGACTCCCTCAACGATGACCCGCTCTCCTTCCTTGAGTCCCTCGCCGATGCCGGCCGTTTCCGGCGTCAACTGACCGAGACTTACCCGGCGCTGTCGGGCGATATTCTGGTCGTCCACGACGTATACATAGCTGCCCTGCTGATCGGCGAGGACCGCGGCGCGCGGCACGGCCACGACAGGTTTCGGCTTGATGGATTCAACAAGGGCGGTGACGAACTCGTCAGCGATCAGCTCGCGAAGGTTGACACCTCCCGCCGTCTGCGATCCCAGGACGGGGTTCGCAATAATACCGCGGATATGGACCGTATCCGTGTCCTGTTGGATAGTGTTGTTAACGAAGTCGAGCTTTCCCGTTTTGTCATAGATTCTCCCGTCCGGGAGGCGAAGTCGGATCTTGACCGCGTCGAATCCGCCTTGCGTGGAATACGCCTCGCGCAACTCGATAGCGCGGCGCGTCGGCACCGGAAAGACCACATACATTGGGTCCTGGCTAACCACCGTCGTCAAGGTACCGGATGCTGGCCCGACCACGTTGCCGACGGTCACTGACGTTCGGCCGATCCGGCCGTCGATCGGGGAACGAATCTCCGTGTAACCGACGTTGATTTGCGCGATTTCGAGCTGAGCCCGGGCGGCTTGCAGCTGCGCCGTCTGCGTACGCTGGGTTGCCTCCGCGGCATCGAGGGCCTGTTGGCTACCGGCATTCTTCTGTACCAGATCCCGCTTGCGCCAGAGCTCGATATTGCCGTTCTCGAGCTGCGCCTTGGCCTGCGCGACGGCCGCGTCCTGAACGTTGACCGCCGCCTGATACGGCGGTTGCTCGAGAACGTAAAGCAGATCACCCTTCTTGACGTCGGTTCCTTCGGTGAACAGCTGCTGCTGCAGGAACCCGGTGACGCGCGCGACCATGTTCACGCTATTGATCGCTTGAATACGGCCGTTGAATTCGTAGCTGTCCGTCATCGGCTGCCGCTCCACCTTGATCACCCCCACGGCCGGGGGAGAGGAGGGCGCTGGCTGTGCTGTTGCAGACGTGGCCAAGAACAAGAGGGCCAAGCATGGAGTGGCACACAGGAAGGAAAGCCCAATTGCTCGCATGCTGTGCGAGGACGATACCTTTCGGCAGTCAGCGGTGTGTTGTTGCATCGGGTCCATCTGGGTTGTATCGGGCGAATGCAGTGTCATTGCCACGATCTCTTGACGTAGCGCTCGCGCGAATGGGGTCATCGCTGTTCCCTTTCCTTCCCTGCTAACCGCAACGGTGCTCGTGCCAGCCTCTTGGTCTCTGCACAGGGAGTCCGTTCAGGCGCGAATATTGCGATTTCAATGGCCGCGGTCTATTGCGCGTGGACACTAGGGCGATTGGCCTGTCGTTGGTGATGCTAAGCCAATGTTTAGGAATGATGCGAAGACGCACGAGAACCGGGGAGCATCGATTCAGAAGGGCGAGTGCCTCGATTCAATCCTGTTAGGTTCCCCCATACGCGTGCTTCCTAGTCGCGGGCGAAACTTCCACGTGTCGAATAGAACGGGCGAACGACAGCCTGAGCCGCCCGGTCACGACGTGATCGCCCGGTTCGATGAGTCCAGCCAACGACAAGGACACGGCGCCGGTGCAGTTCAGCGTGCAGATGAGGCGCGCACCATCGGGCGCACGTGAGCCGACGGGTAATGCGCGCGCACAGCAGCGCTCAGTTTTACCAGCAGGTTGCGTTGGTGTCGCAACTTCTACCCAGTTGTATTAGGAACGTGCGGGGGGCGGTCCAAGCTTCAGCATTTCCGCCATCCGGCTGAGCTCTGGAAACGAACGGGCCTGCATCTTTTTCATCAGGTTGCTGCGGTGCACCTTCACGGTCGATTCGGTGATGCCCATTTCGTGGGCGATCTGTTTGTTAAGGCGACCAGCCGCTGCCTGAATCATGATCTCGCGCTCGCGTGAGCTCAGCGTTTCAAAACGTTGCCTGAGCATACCCGTTACGTTCTCACTCTCTCGACGTGCACGATCGCGAGCGAGACCGGCCTGGACCGCGTCGAGGAGTTCCTGATCACGGAACGGCTTCGTGAGGAACTCTATTGCACCGCCCTTCATCGCTTGCACGGTCATCGGAACGTCGGCATGCGCCGTGATGAAAATGATCGGAAGTTGCCGGTTCGCGGCGCCAAGATCGCGCTGAAGCTCAAGACCGCTTCGCTCCGGCATTCGAATGTCAAGCACCATGCATCTCGGACCGCCCGAAATGTCCGCCTTCAAGAAATCGGAAACAGACGAAAATTCCTGGGTGTGCAGACCGACCGACCGCAGCAGACGAACGACCGAGTTGCGAAAACCGGGATCGTCATCGATGATCAAGACACTGGCGTTCGCGTCACCCATCCGCCGCACCCTGCGTTGAAGGAAGCACTGCCCTGGCACTAGAATGGGCGATCATTCTACTTACAAAGCGCTGTTGAGAACAGCCCCTTTGCCTAGGCGAATCGGCCGAACAGATAATCCATCGTTTAGGGTAGCCGACATTGCTTTGTGGCCCGCCTTGGCGGACACTACTCACTGCATGCAGGTGCCACGCGTTGGGCGTGCCGCATGCTTGGGGGGCGAGAAGGTTGCCTGAGCCGTGATGCAAAAACCAGCACTGATATCGATTGTCGAGGATGACCAGCCCGTTCGAGAATCGATGAGAAAACTTCTGGCGTCGTTAGGCTACGCTGTCGAAACGTTTTCCGCGGCAGCCGATTTCCTCGCATCGCCTCTCCTGCCTGCGACGGCGTGTCTGGTCAGCGACGTTCAGATGCCCGGAATGACGGGAGTCGAGCTCCACAGACGTCTCATCGATGCGGGTTACGCGATCCCGACGATCCTCTTTACTGCATACCCCGATGAGGTTGTCCGGAGGCGTGCTCTGAAGGATGGAGTCGTTTGTTACCTCTGCAAGCCGGTAGACGATGCCCATCTCGAACGATGCCTTCGTTCGGTCCTCAATTCCGCAAAGCCGCACGCGGAGAATTCATGAATCCTCGAGCTCTGCCGGCAGAGTGAACTGAAATCTTGCGCCTCGAAGTCGATTGGATTCTGCCCATAGGCGACCGCCTTGAGCGGCGATGATCGAGCGGCAAATCGACAGCCCCATTCCAAGCCCATTTGCCTTTGTGGTGTAGAAGGGTGCAAAGATCCGCTCCAGATGTTCCGGATCAATTCCCGGTCCTGTATCTTGCACTGCCACTAAGACATCGTTCTTGTCGTTTCGCTTCGTGCTGATCGCTAACTCTCGAGAGCCGTCCTCAACCGAGCTCATTGCTTCCACGGAGTTCAAGATCAAATTCATGACGACCTGCTGTATTTGAACACGATCGCCCCGAACTGAAATCATCTCGTTCATGCCGCGGGTGCGGATCGAGACTCTGTTTCTATCGATTGCATTTCGCACCATTACAATCACTTCATCTACAGCCTCATTAAGGTCGAAGACCTCCATTTGTGGAGGCGCTTTCTTGATGTGATCGCGAATGCGGGCGACAATGTCTTTGGCTCGGTCGGCGTCTCTGACAATAGATGCCAGCGCTTCCTGAACTTCTGTCAGATTTGGCGGGCTATTTCCCAAATAGTTCATTCCCGCACGAGCGTTATTGCGTGCGGCGGCAATCGGATGCAGAATCTCGTGAGCCAACGAGGCGGTCAACTCTCCCATTATCCCCAACCGATTCATATGTGCGAGATCGGCCTCCAGCTGTTGCAATCGGTCGGACTGCTCTTGTGCGCGCTTGCGTTCCGTCACATCGACGTGGGTTGCGACAATCTCAACCGTCTCCCCATGCGTGGAGAGCAGAGGGTGAGAGATAGATTCGATATGTTTGACCCTCCCGCCGGGAAGGACGATTCTGAACGCGACAGAATGCTCTCCGTTTTGGTGCAGTGCCTTCCGGATTGTTTCCCGTACCCTGTCGCGATCATCCGGATGAATATGTTCCTGCACCGTTTCGTGGGTGGGGATACCTCGCAAGGGGTCGAGCTCCCAGATTCGGTAGCATTCCTCGGACCAGTAGAGATTCGCCCTCGCGTCAAACACCGACGTGCCGGTATGGCTCAGCCTCTGTGTTTCAGCCAGGTAAGCTTCGCTGCGCCGGAGTGCCTGCTCTGCCCTCTTTCGCTCGGTGATGTGCCGCCCCACGCCGCGGTACCCGGTGAAGCGCCCCGACTTATCAAATACCGGCAGTCCAGAGACGGATATATATCGCTTGCCGCCATCGGGCGTAGGTCGCGCGAGCTCGAAATCTCGGAATGGCAGGTGGGCGTCGAGCGTCTCCTGGTGCTTGCGCCAGGCCTCAGCGTCCGGCTCGAGGTAAGGTACTTCCCAGCGGGTCTTGCCGATCTCAGAGCCCGGCGCCGGCGTGTCAGTTAGTCCTTCGGCGAACTCCTGACGGGTAAAGCGATGCTGCGTGTCGCTCTCCCAATACACGTCGAAAGAGAATTGAACGAGGGTGCGAAAGCGCTCTTCGCTAGCGCGCAGCTCATCCTCTGCCCGCTTGCGCTCGGTAATGTCGCGGACTAAGCACAGATACCGTCGCCCGCCTTGCTCAAATTGGCCCACGCGGACCTCCACCGGAAAGGAGGCTCCGTCTTTGCGCCGGTGACGGGTCTCGAAAGTTATCGCCTCGCCGGCTGACATGCGCTGCTTCAGGCGCTGGATGGACGCGGCGTCGAGACCAATGTCGAAATCGCTTTTATGTTTGCCGATCAGTTCTTCCCTACTGTAGCCCAGGGCATCACAGGCCTGTCGGTTGACGTCGAGAATGGTCCAATCATCGTCAAGGAGAAGGAAGGCGTCGGTCGCGTGATCCACAAAGGTGCGAAAGCGCGCCTCGCTAGCGCGCAGCTCCTGCTCTGCCTGTCTCAGTTCGGTGATGTCCTGCAGCACGCCAAACTGGCGCAAGGGCTGTCCCGCCTCGTCCCGGATGACATCGCCGCGGCTGTGGACTATTCGCTCGGTACCGTCGGGGCGAACCACCCCGTATTCGACGTCATAACGCGGCCCCCCCGGCAGCAGGGCAGCCGCGGCCGCTTCGGCTACTCTTGTACGGTCCTCGGGATGAATCAACTGAAGCCAGCGCCCTTGCCACGCCGGCAAATTGACAGGTTGCACTCCGAAGATCCGGCATGCTTCCTCAGAAAGAGCCACATGACCACCACTTAAATCACGTTCCCACCAGCCAACATGAGCGATGCGCTGCGCCTCTTCCAGCTTGGCCTTGGTCTCGTTAAGCGCTTCCTCCGCGCGGTTGCGCCTGGTCGTCAGTAAGCTTACGATCACCGAGGTTGTGAGGAACAGCGCGATCCTCACTACATCGTCCTGAGCATCAACGCGAAACTCGAATAATGGTTGTGCAAAGAAATATTGCAGACAGGCTGCCGCGATAATGGATAGAACGATAGAGGCGCTAATGCTGCCAAGCAACGAAACCAGCGTGACCAGAATGACATAAACAAAGGCTGTCCTCGCAAGGCCAAAGCCGAGCTGAAAGCAAATGAAAGTCACCAATGCTAGGCCGAGGATACCCAAGAGGAACTGGACGGAAACCGCCCGTAGTTGGGATCTCTGCTTATGCGTAATCCTCATACGGCGAGCTACTTTGCGCTCTCGGAGGGGTAGATGAGTGCCCCGGACAGATATTCCGCAGGCGCGACTACGACCTGAGTGGACATGTCCTTGAATTGAGCAATGTCGTGTCCCTTTATGTTCTGATATTGCACCTGGAGAGCGCGCGAGTGCGCCCATTCCCCTTTGGCGCCGAACTCGACTCTTCCCACCACCGTTGTGAACGACTGCACCCGAATGTAATCCCCGAGCTTGCCATCACTCAGCGACTTCGTCGCCTCCACTGCCTGTTGCAGAACCTGAAGTTGGGCGTATGCCCAAGGCGCCATGTAGTACCCCAATGGATCGACCCCTTCTACCGCGGCCCGCGCTTGATAACGCGAAATGAGATCGGCCACGCCGGGGAATTGCATTTTCGGCACCGGCAGCCATAGCTCGTAGTTGATGAAACCGTTGAGCAAGGGTCCAAGCTGGGCCAAAATGGACGTGGACTGCAGCCCGACCATGGCACCGCCGATCGCTTTCGGATTGAACCCAAGCTCGTGCACCGCGCGCACCATGCGGACCGAATCGGATGGGTATGAGCAAACGACCACGAGGTCAGGGTTGACCGCCGCAATCGCGCGCACAACGGGCGCGAAATCGAGCGTGGCCGGCGGATAGGTGCGATCATAGACAAGCTTTAATCCATGCTCTTTCATGTTCTCGCGGGCGCTATCCGCCGCATTGCGTGAGAATTCCTGGTCGGCCGCCACAATGGCCACGCTCTGCGGTCTTGGACTTTGCGAAAGGGCCGCATCAAAGAGGCCCTTGGTGAAGGCCGCTTTGGCGTCCCGACCGGACGGGATCATCACGAAATTGTTCGGATATTCGAACTCGGAGTTAACTGCCAGCGCTAGTAATCCGATAAACGTCTTCTTCCTTTGCATAATGATCGGCATTACAGGCGCGGTGAGTGCGGTACCATAGGGCCGGATAATAAGATCGACTTTGTCGACATCCAGAAGCTTCGTGTAAATCGGTGGAATCTCACTCGGTGAGCTCTTGTCATCGCAATAAACGAGCTTCACGGGTCGACCAAGCAAGCCTCCTTTCGCGTTTGTAACTTCTTCCCAGATGTGCTGGGCCAGTAGGGCAGACCTGCCATTTCCCGCCAGACCGCCCGTTAGGGACATGCTGTAGCCGATTTTGATCGGCGCCACGGGTTGCGCCCACACAGCACCGGAAAGCATCGTCACAACCAATGCCACAGCGGTGGCGATCAGGAGATCCAAACGAGAACGGCAGCTACAAACAGAACAAATCATGCATCCGCGACCTGAACTTGTGACATCTGACTCATTGAACTCTTAGCATATTTTAAAGTCATGCGGGAACCGCGCCGGAAGGACGGGATCGTTGTCTTTACTAGGACACCGAGGCGGGGTTGCTTGCCAGCTTTCCGGTCGCCGCGTTATGGCGCAGTCCGCAGCTCGTACGGTCGCCGTTGCGCACTTTGTGCCATTGGGCGTCGTCGGAATGGGTAATCAAAAAACGGAAGGCCAACTGCGCAAGTTATCATTTCGCAGCCAGTAGCGGTGGCATTGCCTCAGCCGAATGGTTAATCGAGCGCCTTTCTGCCACTTGATCCAAGCTGGCGATATTACGTTATACCAACGCCATGGCTCAGCGTGCGGTTCAGAAATTCGCTTCGTCATTGCCGTGATTCATTCAAGCCAGTTTCTGAGCTCTGAGCCCAGGTCAGACTAGAGGACTGTCCTTCATTCGAATTCGGGACTATAGCCAGTCAACCGCTCGGTCGATCCGGTCAGGTTCTGCCGGATAAGCCAAAGTAGTAGGGTAGCAAAACACGGCGGGCAGCCGATCGGCCACCGTAGAATGGAGGTCCGCGCTCTTCTCACTAACTTGGCTTTGAGCTGCCACGGTGCAGTTGGTGCGATCGGCTCTAACGTCAGGTGTCGCGATGTTCACTCACTCACTGTGCTTCGGCGTTCAGCCAGGCAATAATGTCGGGCATCAAGATCCCCGCCGTCGCCGATGTTGCCGTCTCTGCGCGATGACTGCCTCCGCGAGGAGAGATGGATAATGGGGCGGGCAATGAATTGGCGCCCACCCGACGTTTCCCACACTGGTAGATTTCGCCATGTTGTCCCATAGCAAAGCACAGTGAGGGTCATCGTGTTCCAATCACAAGCCGAATTACGCGTACGGAACGCTGTGACCGGGTTGACGGAGCGTCCGCAGGTCGCAAGTAAGGTCCTCCCCTCTATATTGACCCTATCGACGGTAGCGCGCTGGCGATCGGTCTCGTCATTGCGGCCGACGGCAAGGTGAACGTCTCGACTGAGCGGCTTGAAGACATCAACAGCCTCTTCGGCCGCATGCGCGAGAACAAGATCGACGGTCGCGTAGTCATGAAAATCTAGGGTGGCCCGGCTGGATCTATCCCGCGAGCGCCACTCCCACGTGAATGCAATGGGGTTCAATATCACGTCGCGGAGGCGGCTGCGCTGAGCTCTGCCGCTTCCGTGATTCTCCAGCGAGGCGGCTAATGTCCTCGTGGCGAACCGAACTAAGCCAAAGGAGTAACTCTCTCGTCTCTGGAGTGTCGCGAGCCAACCTACGCCCAATGGATAGAACCCGAGCAAATCATCATGATATGGGTCAGTTGTCACCGAACCTAAATCGGCTATGTGCAACCGATGAACGACGAGCATGCCGGCTGCGTCTCGGAAGCGGTGCGCGCGTCTTGACGTGAATACTAGCCACGCTGCCATTTGCGCATGTAAGGAGAAGACTATGACCAGCACTGACCCTGATCTGCTGCCAAGCGCGAAACAAGCCATGGAAATGGTGGCCGACGCCGAGGCTGAGAAGGCAAAGGAGGAGTTGCGCCATAAAGAGCGGGCGGACGAGAAGAAGAAAGCCCTGCTCGAGCAGCTATCCAAACCGTCGGGCCTTTCTGAGGACGAGGCGCTCAGCCGAGCGGCCGCCATCATCAATCAGGCGGTGAAGAACGGGCTCACCGAGGTGGAAGTGCTGCGTTTCCCCAACGCGCTGTGCACCGACCGCGGGCGCGCCATCAACAACGGCTTCGGGCCAGGTTGGGAGAACACGCTGACCGGCTTGCCCAGAGAGATGTACGAATTCTGGGATCGGCACCTCCGGCCCCGCGGATACAAAATACGCATTGGCTACGTGGACTTCCCTGGTGGGCTGCCGGGCGACATCGGAATGACACTGAAATGGGCGACCTGAGACACTAGAGCATGTCTCGTTGCTCAGGAAATGCACGAGAACATTCCGCGAAACCGGCCCGCGAGATGCCGAAGCCGCGCATTAGAGCTTGCCCATCTAAGTGATGCAGGAGCCTCTGACACGGACGACGATGAGAACTACTCTCGGGTGTAGGGACGATGGAGTCTTCATTGATTTCAGCAGTTGCAGCTCTAACGGGCGCGGCTGCCGGCGGAACGGCGTCGTTTCTTGGATCTTGGGTCGTTCATCAGCGCCAAGTGCGCGTGCAATGGCTGGCACAGGACAAGCTACGCCGGCAAAATCTATACAGGGAGTTTATTGAGGAAGCTGCAAAGTGCTACATAGATGCACTCCAACACCATCAGCCGGACCCTCTCTTGCTTGTGGTACTCTATGCCAAGACGAGCGAAATGGGCGTGATATCATCACCTGACGTTCTTGCAGCCGCCGAGCACATAGTAAGACGAGTTGTCGACACCTACTCCAAGCCGGACATAGCGTTTACTGATATTGAACTTAGAGCGTTAGTCCAAGACGGATCGCGATTTCGGCGATTGTTGTCGCTCAGAATTTGATAGAATTCGTGCGCTGCACTTCTGAAGCGTACGAACATGGGGACGATCTCATCGCGATGCCACTCGAGTGAGAGCAGCAGCGCGGGAAAAGTAGGAGCTTTCGCAAAGAAGGTTTCAAAGTCTGTCTTTCACTCCAGTTGCGCTTCTAGCCCTTTCTCCCGTCAGCCAACGGATAATTTCATCCACGTCTTTCTTTGCACGTCCTTTTTTCTCCGCCTTGTTTAACATGGAGTGGGTAGACGCTCGCCAAACTCATTCCATAGATCCGATGTTTTGCCATGATACCTTCTTGCTTCTAGGCAGGAGCACTCGGTTTGCGTATATACTTGCCGCATATGCCTGAATTGAGATCGCCGCGGCGCGGCTAACCATAGCCCCGGCCCATCTCTAGACAATCCTTTCTTGACGCCCGACTGGCAATTTGCATGCGCGGAAAGGTCTGCAAGCGAATGACCTCGTCGCCGCCCGAGCGCTTCAGATGGAATGCGGAGCAGGTTCACGAGTACGTCCTGTTCCCGTCGGAGTTCACCGCATGGCTCAGGCGTGGAGCCGCGACATCATGAGCGCCGCTTTTCCCGAAAACCTCGCGAACCTGCATCGCGGCGAGGAAGAAATACGCGCGCACAGCATTGCATTCCTTCAGCCTTCGGAGAAGCTTTGCGCGCACCTGTCGATGATTCACAGCGCAATGGACCTAATCGATTATTTCTGCCGCCAGCGCCGGCACGAACATGATGATCAGCTCACCATCCAGCTGCTTGGCATTCGCCTATTCAACGGCGCGGCGTCGGTTCTCAAACTATGCCTGAGCGGCTACTACCAGACCGCGGCTTTGCAAGCGCGCGACCTGCTCGAGACGGCCTTCCTGCTCAATCTCCTTACAGCAGACGCGGCCTTGATCACCGTATGGCGCGCCGACTCCAACGATGCCCGCTGTTGGCCGGTGCGCGTCCGCATGACGCTTGATGACCGCGACGGCTTCAAGGAGCGGAAAAGAGGGCAGGCCTACAAGGTCCTATGCGAGCTTGCCGGCCACCCAAACGAGATGGGATTTCGCCTACTGACAGGTAAAGCCGGGGGCGATGCGTACGGCCCGTTCTTCACTGCTGACTGCCCTCATGGAAGAGCTCGTAAAGCTTCTCGTGCAGGGCGCTGGTGCCTTCACAAGTTTCTTTGACGGCGCAAACAAGATCGGTATCGCCGTAAAGCTCGCCTTCATGGAGGCGCACGGCCGCTGGTGCGAGCGCTTCTACGGCCGACCGTTCGATCAGGCCGGCATGGACGAGATGCGCGCCATGCTCGCCAAGCTCCCCTGACGCTCGATGTATTTCGCGGAAGAAGCGCCAAAGGACCTTCGCTCGCGAATACGAGAACATTGCGCGCAAGCATGCAGCGTTGATGCAGGCTTACCTGACGCGCCAGTACCGAGAGGAGCGGGGCAAGGCGTTCGCCCAGCGCACGTCCGTTCTAAAAATCGATGATTTCACAGTCAGGGCACGGCACGGTTCTCCGCCTGACGATACTGGCTTCGTCGCAGGGCTCGATCATAATATCTAGGCGCGCTGTCTCCGCACGGTTGTGAGCAGTCGATCCAGCGCGACAAGCGCATAGGGGATTACAAGCGCAACAAAAACTAGGCCCATGAAGTTTATAGCCAGATGCCAAAGGTCAAGCCGCTTGGCATTGACGAAAGGGTAGGGGTACCAACCGGTGAGACCGCCATAGAAAATGGTCCATCCGACGTACAGCGCAGGATAGATGAGGAAGCGCGGAACCGCACGAAAGGGGACTTGGCCCTTTG
>Ga0081540_1001512_pt1 | contig 19996 bp, 18 predicted proteins | sample TabmetS2T1R1_FD_71024 | JGI IMG/M metagenome (GOLD analysis project Ga0081540, IMG submission 71024) | Tabebuia heterophylla rhizosphere microbial communities from the University of Puerto Rico - S2T1R1 | ecosystem: Host-associated > Plants > Roots > Rhizosphere ... | reverse complement strand
CGCCGCGCTCGGCGCGGAGGGAGCCGCTGCCGACGTCACGATGCTGATCGGCAACAGGTATGTACCTGGGCATGCCCGGCTGGCGCTGGACCTGGTCCGGCGCGAGCCTGGGGTACGCGGCATCTTCGAGGCCCGGGTGAGCGAGGGCACCGGGGACGGGAAGGCGAAGGCATGACATCTCAGGGCTCGAAACTCGGGCTCGACCCCGACATGGTCCGCGCGGCGCGGCACCTGGCCCGGGTCGCCGGGCAGCCCATCGTCGACATGGCCCGCAGCCACTCCACGGTGTCGGTGGAACGGGCCGTCCTGCGGCTGGCCGGCCTGGACGGCGCGGACGACGGCGGCATGCCGTGGGTGAACCGGCTGGTGGACGCCGTGCGCGAGACCACCGGGCTGGAGCATGGGGTGGCGCTGCCGGCCTGGGACGCGCTGGCGACCGGGGGCTACCCGGGCCTGGCCGCGCTGGCCAGCGACGCCGCGGCCGGCCAGGTGAAGTTCCGCGTGCCGGAAGGCGAGGGCGCGGCGGCGGCGCGGGCGGCCGCGCGCGCCGCCCTGGCCCGGGGCTTCGCGGCCATCGACGCGCGGCGGGCGCAGCGGGAGTCCATGATCGGTGAGACCTCCGACCCGCCCCGGCCGTGGATCTACCTGATCGTCGCCACCGGCGACATCTACGAGGACATCCCGCAGGCGCAGGCCGCCGCCCGGGAGGGCGCGGACGTCATCGCGGTGATCCGGTCCACCGGCCAGTCGCTGCTGGACTACGTGCCCGAGGGCGCCACCCGCGAGGGGTTCGCCGGCACGTACGCGACCCGGGAGAACTTCCGGCTCATGCGGGCCGCGCTCGACGAGACGTCCCGCGAGCTCGGGCGGTACGTCCGGCTCACCAACTACGCCTCCGGGCTGTGCATGCCCGAGATCGCGGCCCTGGCCGGCCTGGAACGGCTGGACATGATGCTGAACGACTGCATGTACGGGATCATCTTCCGCGACATCAATCCCCGTCGCACGTTCATCGACCAGCGGTTCTCCCGCCAGATCCACGCCCGGGCCGGGATCATCATCAACACCGGCGAGGACAACTACCTGACCACGGCCGACGCGGTGGACGCCGCGCACACGGTGGTCGTCAGCCAGCTGCTCAACGAGTTCTTCGGCGCCGAGGCCGGGCTGGCCGACTGGCAGCTGGGCCTGGGCCACGCGTTCGAGATCAGCCCGGAGGTGCCGGATTCGTTCTCGCTCGAGCTGGCCCACGCCCAGCTGGTCCGCGAGCTGTTCCCGGACGCGCCGCTGAAGTACATGCCGCCCACCAAGCACATGACCGGCAACGTGTTCGGCGGTTACCTGCTGGACGCGTTCTTCAACCTGGCCGGCGTCATGACCGGGCAGTCGATCCTGCTCGTCGGCATGATGACCGAGGGCATCCATACCCCGTTCCTGTCCGACCGCGACCTGGCGCTGGAGAACGTCCGCTACGTGGCGCGGGCGGCGGGCCAGCTGGGCGAGAACTTCCGGCCACCGCCCGGCGGCTTCGTTCAGCAGCGCGCGCAGCACGTGCTGGCCGAGGCGGTCGGCCTGCTGCGCCGCATCGGCAGCGACGGGCTGCTCAACGCGATCGGCGACGGGACGTTCGGCATCACCCGGCGGCCCGCCGACGCCGGCCGGGGCCTGGAGGGCGTGTTCGAGCGGGCGGAAGGCTACTTCAACCCGGCGGCCGAGTTCCTGGAGGACCCGGCCACGGCCGGGGAAGGACGGAAGTCATGAACGGCCCGATGATCCGCCCCTACGGGGACACCACCGGCGACGGCCGCGTCCAGCTGTCGTTCACCCTGCCGGTGCCGTTCGGCACCGAGCGGGAGCGCGCGGTGGCCGAGGGCGCCGCGCTCCAGCTGGCCGCGAAGATGGGCCTGGAACCGGCCATGGTCGTGCACGCCAAGGGGATGGGCCCGGCGTTCACGTTCTTCATCGTCTACGGCCGGGCCAGCCACCTGGTGGACCTGTCGGAGGTCGTCGTGGCCGAGCGGGAGTTCCCGGTGCTGTCCGCCGCGGAGATCAACCTGCGCATCCGCTCCGGCCTCGGCCGCGAGATCGTGGTGCTGGGCGCCTGCATCGGGACGGACGCGCACACGGTGGGGATCGACGCGATACTCAACGTCAAGGGCCACGCCGGCGAGAAGGGCCTGGAGTACTACCGGGAGATGCGGGTCGTGAACCTCGGTGCCCAGGTGGACGTGGCCGACCTCGCCGCCCGCGCGAGCGCGGAGCGCGCCGACGCGGTGCTGGTCAGCCAAGTCGTCACCCAGCGCGACGCGCACCTGACGGGCGCCCGCGCGCTGGCGAACGCGTTCGGCACCCGCGAGCGCCCGCTGCTCGTGGTCGGCGGGCCACGGTTCGACCCGACGATGGCCGCTGAGCTGGGCGTAGACAAGATCTTCGGCCGCGGCACCACCCCCCGCGAGGTGGCCAGCTACCTGGTGCACGCGCTCACCGGCGAGCCCGCGGCGGCCCGGGCATGACCGCCGCCGCCCCGCGCGAGGGCCTGTCCGTCACCCACCGCCGGTACGTCCCGGCCGGCCACGCCCACTACGGCGGCAACCTCGTCGACGGCGCCTACGTGCTCGGCCTCTTCGGCGACGTCGGCACGGAACTCGCCATCCGCACCGACGGCGACGAAAGCCTGCTCGCCTCCTACTCCACCATCCAGTTCCTCGCCCCAGTCCTGGCCGGCGACGTGATCGAGGCCACGGCCACACTCACCCGCGTGGGCCGCCGCAGCCGCGACGTCACCTTCGAAGCGCGTGTCCTCTGCCGCGCCGAGCCCGAGCGTGGGCACTCGGCCTCGCGGGTACTCGATGAACCGCTCGTAGTGGTTACTGCAACCGGGACCGTCGTGGTCCCGGCTGCGGACTGAGTGGTCCTCATGGTTGCTGACTGACGGGCGGACGGCGCGACTTGGCACGCGCTGAACGCTTGTGCCAAGTGCACCGATCCGCCGGGTACTCGGCCGCCCTCCGGGCGGAGGTCTGCGGCCGTTGCTGAGACGGCACCCGCACAGGCGGGCGGGCGTGTGCGTCTGGCACAAGGCGTTGAGCCGGTGCCAGATGCGCCGTCCGTCTGTGATTGACATGACCGCTTTTCGACACTCACTAGTGGTTGCATGCTCCTATGAAGTGAGAGTAGCCTCCAGATTGGAGGAGATAGCGAGAGGTAGTGGGTGTCATGACTGTTGCGGGGGTGGGGGCGCGGAAGTGGTGGGCGCTGGCGGGGCTGACGCTGGGCGTGCTGGCCGTGGGGCTGGACGCGACCGTGCTGGGCGTGGCGCTGCCGACGCTGGCGGTGTCGTTTCATGCCTCGGCGACAGACCTGCAGTGGTTCGTGTCCGCCTACACGCTGGCGCTGGCGGTGGCGCTGCTGCCCGGCGGGCTGCTGGGGGACCGGTTCGGGCGCAAGAAGGTCATGATCGGCGCGCTCAGCGTGTTCGGGCTGGGGTCGCTGGCCTGTGCCTACGCGCCGAACGCGGGTGCGTTCATCGCCGCGAGGACGGTGCTCGGGCTGGCCGCGGGCGCCATGGTCCCGCTGGTGCTGTCCGTGGTCGCGGTGATGTTCACCGACCAGGAGCGGACCAGGGCGATCGGCGTGTGGGCGGCGGCCAACTTCCTCGCGCTGCCGATCGGCCCGATCCTCGGCGGCTGGCTGCTGTCCAACTACTGGTGGGGCTGGGTGTTCCTGCTGAACCTGCCGGTCGTGGCGATCGGGCTGGTCGCGGTCACGGTGCTGGTGCCGGAGTCCCGCGCGGCGAGCCGCCCGGGCCTGGACCCGGTGGGGATCGCGGCGTCGTCCGGGGGGCTGGCGGTGCTGATCTGCGGGTTCATCGCGGCCGGGCAGTACGGGTGGTCGTCGGCCACGGCGATCGCCGCGATCGTGGGCGGGGTGGCGATCCTGGCCGGGTTCGCCGCGTGGGAGCTCCGCCTCAGCCGGCGGCCGGGCGGGCAGCCGCTGGTGGACCTGGCGCTGTTCCGGTCGGCGAGGTTCACCTGGGGCACCATCTTGCAGGCGTTCGGCATCTTCGCGATGTTCGGCCTGCTGTTCGCGGCGCCGCAGTTCTTCCAGGCCATCCTCGGCGTGGACGCGATGGGCAGCGGGGTCCGGCTGCTGCCCCTGATGGGCGGCCTCGCCCTCGGCGCGGGGCTGGCCGACCGGGTGGCCAGCCGGGTGACCGCCAAGCTCACCGTCGCGCTCGGGTTCGCCCTTCTGGCCGCCGGCCTGGTGCTCGGCACCACCATGACCGCGGCCACCGGGGACGCGTTCATCGCCACCTGGACCGGCATCTCCGGGCTCGGCTTCGGGCTGGCCCTGGCCACCGCCGCGTCCGCCGCCCTCGTGGACATTCCCAAGGAGAACGCCGGGGTCGGCTCGGCGGTCATGCAGGCGGTCCAGAAGGTGGGCGCCCCGCTGTCGGCCGCGGTCCTCGGCAGCGTGATCGCGTCGGGCTACCAGTCCCAGCTGCCGCTGGCGGGCCTGCCAGCGGCGGCCGCGGGCGCGGTGCGCAGCGGCGTGTTCGCGGGCATCGCGGTGGCCCGCCGGCTCGGCTCACCGGCGCTGCTGGATTCGGTCCGCGGGGCGTTCGTGCACGGAATCGGGCTGATGCTGTGGGTGAGCGCCGGGCTGGCGGCGGTGGCGGTCATCCTGGCGCTGCTGTTCCTGCCGTGGCGGGCGACGGCCGCGGACCCCGGCCCGGCGGCTACCCGGGAAGCCGCGGAAGGTGCAGAATCGGCGCATGAGCGCGTCTCCTGAGCCAGCGGTCAAGCTGCCTGCGCGCCCGGGCCAGCCGGGACGGGCCAGGCCAGGGCTCCGCGAGCGGAAGAAGGCCAGGACGCGCGCTGCCATCCGGGAACACGCGTTCCGGCTGTTCCGCGAGCAGGGCTACGACGGCACGACGGTAGAGCAGATCGCCGAGGCCGCGGAGGTCTCGCCGAGCACGTTCTTCCGTTACTTCCCGACCAAGGAAGACGTCGTCCTGCAAGACGACATGGACACGCTCTGGCTGGAGGCGGTGAGGGCCCAGCCGGCCGGCCTCAGCCCGATCGCGGCCCTGCGCGAAGGCATGCACGCGGCGTTCGGGCAGCTGTCCGCCGAGCAGTTCGATCAGCTCCGGGAGGGCACGAAACTGGCCTTCACCGTGCCCGCCGTGCGCGCCCGCAGCCTGGACGAGGCCGCCCGCACGATCGGCATCATCGGGACCGCGATCGCCGAGCGCACCGGCCGCGACCCCGCCGACCCGGCGATCCGCATGTTCGCGGGCGCCGTGGTCGGCATCGCCACGGCCGCCTGGTTCGCCGCCCCCGGCGACGACATGACCGACTTCGCCAAGAACTTCGAGGAAGGCCTGTCCTTCCTCGAAGCCGGCCTTCCCCTTTAGCCCACGGTCACCCGGGCTGCGACGCCCGCCCCTATTCCGCCCCGAAGGACTTGATCTCCTCGTACTCCGCCTCGGTCAGCTCGCGCGGCACCTCGTTCTCGCTCACCTTCACGCTCTGCACGTGGTGCCGGATGCCCTCGACGACCTCCGGGTTGGCGAGCGTGGTGACGTCCCCGATGTCGGCGAAGTTGGAGACCGAGGCGATCACCCGGCGCATGATCTTGCCGGACCGGGTCTTGGGCATGTCCGGCACGATCCACACGTGTTTCGGCCGTGCGATCTTGCCGATCTCGGTCTCGATCGCCTTGGTGACCTTGCCGGCCATCTCGCCGCTGACGGCGTAGCCGGGTTTGAGGGAGACGTACATCTCGACTGCGCGGCCGCGGATGTCGTCCACGACCGGGACCGCCGCCGCCTCCGCGATCTCGGGCACGGTCAGCGCCGCCGACTCCAGCTCCTTGGTGCCCAGCCGGTGCCCGGCAACATTGATCACGTCGTCGACGCGGCCGAGGATCCGGTAATACCCGTCGGGCGCCCGGACCGCGCCGTCGCCGGCGAAGTAGGGCCAGTCGTGCCAGTCCTTGCTGCCCGGGTTCTTGTTGTACTTGGCGTAGTAGACGTCGACGAACCGCTCGGGCTGGCCCCAGATCGTCTGCATGATGCCCGGCCACGGGTTGCGGATGCAGATGTTGCCGGCCCTGCCGTCGGGGACCTCGTTCCCGTCCTCGTCGTAGATGGCCGGGTAGATGCCGATGACGGCCGGCCCGCAGCTGCCGGGCTTCATCGGTTTCAGGGCCGGCAGCGAGCTGCCGAGGAAGCCCCCGGTCTCGGTCTGCCACCAGGTGTCCACGATGACCGCCTCGCCCTTGCCGACCGCCTTGTGGTACCAGCGCCAGACCTCGGGCTCGATCGGCTCGCCGACCGTGGTCATGTGCTTGAAGTGGTAGTTGTACTTGGCCGGCTCGTCCGGGCCGACCTTGCGCAGCATCCGGATCGCGGTCGGCGAGGTGTGGAAGATGTTCACGCCGAGGCGCTCGGCGATCCGCCAGGGCCGCCCGGCGTCGGGGTAGTTGGGCGTGCCCTCGTAGATCACGCTGGTCGTGCCGAGCGACAGCGGCCCGTAGACGATGTAGGAGTGGCCGGTGATCCACCCGATGTCGGCCATGCACCAGTAGGTGTCGTCGGGGTGGATGTCCTGGTAGTACTTCGAGGTCCCGGTCACGTAGGCGAGGTAGCCGCCGATGCTGTGCTGCGCGCCCTTGGGGCGGCCGGTGGTTCCCGAGGTGTACATGAGGAACAGCGGCGCGTCGGCGGGCAGGGAGACCGGCTCGACGAGCTGGCCGCGGTAGGAGCCGAGGACCTCGTCGACGAAGAAGTCCCGGCCGTCGGTCATCGGCGTCTGCGAGCCGTACCCGCCGGGGTGGCGCCGCCACACCAGCACCTTGTCGACGTCCTGGCCCTGCTTGTGCGCCTCGGCCAGCGCCTCGTCGGCCTTCACCTTGTGATCGACCAGGTCGCCGCTGCGGTAGTAGCTGTCCATCGTGATCAGCACCCGGCTGCCCGAGTCGGCGATCCTCGTGCCGCAGGCGTTGCCGCTGAAGCCGCCGAAGACCTGCGAGTGGATGACGCCGAGCCGGGCGCAGGCGAGCATCGTCACCGGCAGCTCCGGGACCATCGGCATGTGCAGCGTCACCCGGTCACCGGCCTCGAGCCCGGCGAAATCCCGCAGCAGCGCCGCGAACTCGTTCACCCGGTGATAGAGATCGCGGTAGGTGACCGTGACCGGCTCCGCCGACTCCGGCTCCGGAACCCATATCAGCGCCGCCTTGTTGCCGTAGGGGCCCACGTGCCGGTCCACGCAGTTGTAGGAGGCGTTCAGCCTGCCGCCGGTGAACCATTTCCAGTAGGGCGGGTTGCTCGTGTCCAGGACCGTGTCCCATTTCTTGTCCCAGCTCAGCATGTCCGCGTACTCGGTGAAGCAGTCCGGGAAGCGGTCCTCGGCAAACCGGTCGAAGATGGCCGGATCGGCCGCGTTGGCCTGGGCAATGAAGGACTCCGGAGGATAGATGTACTCCTCTTCGCGCCAGTGCACGGCAATCTGGGCCTCGGAGACCTGTGGCTCCTGGCTTTCTGTCATCTGCTCGTCCTCCTGCTGGAAGGTGACTGAAGGGAGTGAACGGGTGCGGGCACGCTCACAGCTCACACGGTCGGGGCAGGCGGTCGCCAGGCCTTACTCGAAATGGCCGAGGGATCTCTCCGGTCAGCAGGTGAACTAACGGCGATCCGGGGGAGGAGCCGCCCGGCCCTGGACCGCTGGGTGACACCAGGAGTGCCATGCCCGCCCTTCGCACGCTGGGAGAGGCTCAATCGTACCGCGCCGGGATACACGGGACCAGGGTGGCGCCGGCTGCTCCCGGCCGGCCGGGAAGCCGGCCGGACCGGCCGGGCGGGCGCGGCGGACCAGGGCGGTTGACATCGCGGCGATCGGGGGTAAGTTGCTGCGGAGTCCAGCGCGGGGCTGCCGCTGGGCGGGGGGTCAGGAGGCCCGGACAGGGCCCGGCGGACCAGTAGACAACGGAGAGCCGCGCTCGTTGCCGACGAGACAGACTCCGGTCCGAAGGTATGGCCGGGCCCTGTCCCGCGGGGAATTCTTTTGCGCCGTTCTGGGTGAGGTAAAAGCTTTCCTGGCGTGATTGACGCAAGATCTCTCGGCGACGTTCGGCACCGGCAGGCGGGGTACCCTGCTATGACGTCCCGGGGCAGCGCCCGGCATGCGCGAAGGCGGGAACAGGTGACCAGTTCGCCCGGCAGCACGACTGGCCCGGCGGGCCCGGCGGGCCCACCGGTAGGCCCGGTCGCCGTGATCATCCCCACGTACAACGAGCGCGACAACATCGAGATCATCGCGAAGCGGGTCCGCAGCGCGGTGCCCGAGGCGCACCTGCTGGTCGTGGATGACAGCAGCCCGGACGGCACCGGCGAGGTCGCCGACAAGCTGGCCACCGGCGACCCGCACGTCCACGTCCTGCACCGAGCGGGCAAGGCAGGACTGGGAGCGGCCTACATCGCCGGGTTCCGCTGGGCGCTGGAGCAGGGCTACGGCGCGATGGTGGAAATGGACGCCGACGGCTCCCACCAGCCGGAGGAACTGCCCAGGCTGCTGAAGGCACTGGCGAACGCCGACCTCGTGCTCGGGTCACGCTATGTGCCCGGCGGAGCGGTGCTCAACTGGGCCAGGTCGCGGGAACTGCTGTCGCGCGGCGGCAACACGTACGCGCGGCTGATGCTCGGGCTCAAGCTCAAGGACGCGACCGGCGGCTACCGCGTCTTCCGTGCGACCACGTTGCGCCGCATCGACCTGGACGAGGTGGACTCCCAGGGATACTGCTTCCAGATCGACCTCGCCCGGCGGACCCTCCAGGCGGGGCTGACGATCACCGAGGTCCCGATCACCTTCGTCGAGCGTGAGCGGGGCACCAGCAAGATGAGCAAGGCGATCGTCGCCGAAGCGCTCTGGCGGGTCACCGCCTGGGGAATCGCCACCCGCCTGCGGCTCGGACGCGGCCGGTCACGGTAGCCGGGCCACGCAGGGGCCGCCGCAAGCGGCGACGCCGATCGCACCGGACGGCGCCCTGGCGCTGCGCCCGGCTAGGCGCTCTTGCGCTGCCTCGCCCGGGACACCTTCGCCCCGGCCTCGTCGTCGAGCCCGCGTTCCCCCCTGATCAGCGCCAGGCGTTCGGCGAGTACCTGCTCGAGGTCGGCGATGGACCGCCGCTCGCGCAGCATGTCCCAGTGACTGCGCGGCGGCTTGGTCTTCTTCGGGCTGGGCTGGTCGCCGGCGGCGGTAAGGGCGATGGTGCCGCAGACCCGGCACTCCCAGGTGGCGGGAACTTCTGCTTCAGCGGCGAACGGCACGGTAAAATGATGGCCCTTGGGGCAGTCGAAAGCGATCTCCTGGCGTGGCGCCAGATCCGTGTTCCGGTCGTTCTCGTAGCTCGTCGCTCCGAGCCGGGTGCCGCGAAGTGCGCGTTCGGCCATATGGCATTGCCTCCCAGGCGCTCAGCCTTCCACGTCGTTAACGCTGAGTTCCCGGACAAGATTCCCACGTTGCCCCGGTTCCAACCCCGCCGCGGCCGGCCCGGTTCGGTGCGGCAGCGGCGGTCACGGGTACCGAGGGTGCCTAACCGGCCACGCGGGGATGCCACTGCCCGCGGCGGACCAGGACCTCACGCAGGGCCACGGTCTCGTCGGTCATGATCCCGTCTGCGCCGAGGTTCAGCAGGCCCTCCATCGTGGCGCGGTCGTTCACCGTCCACACGTGCACCTGAAGCCCGAGCTGGTGGGCGCGGCCGATGAAGGACGGCGTCGCCACGGGCACGGGAACCTGGACGCACCGCACGCCGGCCCCTGCCAGCCGCTCCGCCAGGGGCGCGCGCCCGCCGGTCCCGCCGCCGGGGGGGGGCGCCGCCCCGGCCCTGGGGGCCCCCGCGGGGCGGCCCCCCCCGGGGGGGGGGGGGGGGGGGGGGCGGGGGGCGCGGGGGGGGGGGGGGCGGGGGCGGGGCGGCGGGGCGGGGGGGGGGGGGGGCGGCGTGGGGGGGGGGCGCCGCCCGCCTCCGCCGCCGGGTAGCTGGGCACGGCGGCCAGCGCGCCGCGGTAGGAGCGCACGGCGGCAGCGATGTCGCCGCGCTGGAGCTGCAGGCCGCCCAGCAGCGAGCGCACGTAGGCGTCCTGCTCGGGCACCGCGCCGCCCGCCGACACCGCCGCCCGCATCGCCCTCAGCGCGCCGGGGAGGTCGCCGTGCAGCTCGCGGAAGTACGAGACGCGCGAGTAGGCGGCGAGGTCGGGCTTGCGGTCGACCATCGCCTGCAGCGCGCGGCCGGCCTGGTCGTAGCGGCCGAGCTCGACGAGCCCGTCGACCAGGGCGCCGAACGGCTGGGCGACCTGGGGCGCCGCGGTGCGGGCACGCTCGGCGTCGGCCAGGCCGGCGCGGAAGTCGTGGCGCGAGAGCTCCAGGGCGCTGCGCTGGGTCAGCGCGGCGGGGTCGCCGGGGCGCAGCTGCAGGGCGCGGTCCACGGCGCCCTGGGCGCGGAGGTAGAAGCCCGCGTCGCCGGTCTCGCGCACCTTCTGCAGGTACGCGCCGGCCAGCAGCGTCCAGCCGTCGGCGCGCCGCGGGGGGGGGGGGGCGGGGGGCTGGCGGGGGGGGGGGGGGGGCGGGGGGGGGGGGGGGGGGGGGGGGGGGGGGGGGGGGGGGGGGCCCCGCGGGGGGCGGGGGGGGGGGGGGCCGGTCGGGCGGCGGCGAGCCGCCGCGGGTCATGAGGACGAAGACCGGCAGGGCGACGGCGAAGGTCGCGAGGAAGCTGATGATGATGCGGCGCATGGGTGTGGGGTGGTGGCTGGCTGGCTGGCGTGGTGGAGCGCGAGGGTGGGCGGGGCCGCGAAGCCCCGCCCACCGCGTGCGCGTTGTCTCAGCGGGACCCGGTCGGGTCGCCCGGGACCGGCGCGTGCGCCGGCTCGGTCCGCTTGAGCTGCGAGTCGAACCCGGCCGCCGGGGAGGCGACGTACGGGAACGTGGCGCGGAACGGCTTGTCGTTCTGGTCGACGCCGTCGCCCAGGGGCAGCTTGTTGCCCTTGAGGAAGCCGCCCACGACGCGCTCTTCGATGTCGACCACGTCGTCGGTCAGGCGGCGCCCGTTCGGGAAGCCCTGGGTGTCACCTGCCAGCACGCCGAAGCGGCTGGGCTTGGCGTTGGGATCGACGCCGAGGTTGATCTTCAGCGTGTCGGTCGGCGGGGCCTTCGGGGCGATCTGGGTCAGGCCCGGGATGCCCGTGAGCAGCGCCTGCACGATGTCCGTGCGGTTGTTCTCGGGGACGTTGAGACCCGGGAACAGGGCGTTGATGACCTTCGCGAGCTCCGGCGAGAGCACGTACTTGCCGAAGTTCTGCAGGTCGTCGGACGGCTGGGTGGCGTTGAACTTGTCCTTCTGGCCCAGCGGGATGACGACCTCGTTGACCAGCGGGTTGCCCAGGCGGCTGACCTGGCCCTCACCGTGGTCGTCCGAGACGCGCTGCCCGCGCTTGAACGCCTTGGAGCTGGCGCCGCTGGCGATCGGGCTCTGGCGGGTGACCTGCAGCACCGGGCGATAGGTCGAGGCCCAGATGCCGACGGCGGCGTCGGGCGCCTTGGCGTCCGCCGGCGTCTTGTGGTCGCGGGTCACGTCGGACTTCGGGACCTGAAGGGCGATCGTGTGGACGTTGTAGCCCGCGAGATCGTCCTTGCCGCCGCCCTTGTTGCCCGTCCCGATGCCGGGACGACCGGGCATGTCGATGTTGATCGCGTCGAACGTCGAGCCGAGATCGACGAAGAACGGGTCGTCGACCTGGCCGGCGAACACCTTGCCGCCGCCCGGCAGCGACTTGATCGCCTGGTTGGCGACCGCGTCGTAGTTGGGGAACGTCTTGGGACCGACGTTGTTCGGGGCGACCGGCAGGTTGTCCGCGACCAGCTTGTTCTTGACGAGATGACCGTCGCGGTAGCGCTCACGCCAGACCGAGTAGGTCTGCGTGATGTTGAGCTTCGGGTCGTCGATCGACTTGACGCCCGGGAGCGCGTACAGGAACGAGTTGGGGTTGCGGACGTGGGTCTTGAACTTGAACCGGTAGCGGATGTCGTACTTGCCGTCGCCGGTGTTGTCGACGTTGAGGTAGTAGCTGGCCCGATCGTCGAACCGGTAGAAGTTCGGGCCGCCGGCTGGATCCTCGAACGGGATCCAGTTGCCGATGAGGGTCACGGAGTCCTTCGCGTCCGGTGCCACGAACGCGTAGACGTCGGTGTCGTCGCCGGTGGGATCCAGCGACGACAGCGGGGCTTCGCGGTGGCTGGACCCCGAGCCCGCCGTGACCGCGAGCACGCCCGCCGCCAGCGCTGCGAGCAGCGCGACCGACAGGATCGCAAGCTTGCGCATGAACCTGCTCCTCCTTGGGAGGTCGTGGGTGGTCATGGCAGGTGTGACGCATCGCGGTCACGCGCGGATCACTAAATCTCCCTGCAAAGAGGCGCTTTCTGGCAGCCGCTCGCAAGTGCGACCCGGTCGCAGTCAGCGCAGCTGCGCGCGCAGGGCGAGGACGCGCCGCAGCGACGCGTCGAGGTCGTCGCGATCGACGCGGCCGGCCCGGATCGCGCGCGCGAGCTCGTCCGCGCCGCGGGCGGCGCCCGCGTACGTGCGCGCGTAGAGGAGCAGATCGGTGCCGGCCCGGGCGGCCCGCGTGGCGACGTTCTCCTGGCCCGCCAGGGCGGGGGCCTCGAGGTCGTCGGAGATCGTGACCCCGTCGTAGCCGACGCGGTCGCGCAGCTCGCGCCGCACGACGCGCGGCGAGAGCACGGCCGGCGCGCTCGAGAGCGCCGGGTAGATCGCGCTCGAGACCATGACGAGGCGCGCGCCGGCTGCGATCGCCGCGCGGAACGGCGGCTCGTCGACGGCACGAAGCTCGCCCAGGGGGACGGCGATCGAGACCGGCCCGTCGTCGGTGTTCGAGACCGCGGCGCCGAACCCGGGGAAGTGCTTGGCCGTCGCGGCGACGCCGCCGTCGGACAGCCCTCGGACGAAGGCCGCGCCGAACCGCGACGCGCTGCGCGTGGTCGATCCGAAGCCGCGGCCCTCTGACTGCAGCTCGCTCTCGGGGCGCACGACGTCGACCACCGGCGCAAGGTCGACGTTCATCCCCGCGCCGCGCAGGGTCGCTGCCGCGGCGCGGCCCTCATTGCGCGCGACGTCCGGGTCGCCGGTGGCCGCGATCGCCGGCGCGCCGCGCGACGGCCCGCCGGGCAGACGCTGCACCGTCCCGCCCTCCTGGTCGACCATGAGCAGCAGCGGCGCCTGCAGCCCCGGCGGCCGCGACACGGCCTGCAGCCGGCGCGTCAGCGCGCGCACCTGCGCCGGGGTGCCGATGTTCGCCCCGAGGAAGATCACGCCCGCCGCCTCGCCGCGGCGGATGCGGGCCACCAGCGCGGGCGGCGGCGCGCTGCCCGCGAAGGGGAAGACGACGTGCTGGCCCGCGAGCTGCTGGGGCGTCAGCGACGGTGGAGCGGGGCGCTCGCCGCTCGTGCTGCTGCGAGTCGTCGCCGTCCCGTGCCGCGGCGCGCCGCCCCCGCACCCCGCCGCGACGCACACGGCCGCCAGGAGCGCCGGCGCGAGCGCGCGGAGCCTCACCGGACGAAGGTCGTCTCCGCGGTCAGGCGCCCGGCGACCGCGGCCACGAGCCGTGCGGCGTTCGCGATGTCGTCGAGCTGGACCATCTCGACCGGCGAGTGCATGTAGCGAAGCGGCAGCCCGACTCCGCCGCACGGGATGCCAGCGCGCGAGAGGTGCATCGCGTCGAGGTCGGTCCCCGTGCTGCGCCCGGAGGCCTGCATCGTGTACGCGATCCCCTCGGCCTCGGCGACGTCGATCATGAGGTCGACCACGCGCGGGTTGAGGTTCGAGCCGCGCTCGATGACCGGGCCCGAGCCGAAGGGGTGCGCGCCGATCTCGGCGACGTCGACGCCGGGCGCGTCGGTCGCGTGGGTGACGTCGACGATGATCGCCACGTCGGGGCGCAGCGCGTACGCCGTGGTCGTGGCGCCCGCGAACGTCGTCTCCTCCTGGACCGCGGCCACGGCGACCACGTCGCCCGGCGTGCCGCCCGCCTCGCTGACCAGGCGCGCCGCCTCGTAGGCGACGTAGCAGCCCAGGCGGTTGTCCATCGACCGCGACACCGCTCGGTCGTTGGGCAGCTCCATGGGGTCGCCGCCGATCACCGCGACGTCGCCGACGCGCACCATCCCGCGCGCCTCCTCGCCGTCCTTGGCGCCGATGTCGATGTGCATCTCCTCGACGCGCGCGACCTTCTTGCGCTCGTCCTCCTTGAGCAGGTGGATCGGCTTCTTGCCGACGACGCCCGGGATCTGGCCCTCGCGCGTGTCGAGCAGCACCCGCTGGCCGACGAGGATCTGCGGGTCCCAGCCGCCCACGCCGCGGAAGCGCAGGAAGCCGTCGTCGTCGATGTGGGTGACGATCACCCCGATCTCGTCGATGTGCCCGACGACGGCGAGCGTCGGTCCGCCGGCCGTTCCCGGCACGCGCGCCCACACCGAGCCCATGATGTCGGTGACGACCTCGGCGTAGGCCGAGGCGGCGTCGCGGAAGACGGCGGCCGGCGCGGTCTCGTACCCCGATGGGCCGTGAGCGGACAGCAGCGATCGAAGGACGGGAGGGATCGACATCGCGGGGACCCTAGTGGGTCGGGGGCTACCCGTAGCGCGCGATGGGTCGCCGCCTGCGACCATTCGCGGTGGATGATCCGGGTACTCGTCGTCGACGACCATCCGGTCCTGCGCGCCGGCCTCGAGGCGGTGCTCAGGTCCGAGCCCGGATTCGTGTGCGTCGGCACCGCGGGCGACGGCCACGAGCTGCTCGCCGGCCTGCGCCGGACCCGGCCCGACGTCGTGCTGCTCGACTGGCGCTTGAACGGCGAGGACGGCGTGGCGCTGTGTCGCCAGCTGCGCGCCGAGCCCGCGCCGCCAGAGGTCGTCCTCTACACCGCCAGCGCCGACGAGGAGCTCTTCGACGCGGCCGCTGCGGCGGGCGCCCACGCCGTGGTCGAGAAGGGCGCCGACATCGATCAGCTCTTCGACGCGCTGCGGCTCGCCGTGCGCGACCGCCGCGCGGCGGCGTAGGGTAGGCGCCATGCCGGCCGTGGGGGCGGTCGAGAGGGCGCGCGAGCTGTGCGCGCAGGGTGCCTGGTCCGAGGCGCACGAGGCGCTGTCCGGCGCCGACGAGCTCGACATCTCCGACCTCGGATTGCTCTCGACCTGCTGCTACATGCTGGGGCGCGACGACGAGTACGTCGCCTCGCTCGAGCAGCTCTACCAGCGCCAGCTCGACGCGGGCGAGCCGCTGGCTGGCGCTCGCAGCGCCTTCTGGCTGATCATGTTCCTGCTCCTCGAGGGCCAGGTCGGGCAGGCGACCGGCTGGCTGGCGCGAGCCGAACGGCTCGTGGGCGACGCCGATTGCGCGGAGCGCGGCTACCTGCTCGTGCCGTCGTTCTTCCGCAAGCGCGCCGCCGGCGATCTCGCGGGCGCGGAGGCAACCGCGGCCGACGCGGCGGCGATCGGCCTGCGCTTCGGCGACCGCGACCTGTACGCGCTGGCCACGCACGCGCGCGGGCACATCGCCGTGCGCGCGGGTCGGGTCGCCGAGGGCCTCGAGCACCTCGACGAGGCGATGGTCGCGGTGACCGCCGGCGAGCTGTCGCCGATCGCCAGCGGCGTCGTCTACTGCGGGGTGATCATGGGCTGCCAGGCGGCCTTCGAGCCGCGCCGGGCGGCCGAGTGGACCGCCGCCCTGGCGCGCTGGTGCGAGCGCCAGCCCGACATGGTCGCCTTCACCGGGCGCTGCCACGTCCACCGCGCCGAGATCATGCAGCTGAAGGGCGACTGGTCCGAGGCGCTCGAGGAGGCCGAGTGCGCCGCGCGGCGCGCCGAGCTGGGCAACGCCCGCGCGGCGATCGGCGAGGCCGCCTACGTGCAGGGCGAGGTGCATCGCCTACGCGGCGCGCTGGGCGCCGCCGAGGAGGCCTACCGCAAGGCCAGTCGCTACGGGCGCGAGCCGCATCCGGGTCTGGCGCTGCTGCGGATGGAGCAGGGCCGGGTCGACGCGGCGCTCACGGCGATCCGCCGGCTGCTCGGCTCCACGACGATGACCGTCGAGCGCGCGCGGCTGCTGCCCGCCTATGCGGAGATCCTGCTCGCCGCCGGCGATGTCGACGGCGCCCGCGCGGCCGGCGAGGAGCTTGCGCAGATCGCCGCCGCCTACGAGGTCGGGGTCCTCGGCGCGGTGGCCGCCCAGACGCAGGGCGCGGTCGCCCTCGCGGCCGGGGAGCCCGCCGACGCGCTGGTGGCGCTGCGACTCGCCTGGCGCGTATGGGACGAGGTCCGCGCGCCCTACGAGGCGGCGCGGGTGCGCGCGCTGATGGGCGCCGCCTGCCGGGCGCTGGGCGACGAGGACGCGGCGGCGCTCGAGCTCGAGGCCGCACGGCAGGCGTTCGCCGAGCTGGGCGCGGCCCGCGACCTCGCCCGGCTCGATGGCGACGATGCCACGCACGGGCTGACGCCGCGCGAGCTCGAGGTCCTGCGCCTGGTCGCAGCCGGCCACACGAACAAGGCGATCGCCGCCGAGCTCGTGCTCAGCGAGCGGACGGTCGACCGCCACGTGAGCAACATCTTCGCCAAGCTCACGGTCTCCTCGCGGGCGGCGGCGACCGCCTTCGCCTACGAGCACCGGCTCGTCTGACTGGGTGAGATCACCCATGCCGGGCGCGCCCCGAAGTTGGGTGATTCAGGCGATGCGCGACGGGCGCACGCGCACGAAGCTCTCACACCATGAGCGACTACTTCGAGACCGTGATCATCGGTGCCGGCCAGGCGGGCCTGGCCACCGCGTACCACCTCATGCGCGAGGACCGCTCGTTCGTGGTCCTCGAGGCCAACGAGCGCGTCGGCGACAACTGGCGCAACCGCTTCGACTCGCTGAAGCTCTTCAGCCCCGCCAAGTACGACGGGCTCCCCGGCTGGCCGATGCCCGTCGCGCCCTGGACCTATCCCACCAAGGACCAGCTCGCCGACTACTTCGAGGCCTACGCCGAGCGCTTCGAGCTGCCCGTCATCACCGGCGTGAGCGTCGAGAGCCTGCGTCGCGAGGGCGAGCGCTACGTCATCTGCGCCGGCGCGCACCGCTTCGTCGCCGAAAACGTCGTGGTCGCGTCGGGCACCTTCCAGGAGCCGATCGTCCCCGACTTCGCCGGCGACCTGGACCCGTCGATCGTGCAGCTGCACTCGCGCGACTACCGCAACCCGTCGCAGCTGCAGGACGGGCAGGCGCTCGTCGTCGGGTGCGCGCACTCGGGCGCCGACATCGCGCTCGAGGTCGCGGGCACCCACGAGACGATCGTCAGCGGGCGCGTCAACGGCGAGGCCCCGTTCGACATCGAGGGGCGGGTGGCGCGCAGGGTCGTGCCGATCCTGTGGTTCCTGGCCAACCACGTGCTGACCATGCGCACGCCGCTGGGCCGCAAGGTCCGCCACCACGTGCGCGCGAGCGGCGGGCCGCTGCTGCGCGTCAAGCGCCGCCACCTCGACGCGGCCGGCGTGGAGCGCACCGAGCACCGCGTCACCGGGGTCGCCGAAGGCAAGCCGGTCCTCGCCGATGGCCGCGTCCTGCACGACGTCGCCAACGTCGTCTGGTGCACCGGTTACGGCAAGGACGTCTCGTGGATCGAGTTCCCGGTCGCCGGCGAGGACGGCTGGCCCGAGCAGGAGCGCGGCGTGGTCGCGTCCTCCCCCGGCCTGTACTTCGTCGGCCTGCCCGTGCTGTTCGCCTTCGCCTCGATGCTCGTCGGTGGCGTCGGCCGCGACGCGCAGTACGTGGCCCGGCACATCGCGGCGCGCACGAGTGCGGGCGCCCCGGCGCGCGAGGAGCTCGCCGCGGCGGCTTGAGGTTCCTGCGCACCGCGCGATACTCGGCCGATGACCGAGCACAGCGTCGGGACGCGGGAGGAGCACCAGAAGGCGCGCGAGGAGCTGCTGGCGCGCGAGAAGGAGCTCACCCACCTCAACGACGAGCTCGCGGCGAAGCGCCGCGAGCTGCCGTGGGTGCGGATCGATCAGGAGTACCGGTTCGACACCGACGACGGGACGAAGACGCTCGCCGAGCTGTTCGACGGGCGTTCGCAGCTCGTCGTCTATCACTTCATGTTCGGCCCGGAGTACGACGCGGGCTGCCCGGTCTGCTCGTCCGGGGCCGACACCTTCGACGGCGCCGTCGCGCACATGAACGCGCGCGACGTCACCTTCACCTGCGTCTCACGGGCCCCGCTCGATCGGCTGGAGGCGTACCAGCGGCGGATGGGCTGGAGCTTCCCGTGGGCCTCGTCGGAGGGCAGCGACTTCAACTTCGACTTCGGCGTCTCGTACACCCGCGAGCAGCTCGAGCCGGTCCTCGGCGGCGAGCTGGGCCCTGTGCCGCGGCTGGCCGCCGACTGCGGCACCGACCCGGCGGGCTACCTGCAGGAGGGCCCCGGACTCAGCGCGTTCGCGCTCGAGGACGGCGCCGTGCACCACACCTACTCGACCTACGCCCGCGGGCTGGAGATCATCCTCGGCTTCTACCCGTTCATCGACCGCACCGCGAAGGGACGCAACGAGGGCGTGCCGGCCGAGGTGTGGATGCGCCGGCACGACGAGTACGGCGGATAGCGGCGAAGCGGCCGCCCAGGACGCCTAGGATGCCAGCATGCGCTCGAGCAGACCGGCGAGCGCGCGGCGCTCGGTGGCGTCGAGGCGGTCCGTGAGCGGCGCCAGCGCGGCGCGGACCTCGGCATGCACCTGCTCGGCAAGCTCCAGTCCCGCCGGGGTCATGTAGACGTCGACGGCCCGGCCGTCGTCGGCGTTCTTGCCACGGGCGACGAGCCCGCGCTGCTCGGCGCGGTCCACGAGGCCCGACATGGTCGACTTCTCCAGGCCGAGGAAGTCGGCCAGCTCGGCCATCCGCGGCCGGCGGTCGCGGAGGATCCCGAGCACGCGCATCTGCGTGAGCGAGACGTCGTGCTCTGCCGCGATGCGTGTGAGCGCGCCCATGACGACGAACGCGCTCTGCGCGAGCGCGTCGACGAGCGCCAGCGCGTCGGCGTCGGCGCCCTCGCTCGGCGGTCGTGTCGCCCGGACCGGTCGCTTCGCCATGCGGAGATCGTACTTGACATGGTTCGTAGTACCAATCAATATCGTTGGCGATACGAACTAACTCGAGCCGGAGCCCGTCATGCACGCAGCCGTCGTCACCTCCTTCGATGTTCCGCCGCGCTACCTCGACCACCCCGACCCCGTCGCCCGCGGCAGTGATCAGGTCGTCGTCGACGTCGTCGCCGCGGGCGTGCACCCGCGCGTGCGCTCCCAGGCCAACGGCTCGCACTACACGAGCACCGGCGAGCTCCCGCTCGTCCCCGGCATCGACGGCGTCGTCCGCGACTCGGACGGGCGCCTCCTCTACACGGTCCTCGACGACACCTCGCTGGGCACGATGGCCGACCGGACGGTGATCGAGCGCGACCGCAGCGTCGTCCTGCCGGACGGGATCGACCCGGTGCAGGTGGCGGCGGCGATGAACCCGTCGATGTCGTCGTGGATCGCGCTGCGCCGGCGCATCGACTTCGATCCCGGGCAGCGCGTGCTGGTCCTCGGAGCGACGGGCAACGCCGGCCGGATGGCGATCCAGGTCGCCAAGCGGTTCGGCGCCGCGCAGGTGATCGCGGCCGGTCGCGACGCGGCCCGCCTCGCCGGCCTGCCCGCCCTCGGCGCCGACGAGACGTGCACCTTCGACGAGGTCGCCGTGGCAGCCGACGTCGACGCGGTCATCGACTACGTCTGGGGCGAGCCGGCGGTCCGCGCCATAGTCGACCTGCTCACCGCCCGCGCCGACCGCGGCGCGCCGCTGACCTGGATCCAGATCGGCTCGGTGGCCGGGCCCGACGCCGCGATCCCGTCGGCCGCCC
>Ga0081540_1001511_pt1 | contig 19997 bp, 17 predicted proteins | sample TabmetS2T1R1_FD_71024 | JGI IMG/M metagenome (GOLD analysis project Ga0081540, IMG submission 71024) | Tabebuia heterophylla rhizosphere microbial communities from the University of Puerto Rico - S2T1R1 | ecosystem: Host-associated > Plants > Roots > Rhizosphere ... | reverse complement strand
ACGCGGTGAGCAGGAGGGGGGTGCCGGTGCGGCTGCGGCTCGAGTCCTGCAACGGCATCGCCTCCCACGCCTCGAGAGCGCCGGCCGACAGGTCACCGCCGGCCGGCGCGGTTCACTGCGGTGGCGCGGCGCGACTCGGGCCGTGGAGCCGGAACGCCGCACGGTGCCCGGGGGACGCCCGACCAGGCCACGCCGCAACCCCGACTCGAGGAGGACTGGCCGGATGTCAGCTGCTCCGGCGGGGGCTCCCCGTGCCGAGGACGTGGGCGATCTGCCACACGTTCCCCCACGGGTCCCGCACCATCGCCCGCCGGTCCCCGTAGGGAGTGTCGAGCGGAGGCTCGAGAGTCACCGCGCCCGCGGCGACGGCCCGCTGGTAGGTCTCGTCGGCATCGCCCACGTACACGTAGAGGAAACCGGGGAAGGCTTCGCGTGTGCCGGCCTGTGTGACCATCACCAGCGAGTCGCCGATCCGCATCTCGGCCGGCCGGTCAGCGTCGACGGTGCCGGTCGCGCCGAACACGGTGCGCAGGAACTCCACCAGCCCACCGGCATCTGCCACGACCAGCCGCGGCGTCACCGAGTGGAAGCCGGGTCGAGCCGCCGTCACTTGGCGGCGGCCTTCTTCTCCTTCCCCGCCCCCCAGACCTTCTTGCAGGACTTGCTCAGTGAGGCCTCGTTGTCCTTGAGGCACTGCATCACCCGACCCTCGCCTCGCTCGACGGTCGCGCAGAGCTTGTCCGTATCGGCCTTGCACGCCTTGTAGAACGCGACGAGCTTGTTGCTCACGTCGTCCTTGCAGGCGGTGGAGAGCTGATCCGTCTTCCCCTCGAGGCAGGCGAGGATCCGCCCGTGACCGGGCTCGACTCCCGGGCAGAGCTTCTCGAGGTCCGCCTTGCACGCCTTTCCAGGCTGCAGCCCCTGGGCGAAGGCAAGAGGGGCGACGAGCAGCGCGCCGGCGACGAGCAGGGCCGACCAGCGAAACCGATGAAGGGATGACATGGCGTTCCACGCTCCTGGCGGGAACGCGCAGGCCGAGGGTGGACGGAGCACGTCCCGCTCCCCCCTCACTCCCGCCGCGGCGCCGGCTTGTCGAGCCCTTTCACGGGCGATCGTCTGGATTCGCAAGGCGGCGCCAGACCGCGGCAAACCGACGGTACGGGCTCACGTGAGCGCCCAGCCACCCTCGGTCTCGCGTGCGACGCCCTCTCCACGGAGCTTCTCCAGGATCGCCAGCGTGCTCCGCTCGGCGAGATACGGCATCGCGCTCGGCGTGTCGGCGTAGGCCTCGGCCGCGAGCTCTTCGAGCGGACGGGACACGGTGCTCAGCGCAGCCTGCACCCTTCGCTCGCGCATCGCCCGGTGCTCCAGCACTGCGGTGAGAGCGCTGGGCCCATCGGGGAGCGGCGGCCCGTGCGCCGGATACACCGCGCGAACCGGCATGTCCCGGAGGCGCTCCAGCTGACGGAGGTACTCCGCCATGTCGCCCTCGGGCGGGTCGATCAGGATGGTCCCCTGCCCGGCCACCATGTCCCCCACCACCGCGGCACGGGTCGCCGTGTCCACCAGCGAGACGTGCCCCCGGGCGTGACCCGGCGTGTGAAGCACCCGCCAGCGCATCCCCGGCGCACCAGCCAGCACCAGCTCGTCGCCCTCCTCCAGCAGCCGGTCTGCTCGGAACGGCAGCCGGTCGGCGGTCCGGGCGTGGCACCACACCGGGATTCCCAGCTGCTCGCTCACGCTCCGCGCCCCACTCACGTGGTCCGCGTGGTGATGCGTGAGCACCACTGCCAGCGGCCGGCACTCCTCGGCGGCCAGAGCGCGGATGTGGCTGGTCAGCCGCTCGATCTCCGCGGGATCCGGAGCGCCCGGATCGATGATGAGCAGCTCCCCCGTCCCGAGGATCCACGCATTGGTGTGCGTCGCGGGGAGAAGGGTGGGCGTCCGCAGTGCCACCAGCCGCACGCCCCGCTGGAATTCAATCCGGGTGTCCGCCGCGGTCGGCGAGGCGAGCCAGGCCACCGCGTCCACGGTGCGCCGGACCCGGCTGAGGACGTTCAGGGCGTGGCGATTCGGCGGATGGAGGAGCGCCCTCCCCTCCTGCCAGAGCGTCAGCGCGTCGGTGGGACGAACCCAGCTGCCCTCGGCGATCTCGCCCGGCCACACCTCGGCCCGCGTCCCAGGCGGCACTTCCACCAGGAAAAAGCGGGCATCGAACCGGCTGGGCATGAAGGGTGGGGTCACCCAGCGGCCCGCCGGCTCGAAGTCCAGCGCGTCGATCTGCAGCCCGAGGCGGTTCAGCACCGCCGCGAAGGTCTCCTTGCCCTCCAGCAGCGCGGCCCGAGCACTGGCCAGCGTCGACGCCTCCGGCGTCCGTCCGCGCGCGGCGAGGACGCCGGTCTCCTCGAACAGCTCACGCGCGCCGGCTGCGACCAGCCTCGAGTCCGGCGGACCGGCTCCCTCCACCGGGACCTCGGCGTCGCCGGCTTCCACCCGGCCGCCCGGGAAGGCGTAGAAGCCGGCAGCGAAGGAGACGGTGCGCTCGCGGCGGAGCCAGAACGTCTCCAGCCCGCGCGGCCCCATCCGCACAAGCACCACGACCGCGGCGTCTTTGGGCTCCGCCGGCGGCGGCGCCTCCTGCATCCCGGGGATCGCCTCGCTCATCGCTCGCGTGCGGACCCTATCGCATCGCGAAGCTTTGCTCTTGTGACTCCTGCCAGCGCCTGCTGCGCCCGATCCAGACTGTCCGGAAGGACGTAGGCCCGCGAAAGCCGGACCGGCGACGCGTAGCGCTGATACAGCGGTGTGTAACGTGCCACCGGGGTCAGCCGGCCGGACGATTCATCCAGAACGTAAAGGCTCGGCCCTTCCCCCTCCTCGAAGTACCGCGACAGCGTTTCCCGGCTCTCGACCGTGAAGTGCTCGACCCCGGCCGCGGTCAGGGCCGCCGACAGAGCGCCGAGGTCGTAGCCCTCGTCCCGCTCGGTGAACTGGGCGAGCAGCTTGAAGCCCTGGCGGCGGACGATCCGCTGCGCCCAGCGGTTGGGACTGTTGCGGAGCGCCCACATCAGGGCCACGTCGTCCGTCCGGAGGAAGCGTTCCGGGTCGGCCGGAATCTCGAACTCCTCCGGGGCCTCGCGGTAGTAGGCCGCCAGCATCCAGTCGAAGCTCACCGCCGTGTGGTGCAGGTAAACCGACAGGAACATGTGGTGTCGGCTCAACAGGAAGTCCTCGAAGGCCAGCACCGCGCTCCGGGAGAGGGCCAGCTCCACCTGTCCATCCCGCTCGGCGGGGTGGAGGTTCTGCACCAGCCAGTCCAGGTCGAACCGGCCGTAGTTCACCCCGGTGTAGAACGAATCCCGTAGCAGGTAGTCCATCCGGTCGGCGTCCATCTCGCCGGAGACGAGGGCTCGGAGCAGCGGCGCCCAGTCCGCGTCCCCGTACCGGAAGTCCAGCCCACCGGGCGGTTCCCGGCCCGTCACCAGCGCCGCGAGCGCCTCTCCGGTGATGCCCTGGTCCCCCAGCCGGGTCCGGAGGAGCTCGGTGAGGTCCGTGTCGAGGAGGAGCTTCACCGTGAAGTCCTCGTGGCGGGCCTGGCCGCCATCCGCGCCGGTCCAGGCCGGCAGGCCCAGCGCCACCCGCGGCGGCGCGATGCGTTCGCTGGCGTGACTGAGGGGCATGTGCCCCAGGTCGTGGCACAGGACCGCCAGGCGCACCGCCATCCTGAAGCGCTGGCGGACTGGCTCGGGCAGGTCACTTCGGGCGGCGAGGGCATCGAAGAGGCGTCCCACCACGTGCATCGCCCCGAGCGAGTGCGCATGGCGGGTGTGAGTCGCCCCGGGGAAGGCCAGCTCGCCGAACCCCAGCTGCCGGACGTGCCGGAGCCGCTGGTACCAGGCGGTGTCCACGACCGCCGCCTCGTCCGCGGAAACTGGGAGGGTGCCGTGAATCGGATCACGAATGCGCATCGTGTCGGCAGATCGTGCTACATCCACGAACGAACTTCATGCACATCACGCTCCTGCACAACGCGGACGCCGATGCTCTGGAGGAAGACCCAGGACGCGAGGCGAGAGCGGACGTGGAGCGGGTGGCTTCCGAGCTCGCTCGTGCGCTGGGGAAGGGCGGATACGAGGTGTCGGTCCTGGCCGTCGGGCCGAGTCCCGCGGAGATCGTCGCTCCGCTGACCGCTCGCACCACCGACCTCGTCCTCAACCTCTGCGAGTCCATCGGGGGCGATGCACGGGGGGAGATGGCCCTGCCGGCACTCCTCGACCTGCTCGGCCTGCCCTACTCCGGCTCCGGACCGCTCGCCCTCGGGCTCGCCCTCCACAAGGACAAGGCCAAGGAGCTGCTGGTGGCCCGCAGCGTCCCCACCCCGCCCTTCCGGGTCGTCGAGCGGCTGGCCGGGCTGGAGGACCTGGGTCTTCCGTTTCCGCTGATCGTCAAACCCTCTCGCGAGGACGCCTCGGTCGGGGTGGACTTCGACTCCGTGGTGGAGGACGAGCGCAGCCTGAAGGACGCGGTGCGCCGCGTGCTCCGCACCTTCAAGCAACCGGCGCTCGTGGAGCGCTTCATCCCAGGCCGCGAGGTGTACGTCTCGCTCCTGGGGAACTCGCCTCGAACCGCCCTGCCGCTGTCCGAGATCCGCTTCGGGCAGACGTTCGCGGAACGGCCACACATCGTCAGCTATCGGGCGAAGTGGGAGCCCTCGTCACCCGAGTGCATCGACAGCCCCTCGGTCCCCTGCACCCTCCCTGTGGAGCTGGAGCGGCGCGTTGTGGAGACCGCTCTTGCCGCCTTTGAGGCGCTCGGGTGTCGGGACTACGGCCGGGTGGACCTGCGTCTCTCCGAGGACGGCCAGCCCTGGGTCATTGACATCAATCCCAACTGCGACTTGCATCCTGAGGCAGGTTTCGCCAGGAGCGCAGCAGCGGCCGGGCTCGAGTACTCGGCCCTGGCGCTGCGTCTGGTGGACGTCGCGCTCGAAAGGACTCATGGACATCCGTCCCGCCGTCCCAGAAGACAGGGAAGGCCTCGCGAAGCTGCTCGATCGCATCGAGAACTTCTCACCCGACGAGGTGCGGTGCGCGCTCGAGGTCATCGACCTGGGGTTGCAGCCGAATAGCCCGGACTATCAGGTCCTGGTGGCCCTCATCGGCGGGCAGCTCGCCGGCTACATCTGCTTCGGCCCGACCCCGATGACCGACGGTACGTTCGACCTGTACTGGATCTGCAGCGAGCCCTCCCTGCGGGGCAAGGGCATCGGAGCGGGGCTGGTGGCGGCGATGGAAGGCGATCTGCGCCGCCGGAAGGCCCGGCTGGTCCGGGTGGAGACCTCGGCCACGGAAGACTACGGGCCGGCCCGCGGTTTCTACCAGTCGATGCGCTATCTGGAAGAGGCCCGGTTCCGTGACTTCTACAAGGTCGGGGACGACCTCATCCTCTTGAAGAAAAAGCTCTAGTGCGCACCCGCCCGGCAGCCGTCCTCGTCGCCGCGCTGGTCCTTTGCCTTGCCTCTTCCACGGAGGCGTGGGCGGCCGAGCCGGTCTCCGACGTGCTCCGCGCGCCGAGGCCCCGCGGCGGTGAGTACTTCGGCCTCTACCTCGTGGACAAGAAGGTGGGCTGGTTCTTCAGCGACCTCGATGCGGTGCCGGGGAAGCCCGAGGTCCGGTCGGTGGCGGACTTCGTCTTCCGGGCGAAGGTGGGGAACAACACCGCCGAGCGCCAGCACCACGAGGAGCGCATCTACGAATCCCGGCCGGGCGGCAAGCTGCTCTCCTTCGTCATCAAGGACGAGGGTGACGGCGGGAACCAGGTACTCACCGGGAAGGCGACCCCCAGCGGCTTCGTCGTGAAGCGGCAGCGCCCAGGCCAGTCGGAGGAGACGTTCACCCTTCCACCGGTCCAGGAGACGGTGGAGGACGCGGACCAGCTCCGGGTCGCGCTGTTTCGCGGGAAGGAGGTCTCGGGAATGGCGCTCGACGGGACCGACCTCGGGCAGTACCGGACGACCACCACCCCAACCTCGGAGGAGCGCCGGGTGGTGAACGGTGTGTCGGTGCTGCTCCGCAAGGCGACCATCCTCTCCGAGAAGGAGAAGGTCCCGATGCAGGCGGTGGTCGCGCCGGACGGGGCGGTGGTGGAGATGTCCTACGGCTCGGCGATGATCGGCCGCGCCGAGCCGAAGTCGGTCGCCGAGCGGCTGGACAAGGTGGAGATCTTCAGCCTGACCCGCCTGGCGCTCCCGGCGGCGCCTCCGGCCGCGGCCCGGAAGGTTCCCGGCGAGTGGACGCTGGTGCTCTCCGGGTTCCCGGACAAGTTCCACCGGAAGACGGACCGGCAGACCTACAAGACTCTGGGCGGCGGCAAGTCCGAGGTGACCATCCGGGCCGCGCCGCCTGACGCGGTGAAGCTGGTGAAGCGCGGGGCTCCGACTCCCGCGGACACGGCCGAATATCTGAAGTCCTCGATCCTCGTGGAGTCCGACAATCCGGCCATCGTGGCCAAGGCGAAGGAGATCGCCGGCGGCGAGACCGACGCCTACGCCGCGGCGAAGAAGGTGGTGGCCTGGGTCGGCCGCTCGATGAAGAAGGACTACGGAGCAAGCGCCGATCGGGCAACGGACGTGCTGCGGACGCTCCGGGGCGACTGCACCGAGCATTCCCTGCTCAGCATCTCCCTCCTCCGGTCACTGGGCATCCCCGCGCGGCGGGTGGACGGCGTGGTCTACGTGCAGAACGAGGACGGTGTGCCCGCGCTCTACTGGCACGAGTGGGTGGAGGCCTGGGTCGGGACCTGGACCCAGCTCGACCCGACGTTCGGGCAGCCAGTGGCGGACGCGACGCACCTGACCCTGGGCGAGGAGAGCAGCGCGGAGATCATGCCGCTGCTCGGCGAGCTCAAGGTCGTCGCGGCGCGGTAAGCCCGGAACGCTCGCCAGGTCATCGCTTCCGCGAGACGAGCCACAGGAGGATCAGCGCCCCGATCACCGAGGAGATGAACCCTCCGACGTGAAACACGCGGATGTTTCCGTGCCAGAAGAGCGAGCTCAGGAACCCACCCACCAGCGAGCCGGCCATTCCCAGCAGGGCCGTGGCGAGCCAGCCCATCGGCTGCCGTCCGGGGAAGATGGCCCGGGCGATGGCGCCGACGATCAGGCCCACGACGATCCACGAGCACAGTCCAATCACCAGGCAACCTCCTTGAAGCGAGCGGCACCGAGCCTGCCCGCGTGGCCGGCGCGAGTCACGTGACGAAGTGCCGGTCGATGCAGGCGCAACCGCCCGGATCTCCTGCGAGGTACCGGTGGCCGGCGCCCACGCGCCGTTGACGGCATGGCTCGAACGCGGGCGTTGCTCCAGGTCACCTGCACGGCGATGCTGCCGGGCCCCATGAATCCCGCTCTCCTCACCCTCGCCCTCCTCGCCGCCGATCCTCCCGGACCGGTCCAGGAAGTTCCGAAGCCGCTCCCCGTCGGCAAGTACATGACCCCCTCGGTCGGTCCCGAGCCCCGTCCCATCGGGCCGACGGGAACGCTCGGCGCCGACGTCTACCGCAAGCGCCGGAAGGCGCTGATGGACAAGCTGAAGACCGGCGTGACGCTCGTGGTGAACGAGATGAGCTTCGAGGGATCCCGTCACCGGATGGACTTCTATTACCTCACCGGCATCGATGAGCCCGGTGCGGCGCTGCTGCTCGATCCCGCCTCGCCGGACCCGGAGGTCCTCTATCTCCGAACGCTGGATCTGGAGCGCGGGCAATGGGACGGAGAGCGCGCCAAGCTTCCGTCGACCCTCCTGGAGAGCACGACCGGGATCGCGGAGATTCGACGGATTGATCGGCTTCCCCGGGCCCTGCTACGCGGTTGTGCCCACGGCGGTCTCAACTACGTCGGCCAGCTCGTTCCGTCGCCGGAGCCCAAGCCGAAGGTCCTCACCTATTACGAGGAGACGCGGGAGCGCAGCCCCCGCGAGGGCTGCAAGGTCAACGACTGGCACGACACCCTGGGGAGGATGCGCGAGGCGAAGGAGCCGGAGGAGATCAAGCTGATGCGCCGCAGCATCGAGCACACGGGGGCCGGACACGCACGGATCCTCGAGGTCCTCAAGCCAGGCATTCGGGAGTTCGAGCTGAAGGACATCATCGAGGATGCTTTCCGTCGCTCAGGCTCGCGCCACCTCGCCTACGACTCCATCGTCGGCTCCGGCCCCAACGGTGCCATCCTTCACTACCCGAAGGACGACCGGGTCATGAAGGAAGGCGAGCTGGTGGTGGTCGATGCGGGGGCCGAGGAGCAGTACTACGCGACCGACGTGACCCGGACCTACCCGGTGAGCGGCAGGTTCAGCCCCGAGCAGCGCGAGATCTACGAGATCGTCCTGAAGGCCCAGGCGGCCGGAATCGCCGCCGCCAAGGCGGGCGTGACTCCACGCACACTGGAACGCGCGGTCCGGAAGGTCATCGACGAGGCCGGTTACCACGACGCCTACCTGCATGGATGCTGCCACTTCGTGGGCCTCGAGGTACACGACGCGGGCGACTATGACGCGCCGCTGCCTGCCGGGGCCGTCCTCACCGTCGAGCCGGGCATCTACCTCCCGCAGCGAGGCTTCGGCGTGCGGATCGAGGACGAGATCCTGATCACCCCCACCGGGGCCGAGGTCCTGACCAAGGCAATTCCCAAGGATCCGGCAGAGATCGAGCGCCGCATGCAGTCCCGGCGAGCGGACGCACGCTGACCATGTCCGGGCTCCGCTCCCTCCTTTTCCCACTGGCGCTCGCGCTCTCCTGTGCTCATGCTCCGGAGCCGCCGGTGACCGCCGCCACCCCCCAGCAGGCCTTCGAGGCTCTGTCTCAAGACTATCTGGAGCGCTCGCTGGCGCTCTCGCCCACCGAGGCGACGCTCCTGGGTGACCACCGGTACGACGGTCGCTGGCCCGACTTGAGCAAGGAGGGCGACGCCGAGCAGCAGCGCTTCGAGCAGGAGGTCCTCGGCCAACTGCGCGCCATCGCGAAGGACGGCCTGAGCGCCGAGTCGCGGGTGGACGCGGAGATGCTCGAGACGTCGCTCCGTTTCTCCGAGTTCGCCCGCGCCGAGCTGAAGCCGGCGGAGCTCCATCCGCTCTACTACACGGGCGTCATCGGCCAGGGAGTCGATCCGCTGGTCAACCGCGAGTTCGGGACTCGCGCCTCCCGGGCCGAGAGCCTCGCCTCGCGGCTCGACGGCATCCCGGTCGTCCTCGGAGTGGCTCGGGCCCGGCTGACGCGCCCGTCGAAGATTCAGACCGAGACCGCGCTCCATCAGACCGCGGGGTTGCTCGCGCTGACCGAGAAGGACCTCCCGGAGCAGTTCAAGGACATCCCCGCGGTTCCGGCCGCGGCGGGACGGGCGGCTGCGGCGCTCCGGCAGTTCCAGACTTTCCTCAAGGAAGACCTGCTCCCCCGCTCGGACGGGTCGTTTCGGATCGGCCGCGAGCGCTTCACGGCCAAGCTTCGCTTCGTCCTCGATGACCAGGTGGACCCTGACGGCCTCGCGCGGAGCGCCCGTTCCCTTCTCGACCGCACTCAGGAGGAGATGGTCGACACGGCCAAGGAGGTCTGGGCCGAGGATCGGCTGGGAGCGCTCCCCGCGCTCGGAACGGCAGAGCAGCGCCGGGCCTTCGTCCGCCGCGTGCTGGACCACCTCGCGAAGCAGGCACCCTCCAGCCAGAGCATCCTGGGGGACTCGCGAACCTGGCTGGAGAAGGCGACAGCGTTCGTCCGGTCCAAGGACCTGGTGCGTGTGCCGGACGAGCGACTCCGGATATTGGAGATGCCGGAGTACCGGCGCGGAGTCGGCGTGGCGTACTGCGACTCGTCAGGCCCGCTCGAGCCGAAGCCGGAGACGTTCTTTGCGATCTCGCCGCCGCCCTCCGACTGGCCGCCGGCGCGGGTCCAGTCGTTCTTCCGCGAGTACAACGAGTCGATGCTCGCCGATCTCACCGTCCACGAGGCGATGCCCGGGCATTATTTGCAAATCATGCACAGCAACACGTACCCGTCGAAGCTGCGAGCAGTCCTCGGGAGCGGGCCCTTCGTGGAGGGCTGGGCGGTGTACAGCGAGTGGCTCATGGCCACGAAGGGCTTCGGCGGCGCGAAGGTGAAGCTCCAGCAGCAGAAGATGATCCTCCGGACGACGGCGAACGCGCTCCTGGACCATGGGATCCACACCGGGAACATGGACGAGAGACAGGCCATGGACCTCATGACCAAGGACGCGTTCCAGGAGGAGGGTGAGGCGGCGGGGAAGTGGAACCGTGCGCGGCTCACCAGCGCCCAGCTGACCACCTACTTCTACGGCTTCGAGGAGATGATGAAGATCCGCGAGGCCTCCGAGACGCGGCCCGGCTTCTCCGAGCGGAGCTACCACGACCGGCTGCTGTCCCACGGCTCGCCCGGACTTCGCTATGTGCGGCAGCTCATGGCCACGCAAGGGGGCTGACCCAGGCGAGGTTGGCGAACCCTGGTTCAGGCTCGCGCGCTCCGGGGGTAGCTCGAACCCGAGCAGCGAGCCTGCTGCGCCGTAGTACCGTATCGGGATGCGCGCTCATCGCACGCTCCTCGTCCTGGTGGTGCTCTCTTGCCCGTCGGTCGTCACGGCGGCCCAGGTAGCACCACCACTCCCCCACTCGGACCCGGCGGTCGCGCAGGCCATCGCCCGCGTCTACCCATCCCTGGTGCAGATCCACGTCCTCTCGACCCACACCGAGGGCGGACGGGAGCGGAAGTCCGGCGGGACCGGCTCGGGGGCGATCATCTCGGCCGAGGGCCACGTCATCACCAACCACCACGTGGTCGGCCGGGCGACGTCGATCCGAGTCGTCCTCCCCACCCGGGAGGAGCTCGAGGCGTCCCTGGTGGGGACCGATCCCCTGAGCGACATCGCGGTCATCCAGCTCGATCTCTCGAAGCGGCCCAAGGGCGCCCCTGCGCTGCCAGTCGCGGTCTTCGGGCAGTCGGAGTCGGTGCGGGTCGGCGACACCGTGCTGGCGATGGGCTGTCCGCTCGCGCTCTCGCAGGCGGTGACCCGGGGCATCGTGGCCAACGTGGACCTGCGCGTGCCGCGGCCCATCGAGATCGAGGGGGAGAACGTGGGCTCGGTGGTGAAGTGGATCGGCCACGATGCGCAGATCTTCCCCGGCAACTCCGGTGGCCCCCTGGTGAACCTGGAGGGAGAGATCGTCGGCATCAACGAGCTGGTCTTGGGCCTGGGTGCCGCGATTCCCTCCGACCTGGCTCGCGTGGTCGCGCGCCAGCTCATCGAGAAGAAGAAGGTCGAGCGCGCCTGGACGGGGATGACCTTCCAGCCGCTGCTCAAGGATTCGCCCCAGACCATGACCGGCGTTCTCGTCTCGGGCGTGCTCCCCGGGACTCCCGCGGCCGCGGCGGGTGTGCAGCCCGGGGACCGCATCATCGAGGTGGAGCAGCGCCCGGTGACCGTCCGCTTCGACACGCAGCTGCCGGCGTTCACCAACGAGCTGCTGCAGCGTGCACCTGGGAAGCCGCTGGCGATCCGGCTGGTCCGCGGGACGCAGACGCTGGGCCTCACGCTCTCCCCCATCGCGCGCGACGCGTCCCGGGCGAAGGAGGTGGAGCTCAAGGAGTGGGGGATGACCGGGCGGCGCGTCACCCGGGTGGAGGCGATCGAGCTGCAGAGGCCCGATACCCGCGGGGTTCTGGTGGGGACCCTCCGGCCGGGCGGGCCGGCAGACAAGGCGGTGCCTGCGCTGCGCCGCGAGGACGTCATCGTCTCGGTGGGGGGCAAGCCGGTCGAGTCGCCGGAGACCCTCGTGAAGACCACGGCGGAGATCGTGAAGGCCGCGAAGGCGCCGGTTCCCACCATCATCGGCTTCGAGCGCGGGGCGGAGAAGCTCCTCACCGTGGTGGAGATCGGAATCCGGGCGCCGCAGGAGCCGCCCCAGGAGGCACGTCGGGGCTGGCTGCCGGTGAGCACGCAGGTGCTCTCGCCGAAGCTGGCGACCGCGCTCGGGATCAAGGGCCGCAAGGGCGCGCGGGTCACGCAGCTCCTCCCCGACGCCGACCCCAGCGGGCTCCGGGTGGGCGACGTGGTGACCAAGGTGGACGACGCGCTGGTCGAGGCGAGCGAGCCGCAGGATGCGGACGTGTTCGACGCGCTCCTGCGGGCCTACAAGCCGGGGAGCAACGCGGTGCTGGCGGTGCTGCGCGATGGCAAGCCGATCGATCTCACGGTGACCCTGAAGGAAGCGCCGCGGTTGGAGAACGAGCTCCGGGTCTACGAGGACGTGGCGCTCGAGTTCCGCGCGCGCGACGTCTCGTATCTCGACCGGGTCAAGCGCCGCTGGCCGAAGGAGACCGCCGGCGCCCTGGTCAGCCAGGTGGACCCGGGTGGCTGGGCGGCGGTGGGTGGGTTGCGGACCGAAGATCTGGTGCTCGCGGTCGACGGCAAGACGGTGCGTGACGTGAAGGAGCTGGAGCAGACGCTCCGGCCGATGAAGGAGAGGAAGCCCGACGAGGTGGTCTTCTTCGTGCGCCGGGGTGTGCAGACGCTCTTCGTCGAGATGCAACCGACCTGGACCGGGTCGAAGGAGGCGTCGCGATGACCGCGGGGGGAATGCTCGGCGTCGTCGTGGCGCTCGTGGCCTCGGCAGGTCCGGATGTCGAGACCACGGCCCGTACCACGGCGGAGCAGAGCGGGAAGGCCGTGGTGACCATCCGCCTGGTGCTGAAGCTGAAGGTGGCCGGCCAGGACCACGAGCAGAAGGTGGAAGTCCCGGCCGTGGTCATCGATCCCTCCGGACTGACGGTGGCAAGTGCCTCGAGCATCGACCCCTCGGGGGCGATCCGGCGCATGGTGGACGCGCAGCGGCAGCGGGTCACGCTCGAGTCGGAGGTGAAGGAGACGGTGATCCTCCTCGAGGACGGGACCGAGCTCGAGGCCGCGGTGGTGCTGAAGGACACCGACCTGGACCTCGCCTTCGTCCGACCGCGCGATGCGGGGCTCAAGCTCGCGGCGGTGACCCTGAAGCCGCGCAGCGGGACGGTGCCGGTCCTGAGCCGCATCTTCGTCCTCGGCCGCCTGGGAAAGCTGGGCAACCGGGCGCTGGCGGTGGCGACGGGCGAGGTGCGCTCGTACGTGCGTGGGCCTGCGCCGTACTACGTCACCGACGGCGAGACCTCGGCGTTCAACGGATCGCTGGCGTACACCGCGGACGGCGCGCCGCTCGGGCTGTTCGTGAAGCGGTTTGCGACCAGCATCGACTCGCAATCGGGTGGTCGTGGATCGGACTCGGTGATGACCGTGCTCAGGCCCGTGGACAAGGTCATCGAGCTCGCCGAGCAGGCGCGAAAGATCGCTGTCGCCCCGCCCGAGAGCGGTGTGGGGGTCCTGCGATGAACAGGGGGACGGCTGTTCTCAATCCTTCGTCGCCACATCCTCTGCTGGCTGGGCACGTGGGAGCAGGTCGGACCCTCGCAGCTCGGCCTCGAGCGCCTCGACCGACCGCGCCGGCAAGGTGCAGGTGAAGTTCCGGCACACGTAGGCGGCGAGATCCACGCCGGCTGACGTCTTTCCTTCCGCGAGCTCGGCCAGCACCACCGGCGCTGCGCCCGCCTCGAAGGCCGCCACCGAGATCGTCGGCGCGTACGTCCGCGCGAGCAGACCAGCGAACGCCCCCCGGGCGCGGGCCGCGCCCACCAGCGCCACGTCCGGCGCGCCGTCCGCCAGGAAGTCGGCGGCACACCAGAGGTGGCCGTAGGCGAACGGGTTGGCCAGCGCCGTGTCTCGCATCCGCGAGAGATACGTTTCCGCCCGGTCAAGGAAGTCCCGGCGCCCGGTCAGCGCCGCCAGCACGAGGTTCGCCTCGGTCAGAAGGCTCGCTCCCGAGGGCACCGCGTTGTCGTGGAGCGCGTACTGCTCGACCACCAGATCCTCCTGTCCGCGCGGCGCCGTCCAGTACGCCTTTTGCGCCGGATCCCAGAAGCGCTCCTGCGCAACGTCGGCGAGACGAACCGCGACCTCGAGCCAGCGTGGCTCGAACGTCGCCTGATACAGGGCGACCAGTCCCGCCGCGAGTCCTCCCCAGTCCTCGAGGAAGCCGTCCACCTTGCTGTTCCCGTCCTGGTGGACCCGGAGGAGGCGTCCGCTCTGAACCTGGCGGTCCAGTACTGCGTCGGCGGCCCGCGCAGCGCGCTCGGCCCACTCCGGTCGCTCGAAGACGCGTGAGGCGAACGCGAGCCCACGGATCATCAGGCCGTTCCAACCCGCCAGAACCTTGTCGTCGCGACCCGGCGGGATGCGCCTCGCGCGCTCGGTGAGAAGCTTCGCCCGGGCCGACTCGAGCCAGCGGCGCGCCTCCTCCTCTGTCGTCCCCCACTCCCGCGCGAGGTCCGCCAGAGGCACCCGCCGCTCGAGCACGCTCTTCCCGTGCTCGAACGTTCCCTGCGGCGTCACCCCGTACGCCTTCGCGGCGCGCCGGCCGTCCTCGACCCCGAGCGTCGCCTCCAGCTCTGCCGGGCTCCAGACGAAGTACTTCCCCTCCTCGCCTTCGCTGTCCGCGTCCTGGGTGGCGTGGAACGCGCCGAGCGTGTCCGTCATCTCCCGACCGAGCCACTCCACCAGCCGGGTCGCGCTCTCCGCCCACTCCGGACGCGGCGAGATCTGCTGCGCCTCCGCGAGCAGGTGTAGCAGCAGCGCGTTGTCGTAGAGCATCTTCTCGAAGTGCGGCACCCGCCAGTAGCGGTCGACGCTGTAGCGATGGAAGCCGCCACCGAGCTGGTCGTGGATCCCGCCGGTCACCATCCGGTCCAGCGTGTGGAGCGCTCCCTCGCGCACCGCCGCGTTGCCGCTGCGCCGCCAGGCCCGGAGCAGGAGGGCCAGATCCATCGTGTTCGGGAACTTCGGGGCTCCTCCGAAACCACCCTCCACGGGGTCGAGCGCCCTCGCCAGCGACCGTCCGGCCGCGACCACGTCCCCGCCCGAGACCGGCGTCACCAGCGTGCCGAGTCCGTAGGTCGCGAGCTGGCGCAGACCGTTCCTGAACTCGCCGGCTTGCTCCAGGACCTTGCCCCGCTCCTCGGTCCACGCGCGGCCCAACGCCTCGAGGAGCATCCTGAACGAGGGAAGGCCGTGCCGCGGCTGGGGCGGGTAGTACGTGCCTCCGTAGAACGGCACCAGGTCCGGGGTGAGGAACACCGTGAGCGGCCAGCCGCCCTGCCCGCCCATGAGCTGCACCGCGCCCTGGTACACCTGGTCCAGGTCGGGCCGCTCCTCCCGATCCACCTTCACGTTCACGAAGTGCGCGTTCATCAGCTCGGCGGTCCCCGGGTCCTCGAAGGACTCATGCGCCATCACGTGACACCAGTGGCAGGCCGAGTACCCGACCGAGAGGAGGATGGGCCGCTGCTCGTCCCGCGCCCGGCGGATCGCCTCGTCCCCCCACGGGTACCAGTCCACCGGGTTCTGCGCATGCTGGCGGAGGTACGGTGACGACTCGGCGGCGAGGCGGTTGGTGCGGCCGGGGGAATTCATGGGTCTGCCCTTAAGGCGCGACGCCGCCGGCATGCAACGGTCTGGCGGCGGAACCGTCTGGCGTCATCGGGCCCATTGGGCCAGTGTCGCGCCCATGCGTTCGACGCGGATGTGGACCTCCGCCACGGTGGCGCTTCTGGTGTTGACCGGCTGTGGCACGAGCACCCGCTTCATCAACACCTGGAAGGCCCCGGACGCCGCGCCCCTGGCGCTCCGGGCGGGGGACACGGTCGTGGCGATGGTCATCAGCCGGAACGAGGTCACCCGCCGCTCCGGCGAGGACGCCCTCGCCGCCGAGCTTTCCCGCCGCGGCCTCCGCGTCATCCCGGCCTACACGGTCCTCACCGTGGAGCAGGCGATGCAGCGGGACAGCGCGCTCGAGACGCTGCGCCAAACCGGCGCCGTCGCCGCCTTCGTCGTCCGCCCGCTCCGGACGACGCAGGAGGCCACGTACGTCCCGCCCACCTACTCGGCGCCGATCCCCTATGGCCGCTGGGGCCCGTACTACGGCTATGGCTGGGGCGCGCCCTACAGCCCGGGCTACGTCGTCACCGACACCGTGGTGCGGCTCGAGGTGCTGGCGTACGACCTGCGACAGGAGAAGCTGGTCTGGGCGGGCCAGAGCGAGACCACCAACCCGGACTCGCTCGACTCGTTTGCCCGGGACGTGGTGAAGGCCGCCGTGCGGGAGATGACCCGGGCGGGAGTGCTCGCCGAGCCCGCCTCCTGACGGGTCAATGTCCCCTGGGGACTCGCACGCAAGGCTGGCTTCCGGGCGTGCCTCCGGGCAGCGTCGGGCCTCGAACAGCAAGGAGCCCCCATGTCCCCGAGGTTCGCCGCCAGGGCCTGCACCGCCCTTCTGATGCTCGCCCTCGCCGGCTGCAGTGCCGGCACCAAGCTCGTCAACAGCTGGAAGGCGCCCGACGCGGCGCCCCTGCAGCTGAAGCAGGGCGACCTCGTCATCGCCATGGTCATGAGCAAGCAGGAAACGACGCGGCGGACCGGGGAGGACCTCCTCGGCGAGGAGCTGCGGCAGCGCGGTCTCCGGCCCATCCCCTCGTTCACGCTCATCCCCACCGACCAGGTCGATGATCGGGAAAAGGCCGCGGCTGCCATCCAGGACTCGGGCGCGGTCGCGCTCTTCGCCATGCGCCCGGTGGCGGTCAACAAGCAGCAGACCTACGTCCCGCCCTCGTACATGGGGCCCGGACCGTACGGTGGCTGGGGTCCGTACTACGGCTACGGGTGGAGCTCTGCGTACAGCCCGGGCTACGTGGTGACTGACACCGTGGTGCGCGTGGAGATGCTGGTCTTCGACCTCAAGCAGAACAAGCTTGTCTGGGCCGCCGACAGCGAGACCACGAACCCGGATCGGCTCGACCAGTTCATGCGCGATCTGGTGAAGGCTGCCGGGGCCGACATGCGCCGCAAGGGCGTGATCGCCGAGCCCGCCTCCTAGCGCATGGCCGCCGCTCCCCCGGGACCCGAGCACTTCGAGCACCTGCGCCGCCTCCTCACGCTCGAGCGGCGCGCCGAGGAGCAGCGTCTCGCCGGTGAGCGGGCCAGTCTCTCCCAGGGAGAGCGCGAGTCGCTGGGCCTCTCGGCCGGGGACCTCGAGGCCACCGACGAGGACGTCGGTCTCGGCGGCCGCTTCCTGGTCACCCTCGCGCGCGCGGGTGGGCAGCCGTGGCGGAATCCCTTCGGCCCCGGCGACGTCGTCGAGGCCCGCCCGCGTCGGGCGGAGGTGGCGCCACCCGAACGCGCGCTGGTCGTCCGGGGCACCCGGAGCTCCGTCCAGCTCGCGTTCGACCGTCCCCCGCCCGACTTCGTCCGCAGCGGCCGGCTGTTGCTCGATCTGGTGGCGGACGACGTCACGTTCGGGCGGGCCGACGCCGCCGTCGCGGAGGTGGCCGCGGGCGACCGGGGCGCTCCGGGTCGACGCCGGGACCTGCTCCTCGGCAGGGAGGCACCACGCTTCGAGCCGGAGCGACCGCCCGAGGGAATCGACACGCTCAACCCCGAGCAGAGACTCGCCGTCGAGCGCGCCCTCGCCGCACGGGACCTCTTCTGCGTCCATGGACCTCCCGGCACTGGAAAGAGCACGGTCCTCGCCGCGGTGGCGCGGAACGCCGTCGCCCGCCACGGCCGCATCCTGGCCACCGCGGCGAGCAACGCGGCGGTGGATCACCTGGTGGAGCTGTGCCTCGCCGAGGGGCTGCGCGTGGTGCGTGTCGGTCATCCGGCCCGCGTGTCGCCGAGGCTGGTGGAGCACACTCTCGACGTCCAGGTGGAGAGCCATCCGGACCGGACGCTCGCGCGCCAGCTGTTCGATGACGCCTTCGAGCTTCTCGGGCATGCGCGGAAGCAGCGGCAGCGAGGACGGAGCCGCGAGCGCTTCGCCAACGCCCGCTCGGCCCAGGCCGAGGCACGTGCGCTGATGAACGAGGCGCGGGGCCTGGAGCGGAAGGCCGTCCGCGACGTGCTCGAGCGCGCCGACGTGCTCTGCGCGACCCTGACCGCGCTCGGCGGTGCTCCGCTGGCGACGCTGCGCTTCCCGCTGGCTCTGGTGGACGAGGCGACCCAGGCCACGGAGCCGCTCACCCTCCTGGCCTTCCTCCGAGCCGATCGGGTGGTCCTCGCCGGCGATCACCGGCAGCTGCCGCCCACGGTGCTGTCCCAGGAAGCCGCGGCCGAGGGGCTCGCCACCAGCCTCTTCGAGCGGCTGCTCGCGCTCCACGGCGACCCGGTCCGTCAGATGCTGCGGGAGCAGTACCGGATGAACGCCGAGCTGATGGAGCTCCCCTCACGCACGTTCTACGGCGGCGAGCTCCGCGCGCATCCCTCGGTCGCCGGCCGTACGCTGGCAACGATGCTCCCCGGGACCGCCCTCGATGCGCCACCGCTGCTCTTCCTCGATTCGGCGGGGAAGGGCTGGGAGGAGGTCACGCCGGAGGGCAGCGAGAGTCTCGAGAATCCCGGCGAGGCGGAGGTGGTGGTCGCCCGGGCACACGCCCTGCTCGCCGCCGGGCTCGCCCCGGAGCAGATCGCCGTCATCACTCCCTATCGCTCGCAGGCCGCACGGCTGGGGTCGGTGCTCGAGCCGCTCGGTCTCGAGGTCGACACCGTCGACGCCTTTCAGGGCCGCGAGGCCGAGGCGGTGCTGGTGAGCTGTGTCCGGAGCAACGCGGAGGGGCGGCTCGGCTTCCTCACCGATCTGCGGCGGATGAACGTCGCCCTCACCCGCGCCAGGGTGCACGCCTTCGTGGTGGGGGACAGCGCGACGCTCGGAGGCCACTCCTTCTACGCCGCGCTCATCGAACGGGCCCAGGCGCTGGGGGGCTACCGGAGTGCGTGGGAGTGGTCCGAAACCGAGGATGCTGCAAAGTTTGCATAGCAGCATCTGCAGACTGCCATTTCACGAGCAGGCGCGGGCCGGTGCAACCCGGCGTCATCTCCGGGTCACGGGCGTGACCCGGGTCCGGCATGGCCCCTGCTTCGACTCCGGGTGGCGCGGATGGAACCCACCCCCGAGAGCACCGAGCTGCCCGTTTTGCGGCAGGAGGAGGACATGTGGATCCTCCGCATCGAGTCCAACGGGAAGGTCCAGGAGTACCGCTGCAACAGCGAGGTGCAGGCCCGCGCGCTGGCAATCCTGCTGCTCTCCAGCGGAACTGATCCGGCGCCGGACTCCGGCCCGGCGCTCTCCTGACCGAACCCCAGCTCCGTTTCACGGAGACGACACCACCAGCGCCGTCGCATTCGGCGTCGCCGCCGCACCACCACCGTTCGGTGGACCGACGACCGACGCCGCAGTGGGCGCTGGCTGAGGCGGGGCGACAGCTCCGGCGCTTGCCTGCGCACCACCGCCGTTCGGCGGAGGACCGACGACCGGCGCCGCAGTGGGCGCTGGCTGAGGCGGGGCGACAGCTCCGGCGCTTGCCTGCGCACCACCACCGTTCGGTGGACCGACGACCGGCGCCGCAGTGGGCGCTGGCTGAGGCGGGGCGACAGCTCCGGCGCTTACCTGCGCACCACCCCCGTTCGACGGAGGACCGACGACCGACGGCGCCGCAGCGGGCGCTGGCTGAGTCGGGGCGAGGGTTGCGGCGTTTGCCTGCGTACCACCGCCGTTCGGCGGAGGACTGACGATCGACGGCGCCGTCGTGGGCGTTAGCGGAGGCGGAGCGGCATTTCCGGCGCTTGCCTGCGCACCACCGCCGTTCGATGGAGGACCGACGACCGACGGCGCCGCAGTGGGCGCTGGCTGAGTCGGGGCGAGGGTTGCGGCGCTTGCCTGCGTACCACCGCCGTTCGGCGGAGGACCGACGACCGCCGGCGCCGCAGCGGGCGCTGGCTGCGGTGCGGCGACGGTTCCGGCGCTTGCCTGCGCACCACCGCCGTTCGACGGAGGACCGACGACCGGCGGGGCCACGGCGGTCGTTGCCAG
>Ga0081540_1001510_pt1 | contig 20008 bp, 15 predicted proteins | sample TabmetS2T1R1_FD_71024 | JGI IMG/M metagenome (GOLD analysis project Ga0081540, IMG submission 71024) | Tabebuia heterophylla rhizosphere microbial communities from the University of Puerto Rico - S2T1R1 | ecosystem: Host-associated > Plants > Roots > Rhizosphere ... | reverse complement strand
GATGTGCACGGCAAGGCCGACATCGTCGAGGAGATCGTGCGCATCGTCGGCGTCGACAAGGTGCCGATGACGCCGTTCGAGCGGGGCGACGATGCCCGCAAGCCGGTGCTGACCACGATCCAGCTTCGCACCCGCCGCGCCAAGCGCGCGCTGGCCGCGCGCGGCATGGTGGAAGCCGTGACCTGGTCGTTCATTTCAAAACCGCATGCCGAATTGTTCGGCGGCGGACAGGCCGAGCTGGCGCTCGCCAACCCGATCGCATCTGACCTGTCGGACATGCGGCCGAGCCTGCTGCCCGGCCTTGTCGCGGCGGCGCAGGCCAATGCCAATCGCGGCTATTCCGATGTCGCGCTGTTCGAGGTCGGACAGATATTCAAGGGCGACAAGCCGGAGGACCAGATGGTCGCCGCATCGGGCGTGCGCCACGGCTTTGCCTCCTCGAAAGGCATGGGGCGGAACTGGTCCGGCTCGGCGACCGCGGATGCGCTCGACGCCAAGGCCGATGCGCTCGCGGTGCTGGCGGCCGCCGGCGCATCGATGCAGGCGCTGCAGATCGTGCCCGGTGGCGCGAGCTGGCTGCATCCGGGGCGTTCCGGCACCATCCAGATGGGTCCGCAGAACGTGCTCGGCTATTTCGGCGAGTTGCACCCGCGCACGCTGGAAGCGCTCGGCGCCGATGGCCCGCTTGTCGCGTTCGAAGTCATCCTCGACCGCATACCCGAGGCCAAGAAGAAGCCGACGCGCGCCAAGCCGATGCTCGAACTCTCCGCGTTCCAGCCGGTGTCGCGCGACTTCGCGTTCATCGTCGATCGCGCCGTCAAGGCCGGCGATATGGTGCGCGCTGCGCAGGCCGCGGACAAAAAGCTGATCACCGACGTGACCGTGTTCGACGTCTATGAAGGCAAGGGCATCGAGCCGGACAAGAAGTCGATCGCGATTGCGGTGACGATCCAGCCGCGCGAAAAGACACTGACCGACCAGGAGATCGATGCGGTCGCGGCGAAGATCGTGGCCGAGGTGACGAAGAAGACCGGCGGCACCTTGCGGGCGTGAGGCCGCATGAGCCCCGCGGCCCTCATCCCGGCTGACATTAGCCCGAACGCTGCGATGGCGATCTGCGCGATCGCCTTCGTCGCGGGAACCGCGCGCGGATTTTCCGGGTTCGGCTCCGCGCTGATATTCATGCCGCTTGCGAGTTCCATGGCCGAGCCGCGGCTGGTGGCGGCGCTGCTGCTGATCATCGATTTCATCGCCGCCGCACCGCTGCTGCCGAACGCCTGGCAAAAGGCCGACCGCAGGGCGACCGCGATCATGGTGGGCGGCGCGCTGATCGGCGTGCCCATCGGCACCTATTTCCTCAGCCGGCTTGATCCGGTGACCACGCGCTGGATCATCTCGGGCTTCGTGTTCGTGCTGCTGCTGCTGTTGCTCTCGGGCTGGCGCTATCGCGGCAAGGAGCACGCGGCGATCTCGGTCGGCATCGGCACACTATCAGGCTTTTGCAGCGGGCTGGCCCAGACCGGCGGCCCGCCGATCGTCGGCTACTGGCTCGGCCGCCCGATCGCGTCGGTCATTGCGCGCGCCAACATCATGCTGTTCTTCGGCGCGTCGGATCTGTTTTCCGCGGTCAGCTACGCCGCCGCCGGCTTGATCACGATGGATTCGATTCTGTTCGCGTTCGTGGTTGGTCCCGTTTACGGCTTCGGCGTCTGGTTCGGCGCCTCGCTGTTCGGTAAGGCCAGTGAAACCGTCTTCCGCACGATCTGCTATGCGCTGATTGCGGCCGCGGTCATCTTCGGCCTGCCGGCGCTGGATGGCATTTTGCGCTGACGCACGAGATGCGAAGTTGCGTAGGGTGGGTTAGCGCAGCGTAACCCACCGTCTTTCTCCGAGGCATCGGTGGGTTACGGCTTCGCCTAATCCACCCTACGATTCCTGCGCTGGCTCAGTTGATCGGTGACGCCTGCGAGCGCCGCCGCCGCTTCACCGGCGGCTCCTCCGGTTCTGCATCTCTCAACGCGCCGATCCTGCGCAACGCGCCCTCGGCGGCGCGCTCGCCGCTCTCCCAGGCGCCGTCGATCGTTCCCCACAGCGTTTCATGGGTGGCCTCGCCGGCGAGATAGATGCAGCCGAACGGCTCGCTCAGGACTTTCCGCGACGCTTGTCCGCCGGGGCCGGCCGCCGACATCGCGCCAAGCGCAAACGGCGCGGCGTCCCAGCGCGTCGCGCTCGATTTCTTCACCGCGGCCGCAGCCTCGCTGCCGTAGAGTTTCGTCAGCCATTCGACCGCGAACGCCACCATGGCCTTCTCGCCCTGCGCGGAAAGATCGCGCCCGAACGAGCCGCCGACATCGATCGTGCAAAGCGACGAGCCGCCCATATTGGCGTATATCAGCGCCGTCTTCATTGAATTGCTTTGCTCGATGATGACGTCGTCGCGCGCCAGGCCGAGCGGATTGCCCGGCATCTGTAGCGCGATGCGGTCGTAGCTGCCGAGGCTCAGCTTCGAAGCCGCATCCAGCATGCGCTTGGGGATATCGGGCGCGAACTTGATGTTTCCCGAAGCCAGCACGTTGGTCGATACGGTAATGATCGCGGCACGCCCAAGGATCTTGCCGGCTAATGTTTCCACGCTGACGTCGCGGCTGCTCCAGACGATGCGATTGGCCGGCGTCGACAGCACGAGCGGCACCCCCTCGCCGAGCTTTGCGATCAGCGTGCCGAGCCCCTGGCGGCAGCCGATGGCCGTGTTGCGATCCTGCGCGCGGGACTTGTCGCCGACCGAAACGTCCTTCAGATCCTTGCCCGAGAAACTCGCTCCGAGTACGAATTCCGCCGTGCTCGCCCAGTCGCCGAGTTCCTTCGGCATCACCGACGCGCAGGAGACGTCGAAGCGTCGCGCGGCGTCATCGATGGCGCGATTGGCGCGCACCAGCGCAGCAAGAAACTCCTCGGTCTCGCCGGGGCGCGCATTGCGGCGGCCGATGCGGATCTTCTGGCCCGACGGCGCGCTCGTGATATCGAGCCCGGCGGAACGCGCCAGCTTGATCATCGGATTGGTCTCTGGATTGTGCATCCAGCGCGCGCCGCGATCGAACGGCACCTCGAAGGTCGAGACGTCAGTCTGGCAGCGGCCGCCGATCTGGCTGGCCGCTTCCACCACGATCACCTTGCGGTTCGCCGCCATGATCCGCCGCGCCGCAGCAATGCCGGCCGCGCCCGCACCGATCACGACGATGTCAGCCTCGCGCGTCACCGGCGCCGCAGTCGCGCGCCCGCCGGAGAAAACCGGCAACACAGCGAGGCCCGCGGATGCCGACAGGAAATCGCGGCGGGTTAATGTCATGTCATGGTTTCCGGCGCCTTGAAGGAAAAAGAACAGCTCACGAACTGTGCCGCATCTCACGGCGCGCAGCAACACTCATGGTAAATCAATCATGATTGATCCCTCTTGCGCATGAACTAAATTGAAACGGCTTGCGACCATGATAAGGAAGCAAAAAAGCGGGCTAAAAACCGCTCTTGGGGAGAGTTCATGGGCGTAATGCTCGACACGATCGGCAAGGTGATTGCGGGCTACCTGCAGAAGGAAGTCCCGGGTTACGAGCCGTTCACCCCCAGCGATCCCGAGCACCTGCGCGGCGTCGTCGAGCCCGGCGATGTCCTGCTCGTCGAAGGCAACAGCCGCATTTCGGGCATCATCAAATATCTCACGCAGTCGACCTGGTCGCATGCCGCGCTCTATGTCGGGCCGATCGACGGCGCCATAGAGCCCGATGGCGAACCGCATGTGCTGATCGAGGCCAATATCGGCGAAGGCGTGACCTCGGCGCCGCTGTCGAAATATTTTCCCTATCACACCCGCGTCTGCCGCCCGGTCGGCCTGTCCTACGAGGACCGCACCACGGTGTGCCGCTATGCCATCAACCGGATCGGCTTCGGCTACGACACCAAGAACATCGTCGACCTGATGCGCTATCTGATCCCCCTGCCCGTGCCGCAGCGCTGGCGGCGACGCATGATCGCGTTCGGCTCCGGCGATCCCACCAAGATCATCTGCTCGGCGCTGATCGCGCAGGCCTTCGACGCCGTGCGCTATCCGATCCTGCCCAAAATCACCCGCGCCGCCTCGCGCAAGGCGCGCCGCGAGATCCTGCATATTCGCGATTCCTCGCTCTACATGCCGCGCGACTTCGATATCTCGCCCTATTTCGAAATCGTCAAACCCACTATCGTGCACGGCTTCGACTACACGGCGTTGCACTGGGCCGACAAGCAGAAGCCGCTCCAGGAGGTAGCGGGCGAATTCGGTGTGTTTCCAGAGGTCAAGTCGCCGCCGCTTGTTCCTGAAGAGATTGACCAGGAAGCGCCGCTTCCGGTTGCAGAAGTGACCGAAGTCGCCGCGACCGGAACGATGCTGGTCGAGCGCGTCACCGTGTCGGAACATTACCTCGCCGTCGAGTATATCCCGGTCCGCCCGCCAGAGCGCCGCATGAAGCCGCGCAACAAGACGGTCGAAGCCGCATAACAACTCCCGTAGTCCGGATGAGCGCAGCCACATCCGGGAATGCCGCCACAGGATTTCCCGGATATCGCTTCGCTCATCCGGGTTACGATTCAATCCATCAAAACCTTCCCGCCAACGTCAGCCGTACCGACAGCGGCTCCGCCGGATGAACGTGGCGGTCGGCGACACCGTCGATCGGCTCTCCCGGCAACCGCGACAGATAATAATATTCGATCTGGTTGGTCTTCGCGTTGAGGAGGTTCAGCACATCGAGCTGAAACCGCAGGCCGTTGTCGAATTTGTATCCGGCCCTTGCATTGAAGATCAGTGATGACTGCGAACGGACGCTGTCGTCCTCGACCAGCGGACGCGGACCGAAATAGCGTCCTTTCAGCGCGCCGAACCAACCGGTTTCGTGGCCGAAGGTAATCGCCCCACTCGCGATCCAGGCCGGCGCACCGGGAATTCGATCGCCTGCGGGATCGAAGTCGGTAAAGCGGGCCTGCGTATAGGCAACGTCCAGATCGAACGCCAGCCACGGCACCGGCTTGTAATTATTGGTCCACTCAACGCCCACACGTCGGCTTGGCCGGCTGGCCTCGGTGGTGCCAGCGTCACCTACGAACAGCAATTCGGAATCGAAATCCAGCATGAACACCGCGAGCGAGCTGGTGAGGCCTTCGACCGCTTTGTTACGGATGCCAAGCTCGGCGCCTTTCGATCGCACCAGCAGCGGCACGCGATCCTGCGGCGTCACCTTGTCGATGGGATCGACGGTGATCGTTGCACCACGGATATCGTTGGAGTGCAGGCCGTAGCCGGCATTGCCGTAGAATTCAGTCTTGTACCAGGGTCCGAGCACGATGCCGGCCTTGGGGCTCGTCATCGACGCCTGCGCATTCCCGGAATTTTCCGGCGTGTCGCTGTTGACGCGTCCAGCAAAATAATCCTCGCGGATGCCGACCGTGGTGCGCAGCCAGTCGGTCCAGCGCGCGGTCGTATCTGCCCACAGGCCGACATTGCCCTCCCTCACGCTGTCTTCGCGAATGGTCGAGAGCGTGTCGCGCTGGAATATCTTGGCCAGCCCGACGCGAATATCGTCGCCGCGTGTCTGCAGTCCGACGCGGGTCTGGGTTTCGATGCCGGACACGCGTACATCGAAGGCGTGGCTGGCATCGAGGCCATAGACCGTGCGCTTGTCGAGTTGGCTGAACTGATCGCCGTTGACGGGATCGTCGAGGAAGTAGGTGAAATCGTTGTAGAGGTTCAGCGACGAGCGGATCACATAGGCATTGGCCTTGCTCTGTCCATACTCGCTGGAATGCGCCCAGTTGCCCGACAGCGAGAAGCGGCTGGAGACGCCGCCATCGGTCGGATCGAGCGTGCCGAAGCGGCCGATGATGCTTTGGTCGATCGCGCGCTGCGCCACCTGGTCGGTCGAATTCCAGCCGTTGGAATAGGCCATCGCGGTCAGCGACAGGCCGTCGGTTGCGGTGCCCTGGCTGTAGCGCATCACGCCGTTGAGCTTGCGTATATTGTCAGCCACGTCCCACGGGCCGTTATATTTGACGCCCTCGACCGCCGCGAGCAGCGTGCCCGCACCGACGGCGGTCGATCCTGCTGCCAATCCGCGGTGATAGCCGAAGGTGCCGTTGGTCGTCTCCAGAATGTTCTTCGGCAATCGGTTGATATAGTCGATCGCGAGGGAGCCGGCAGAGGCGAAGTCGCCGACGTCGGCATAGTACGGCCCTTTGCGGACATTCACCGACTGGATCAGTTCGGGGATCATGAAATTGATATCGGCATAGCCCTGGCCATGGCCATGGGTCGGCATGTTGACCGGCATGCCGTCGATCTTGATCGCTAGGTCGGTGCCATGGTCGAGATTGAAGCCACGCAGGAAATATTGATTGGCTTTGCCCTCGCCGGAATGCTGGGTCACGATCAGGCCCGGCACCACTTCCAGCGCTTCGCCAGGGCGCGCGAAGGGCAGGGCATTCACCTCCGCGCCGCTGATGGTCATGGCGCTGGCGGCGGTGGGCTGCATGTAGGCCGGGCCTGCGGTCGCGGCCGCCGAGTTCACGCCGCTGCTGGCCTCCGGCGCAACCGGCACACTCGGCTGGACCGTCGATGGATTTCGCGCACTCCGCCCGCGTCCGGCCGGCTTGGGTCGGCTGCGCGGCCGTGTTTCGGGAGGACTGACCGTCACGGTGGGAAGCTGGTCCAACGCGGGCGCCGCCGCGGTCTGGGCATCGGCCGGCGTTGCCATGACGAGCAGTGATGCGGCGGCGGAAAATGCCCCCCAAGCATATCTACGCAACGCTCATGCCCCCGCATGATAACTGCTACAATCGGCGCGCGACCGCATCAGTTCGACTTAACCCGGCGCCTCACGCTAGCAAGCGCGGTATGACGATACAATCGAAATATCATACTGCAGGGGTCGCAAAGCCAGGACGGAATTTTCCATGCAACGGATCACCATCACCATCGAAGACGACCTGCTCGCCGAGATCGACGCCGCGGCGGAAGCGCGCGGCTACCAGAACCGCTCCGAGATCATCCGCGATCTCGCGCGTGCCGGTCTGCAGCAGAGCGCTGAGAGCGCGCCGTCAGGGCAATGCGTCGCCGCACTGGTTTACGTCTACGATCACGCCGCACGCGACCTGTCCAAACGGCTGGTGCAGAGTTTCCACGGCCACCACGATCTGTCGCTGGCGACGCTGCACGTCCATCTCGACGACGACTCCTGCATGGAAGTGACGGCGCTGAAAGGCTCGAGCGGCGAGGTCCGGCATTTGGCCGATCACATCATCGCCGAGCGCGGCGTGCGCTACGGCCGCGTGGTGATGATTCCGACCGGGCCGGAGAAGAAGCCGCGAGCGCGCAAGCATGCGCATCACCACGACTAGGCTACGATATCCGGGCTACCTGTCGGAGCGGCCGATCACGGCCATCAGTTCGGCGATCTTCTCGCGCTGATCGGCCTTGTTGCCGCTGGTGATGGCGTGCTCGACGCAATGCGACACGTGATCGCGCAACACCTCTTCCTCGACGCGCCGCAGCGCGGCCCGCACCGCCGAAATCTGGGTGACGATGTCGATGCAGTAGCGGTCCTCGTCGACCATTTTGGAGAGGCCGCGGACCTGGCCCTCGATCCGGCTGAGGCGTTTCTGACAGGATGCCTTGATGTCTTTTCGCATGCGGCCTATATACCCCCACAGGGTATCTGTTTCAAGGGCCGCAAGTGATGCACCAGAATGAAGAGGACGCGCATGGCGCTCCTCGCGAGACCAAGGCCGCTTGCTGCGGCGGCCACAGCCACGTGGGCCATGGCCATCACGATCACTCCACCCACGGGGCCGCGAGCGCGCGCGACCCCGTCTGCGGCATGACGGTGAACCCCGCAACCAGCAAGCACCGCTTCGACTACAAGGGCGAGACCTATCATTTCTGCTCGGCCGGCTGCCGCACCAAGTTTGCCGCCGATCCCCTCGCCTATCTGGAAAAGGACAAGCGGCCGAAGGCCGCCGTGCCGGAAGGCGCGATCTACACCTGCCCGATGCATCCCGAGATCCGCCAGGTCGGTCCGGGAAGCTGCCCGATCTGCGGCATGGCGCTGGAGCCCGAGGTCGCGAGCCTCGACACGCCGCCCAATCCGGAACTGGCCGACATGACGCGCCGCTTCTGGATCGGCCTCGTGCTGGCGCTGCCTGCGGTGATCCTCGAAATGGGCGGCCATCTCGCCGGTGGCCATGGCTTGATCGATCAGACGCTGTCGAACTGGATTCAGTTCGCGTTCGCCACGCCCGTGGTGCTCTGGGCCGGCTGGCCGTTCTTCGTGCGCGGCTGGCAGTCGCTGGTAACGCGCAATCTCAACATGTTCACGCTGATCGCGGTCGGCACCGGCGTGGCCTATGGCTACAGCGTCATCGGCACGGTCGCGCCGGGAATCTTTCCGGCGACTTTCCGCGGTCATGGCGGCGCGGTCGCAGTCTATTTCGAGTCAGCCGCCGTCATCACCGTGCTCGTGCTGCTCGGCCAGGTGCTCGAACTGCGCGCGCGCGAGGCGACCTCGGGCGCGATCAAGGCGCTGCTGCAACTCGCACCGAAAACCGCCCGCCGCATCGGCGACGACGGCGCCGATCACGAGGTCGAGATCGACACGCTCGCCGTCGGCGACCGCTTGCGGGTGCGGCCGGGCGAAAAGGTGCCGGTCGACGGCGTCATTCTCGAAGGCCGTTCCGCGCTCGATGAATCGCTGGTGACGGGCGAATCCATGCCCGTCACCAAGGAGCCCGGCGCGAAGGTGATCGCCGGCACACTCAATCAATCAGGCGGCTTCGTGATGCGCGCCGACAAGGTCGGCCGCGACACGCTGCTTTCGCAGATCGTGCAGATGGTGGCGGATGCGCAACGGTCACGCGCGCCGATCCAGCGGCTGGCGGACCAGGTCGCCGGCTGGTTCGTGCCGACGGTCATCATCGTGGCGCTGCTCGCCTTCGGCGCCTGGAGCTGGTTCGGGCCGGAGCCGCGCATGGCGTTCGGGCTGGTCGCCGGCGTCAGCGTGCTCATCATCGCCTGTCCCTGCGCGCTCGGCCTCGCCACGCCGATGTCGATCATGGTGGGTGTCGGCCGTGGCGCGCAGGCCGGCGTGCTGATCAAGAACGCCGAAGCGCTCGAACGCATGGAAAAGATCGACACGCTGGTGGTCGACAAGACGGGAACGCTGACCGAAGGCAAACCGAAGGTAGTCGGCATCGTGCCCGCGGGAGGATTTGAGGAAGCGGAGATTCTGCGGCTGGCGGCGACCGTCGAGCGCGCCAGCGAACATTCGCTCGCCGACGCCATCGTGCGAGCAGCCGGCGAACGCAAGCTCGATCTCGGTAAGGTCGAGGAGTTCCATTCACCGACCGGCAAGGGCGTCACCGGCAAGGTCGACGGCAAGGCCATCGTTCTCGGCAATGCGAATTTCCTACAATCGCTCGGCATCGACGCAAGGGCCTTGAACGAAGAAGCCGAGCGTCTGCGTGGCGACGGCGCGACCGTGATCAACATGGCCGTTGACAGCAAGCTCGCGGGATTGTTCGCGATCGCCGACCCGGTGAAGGCGTCGACGCCGGATGCGTTGAAGACGCTGGCGGCCGAAGGCATCAAGGTCATCATGCTGACCGGCGACAACAGGACCACGGCGAACGCCGTCGCGAAGCGCCTCGGTATCGCCGATGTCGAAGCGGAGGTGCTGCCCGATCAGAAGAGCGCGGTGGTGGCAAGATTGCAGAAGGCCGGCCGCATCGTCGCGATGGCCGGCGACGGCGTCAACGATGCGCCTGCGCTCGCCGCCGCCGAAGTCGGCATCGCCATGGGCACCGGCACCGATGTCGCGATGGAGAGCGCCGGCGTCACGCTGCTGAAGGGCGATCTCGGCGGCATCGTCCGCGCCCGCCGGCTGTCACAGGCGACCATGAGCAATATCAGGCAGAACCTGTTCTTTGCGTTCATCTACAACGCCGCCGGCATCCCGATCGCCGCGGGCATTCTCTATCCGGCGTTCGGCCTCTTGCTGTCGCCAATCATCGCGGCCGCGGCGATGGCGCTGTCGTCGGTAAGCGTCGTCGGCAACGCGCTGCGGTTAAGGATGACGCGGCTGTAGGGCTTGCCAAAGCTTTCGCCGCACAAACGGTGAGCTCCCTCCCCCCTTGCGGGGGAGGGTTGGGGAGAGGGGTTCTCTCCACGAACACGGACGGGAGAAATGGCCGGCAGCTCTGCACGACTGCCGTTACACAACGCACACCGCCGATGCCGCCACCCCTCTCCCTGGCCCTCCCCCGCAAGGGGGGAGGGAACATACCTCCCGAGTGGCGATAGTTCGTTCTTGAGCGCTGATCAGATGAACGGCTCTCAAGCCGCCCGCGCCGCGGTCCCGCGCGGCAGCCCTGCCCTCGCCAGTCCGCCATAGAGCGCCTCATCGGGCATTTCCGCTTTCAATATCCCGCGCACTGCGACCAGTTTCTCGATATCGATGCCGGTCGCAAAACCCTTGCTCTCGCACAGGAACGCCAGGTCCTCGAACACGACATTGCCGGTCGCGCCCGGCGCGAACGGGCAGCCGCCGAGTCCGCCGAGCGATCCATCCAGCACGCGTGCGCCGGCATCGAGCGCGGCGGACGCATTTGCGATGCCCATGCCGCGCGTATCGTGCAGATGGATGCAGATCGGCTTTGAGCCGGCGATCTTCACCGCAGCTGCGGTCAGTTCGCCGACCTGTTTCGGCCCGGCATAGCCGACCGTGTCGGCGATTGCGACCATGTCGACGCCGGCCTCGAACAGCTTTTCCGTCAGCCGTAGCATTTCCTTCGGATCCACCGCACCCACGATTGAACAGCCGAGCGCCATCGAGATCGCCGAATTCACCACCGGCTTGTGCGCGCTGGCGTCGCGCAGTTCGCAGAGCCGCTTGACGTTGGCGATCGCGGATTCGCGCGAGCGGTTGGCGTTGGCCTGGCTGTGCTCCTCGGTCGCCGAAACCACCGTCGCAACTTCGGCGACGCCGGAGGCCAGCGCCTCGTTGACACCGCGCTCGTTAAGGGTCAGCGCGATGCCGTAGGCGCCGGGCAGCGAAGCCACGGTGCCGATGATGTCGCGGACATCGGCGAATTGCGGAAACGTCTTGGCCGGCAGGAACGAGCCGACCTCGAAGTGGCGCACGCCGGCAGCGTATTCCTCGCGCATCCAGCGCTGCTTGGCGGACGTGGAGGGAAACGTCTTCACGAGCTGCAGGCCGTCGCGCAGGCCTACCTCGCGCAGGACGATCTTGTTGTCGGGATAGAGTTCCTGGACGCGGGTCATGGCAACCTCATGCGGCGTTGTCGGTTGAAGACAGATCTTGTTTCTTGAGTTCAGCGCTGACGGCCTCGGTGTCAGCGCCGAGCACCGGCACCTTCAGCCCCTCGCCGATATTGCCGCCGTTCCACTCCACCGGCAACGCCGGAACACGGAACGGCGCGCCGTCGGCATTGAAATTCTGCACCAGCCCGCCCGGGCGCAGCACGTGCGGGTCGTGCAGCAGATCCTCGGGCCGGTTGATCGGCGAATAAGCGATGTTCAGCGCATCGAGCTTCGCGGACAGATCAGCGATGTTCCAGCGCCTGATCACCTCGGTGACGCGCGGAATGATCCTGCCGCGCGCCAGTATTCGGTCGGTAGTGTTGCGCAAGGTCGGATCGTCGGCGAATTCCTGCAGGCCGAATTCGCGGCAAAAGCTCCACCAATGCCCCTCGGTGACAACGCCGATAAAGATGCGCTCGCCGCCGGCGGTTTCGAAGATGTCGTAGATCGGCCAGGCGTGTTCGCGTTCCGGCATCGAGCGCGGCTTTCGGCCGGTCATCTCATACTCGACCATATGCTGGGCGACCAGGAACAGGCAGTTCTCGAACAGGCCGATGCGGATATCCGCGCCGTCCTTCTTGCCGCCACGCTTCTCGTAGAGCGCGGCGAGGATCGCAATCGCCCCGAACATGCCGCCCATGATGTCATTGGCGGAAGAGCCGACCCGTTGCGGCTTCTCCCGCGTCCCGGTCATGGCGGCGAGCCCCGCCATCATCTGCACGACTTCGTCGAGCGCCGGGCGATGCTCGTATGGACCGGACAGGAATCCCTTGTGGCCGGCGACGATGAGATGCGGATGCCTGCGGCGCAGCTCTTCGGGACCGAGCCCCTGCTTGTCCAGCTGCCCGTCGCGAAAATTTTCCACGAACACGTCGGCGCTTTCGAGCAGCCGGTGCATCGTGTCGCGGTCTTCGTCCCTGGCGAAATCGAGCACCACGCTGCGTTTGCCGCGGTTGAACAGCGGGAAGAACGAGGTTCCCATGCCGCCGAGCGAGCGCGTCTTGTCGCCGACCGGCGGTTCGACCTTGATGACCTCTGCGCCGAGCTGGGCGAGGATCATTCCGCAGGTTGGGCCCATCACCATATGGGTCATCTCGACGACCCTCACGCCCTCAAGCGGCAATCCTGTCCCGGTCATCGCAACTTTCTCCCGTAGCAGCCCGTGCTTTGAAACCCAGATTACGGCCTCGACGATCCCGGGGAAAACACAATCTGGCGAATGGCGCATTCGCCGCTGCATAACGCAAATGCAATTCATCCGCCGCCGGCCGCGCCATGGTCCGGCCGGAGCAGGCACTTGCCGAAAGCCGCGCGGGTATCTACCTCTCGCAAGGGTTTTCACAAGAGGTCAAACCGCCATGTTCGACGCCGCCGTCAAGGCGCTTTCTCAGATCCTGTCACCGCCGATGCGCTCCATCCTGTGGCGCTCGATCGGGCTGGCGCTGGTGGTGATCACGGTGCTGGCCATCGGCCTGCAGCGGCTATTGAGCTGGTTTGCCGATTACGGCGAGGGCTGGGCCGAAGCGATGCTGGGCTCGGGCTTCCATACCGCGCTGCACATCCTGTCCTGGATCGTCTCGATCGCGGCCGGGCTCGGCGTCGTGCTCGGCGGCATTTTCCTGATGCCGGCGGTCACCTCGCTGATCGCGAGCGTATTCGTCGATGATGTCGCCGAGCATGTCGAGCGCGAACATTATCCGGCGGAGCGTCCGGGTGACGCGCTGCCGCTCGGCGTTGCGATCCCCGAAGGCATCAAGACCGCGCTGCTGACGATCCTGGTCTACCTGATCGCCCTGCCCTTCGTGCTGTTCGCGGGCGCCGGCTTCATCATCTTCTTCATCGCCACCGCCTGGCTGCTCGGCCGAGAATATTTCGAGCTGGCGGCGATGCGCTTCCGTTCGCCCGCGGAAGCCAAGGCGATGCGCCGGGACAATGCGGCCACCGTATTCACCGCTGGCCTGTTCATCGCGGCCTTCGTCTCGATCCCGATCGTCAACCTCGCAACGCCCCTATTCGGCATGGCCTTCATGGTCCACATGCACAAGCGCCTCTCAGGTCCGCGCCCCGAACTGATCGAGCCGGCGCGGCGATCCGGCGTTCCCACCGTCTAATTTCCTGCCAGATCCGCGCCGTCGCGCGCGAACGGCACCAATAGCAGTCCGGCAAGCGCCACACAGGCCAGCATTGCCCAGGCTTCGTTGACGCTGAGCGCCAGCGACGCGTTCTCCACCATCGGCCGCACGAAAGCCACGGCGGCCGCACTGGGCGGCCCCGGCGGCCGGTTGGCGAGCAGCGCCGGATCGAGCCCGATCGCCGTCGCCGCGGTGGCGTCGCCGGCCAGCAGGCGAAGGCGAAAATCCTCGGCATGGATGACGCCGCGGCCATATAGAATGGTGTCGATCAGGGCGATGCCGATGGCGCCGCCGAGATTGCGCATCAGGTTGAACAATCCGCTGGCATCAGCGACTTCCCATTCCGGCAGCGCGCCCAGCGCGATCCGGGTCGGCGGCAGCAGGCAGAACATGATCGCGACGCCGCGCACGATCTGCGGCCAGAACATCTCGTCGAAATCAGCCGTGCGCGGCTGGATGGCGCTCAATCCAAGGCCGAGCGCGAACAGCGCGAAACCTGCGCCGGTCAGCCAGCGCGCGCCGATCCGGCTCTCCAGAATCGCAGCAATTGGCGCGGCGACGAGCTGCGCGATGCCGGTCACCAGCATGATGGTGCCGATGGCGAACGCATCATGACGGCGCACGAAGGCGAGAAACACCGGCATCAGATACACCGAGCCGAACAGGCCGACGCCGAGGCAGAAACTCAAGGCGCAGCCGGCGGCAAAGGAACGCCGCTGCAACGTGGCAAGCCGCACCACCGGATGCGCCGCATGCAGGGTGCGGCGGACGAACAAGGCCAGGCCGAGCGCGCTCCCCGCAAGCACAGCAATGCAGGCCGGCGACAGCCAGCCGCGATGCGGGGCTTCCTTCAACCCGATCTCAATGCCTGCAAGCGCCACCGCCAGCAGCAACAGAGAGCCGCCGTCCAGTTTCGCGAGCGCGCCGAAATCCGCGTCCCGGCGTGGCAGCAGGAACGGGGTGACGGACGCCGCGATCAATCCCGGGATGACGTTGATCAGGAACAGCCACGGCCACGACCAGTTATCGGTGATCCAGCCGCCGACGACAGGACCGACCGTCGGCGCCAGCACCGCGACGACCCCGCCGACCGTGGTGGCGACGGCGTGAAGCCGCAGCGGAAACAGCAGGAAGACCGCGGTGAAGACCGTGGGGATCAGCACGCCACCGGCAAATCCCTGCACCACGCGGAAGGCAAGCAGCGTGGCGAGGCCGCCGCTGAAGGCGCCGCCGATCGATGCAAGGGTGAAAAGCGCGACCGCCGCGGTGAACAGCCACCGCAAGGTGAGCACCCGCGTGAGCAGGCCGGTCAGGGGGATCGCGATGACCTCCGCGATCAGATAGGAGGTCTGGATCCAGCTCATCGCATCCTGGGAAATCGCAAGCGCCCGCTGGATCGCCGGCAGCGACGTCGCCACGATCTGGATATCGAGGATGGCCATGAACATGCCGAGGCACATCAGCAGGAAGGCAGCCCAGGTTGCGATGGCAGGCGTGACCGCCGCGGCGCCGGGCGTGCGCTCCTGGAGGACGCTCATTCGGCTGGATGCGCCAACCGGCCGCCCGCCGCGGCGAGCGCCGACGTTTCGGCACGAATCCGGATCGCCAGCACCGCAGCGTTCAGGGCGGTAAATATCAGCGCCAGCAGCGGCAGATGAAGCGCGAGCGGCAGCAGCGCGATCTCGCCGACGACGATCACATAATTCGGATGCGAAAGATATTTGTAGGGCCCCGACGCGACCAGCGGCTCGCCTGGCAGCACGATGATGCGCGTGGTCCAGCGCGGCCCCAGGGTGGCGAGGACCCATAACCGCAGCGCCTGCAGCAACAAGAAGCCCGAAAGCGCGGCGAGACTGACGTCCTGATCGCGGCCCCAGATCCACAAGGCGGTCAGCCACGCCGCATGAACCAATACGATCAGCGGATAGTGATTGGCGCCGACCTCGATTGCGCCGCGCGCCAGCAGCCGACTTGTGTTGCGGCGAGACAGAGCGAGCTCACCCAGCCGCTGCAGCGCGACCAGCAGCAGGATGGTCGATGCCAAGCTCACGCGGCGTGCCGCAACGCGACGCAGCTCGCGGTAAAGCCGGGCCCGAGCGCGGTCAGCAGCGAGCGCGACGGCAGTCCTTTCTCAAGGGCGCGCTCCAGCACGAACAGAACGGTCGGCGCCGACATGTTGCCATAGTCAGCGATGACCTCGCGCTCGTGATCGAGCGTGCCCTGATCGAGCGACAGCGCGCGCTCGAGCGCGGCAATCACCTTGGTGCCGCCGGGATGACAGATGAAGCGATCGATATCCGCGGCGGAAAGTTTCATCCGGGAGAGCATTTCGCTCACCGCGGGACCGAAATGTTCGGCGACGAAATCGGGAATGGTGCGCTGGAAGATGACGCCAAACCCTTCGGGATCGACGCTCCAGCCCATGATGTCGAGCGTGTCGGGCCAAAGCTTTTCGCCTGTCGCCTCGATCCGGGTCGCGCCGCCGTCGCCGGCGCGCAGAATAATCGCCGCGGCGCCGTCACCGAACAGGCTAGCGGCGACGATATTGGCCTTGGTCAACTCATCGTGGCGCACTGCGAGCGTGCAGAGTTCGAGCGCGACCAGCAGCACGTTGGTGCCGGGCCGCGCCTGCGCCAGGCGCGATGCGACCGACAGCCCCGACACGCCGCCCGCGCAGCCCAGGCCAAACAGAGGCACGCGCGACACGTCGGTGCGCAAGCCGAGCTTGCCGGCGATCCGCGCCTCCAGCGTCGGCGTGGCGATGCCGGTCGAACACACCGTGACGACGGTGTCGATATCGCCGGCCACCAGATCGGCACGGGCGATGGCCTTGCGCGCGACATCGAGGAACAGCGTTTCCGCGCCTTCCAGAAAAGCCTGTGTCCGCTCCGGCCAGCCGCGCCGCTCGACATACCATTCGATCGGCTTGACGCCGTAGCGATGCCGGATGCCGGTATTGGCAAACAGGCTCGATAGCGTCTCGAATTGCGGGTAACGATCCGCCAAGAGATCGCGCGCCGTTTCGAGAATTTGCTTCTGATGGAATTGATACGGCGGAATCGAGGTCGCCAGCGAAACCAGCGCGGCCGTGTCGTTCATATCGCTTTCCCTGCCTTCGGTACTCGATCCACGAGACCGCGCGATCATGCGAATATTTCGGCGAGCACCGTTATCTGACGGCTTGCTGCATTCACTATCCTTTGAATGCAGCCCTCTAATGTCGCAATCGTGTCGCCGCAGATCGGCGACGCCCGTTACGACACAGTCACGCCGCACTTCCGCAGCACATTTTTCGCAAAGCCGAACGGCTCCGGCGTGAAGGGCCCCGGCGGCGCGCGTGTGATCAGCGCGACGAAGAACAGCCCCGCCATCGCCAGCCAGAAGCACAGCCAGAATCCGTCGATATAGGCGAGCACATTGGCCTCGCGCTGGACCCGCGCGGCCAATGTCCCGAGCGCCCGCGCCGCAGCCGCGCCCCCGCCATGGCTGGCAAAATAGTCCCCGAGCTGCTTGAGCAGGTGCGTCACGTCGAAGCCGCCGGTTTCGACGTGCACACCGAGATAATTGGAATGGATCTGCTCGCGCACGCGCAGCCAGGTGCCCATCAGCGCCACGCCGATCTCGGCGCCGCCGAGGCGCATGATCTGGATATAGGCGGCGAACGACGTCGCGCGCGTTGGATCCAGATTCGACAGCGAGAGGATGATGATCGGACACAGCGTGAGCGACTGTCCGATCGACTGCAGGATAACGATGCCGACGAAATCGCCGCGTGCCCAGTCATGGGTCAGTTGCGTTCCCCACAGATTGGCGGCGGCGAACGCAGCAAAGCCGAGGACTACCACACCGCGCGCATCGAAATGCCGAAGCAGGAAGATCGAGAACGGCACCAGCACCACCATGGGCAAGGCGCCAAAGGTGGCGAGCAGGACGCCGCTTTGTTCGGGCCGCAGCAGGGCGACGGTGCCAAGGAAATTCGGCACCAGCGACGAATTGGAAAGGCTGGTCAGGGTGTACAGCAGGATGACCACCAGCGAGAGGCCTATATTGCGCGAGAACAGCACATTGACGTGCGCCCAGGGCTGGGGAACCAGCGTCTCGTTGATCAGGAAGGCGATGAACAGCGCGCCGCCGGAGAGCAGCAGCGCCATCACCGTGCCCGACTCCAGCCAGTCCAGGCGATTGCCCTGATCGAGACCGGCATAGATCATCCCGACGCCGGCGCCGAGCAGCAGCATTCCGCCCCAGTCGGCGTGCCGCAGCAGGTCGCGGTTGATCGGTTCATTGGGTGTACCGAGATAGACCATCAAAGCCATCAGCGGCGCGATCACCACGCCCTGCCAATACACCCACTGCCAGCCCAGATGGTTGACATAGAAGCCGACCAGCGAGCTGGAGGTGTCGAACGCGAACCCCACCCTGATCGAATAGATCGCGATCGCCGGCAGCCACCATTTCATCGGCAAATTGCGGAAGATGATCATCAGTGTCGCCGGCACGAAGGTGCCGAGCAGCATGCCATGCATGATGCTGAGCATGATCAGCGTGGGGTAATGGCGCACGAACGGGATCACGAGCGAGACAAGGGCATAAGCCAGCGCCGGAATGCCGAGCACGCGGCGCAGCCCGAATACGGTCGCAAACCACGCCACCGCCGGCGCGACGAATATCTGCGAGCCGATGCCCGCGGTAGAGAGCCAGGCTCCCTCGTCGAAGCCGAGCGAAAACGCGCCGCGCAGATCGGGCAGGCCTACCGTCGTCAGCCGGCTGTCGACGTTCGCAAGAAACGCTCCGAGCAGCACCGCGCCGACCGCAAACAGCGGCCGCGGCGCGATCCCACCGCGCGAGACTGGCCCGCGATCGAGGTCATTTTCTGCCATCCGTACCCGCCTCGCCGGTATCGATGTGGGTGACGACGGACATTCCGGGCAGCAGGCGTTCCAGCAGCGGCTGGTTCTTGTCGAGCTGGATCCGGACCGGGACCCGCTGAACCACTTTGGTGAAATTGCCGGTGGCATTGTCCGGCGGCAGCAAAGCGAATTGCGAACCGCTGGCCGGCGCTATCCGCTCGACGCGGCCGTGCAGTTTCTCGTTAGGGAAACTATCCACGGTGATCTCGACGGGCTGACCGGGTTTGACGTGCGTCAACTGCGTCTCCTTGTAATTGGCGATCACATAGACGTTCGGAAGCGGCACGACATTGATGAGGTTGGTGCCGATATTGACGTAGTCGCCCGGCTGCACCTGTCGCTCGCCGGTGACGCCATCGAACGGCGCCACGATTTTGGTGTAGCCGAGCTTGAGCTTGGCCGCGGCCAGCGTCGCCTTGGCGGCCTCGAGGTCTGCTGCACGCTGCTTCTTGGTGCCCGACAGCACTTCGAGCTGGTGACGTTGCGCGGCGATGACGGCGCGGCTCGCACGCACATCGGCCTGCGCCTTGGCAAACGCCGCGGTCGCCTGTTCGAGCCTTTGGCGCGTTCCGGCTTCGGTTTGCGACAGCGACTGCTGGCGTTCCTGCTCCTGACGCGCCTCGACCTCCTGGGCCGTCGCGGACACGAGCTGGGCTTCTGCCTGTGCAATCGTCGCGTATTGCAGTTCAACCTGATTGCTCAGATTGTCGAGGGCTGCCTGCGCGGCGGCGACGCCGGCCTCGGCTTGTGCGACCTGAGCCGCATAGTCGGCGGGGTCGATCTGCACCAGCAAATCGCCGGCCTTGACGCGCTGGAAATCCTTCACGGCGACCGTAATCACCTCGCCGGCGACGCGGCTGCTCAGCCGCGTGAGCTCGGCACGAACATAGGCATCGTTGGTGATCTGGATCGTGGCACCGCCAACCCAGGCATCCCAGCGCAGCGTCGCCACCGCGATAAAGCCAAACGCCGCCAGCACGGCGAACAGTGGAATCGTGAAATGGCCCCAGAAGCCGCTTGCCGCCGGCGGCTTTGGAGCCGGCGCGACCGGGGGAGATGGGGCCTGACTTGCGGGTGGCGGACTCGTTTGATCCTGCTGACTCACGGCGACCCCTTCAATCACCTTCCCGAGAGCCGGATAAGACCCTCAGGACATAACAACGATGATGCCTCAGACCGTCTTCTCCGGCCACCGGCAAAGATCGTTGATCAGGCATACCTCGCAGCGCGGCTTGCGCGCCAGGCACGTGTAGCGGCCATGCAGGATCAGCCAGTGATGCGCATGCAGCATGAATTCCGACGGGATCACCTTCTCCAGTCCTAATTCGACCTCGAGCGGCGTGTCGCCGGGCGCCAGTCCCGTCCGGTTGCCAACGCGGAACACATGCGTATCGACAGCCATGGTGTGCTCGCCGAAGGCCATGTTGAGCACCACATTGGCGGTCTTGCGCCCGGCGCCGGGCAGCGTCTCGATTTCGACGCGGGTGCGCGGCACCTCGCCGCCGAATTCATTGATCAGCTTTTCCGAAAGCGCGATGACGTTGTTGGCCTTGTTGCGATAGAGGCCGATG
>Ga0081540_1001509_pt1 | contig 20013 bp, 15 predicted proteins | sample TabmetS2T1R1_FD_71024 | JGI IMG/M metagenome (GOLD analysis project Ga0081540, IMG submission 71024) | Tabebuia heterophylla rhizosphere microbial communities from the University of Puerto Rico - S2T1R1 | ecosystem: Host-associated > Plants > Roots > Rhizosphere ... | reverse complement strand
GTCCGGTTTCTCGAAAAGCTACTGGTTTTTTAGGAGTACCGCTATGAGTTTTGACAAATAACTTCGTCTCCATGTCCTGCTGGCCATGCTTGTTTTTCCGGCATCCGTTATCGCTTCTGTACCGAGTGGCATGGCACGGGCAAAGCTGGCACGCGTAAAGGATGTGGCCACAGTCGAAGGTGTGCGCGACAACCAACTGGTCGGCTACGGAATTGTGGTAGGACTGCGTGGCACCGGCGATAGCCCACAAACGGTTTTTCCTTTACAGACGCTGGTCTCCACGCTCGAGCGAATGGGGGTAAATCTGCAACAGTCGTCTCAGCTGTCTACGATGCGCACGCAAAATATGGCTTCGGTCTTTATCTCTGCGACCCTGCCCGCCTTTGTCCGTCCTGGAAACAAAGTGGATATCACCGTCTCCTCGGCAGGCGATGCTCGCAGCCTGGAAGGTGGCCTGTTGCTCTTGACACCTCTGTACGGGCCAGATGGACAGATATATGCCGAAGCTCAGGGGCCCCTGGTCCTGGGTGGGTATGCGGTGGCCAGTAACGGAAACCTGAAGCAATATAACCATCCGACCACGGCACGGGTGCCGGATGGCGCGATGGTTGAACGTTCGGTGCCGCTCGATTTGACCAAGATGCATACCCTTTCGTTGCTGTTGAACGATGCCGATTTCCGCACCGCAGAGCTGACAGCCTCGGCAATCAACAAGGAGATGTCGCGGTCCATGGCTCATGCCGTCGACAGCCGCCGTATCACGCTGGAAGTGCCGCCTGGCGATGATATCCCGGCTCTCCTGGCACAGGTTGAATCAGTTGAAGTCGAGACCTACCCACGCGCGAAAGTTGTCGTCAACGAACGGACCGGAACGGTAGTGATCGGCGGCGATGTCCGATTACAGCCGGTCTCAATCCTGCACGGAGGACTTTCAGTCAATGTTGTAACTGAATATCAGGTTTCCCAGCCCAATCCCTTTGGGCTGGGTACGACCCAGGTAGTGCCGCAGACGACAGTGCAGACACAGGATCAGCCGGCAAACCGTATCGAATTGAAACAGGGGGCCACAGTCGACACCTTAGTGGAAAATCTGCAACAAATTGGGGCTACCGCACGAGATATCATTTCTATTCTTCAGGCGATGAAAGAAGCGGGCGCGCTTGAAGCAGAGCTGGAGGTTTTATGAACAGCATTGCGCTTTCTGGATTGGTATCGACGCCTGAGACAACACAGCATAACCCCAGGCTGGCGTCTGCAGCTCACGAATTTGAGGCCAGCCTTATGAAGGAATTTCTCAAGCCATTGCAACACGATAGCTTATTCGCCAATGAGGGAAGCAAAGGCGATGATGATACCTCGGGCAGTGCGGACACCTTGATGAGCTATGGGTCAGAAGTTATGGCTAAGTCTATTTCGGAGCATGGTGGGTTCGGCATCGCACGCAAGATTCTTGAACACTTTGAGTCGGCCGAAAATTCGTCGCAAATACATCCCAAAAGTGGCTCGATGCGCAACTGAAGAATTTCTAAGAAAACTCCGCGCAAAGTTACTAAAGTTTGCAGTTCAGCCGCCGATACACGGAATGAGGAACGAACCACGATGAAAGTGAACGATGGATTGCATGGAGTGCCGGAGGCTCTGGAGGTGTCGCAGGCATCTCCCGTTTCAGCGGTACGGCCGGAACAGAAGGCAGCTTTCTCAACGACTGCAAATAACATCCAGGACCGCACCGAAGTTAGTACGGCGGCCAGCCTGGCACACCAGGCAATGTCGCTCCCGGATGTGCGTATGGACAAGGTGGCAGCAGTTCAACAGGCACTGGCGAACGGCACCTACCATGTAAGCGCAGACGATCTTGCTGCTAAGCTTGTCGGCCAAATGATGGGCGAGTAGCGGCTTGTTATGCTTTCGACCATAGATTCTTCGTTCTCGATCGTGAGCCTCCTTGATCGCGCCATCGGAGCATTAGCGAAGGCAGACACCACATCCTTGACAGAAGTGCTCGCTGACTGCAGCCGTGCAGAAATGCCTGGCTCATCTGAGGAGTTCAGCCGAGCACTTGCTCAGCAGGTCGCGTTCGAGAAAATTCTGGAGCAGACGGCAAAGAATATACGGCTGCTTCGTGGCGAGGAAGACTGTTTTCGGTATGGCCGCAGTCGAGGCCAAAATTCATAACGCAATAATCCATTCGGAAGGCAACCGTCATGGCTACCTTGAATACTTCTTTCAGCATTGCGACAGGCGCTCTTGATGCATATCAGGCCGCGATCAACATCATTGCCAACAACACAGCAAATGCCAACACATCAGGTTATACCAACCAGATTCCCGAGTGGCAGGCCAACGATCCGGTAACGATCGATGGCACCAGCTACGGCCAGGGTGTGACCATGACTGGGCCATCATCACAGCGCGATCTGGTGCTGGAACAACGCATTCAGCAGCAGACGCAGCTACAGCAGCAAACCGATGCGCGTCAATCAGCTCTTGAGCAAATTCAGAACATCTTCAGTGCGGCTACCTCAGCCTCTTCATCGGGCTCCTCGCTCGATATTGGAGCGAGCATCGCTGGTTTCTTCAGCGCTCTTTCCGGATTGCAACAAAATCCGGCAGACAACTCTCAGCGTCAAGCCGTTTTGAATGCGGCGACCACGCTGGTTAGCTCCTTTCAATCCGCATCGTCGCAGTTGACGCAGGAACAGGGGGCGCTTAATCAGCAAGGCGCGAGCATTGTCGCGCAGGTTAACTCATTGACGAAGGCAATTGCTCAGTTGAACGCGCAGATTTCTCAGACTTCCGGGAATAAGGATGCCGGACAGCTTGAAGATCAGCGGCAATATGACATTCAACAGCTTTCGCAACTTGTTGGCATTCACGAGATTACAACCGAAGACAACAGTCTGACCATTACCACTTCAAGCGGCGCATTGCTTGTATCGAAGGGGCAAGCGTTTTCGTTGAGTACCTCGGTATCGGGAGGACTTACGCACATCTCTGATTATCAGGGAAATGACATCACTACAGGTCTCGCAGGTGGCGGCGGTCAGCTTGGTGGTGTACTGACCGTGCGTGATCAGGATATTCCGCAGATGCAGAGCGCCCTCGATACGCTGGCCTTTGATTTCGGCACTGCGGTAAACACGCGAAATGCTCAGGGATGGGATGCAAATGGGGTCGCAGGTGGCGCAATCTTCAACCTTCCTTCTTCCGCTTCCAGGGCTGCGAGCTCGATTTCAGTTGCAATCACGGATCCTGCAAAGATTGCAGCCGCGGGCGGAAGCGGTGGAGTAGGCAACGGCTCGTCAGACGACACAAATCTTGAGAGCATGCTTCAGCTCCAAAATCAGCCCATTGTCGGTGGAGATACCGCAGCAACCTACTACTCCAGCTTTGTTTCAGCTCTGGGCAGTCTCGTCTCTCAGGTTTCGACACAGAATACGGCACAGCACGCTTCTCTGACACAGTTGGAAACGCAACGAAACTCGCTTTCTGTAGTAAATCTGAACGATGAAGCAGCAGCCCTTGAAAATCTCCAGCAGGCATATCAGGCTGCGTCCAAACTGTTCACAATTCTCGACACGATTATGGCTTCGGCAATCAATCTTGGAGTGGAAACTACCGTCGCATAAGGACCAGAACGATGAGATTTGATCCCTTTTTCCTGAATAGCGCAGTGGCATCTCTTAACCAGGCATTGGCGGTCGAGCAGCAGCTGACGAACGAAATGTCCAGCGGCTCGCGCGTGAATTCTCTGAGCGACGATCCTGTGGCCGTGGGAGAGAATGTTCTGCTCAGTTCGCAACTGAAGCTTGACGACAGTTTCTCGCAAACCGAAAGCTCTACGGTGAGCATGTTGCAGGTAGCAGATTCGACTTTGGGCAGTGTGGTTTCCCAGTTGACGCAGGCCATATCTCTGGCGACGGAAGGGAACAATGGAACGCTGAATGCAAGCGATCTCCAGCAAATCTCAACACAGCTTTCCGGGATTCGCGACGAGGTGCTTGCTCTTGCCAACACTCCTTACACGGGCCGCTATATTTTCTCCGGTAGTAAGGGTGGTACTGCGCCCTTCAGTATCGACTCGACTGTCACGCCGAATACCATTACTTATAACGGTGATGCGGTTACGTCGTACATCATGACGCCGAATGGGCAGAAAATTCCCACGAATGTTCCCGGCAACCAGATATTCAATGATCCCTCGAATAATGTGCTGCAAACGTTGAATAACCTGGTTGCTGATTTTTCATCCGGCGCTTCTATGGCGACGATCGGTTCCGATATAACGGATCTGAACTCAACGCTGAATTATGTCGGCCTGCAGCGTGTCGTCCTTGACAATTCGATTACGCAGTTGCAGGCAGCAGGAAGCTACACCCAGACACAATCCACGCAGCTCACTTCAACACAGACAGATCTCATGCAGGCAGACTTTGCGAAGATTTCAACGCAACTGAGCACCGCAGAGACGCAGCAGGCTGCTTTGACACAGGTGGTGAACATCCTTGAAAAGAACAATGGGGATCTGTTCAGCCTGTTGTAGAACGGCTATTTGTTCCGTTCCACGTCGGGGCTTGATCTGCGGTAGCTGTGTCCCCGGCTCTTCAGTAGAACAACCTCGCGACAGAAAGGGCATTCCCAGGGATAAAAACCCAGCTTTGAGTAAACGCGTTCCTGCAAAAATCCGCGGCGCTGTACGCGGGTCATCTCAACATTAGCGCAGTTAGGACATCGGCGCTTGCTCTTGCTCATTTCTTAGCCCTAGATTTCAAAGAAGCATCGAAAAACAGTCCGGGCTTGATCGAGATGCGGATAGCAAATCTTATCCAGACTCTTCAATGGCCCTTGGAAAGTCAAACCTCCAGGTTAGTTACAAGAAGTTCGACAAATTCCTAACAAATTTTCAAGGGTGACGGCGAAAAAAGCAAGAAGTTAAAGGAGTTAGATATAGGGTACTCAATCGATCTGCGCTATGGAGACCCCGCCCGCTGCTAGGCAGTTCGTCCAAGTGTGGTTTTGCAAAGAGATTCTGTGAGTTGGATCAACTCCTCTGGTGCAATCGGCTTCTGGCGGTACAAAACATTCATTCCTGCATACTCAATTTCAGCGTCTGGCATGCCGCTTAAAACCAGAACGGGCATCGTTGGAAATCGCTGGCGGAGTCTGGCAATAAATTGTGGGCCATTCAGCAAGGGCATCAGATGATCGGTAATGATCAAACTTATGTTCCTGGATAACTCTGGGTCCTCAAGCAATGCCAAAGCGTGGCTGGCGCTTGTTGCGACGACCACGTTATTTCCCGAGTAAGTGAGAATGGACTGCCGTGTAGCGGCTTGGACGGGATTGTCATCAACAACGAGAACTGTAAAGGCCATGATCGATGTGATCTTGGGAGGAAACTCAATTATTCCTGATGCGACATTGTAAGCAACGGTTGCCAAGTTTCCTACTTTAAAGCTAAGGAACTCTTGAATCCTGAGCCAGTGCAATCCAGTTTATGCTTCAGTCTTTCTTTAAAGTTGATTGCACCGTTTGGTTCGCAGGCAGCAAACGAGAAATACTCGATCGAAAATACTCCAGACTTAGCTTAAGGCCTGTTTCCAAATCAATTCTTGGTTCCCATCCCAGCAATTGTCTCGCTCGAGTGATGTCTGGCTGACGTTGTGTGGGATCGTCTACGGGCAGGGGTTTGAAAACAATTTCGCTCTTCGATCCGGTAACTCTGAGCACTGCTTGCGCGCATTCTAGGATGGTCCACTCCGTCGGGTTGCCAATGTTGACCGGTAAGTGCTCATCGGATTGAGCCAGCCGCAAGAAACCGTCGATCTCATCACCGACATAGCAGAAACTGCGGGTCTGGTTGCCCGTGCCGTAAACCGTAAGGTCGTCTCCCTGAAGTGCCTGGACAACAAAATTTGAAATTACCCTCCCATCGCTGGTCTGCAAGCGTGGACCATAAGTATTAAAGATGCGGGCGAGTCTGGTGTTTACTTTTCGATAACGATGATAGGCCATCACCAATGCTTCAGAGAAACGCTTGGCCTCATCGTAGACCGATCGAGGACCAATCGGGTTTACATTTCCCCAATAGTCTTCTCGTTGGGGGTGCACGCTTGGGTCGCCATAGCACTCTGAGGTAGATGCATGGAGAAACTTAGCCTGATATTTGTGTGCTAGCTCCAATGCATTTCGCGTGCCCGATGACCCCACTTCAAGGGTTTCAATGCCCAGTCGGCTATAGTCTTCAGGGCTGGCTGGAGAGGCAAAATTGAAGACGTAATCGACTTTTCCAAAATCGAATGGGAAACATATGTCGTGCTGTCGGAATTCAAAACGTGGTTCAGATTGAACCTGCCTCAGGTTTTCAAGAGAGCCGGTGCACAGATTATCAACGCCGATAACGAAATGTCCTTCGGCGAGAAGTGCATCTGTCAGGTGAGAACCTAGAAATCCTGCCGCGCCTGTAATTAGTATTCGTGTCGTCAATCGTGAGTCTCGAAGAACAAAGATGTGGGATACGCCAGAGGGAGTGTTAGCGCAACCCGGACTTGAACCCTATGGTAAACCATCGTCCCCGCCCGCACGATTTCCGAACCTGTCCGAAGACCCCGTCGTTGTCACATCCGGACAATCTGCGACTGGGAGAGCCAAAAATAGAGCAAATGTTATGATTCGGAAATTCCAAGGAAACCCTAAAGATGACTGTTGCCGGCAAGCTTTTTCTGTGGTCGTCGTGTCTCGTCTCGTTTTCTTTATCAGCTCAGAGCTTCACATTGGATCAGGCCCTGGGGGCACCATTCAGCTCGCAGTTAACGGCTGCTCCGGCGGGCACCGCCTTTGCATGGGTCAGCAACCAGCAAGGCCGCCGCAATTTGTGGGCTGCAACGAGAAGTGCGGATGGAAAAACATACAGATCGCAGCAACTCACGAAATTCTCTGCGGACGACGGTATAGAAATTGGAGACATTTCCTGGACATCCGACGGCGAATCTATTGTCTACGTTCGCGGTGGAGATTTGGAGTTTCCGGAGCGACCTGCTCCCAATCCTGATCTGCTTTCGGGAGGTGTCGACCAAGACGTGTGGGTAATTCAGACGCGTGGCGGCGACCCACGAAAGCTGACAACGGGCTGCGCTCCTGCTGTCTCACCGGCCGGGGACAGAGTCTTCTACCTGCTGAAAGGACAGATCTGGGCGATATCGCTAAAAGACCAAAACGCTAAGCCGGAGCAGGTTTTGCATACCCGCGGCAGTGCTTCTTCTCTGCTCTGGTCACCTGACGGCAAGATGCTGACATTCGTTAGTGATCGTGGCGATCATAGCTTCATAGGACTGTATTCTCCGGCTACAAAATCGCTCCGCTATCTCGATCCCGGTACAGACCATGATGACCATCCGGCATGGTCCCCCGACAGTAGGAGCATCGCTTTTGTGCGGGTACCCTACAGTAAGCGCGAAGCGCTTTTCGGACCGAAGCGTACGGGGCTGCCATGGTCAATTCGGGTTGTCGATATCGCCGACGGCAAAGGTCGCGAGATATGGCACGCAAAAGAAGGAATGGGCAGTGTTTTTCACGAAGCCCAAGGCGCCAGTCAGCTGCATTGGGCTGGCGGCTCCATCATTTTTCCATGGGAGCACGACGGATGGCTTCATCTCTATTCGGCACCGACACGTGGGGGAGAGGCCAAGCTTTTAACCCCGGGCGAATTTGAAGTCGACAGTGTTGTCGCTAGTCGCGACGATAAGAGCATTGTCTATTCATCGAACCAGAACGACATCGATCGCAGACATATCTGGAAGCTCGATACGGCAAGCGGTCATCTTGTCGAATTGACGCAAGGGGAGGGAATCGAAACAACCCCGGCAATCTCCGGTGATGGAATGGATGTTGCGGTTCTGCGCTCGGATGTTCGCGTGCCCATGCGCCCAGCGCTTGTCGGCGGAAAAGGTGATTTACAGGATCTCGCACCGCAGGCAGAGCCTGCGACATTTCCTGCTGCGAGTTTTGTTGTGCCACAGCAAGTCGTATTTTCTTCCGCAGATGGGATGCGCATTCATGGACAGCTCTTCCTGCCCAGGAATGCTGACGATGGTCATCGTCATCCTGCCATCGTCTTCTTTCACGGAGGATCGAGGCGTCAGATGCTACTCGGCTGGCATTACATGGAGTACTACTCGAATGCGTATGGAATGAACCAGTATCTTGCTAGCCTCGGATACGTCGTGCTGTCAGTGAACTACCGCAGCGGGATCGGGTATGGAGAGGAATTTCGCGAAGCGCTCAACTATGGAGCAACCGGAGGGAGCGAATTCAATGACGTAATGGGCGCGGGCTTATACCTGCGCGTACGCAGTGACGTCGATCCGGTCCATATCGGTGTCTGGGGAGGGAGCTATGGCGGCTACCTTACAGCGCTTGCGTTGTCTCGGGCTTCAGATATGTTTGCCGCTGGAGTAGACCTGCACGGCGTTCATGACTGGAATCTGGAACTGGGCAACTGGCTTCCTGCCTATGACCCGGCTGCGGACCCTCAGGGCGCCCGGACTGCATGGCTTTCGTCACCCATGTCTTCTGTGAGCACTTGGCGTTCGCCTGTCCTGCTGATTCAGGGAGACGATGACCGCAATGTGCAGTTTTCGCAGACAGTGCAACTGGCCGAGGCGTTGCGCAAACAAAGAGTCGAGGTTGAGGAGATCGTCTTTCCTGACGAGATACATGATTTCCTCCTGCATCGCGACTGGCTTGCTGCTTACTCTGCAGGTGCAGAATTCTTTGCCAAACATCTGAAATGAATCCGATTCGGTGGCAGAAGGAAATGCGGAACGGCAAAGAGTCGCGTTATCGCTGAAAGCAATCTGAGAAAAGACTGCACGCCGCTTCGGCTTAAAAACTCACCGCTGATGCCGGTCAAATGACCAGAGGTGGAACCACTTGTCTGCGGTTGCGGTGACAGGGGTTGGTAATAAAGTATGGTCTCCGCACTTTGATGGAAAAAGAAGGCGGGGAAACGAGAAGTTTGTTGGTTCCACCTTAATTTTCCACCACTTTTCCGTGCCGACGTGCTAATGTCTTCAGCTATCAAAGTTGTTGCGAAGTCTCTTTGAGCAAACCGCTGTGGGCCGTAATTCCTCGATTATTTCTAGGAACGCTCTCGCCTAGCTGTGTCGGTTATTTCCAGAAATCGAGGACGGTGTAGTTGCCAGTAGATGGCTGTGACGGGTAGTGGACCCACAGCGAAGGTGGCAGTTGCATCTTTCGTGCTGGAACCTTTTTGAGGAGGCGGTATGACGATTCTTGCCAGGCAGTGTTCTGTTTTCGCGATGCTGGCGCTCTTGATTTGCTCCGTTAATCTATTTGCCCAGGTGCAGGCGACCAATGGAAGTATTCAGGGTGATGTCGTTGACGCAAACGGGGCGCTGGTTCCTGACGCGAGAGTTGAGGCTAACGAAGTCGACACAGGTGTAGCTCATACTACCGTTACAGATGGATCGGGCCATTTCGAGTTCCTGTCGCTTCAGCCCGGCCGCTACGTAGTCAAGATTTCGAAATCTGGTTTCGCAGAGACGATCCAGGAAAACCTGGCGCTTACGGTCGGTCGTACGATAACACTCCGACTGACGCTTCAAGTCGCAGGGACCAGTTCTTCGATCGTCGTCACGTCAGCGCCACTTCTGGACCTGGTCACTACCTCTTCGACTTCGACGCTTGCCGAACAGACGATTGCGACTACGCCGGTTCTTGGCCGCAAGTTCGAAGATCTTCTAACCTTGACACCCGGCGTCAGTATCTCGCAGGGGCCTGATGGTAACGAGATCAACATCAACGGACAGCGAGGCATCTTCAACAACATCAGCCTTGACGGCGGCGACTATAACAATGGCTTCTTTGGCGAGCAGTCTGGCGGCCAGCGCGCCGCCGTCGATATCACTCTGGAAGCGGTGAAAGAGTTCCAAATTGTTGCCACAGGCGCCAATGCCGAATTTGGCCGGACCGGAAGCGGTGTCGTAAACGTCATAACCAAGTCGGGCACCAATGATTTTCACGGGAGTCTTTTTTATTACCAGCGGCTTGAGGCACTGACTGCCGATACATCCGATGGCACGCCATTGACGAACTTCCACCGTGAACAGTACGGCGGCAGCGCAGGCGGCCACATTATCCCCGATAAGCTCTTTTACTTTGGAGCAGCTGAGGGCATCAATGAAAATCTGCTGCGGGCTAACCTTAGCGCTTATAACTCTAACGCCTTGGGATCGAGTCCTTGTGCGATCAACAATCCAACTTTCAATGGGAATATTACCGACGCACAGATTGACGCGAATGGTGATTGCCAGCGCCAGGTCTTACTTAGCTTTATGAAGACCAACTTCAATGAAGACGATGGCCAGCCAGTCGACCTGGTTGTTCACAATGGCGCTTTCTTTGGTCGCGTGGACTACACGATCAATCCGAAGAACCAGTTCTTCGTGTCCTATAACTTTGACTATTCGAGAAATCCGAATCAAACCTTCGACGTGGCGAACTACGGCACGACAGCGAATGGCGTGGAAGGCCCCGCACATATTCAGACTCTCAATTTCAACCTGGTCTCGACGCTGAGCGAGCGCTATCTGAACGAGGCCCACTTTACCTTCGGGCACGAGACGCGTCCGCGGTCCGCAATCGACGGAAACGCGGTACCCGATACAGGCATTGGATTTTTCCCTTCGTTCCGGTTTGGTCAACCATTCTTCCTCGGGCCGGGGGCCAGCGAGACCTTCTACCATCTGGACTTCAAGGACAATTTCTCGATAGTCGCCGGCAAGCATACGATCAAAGTTGGTGGCGAGTATCTTTTCAGCCACAACACACAGATCTTCGACGGTTTTGCACTCGGCCGCTATATCTTCGGTAGCGCAACTGGCTTCCTGCACTACGCCACGCCGGCAAGCGAAGGCAACGGCTATGGCCCGGGCACGCAGTCATGTTCAGACGGCTCCTACGTTTCGACAGCTCCATGTCCGGCAGGAACCACGAACCAAGGCAGCCCGCTTTTGCTGTTTCTTCAAGATGCCGGTACGCGGGAAGGGCAGACAGTCCAGCAGGCTGGCTACTCCGACATTTCTAACCACGAGCCTGCGGTCTATGCGCAGGATACGTGGCAGGCTCTGCCAAGGTTGACACTCAACTACGGCCTGCGCTGGGAAGCGCAATTCTTTCCCGATCCGGTGGTACCTCCCGCGCAAACAGCCTACGGACAATATCTATCGGACCCGGCGTTTCCTTCTAACGGCTATCTTCCCAATCAGACGACACAGTTCCAGCCGCGTGCCGGGTTTTCCTATGACATTCTTGGGGGTGGCAGGTCGGTTCTGCGTGGCAGCGCCGGAATCTTCAACGCAAGGCAGAACATGCTGACTGAAGTCGGAGCTATCACCACCAATGGCGTGCAGCAACAGACCATCGCTGGAGTTACGCCAGTGTATCCAAACCCTTGGCCCGTAACGCCAGTCCCGCCGGGACAGTTCCCTCCGGGAGCAGGCGTTACTGTCTTCGACAGGAACTACCACAACCCTCGCATCTATGCGTTCAATGTTGGCTATGAACAGCAGCTCTTCCAGGATTATGTTGTCTTTGTTGACTTCACCGATTCGAAAGGTGTGTATCTGACACGCTTTCTCAATCCGAATGTCGGGCCTACGGCTGTGCTGCCTGGACAGGCGTGCCCTGGTCAGCCAGCAACCTCACCAAACGCCGACACTGTGACCTACTGCGGTGCTCCGCCGTTCTCTACGATCGGCCAGATCACAAATACCAGTGCCAGCGCCAAGTCGCTCTATCGGGGCATCACCTTCGGCGTTCGCAAGCGTTTTACTAAGCACTTCCAGTTCGATGCCCAGTACACGTACTCCAAGGACTACGACGACGACTCCAACGAGCGCGATCCATTCACCTTCCGCTATGCCAACCTTTACGACCTCGCAGCAGAGTACTCGCTCTCAGATCGCGACGAAGCGCACAAGTTCAATGCCTATGGACTCGGAGATCTTCCGTGGGGATTCAAAGGCAACTTCCGTATCCAGCAGCACTCAGCGGAGCCCGAGACCGACAACTCCTTTGGCGACGTATCCGGACCGCCGTGCAGCTTCAACAATTCACTTACGCGTTTCGTTAATGGCATCGACTGCGGTCGCAATCACCTTCGCAAGGACAACGCATTCTTCGTGTTTGACTTTGGCGTCGCTCGCCCATTCGTATTCCACGACAACAAATTCTCCCTTGTTCCGCGTGTCGAAGTGTTCAACACATTCAACAACACGAACAATCTCAACCCGCTAAGCTCTCCGGCTCTCTTCGATTTCAGCGGCTTCCTTCGTGTTGGAGTCGGTGATCCACTGCAAGCTCAACTTTCGCTCCGGTTCCTTTTCTAGTTTGTTCGTTTGTTCATCATGTCATGTGACGGGGCATGAGATGCATTGAAGCTTGACCGTGACATGAAACGATTTCTCAATGCGAAGGCCACACTTCGCAAAAATGGCAGGGGCGCGAGTGAATCATCGCTTTAGGTCAGAAAAATTTGTGCTTGAAAGCTTCGTGTCGATCTCTCGCGGTATTCATCAATGTTGAGAACGCGAATTCAGTGCGAAGAGGATCGAGAAGCGGATCTTTTACAAAATATGGATATGGAAAGAAGCCATTCTCAACACTTTGGTATAAGACGCGAAGTGCAGATGTCTTATCGCCGAGCGTTGCGTATGCTTGAGCGATTTTATATATCGCTTCCGGGTCCCTCACTCCGCGTTCTTTGATCTTGTTTTCAAGGATGCTGAGCATCGCGGTACCTTCGGATGTCTGGTGGCGAATTCCGAAACTAATGGCCTTTCCTATTTCTGCCTGGAATACCGAAGCATCAAGATCAAATGCATGATCGAAATGTCTCTCCGCCTGATCAAAGTTCTTCTTGTAATACTCGCCGAGGCCCCGATAGAACACGATCAGTGGCACATCGTCAGTCTTAGGGAGATTTTCTAGAAATCGATCATATTCCCCTAGATAGAGGTAGCCATTGGGGGTGGAACTGTTGAGCTTTACACTGGGGTCGAGTTGGCGGGCCCGGTCGGATTCTGAAACCGACTCCCTCAGCATGCCAGCAAATCGATAGGCGTAGCCCAACTCCCAATGAATTTCTGCTTGATTAGGATTTGTTTTCAAAGCTTCTCGTAGCAAAGGAACGGCTTTTTCCACTCTGCCCGTATCCGTAAACATATTTGCCATGTAGATCCGGGCCTCAAGCTCGTCTGGCTGCAGTGTAAGGGCTTGTTCAAATGCAGCCTGAGCTTTGCGGTAGTGTTCGTCACCCCCAAACTGAAACGAGGCATTCGCTGTGTACGCTTTGCCCAGGTTGGCCCACGAAAGGGCAAAATGCGGAGCGAGATCGATCGACTTCTCCAACATCTTGATAGCCATAGCGAATTCACCCTTTGAGTAAAGGTCAACTCCTCGCAGGTAATACTCATAGGCCAGAGGGCTCACAGTCTCATCAGATTTGAGTCTCCCCGCTTCAGACGGAGACAAGGTTACTTCCAGCCCTCGAATAATCTGGTTCGCTACCGTGTCCTGAACTGTGAGGAGCTTGTCATATTTCAGATCGAAAGCGCCTTTCCAAAGCATGTTCTCCGTCTTCACGTCGATCAGCTGACAAGCAATTCGAAGATCGTCACCATCCCGCAGGAATGTTCCTGTGAGAATTGTGTCAACTTTAAGGTCGGTAGCAGCTTTCGGGATATCGATGCTGCGTGACGTGTATTTTTGAACCGCATAGGAGGGCCGCACAGATAGTTCGCTAACGTAACCGAGTTTAGTGATTACAGCGTCGGCGAGTGAAAACCCGAGAAAATCGGCATTTGCATCGTTATGCAGGTTTTGGAAAGGAAGAACAGCAAGACGATGGGGTAAATTTGGACGACTCCCGGGAGTGCTTTTGTGCCGGTAAGTTGTATAGATCAAAGCAGACATGAATACCATGACTAGGCCGAGTATCATGGCTCTCGAACGGTACCACCTTGTCTTGACCGTAGCATTCGTGGGCAGAACAGTATCGCTTATCAAAGGGTCTTTCAACGGAACTTCAAGATCTTGAACGACTTCCTTTGCTGAACTCAACGTCGAATATCCGTTCGCGAAGCTGTCAACTGGTGATTGTGTGACAGGTACCGCAAAGCGATAGCCTTTCTTAGGCACCGTCTCTATATATTGCTTACCGGTCGGTGTTTCCCCCAGTTGTCTGCGTAACGCAGAAATATTGACCGTCAGGTTGGCCTCTTCAACAAAGCTGTCGGGCCACACTCGACGCATCAGTTCTTCTTTAGTCGTTAGCCGACTTCCATTCTGAACAAGGATCGAAAGTATTTCGAAGGCCTTTGGAGTGAGCGAAACTGGGGCTCCCTCACTCTCAAGCAAGTGATTATCTGGGTCAAAACGAAATCTGCAGAATTCGTACAAGCTATTGACCTCCAAAGGTTTAGTCAAATTTGGATTTCCTTTGGAAATTCTTTACTAAACTCTTGACTCGCCTTGAGGACGCCAGCCCAATCGTCGACTAACGTGACCACATTGCCGGTCGTGATTTGAGGGCCAGGCAGCGAAGGGCTCGAAGCAGACGGGCCAGACCAACGCCTCTATACAAGTTGATATGTCTATGACCCGCGTTCTTGCAACCCCCCTCTTTGTGAGAGGGCGAACCGGTCCGGGCTTAGTGCGTCCGGTCCAATTTTATGTCAATGAATGGAGAATGCAATGAGAAACAAGAAGTTCATGGAGTACTGGAATCGCTTTGCGACCGGCACAATGATCTTTGCTTTGGCTACAGTCGTGGGTGGAATTATCTCTCCAGCGGTCGCTTCCGCTCAGGACAAAAAAGACGAGATCAACTTTGATCTGGTACCAAATCCACAGTTTGTGGACTGTCTTCGCAGTTCACCTTACAAAGAACCGAAGGCTCATGCGACCGTAATTCGGGGCAAGCTAAATGACACTCTCATTCTTGATCTGGACGGGATCAAGCCGGGGCTCGCCTTCGATCTCTTTACGGTTCAGCGCACTTCTTTATTGGGCGAATCAGTTCCAAACCCATATTTTAAGGGGAGCTTTGGTCTGGCATGGTACCAGTCGGATATCCAGATAGGGAAACACACTGATGACGGTGTCGTTCGCATTAAGACGATCCTCCTCGATCAGATTTTTGGATTTGATTCGGAAGCTGGATTGAAGCCCACAAGTACCTTCCACCTGGGATTCTGGTTCAACAATCCGCAAGACGCCGCTGCCTGCGGTTTTCCTGCAGATGACCCTTCCAAGTTCACTCCATTCAACGGAGAGCACAAGGCGGGTCCGCTCGCGATGATAAGCACGCCTGATCCGGTGACGAAATTGGGACCGCTTTGCAGTGACCCCGATCCTTCACACCCGGGCAAGTGCAATCCCTGAGCTGCTCCTTGAGTCTGAGAGCGGGGATCTCTGATTGCCGCTCTCCACTCTCCAGAAATCGGAAAAGGACAACGAAATGAAATCTCGAAGAACACAAGCGATCGTAGTTGGAGCAAGTATGGCCGGTATGTTGGCCGCAAGAGTGCTAGCCGACGTATTTGAGCGGGTAGTTGTATTGGAACGCGACGTGTTGCCTGATGGGCCAGAATTAAGAGCAGGAGTACCTCAGGCGCGGCATCTCCACGCGCTCCTGCCACGCGGACGGCGAATTCTGGAGCGATACTTTCCTGGAATTACTTCGGAGTTGGAGGATGCCGGGGCGGAGGTACTCGATATTGCTAACGACGTTGCGTGGCTGACGCCCCAAGGCTGGGGCGTGCGGTTCGCCTCGGAATTTGAAGGAGTGGCATCCAGCAGGAGCCTGATTGACTATGTGGTGCGAGCCCGGGTGCGGCAGTTGCCGAACGTCGAGATCCTAGATAGATGCGATGTGACCGGCTTTGTCGGAAACGCCGAGTGCATTGAGGGCGTGAAGTTGCGTGATCGCAATACAGATCGCGGTGACAGCTTCCAAGTTCTGCGATCAGATCTGCTGGTGGTGACGACAGGAAGAAATTCTGGCGCATCGGGATGGCTTCAGGAACTCGGATTACCAGAGGTAGAAACCACCTATATCAATGCCCATGTCGGTTACGCGAGTCAGATGTTTCGTCGGCCTGCTAGAACGCGAGAAACGTGGCGAGCTTTGTTTATTCAGGCAGCACCGCCAGCAGCCACCAGGGCGGGGATTCTCTTTCCAGTAGAAGGGAATCGTTGGTTAGTAACTCTACAAGGGGGGGATCGCGACTATCCTCCTTTGGATCATGCCGGATTTTTGGAATTTGCACGGAGTCTTCGCAGCAGGGCGCTCTATGACGCCATCAAGGATGCCGAACCTCAAGGGCTTATTTCAAGCTATCGCGCGACTGAAAATCGGTTGCTTCACTACGAGCGATTGGAACAGTGGCCGGAGGGTTTGATTGTCTTCGGTGACACAGTCTGCGCATTCAATCCTGTGTACGGGCAAGGTATGACAACAGCCGCTCTGGCGGCAGAGGATCTCGGGAAGTGTCTCGAGAGGCAGCGTGGAAACCTTGAAGGAGTTGGACGTCGCTTCCAGCGAAGACTCGCGAAGATAAATAGCGCTCCTTGGATGCTCTCGACCAGTGAGGACCTGCGCTACCGTGGGGTCGAAGGAGCAGCTGCCAGCAGGGGGACAAGGCAAATGCACAAATACATGGATTACGTCTTGCGATCCGCCACTCGCAGTGAATCAGTTCGTAGCCGATTCTTGGAAGTGCAGGGCATGCTGAAAGGACCCAGTGTTATCTTTTGCCCTTCGGTTGTCATGCGAGTCGCAAAACACGCATTGTTCGATGGACTGCGTAATCCGTCACGAACGGTCGGCGTACGAGAACTGGATCGAGAGTCAAAACTGCTGGGTGATGTCCTCTGAGCTTTTCGTGGCTGCGTACTAGATTGCAAAGTGACAAGCAACGGCAGGAGTACACAACTCACGCAACCGTTTTCTCGTTCGTTGCAAAACTTCTGCTACTCGAGTGGTGCCACAACGCAATAGAGAGATGCCGAGTGCGAGCGTTAGAGCCTTGACCTCTTCGCCCAACGGCAATGGAGCATTTCCAGCGAGACGAACATTTCCTGGAATAAGGAGAAGTATATGAACTTCATCATCAATTCAAATCCAGCCGCAAATTTTCGGGCAGCCCAGACTACCTCGGGGGCACGAATCGGGCATTTGAATCTGCGAGTGTCTGACTTGGACCGCGCCACAGAATTCTACTGTGAGGTGCTCGGTTTAACGGTGAGTTATTACGGGCCAGCGGTGGGGCTTCCCACAGTGTTCCTGGCTTTTGATGATTACCATCATCACATTGCGCTGAATTGGTTCTATCGTGACAGCCGCCGATCTATGCCTGTTGGGCAGAGTGGTTTGAATCATTTCGCCCTAGTTTATCCAGATGAACTGTCTTTGGCGGGAGCCGTAGCCAGACTCTTAAAGTACGGCGACCTGATCGAAGATGCACGTGACCACGGTGGCACTGTTTCTGTCTATCTTCGGGATCCTGACGGAAATGGGATTGAACTCTACTACGACAGGCCACGCTCTCAATGGTTTGATACGACGGGCCAATTAGTCATCAAGGCAGAGCCATTCAACGTAAGGAAATGGTTGAAAGAGGTTTGGTGCGAATCGGCTGAAGAAGTCGATCACGAACTTTGTGCCGAATACGTGGAGGTACATCGATGAAGGGAGCAATGATGCAATACGCCTTGACTCTGACTTCGTTGTTCGAGCGTGCGAGCAAGCTATTTCCGGATGTTGATATTGTCTCGCGCCGTCCAGACAACTCTATCCACCGGTATTCATATCGTGACTGGCATAGACGGACGAAAGCCTTAGCGGCGGCACTGCAAAGCCACGGAATACGTCCTGGCGACCGTGTGGCTACATTGATGTGGAATCACTATGCCCACCTTGAGGCATATTTCGCTATTCCTGTGATCGGGGGAGTTCTCCATACGCTCAATCTCCGCTTGCATCCTGACGAATTAGCGTACGTGATCAACGATGCGGAAGACCGGGTACTCATTATCGATGATGTCTTATTGCCTCTGTTCGAAAAGATCAGGCATCAAGTCAATCTTGAACGGGTGATTGTATTTCCATTCACTGGCCAACCGGTTTCACAGGGATATGAGGACTATGAGGTGTTATTGCAGCGCAATAATTCCGATCCGGCATACGCCGATATCGATGAAGATGACGCCATTAGCATGTGCTACACATCGGGAACCACGGGAAAGCCGAAAGGCATTGTCTACTCTCATCGTGCGCTGATGTTGCACTCATACTCTGTTTCTTTGCCGGATAGTTTTTCCATCTCGCGAAGCGACACAATTATGCCGGCGGCGTCCATGTTTCACGCAAATGCCTGGGGGCTGCCATATGCAGCAGTAATGAATGGCAGCAAAATTATTTTGCCGGGCCCGAACCTGCAAGCTGAATTGCTCCTCGATCTCCTTTCTATTGAGCAGGTCACTCTCACCGGCGCGGTACCGACAGTGTGGTTTCCAGTCGCGGAAGCTTTGGAGAAGGAACCGAAACGTTGGCACCTGGCCCAGGGAATGCGCATGGTGATAGCAGGGTCAGCATGTCCAGAAGTGCTGTTCCGCCGCTTTGACCGGTTCGGAATCCGCGTCATGCAAGTCTGGGGATTAACGGAGACGAGCCCGGTAGCCACGGTTTGCAAACTGCACTCGAATGTGCAGTCAGGTTCTGAAGATGAGACGTATGAGTTGCGCGCTAAACAAGGTATCCCTGTGCCGTTTGTAGATATACGCGCAATCAACGATAACGGAGAAGGACCCTGGGATGGAACCACTCCGGGTGAGTTACAGGTGAGAGGTCCATTTGTCGCCTCCACATACTACAGACGACCGGACGAAGATAATAAGTGGTCCCATGACGGATGGCTTCGCACTGGAGATGTTGCAACTATTGACTGTACTGGCTATGTGAAAATAACAGACCGTACGAAGGATCTGATTAAGTCCGGAGGAGAATGGATCAGTTCGGTCGATGTAGAGAATGCGCTTGTAGCCCACCCGGCTGTGGCGGAAGCTGCAGTCGTAGCTGTTCCCCATCCTAAGTGGCAAGAAAGGCCTTTAGCGTTACTGGTGTTAAAGAGTGGAGCGAAGGTTAGTGAAGAAGAGTTGCGAACCATGCTTGGAAAGACCTTCGCAAAATGGCAGCTGCCAGATGGTTTTGTATTTGTTCCGGAACTTCCCCACACCTCAACTGGAAAGCTTCAGAAATCCAAGCTCCGGCAAACATATAGAGACTGGTGTTTGCAAGTAAGCAATACAGAGGATTGCGACCCTGCACTCGCGTCGAGTTGAGTCTGTATCACGGTTTTGAATTACTAAGGAGATATTTGTGTCTGAAGCCCATCCCGCATCAACACCAGCAAATGTCTACGATAAGACCCGAGAAGGTCAGCAGAATCCCAGAGTCTCAAGGGCCAGGAAAATACGCTTCCGCGTAGATAATGTTCCGGCAGTGATACATCCGTTCTATCTCGCCATCACCTGGGCAATCGCCGTTATTTTGTATCTTTATTACACGATCTGCCGGATGACGTCGCGGATTTCAATTGAGGGTCCGGGAAACAGTGACTTGTCTCGGCACTCCATTTTTTGTATGTGGCATGAAAGCTGGTGGTCATATTTCGTTGTATTTTTGCGCTATCGTTCTGCCCACGCCATGATCAGTCACCCAGCTGCTTACATGAAGCCACTTCATTGTGTAATGAGACTGATGGGCTTGAAGCGTCTGCTGTTAGGTTCGTCAGGAGATGAAGGAAAGCAGGCTGTGAATGAATTGTCACGGCTGGTTCAACAAGGCTGGTCAACTACAATTTCTCCCGACGGACCTGCGGGCCCTGCGCGATTCCTTAAGAAGGGTGTTCTTCATATTGCTTTGCAAAG